>OJLW01000031.1_pt1 | contig 71938 bp, 67 predicted proteins | sample 1597021 | NCBI WGS metagenome assembly OJLW01 (sample SAMEA3904676, study PRJEB24821) | metagenome | biome: Builtin; feature: hospital; material: surface | place: USA | collected 2013-06-03
ATGCAAACATCTTTAACTTCTAATACATTCGCCCCAGGATTACTCTGTCCTTGGATACGGGTCGTTTTCACATTTCTTCCAACCATCATCGTCGCCAATTCTCGTGATGTTGTGGTCGCAACATCAACCGTATCAATTGATTCACCACGGCGGATGACGGTACAACGATTGGCTACGGCTTTAATCTCATCCAATTTATGGGTAATGATAATTATCGCTTTACCTTCTTTTGCCAAAGATTTTAAAGTAACCATTAACTCTTGAATTTCTTGGGGTGTAAGAGAAGCTGTCGGTTCATCAAAAATAAGAATATCTGCTCCACGATACAAGACTTTTAGAATCTCAACCCGTTGTTGCATCCCGACACTAATTGAAGAAACTTTAGCATCTGGGTCAATACTTAAACCATATTGTTTAGATAATTCTATAATTCTTTGACGAGCTAATTTACGGTCAAGTTGCACTCCTTTCAGGGGTTCTTCACCTAACATAATATTTTCGACGACGGTAAAAGCGTCAATTAGCATAAAATGTTGGTGCACCATTCCAATTCCGAGTTGATTCGCTTTTGTCGGTGTATCTATGATCACTTTCTCGCCTCGAACAAAGATATCCCCCGAGGTTTCCATCAACAATCCGGAAAGAATATTCATTAATGTGGACTTTCCTGCCCCATTTTCACCTAATAGAGCATGAACCTCACCCGCATTGACAGAAAAATTAATATTTTTATTTGCATAAAAATCGCCAAATTGCTTAGAAATATTACGCATTTCTATAACGGGCACTTGTGAGTTGTCCATATAATTCCTCCTTTCAACCTCAAAAATATATACATAATTTCATTATAACTGAAATCGTTAAAAATGATAACCCTATCATAAAATATTTTTTCTATTCATGACTATCATTATTTAGATACAAAAAAACGAGACATTAATCAAGAGAAAGATTAATGTCTCATTAATCACTAGGTGAGGTCTATTAATTATTCTGGTTTTTCAGGAACTTCAATTTCACCATCAATTATTTGTTGACGGTATTCAGCGATTTTTTCTAGAGTTTCATCTGATAATTGACCTTCAGTTAACTCTACACCGCCGTCAGCTAAACCATAAATATAATGGCCGCCTTCGAATCCTTCTTCTTGTGTTTGGATTGTAAATTGTTTCACCGCTTCACCAACAGCTTTAAGTGTTGAAGTTAATGTTAAATGACGTTCCTCGCCATCAACTTCTACAATACCTTCTTCTTCTTGGTCACGGTCAACACCAATCACCCAGATGTTGCGTGATGGGTCATTTGCAACAATATCTTTCGCTTCTGAGAAGACACCGTTTCCTGTGTCACCTGAAGCATGGAAAATTACGTCAACATCGTTAGCGTACATTGCTGCAGCAATTTGACGTCCGCGAGGTGCATCCCCGAAACTTCCCGCATATTCAACAGTGATGTTGATATCTGGATTAACCGCTTTAGCTCCAGCAACAAATCCAGCTTCAAAACGGTCGATAACGAATCCTTCAACGCCCCCAACAAATCCAATATGGTCTGTCTCAGTTGTTAAAGCCGCTGCGACACCTGCTAAGAATGATGCTTCATGGTCTTTAAATGTAAGTGAAGCAACGTTAGGTTGATCTACTACAGAGTCAACAATCGCGAAGTGGCGATCTGGATATTGTTGTGCAAAATCATCAATTGCAGCTTCAAGTTTAAAACCGATTCCGAAAATTAAGTCAAAATCTGCCGAAATTGCATTATTTAAGTTTGTTACGAAGTCTGAGTCGCTATTAGATTGAATATAGTCATATCCATCTTTACCGCGTTCTTTACCTTCAGCTTCGCCCCACTCTTGAATACCTTCCCAAGCACTTTGGTTGAATGACTTATCGTCTACTCCCCCGATATCCGTAATGATAACCGCTGAGAAATCTTCAGCTGCTTGAACTGTAGGAGCTACAGCAGCTACCGCCATTAATGCAACAGATGATGCTTTCAATAATTTTTTCATAAATACCTCCCAAGTATTGATAAATTAATTATAAACAATTCATTTTTAAAAAGCAATTCGAAAAAATCTATGATGGATGGACCATATGACGCAAATTAATTGATTAGAACTTGACGCGGTTTACTACCATCTTGGGCACTTACGTATCCCAAACTTTCTAAATCATCGATCAGTCGTGCAGCTCGATTATAGCCAATTCGGAAACGTCGTTGTAATTGAGAAATACTAACGGTTTCCAACTCTTGAATTAATTCTACAACCTCGTCGAATAATTCATCACTCGACGCCTCTGCTAGTTCCATACTTTCCTTCGTCACAATAATATTTTCATCATACTCAGGTTCACTTTGAGCTTTAATATAGTCTGTTATTCGCTCGACTTCCTCATCAGAAATATAGGCCCCTTGAACACGCAATGGTTTTGAACGTCCCATCGGTTGGAATAACATATCACCCCGGCCCAATAACTTCTCTGCACCATTGGCATCTAATATTGTCCGTGAGTCTGTTCCACTTGAAACTGCAAATGCTAAACGACTCGGTATATTGGCCTTAATAATTCCAGTAATAACGTCCACGGATGGTCGCTGTGTTGCAATAATCATATGAATTCCAGCCGCACGGGCCATTTGAGCCAACCGTATAATGGCTGTTTCGACCTCGTTACTTGCCACTAACATTAAATCTGCTAATTCATCAATAAAGACAACAATTTTGGGAAGTGGCTGATACCCTGTCCCCTCTGTTTGATTGAGCTCAGCAATTGCTTCATTATAACCTTCAATATTACGAACCCCGGTTGATGCAAATAATTCATAACGATGCTCCATCTCTTGAATAACATTATTTAGAGCTTGAGCCGCTTTACGCGGATTCGTAACAACCGGCGCCAATAGATGGGGTAATTCATTATAAAGTGTCAATTCAACTTTTTTCGGATCAACCATTAAGAATTTCACTTCATCCGGTTTGGCTTTCATTAAAAGAGAAGTAATAATCACGTTCATTCCAACTGATTTACCACTTCCTGTCGCTCCCGCAATTAATAAGTGCGGCATTTTACTTAAATCCGCTAAGCAGACCGAGCCCGAAATATCTCGTCCTAATGGAACTTCTAATATTTTATTCGATTTTAATGCCGGATCAATAATTTCCCAAAAGGAGACCGGACTTACTTGGATATTTGGCACTTCAATACCAATCAGTGACTTGCCTGGAATCGGTGCTTCGATTCGTACATCACGTGCTGCTAATGCCAAAGCAATATCGTCCGCTAAAGAGACAATCTTGCTTACTTTTACCCCAATTGCAGGTTCAATCTCATATTTTGTGACAGAAGGACCTAAATTTGCTTTAACAACTTTAGCATCCACTCCAAAACTTTCAAAAGTAATTTCTAGTTTTTTGATATTTTCATTGATGCGTTTATATTCATCAGATTGATCCACAGGTGGGATTTTATTTAGTAACGACTTCGTTGGTAATTGATAACTTTGAGGTTGTTTCGTAGATTTTGGTTTAGAAACTGTCGATTTACTGGTGCAATTCTCTTCAATTAAATTATCCAGTTCATCCGATGTTGTATTTTGTACAGTTGTAGATTTATTTTGCCAATGTTCTGCAGATTGTTCTGAGTGGTCCTTAACTGGATTAACCCCAGACTGCTCTTCAACTAAATCAGAAGACAAGTTCGCTTTCGATGAAGTTAAAGAGGTCCTATCAGCGGGTATATCTTGTTCTGAAACTGTTGTACTATCTTGCACGACCGGTTGTTTGCTCTGATTTTCCGCTCCTGTACTGCCATCATTTGGTGAGATTTCAGAAATGGTTTCTCTACCATGCGTAGTAATCATCGGTGAAGTCCCAGTGAGATTACACGCCGATTCAGATTGATTAATTTGATCAAAATAATCTAAATCTAGCTCTTTTTGGATTTTTAGCTGACGTTCTTCTCGCTCACGCTTCGCCGTCGATGCTAACGGGTCTTTTGACGTGTATCGTTCAAATTCAGTAGGTCGATCGATAGCCATTGGTAAGTCGTATTGATAACTATAATCTATCGTTTGTTCTTGAGAATCATTTGATTTAAATAATTGCTCTAACTTATCTTTTAACTTAAATGAATTCTTCGGTCTGGCTGGTGGCTGTGATCTATATTCTGAATTCACCTCATGACTTTTTACAGGATTCGCGGTGGTAGTGTCAAGTGAAGTTTGTACTGTTGAATTACTTTCTTCAACTTCTTCAGAACGATCAAAAGATTCGCGGTAATCATTTCTAGCTTGCTGAATCGATTGATTTGCTGATTGAAATAGTTTCCCAATTTGACTGCCTAAGTGTTGAATTGATTTTTTGATCATAGATATTTCAATCCCAACTACCAAGAACAATCCAATCCAAAATAAAAAAAATGAAAAAACTATACTACCTTGAATACCTAAAAGATAGTTAATCGTTTGATATAAAAAAGCACCCATCATGCCGCCACCTAATGATAATTGTGACTGACCCATAACAAATTCATTTTTAAAAATAGTATAGGTTAACTGATAGATACCTTCAGATAACGGTTCTTGTGCACTAAATTCTTTCAAATGAAATAATAAAGTTAAAGATATTAATAGCAATGTTCCACCAATAAATTTTTTAATGGGAATATTGACCATTTGACTGCGCCATACCATCATCATTCCCCAAGCACCAATTGCAAATAATCCAAGTGGGTAGACTTCCCCGATAAATAATCGAAATGAATTAACAATTAGCATCCCCATAAAACCTGTATGTATTAGTGCAATTGCAGACATAAAGGCTAAAATTAATCCAATCACAATGTAGAGATACGAGCGGTGAGGTTGGTTTACTTTAGATTTTGATGTTGATTTCTTTGAACTCAATCCAATCCCTCAATTCTAAATATTATGCTTTCTTATTATAACAAAAGCTTTCTTCGATTGCATTCTTCGTATAAAATAGATTAACTCGTCGTTTCATTTGTTCTAAAGATTGAAATATGCTTTAAAATTCTATATGATAATCATTGTGAATAAAATGGAGAGAGTGACATATGGAAAAGATTAAAAAGAATTATAAAAAATGGATTGCTTTAGTCGTTGTATCTTTTGTATTAGTAGGATGTATTAAATACGATGCATCAGGTCAGCCTACCGGTTGGGTATTCGAATATATTGGCCGCCCAACAATTCAATTATTAGATTGGATTGCCGGATTATTTACTAATGCAAGTGGCGAAAAAAATTATGGGCTTGCCATAATTATCGTAACAATTTTAACTCGTATTTTTATGCTACCATCAAGTATTAAAATGACGAAAAGTTCCATGATGAGCGCTGCAAAAATGGAATTAGCACAACCTGAAATAAAAGAAATTCAAGCTGAAATGGATGCAACACAAGATCCATCCGTAAAAGCACAGCTACAACAAGAACTTTTAGCTGTTCATAAAAAATACGACATTAATATGTTTGGCGATACTTTAGGTGGCTGTTTACCACTATTAATTCAAATGCCGTTTATTACAGCCGTTTATGCTGCTATTCGCTCTTCCCAAGAAATTGCAAATAGTTCCTTCTTAGGCATTCACTTAGGTAAACGCAGCATCCTAATTGTAGCACTGGTTGTCTTAGCATATTTCCTGCAAGGTTGGTTAATGCAAAAACAAAGTACCGTCAGCTCATCCAACCCGCAAGCCCAACAAACAACGAAAATGATGATGTTAATGAATCCATTGATGTTAGGGTGGATTTCTTGGGCTTCAGCAGCTGGGCTAGGATTGTATTTCTTAACCGGTGGGATCTTTATGATTGTACAACAACTATATATCAACCACCAAGTTCGTCCTAGAATTGAAGCCATGGTTGAAGAAAAACGTGAATACTATGAGTCTCTACCTCGTACCAAACGTAAACGTAAAGTAAATGTTCAACAAGAAACATCTTCAAGAAATCAGCGATTAGTCCCAACTAAAAATACTTCGACACGCCGTAATGAAGGTAAACAAAGGCGCTAAATCAACGACGATTAGTCAAAGAAAACCCCACTTCGAGATGAAGTGGGATTTTTGTAATTTAGAATTGGTCTCGTTGTTTTCTTAATTGAATAAAACGATCTAATGTCGGCGCCATCATTAACAAATTTATTGTCCGTTCATGTTGAATGGAGCTCGGATAGGAAGGAATGTTTTCCTTCTCATATTTGCATGCTTGTTTTAATTCACGCTCTAAAACCGGATTATTTGGGAAAATTGACTGATTAAATAACAAATTGGTAATAGTATACTCATGTCCCGCGTAAATATGCACATCGTTCGATAGTTGTTTAAACCACTGCATACTACGATAAGCTGCTTCATAATCTCCGGTAAATACGCGACCACAACCTGCCGAAAATAGCGCATCTCCACAAAACAGATGTTGACCTAATAAATAACTAATGTGCTCCATCGTATGCCCTGGTGTGTGCATCACATATCCTGGTTGATTACATATTTCAAGCGTATCACCTTGACGTAATGTTCGAGTATTAAATTCATCCGTCTCGACAGGTCCTAATACTTCTACTTGAGGATATTTGGCAAAAATTTCATTCACTCCACCTGTATGGTCCTCATGATTATGCGTGAGGAGAATATGTGTAAGATCTAAAGAGTGGCTACTCAAATAGTCCAATACTAGCATCGCTTCACCTGGATCTACTACAACAGCAGTGCCGTCATGTATCATCACCCATATATAGTTATCTTTAAGCGCCCTCAATGGAACAATCCGCATCATATCACCCTATTTTATATTTCTTCTTTCTGCAATTTGCTTACGACGGTAAATCTGGCGAGAATCTGTCATAATTGGCAACGTAATGTAAAAAATTGAACCATTTCCAAAGACACTCTCAACACGAATATCTCCTTTATATCCTCGAATCAATTGCTGTGCAATGCTTAATCCTAAACCGTTTCCGCCCTTTTCTCGAACACGAGACTTATCAACACGGTAAAAACGACTGAAAACACGTTCTTTATCCTTCTCAGTCATACCTTCTCCGAAGTCTTGAACCGTTATTTCAACTTGTGTCACACTCTTGCTGACCGATACATGAATTTCTTTTCGATCTTTACTATATTTAACTGCGTTGTCTAACAATATAATCAACACTTGCTCAATATGATTGCGGAAAGCTTGAACATAAACATCCTGCCCTTCCATATCTGAATCCATATAAAAATCAAAATCTTCATGGATCAACTTAAAATTATTAAATACTTGTTCGGTTGTACTATATATTTCAGTGATTTCGTCTTTATAGTCAATATTGACATTATCGGCACGTGATAAGTCAAGCATTTCTTGAACAAGGTGTTGCATCCGTGAAATTTCTTGCAGCGCTGAAGCAATGGACTCCTCTAGAATCTCAGGGTCTTCCTTGCCCCATCGATCTAGCAATTTAAGATGTCCTTGAACAATCGCTACCGGCGTTCGCAATTCATGTGATACATCTTCCACAAATTGTTTCTGTCCCGTTACATATTTATCGAGTTTATCTAATAATGAATTAACATGAATATTTAATTCACTCCACTCGTCTTTTGAAGACAATCGCATCATACGAATTTGAGATAAATTTTCTTCCTCAATCGCATCCAACTCACTATTAAGAGAAGTTAATGGCTTTAAGAATCGATGGCTCAAAATTATTGCCATTAGAATAAAAGCAACACAAGTAATACCTAAAATTAAATAGTAATAACGTTGTAATGCCATTAAAAATTGAATCATTCCTTGTGGTTTTACAATCATCTGTAATGATCCAATTTTTATATCACTTTCTTTATGATAAATCGGTTGGAATGCAACAAAATAATCTTCTCCTTTGACATGTGTATTCGTTAAAATACCCGAGTGATTAATCGAAGGAATTGTATTATTACGTGTCATATAAATAAGTTGATTCAAATCATTAAATAATCGCAAATTGATCGATTCACTATCTATGGCTTGCAAGTACTGAATCGCAAGTTCATTATTCGGATGTTTAGGTTGATTGCCTGGAGACAAAATTGTCTTTTCTTTTACAAACGGATGATCAAATTCACTTAGAAAATTACAAGCTTCATCGTAGATGACTTGGAAATGACTTTCAACCGCTTGATGTGCGGCACGATCAATAACTACTTTGAACCGAGATAAACTAATAAATGCAATAAGAATCGTTACAACACTAATAACAAAGCTCCATTTCCATTTTAAAGAAATGGGCCGATGGCTTTTTTGATTTGTCGTATTCATTAGTCACGCATTACATAACCCGTGCCACGAACTGTTTGGATATAACTATCTTGTCCCGGAACATCCAGTTTATTACGAATATAACGAATATAGACATCTACCACGTTAGTTTCGACTTCTGAAGTATAACCCCACACTTTATCTAATAATACTTCACGTGACATAACTGTATTGATATTCTCCATTAAGAAGAGTAATAGTTCATATTCTCGTTTCGTTAAATCAACAACTTCATCGCCTCTTTTAACAATTCGATTTGCTTTTTCAATGGTTAGATTGCGGTAATGAACCGTTGGTTGTTCTTGATTGCGTTTTTCTTCATCACTTTGAATACGACGGAATAAAGCTCTTAGTCTAGCTAATAATTCTTCAATAGCGAAAGGTTTGACGATATAATCATCTGCACCTTGATCGAGACCAGCAACCCGGTCCATCACTGAATCACGTGCTGTCATAATAATAATTGGGGTATCTTTTAAAGGACGAATCCGGCGACATACTTCAAGACCGTTCAATTCCGGTAGCATTAGGTCTAATAGAATCACATCCCAATCTTCATCAAGGGCCGCTTCAAGGCCACTCCGACCGTCATAACGAATATCCGTTTCATACCCTTCATGTTTAAGTTCTAAATCTACAAAGCGAGCTAAATTCTTTTCATCTTCAATAATTAGAATACGTGGTTTTTTTGTATCTTCAGACATTTGGCTCTCCCTCCAATAGTTTTCATATCAATATAATATTACATAATTTGAATGAATTTTTCCATAGTAAAGTATTAAAACTCTCATTTTATTCATATTTTACTCATTATCTTGTTAATTACAAAAATAAATGTTAATTTATTACATAGATGATAAACCTTATTAAAAGTTAGGAGATTATTAGTTGAAATTTAATAAATCAAACAAACGAAAAAAATTAAGTAAAATGGATTATATTGTTAGACTGATTGCAATCGTAATGGTAACAATTATGTTAGGCACGATGTTATTTAGCCTCGTAATGAATGCAATCCCGATGTTTAAATAATTTATTGAATACGAAAAGGCTGCGTTTTTGCAGCCTTTTGTACTTTTCATTTTTAAAATGTTATCGATTATAAATCAGATTTTGTTTTCCCATTCCAACCTTCCATGCCACCTTGAAGAATATATACGTCGGAATGATTTGCTTTACGTAAAAGATTGGCACACCGAGAAGCACTATTGATTCCGAAGTCATACAAAACCACAGGTTGGTCCGAGCGTATCTCATTTAATCGCATTTTAAATTGAGTACTTGGAATATTCCGTGCACCTAGAATATGATTGGCTTTATAATCAGCATGCTCTCTTACATCAATCAATTGAACCTTGCGGATAATTTTTGAAAGATCAACTTCACTAATCATTTTTGCTGAGCGTTGACGCATTACCCATAAAACAAACCAATAAATAGCATAAGCGATTAATAATATTCCAATAAATGTTAATAATATATTTAATAATGTCATCCTTCTCTACCTTTCCTAGTCATTGATATGATTATGAACTAATCTTGCTGCTCCATATATCCCTGCATCATTTCCTAGAGTCGCTAATACCAATTTAGCGTGGTTACGGATGGCTGGGAATGTATACTGCAGCATATAAGATTCTACTTTTGCCCGCATCATTTCTCCCGATTGCGCAACGCCACCACCGAGAATAATACGCGAAGGATTGAGTATACAACTTAGGTGACCACATGCAAGCCCTAAATAACGACAAAATTGATCAACAATTTGTTGACTTAAAGTATCTCCAGATTGGGCACAGTCAAATATTAGTCGAGCATCCAAAGGTAGATCCACTTCAACAGCTTCTTTTAATTGACTCTCGATATCTGTTTCTTCCATATACTTTTTAGCGAGATTTACGATTCCCGTAGCAGAAGCAAGCGCTTCAAGACAACCGTGATTGCCACAAGTACATTGAATATCTGTATCAGGATCCACAATAATATGACCAATTTCACCAGCAGATCCGTAAGTACCGTGTAGCAAATCTCCTTGAACTACAATACCTCCTCCGACGCCAGTTCCTAAGGTGACCATTACTACGTTTTGATGTCCTTTTCCGGCTCCCATCCACTGCTCTCCCAAAGCTGCAATATTTGCGTCGTTATCGATACAAAATGGAGCATCGAAAGCATTCTTAAATTGTTCACCTACATTTTGTTCAGTTTCCCAGTTTAAGTTATATGCTCCAATAACAGTTTGAGCTTTGTGATTAACTGCTCCCGGGCTACCCATCCCTATTCCAATGAGCTCCTCGACGGATAAATCTAACTCATATATTTTCTCTTTAATTGACTGAATAATATTTGGGACAATATTTTGCCCTTGTTGTTCAATATCAGTAGGAATTGACCACTTTGATAAAATCTCACCCTCTGGTGTAAGGACCGCCATTTTCGAAGTGGTTCCCCCTAAATCAATTCCAATAACAAATTGCGACATAACGATCTCCTTATCTGACAGTATTCATATATCCGAAATAATACAAAGCGCATGTTAATATAATTAGCACGAACACCGCAAATATTCGATGCCGTTGGCTAAAGAATTCTTTTGAAGAAGGTCCAATGACCAGCGTAATTAATGCACCATATACCGCCCCTCCTAAATGCCCCCAAGTATCAATCCCTACCGAGAATAATCCCGTCACAAATTGTAAAATAAGTAAAGTCATAAAAGTGATTGAGCGAGATTTTAAGGTGTAGGAATCAGGGTTCAAATAACTCAAAATAATATAGCAAGCAAACAGACCAAAGATACCTGTACTTGCCCCTGCAGAAACATTCAGATTTGCTAAACTTGAAAATAAATTGCCGCCAACACAGGCGAATAAATAAATACAGCTAAAGTTAAAATGTCCTAATAACGCTTCAATATCTTGACCTAGAAAATAAAGGGTAATCATGTTAAAAATAAAATGTTCAAACCCAATGTGAATAAATGATGCCGTTATAAAACGCCACCACTCATTTTGAAGATAGACGAGTGGACTGTACATTGCGCCAGTTTGAATTAACGCATCAATCGACTCAGTGGTCCGGTAATGGTACAACATCCAGCCATAGACGGCAATATTTAAAGTGATTAAGCCATAGGTTACAAGCGGTACATTAAAGTACTTAGAGATTCGTTTATTCACTGATAGTCTCCCGTTGATCAATTATTACTTGTTGAACTGGCAAATCGAATTCATTTAATTCCCAAACACGTTGTTGATTCCATTGTTCTTTGAATATCAAAGATACCGTAGGTGTATTCAGGTCTTTTAATACACGATCATAATAACCTCCACCAAACCCAACTCGATACCCTGCAGGCTCAAATGCTACTCCTGGAACAATTAATAAATCTAACTCATTCACATCTAAATCTGGAGCTGATTCAATTGGTTGAGGAATTCCCCATTCTTCTTCGAGGGAATCGCCAACTTTATAAAGGTGAAAGCGCAGCTGACGTTTCGGCATAATTCTTGGTAAGTAAAAATCAATTTCTGGAAATTTTTCAAAGAATTTTGTAGTTGTTAATTCCGGAAATTTACCATAGTAGAATCCAATTTTTCGGTATCCTCGTTGCTTAATTAATGTTTCAAATTGGTTCATTAAGTTCAATTCTGCTGCTTCGCGTTCACTCCCTGTGAGATTAGCTAGTTGTGTTAAAGTATTTTGTCTTAGTTCTGCTTTATCCATACAGCCCTTCCTTTCTCATCATATATATCCCTAGTATAGCAAAAAAAGGTATAACAAAAAACCGTTACAAGAGTAACGGTTTGACAAATTATTTCTTAACTTCTCTATGAAGCGTTACTTTACGAAGACGTGGACAATATTTCATAACTTCTAAACGATCTGGATTGTTACGACGGTTTTTTGAAGTTAGATAATTGCGGTCTCCACATTCAGTACATTCTAAATTAATATTTACTCGCATTTATGGACCTCCTTTTTGCTGCCTTAAGCATAAGTACTGAAATATTGTATCATAGGTCTTCAAATAAATAAATACTTTTTTATCATTTATTGGAATTTTCACCTTACTGTAAAGTAAAAACAATTGATTCTTTCGTGACATTTGATAATATATTTAATTGAGGTACTATTAATTTATGAGAGAGGTGTTACTATGGAAATTTGGATTTTAATTATTGTATTACTTGCGATTGCCATCATTCTACTTATTGCTTCATTCTTTACTCAAGATACGAATGATATTGATCGTGAATTAAGTGAATTTACGGTACAACAATCAGAAGAGATGTATCAACTGAAACAACGTATTGCTCATTTAGAGCAACATCAAGGAATTACCCCGCCTTCTTTCTCTTTAGAAACTGAGCCAGACGAGTTAATTGTTGGGCAAGAAGAGGCAGTTTTAGTTACCGATAATCATGGCAATGAAGAATTGATCGAACATATTACAATTGATGATATTGATGATAATACGTACGAAGAAATCATCCGTCTTTATTCACAAGGTTATACAATGAGTGAAATTAGTCAACAAATTGACCTATCCACTCAACTCGTCCAATCGGTCATTGATAATTACATCGAGAATAAATAAAGAAGGTGAAATTAATGAAGAAGCAAACATTGCGTATGATGGGCGCTGGCTTTTTAGCTGCTGCAATCATCACCATGGTCTTCGCTTTATTACAAGGACATGTTCCTGTTTCAGGAAATACCGTCGGATCTATTTTCAATTCGGTCGATCAAGAAGAATTTAATCAATTAAAACAACAAAACGATAAATTGACAAAAGAAATTGAAAAACTAGAAAAAAATCGTAATGACTTAAATGCTGAAATTGTCGCACTTCGAGAAAAAAATAAAAATGCACAAAATCAGCCAACACAAAATGAAAACAATACCTTACAGACAACTTCTACTCAAGAAGAAGCCTCTGAGAATATACAGTATGAAAATACTCATGCGTTTACGATCGATCCTGGTGAAACGGCAGATGAAATTGCACAACAACTTGAATCAAATGGAATTATTGACTCAGCCGATGAATTATATCAACTCATCGAAGAGTGGCAACTTGAATCTGTAATGCAAAGCGGAACATTCGAATTAAGTCCAGATATGTCCTTAGATGAGATTGCGAATATTATTACAGGCGGCGCGTATTATTACAACTAATAAGAACGTTTTATAAAGCCTTAAACGAAAACAAACCCCAGAAGTTTATTCTAAAAACTTCTGGGGTTATTTGTTTAATCAACCGTGGAAGAGGCTGGTGAGTTCATATAGTCCTCTATCAATTGTTTTGTTTCTGCCTTTAATTCAAAATATGCATTCATTACTTCTCGAGCAATCTGGGTACTAATCCGTCCCCAGTTCTCTTCTTCTAGAAATGGAACTACCACACTGATTGCAATTTCAGGGTCATCATAAGGTGCAAAACCAATAAATGTAGCATTCGTTACAGGTTGATTTTGTGCATATTGAATTGGACCTGAATAGAAAGCTTCTGTTGTACCCGTTTTAGACCCGACTGTAATCGGATAGTTTTTGAATAAATAACGTGCTGTTCCTTCATCGGTATGAGAAACTTGTCGCATCCCCTCGTGGATTCGCGCCATTTGCTCTGGACTGACTGGGATAATATTCATCACTTTAGGCTCGATGGTTGATTTGACATCACCTAAATTACCATCTGCATCTGTTCCGCGAATTTCTTTAACTAATCGAGGGGCATATCGAATGCCACCATTTGCAATCGTTGAGACATACTGAGCCATTTGTAGTGGCGTATATAAGTCAAATTGTCCATATGATAAGTCTAACGCGCTAACGAGTTGATCGCTTTCTGGAAGAAAACCAGCAGATTCATTCGGTAAATCAATTCCTGTCTCGACACCTAGCCCAAATAAAGCAAAATATTGACGTATTTTTTCTAATGTTTCAGGCACAATGCTTAAGCGCCCTTCTTCTTCATAAGTATACTGACCACCGATACGCATTGCCAATTTAATCATATAAATGTTCGATGATTTTTGTAGAGCGGTAATATCATCAAGTTCAATTTTCTCATTCTGTTCAACCCGGTTAAATACCGAACTCTTCCATTGGGAAGCTTGAAATTTTAATGGTTCATCAATAATTTGATTATTGTCGATTGAAATTACATTTTCCATATAACCAATCAGGACCATCGCTGGCTTGACACTCGATCCCATACCAAAGCTCGAATTAATTGCACCCAGCGTATCATCGATAATTTCATCTTTATTATAATTGTCTGCATTGGCATCATATTCATACCGCTTGCCTGAAATACCTAGAATATCACCATTTTTGGGATTCATTGCAACAACATAAGCTCGGTCGTTCAGCCCTTGTTGCGGCATATCACGTAGAGCATTTTCTAGAATGTCATCAATTCGCTTTTGAAAATCAGAATTAATAGTCATCACGATGTTGTCGCCCTTCGTTCCTTCGAATAGCTGTTCTGATTTAATAATACTATCCGAAGAATCCGTCACAAAATTATAAAGTGATTTTGTTCCTCGTAATGAATCTTCATATTGTTGTTCTAAATAACTAATTCCGACTCGGTCATTCATTGCATAACCTCTAAGTAAGTATTCTCCGGCCACTTCACTTGGAATACCTCGTCGTTCAGAAGAAACTTGTCCTAAAATCGACGTTAACATATCTTCTTGTGGATAGATTCGTTGCCAATCTGTTCCGATACTAATTCCTGGCAGATTTCCTAACTGCTCGGAAACACGGGCAATCTCTTCCGGCGTCACATTTTGGTTTTTAACTGGTACAGTGGAGAAAGCATACGCTGCATTCATTTGTCTGAATAAAGCAGCAATTTTTTCTTCAGCATTTGAAAACTGAATGTCTTCGGAGGTAACTTTATCTAACTGTGCTTGGTAAAGATCTGTTCCTTTTAGTTGTTTTTCTTCTTTAGATAACCGATCATTGACAGTCTTTGTATTTTTAACAATAAAATAATCCTTTAAATCTCGCTCGGTTAAATGAGTATTTGGCACCTCGATCAATGAGGCAAGTTGGGTTGCAATATCTACTAAGTCATTTGGGGAGACCACCGAGTCGCTATTTCTCGTATAAAGTATTGCTTGTTCTGGTCGATTACCGACTAATACTTTACCAAAGCTATCATAAATCATTCCACGTGGCACCGTTCCGGTAGAAAGTGTGGATTCTGTTCGTTGAACCATATTTGAGAATCGTTCACCACTATAGAGTTGGATATATGCTAATCGAACAAACAGTGCTGCAAAACAAAGAAAGGTGACAAAAAATAAAAAATTGAGTCGCCCTGGAATATGAGATTTATTCTGTTTTTTAGAGATGGATTGATTCAATGCTTGACCCCTCTTTACTATAAAAATTAAGCTGTTGCTAGTTTATCAAAGTACAATTGATAAATCAATCATTGCCGTATGTTTGATTAATTAACAAAAAATAGTATAGTAGAACTATTCAGAATATTTATTAAGATTTTATAAAATAATTGTTATCAATCTCTCGAAAGAAGGTTTTGTCAATGCGCAATTTAATTAATATTGTTCGCCATGGTGTGCGTAACCCACGCTATTATATTGAATCACTCAATATTAATTGGTGGATACTGCAACTTGGAATGGCACTTGTTACACTTATTTTAGCTATCTCTACCATGTTAAAAGTAACTCCTCTAATTCAACAAATCAGTACTGAAATGTCTGAAGCCATTGAGTATCTACCGAACTATGAAATTCAAAATAATGTGTTACAGCTTGAAGAAAACAGCAAGCCACTTTATTACGAAGGTAGTTACTTTAAACTTATTATTGATGATGATTTAAAGCGTGATTCACTAAATCAGCGCACGTTGAATGAAGAACATCCATCCACATTGAACAGTACTAAATTTTTATCACTTTTTATCTTACAAGATGATGTTACAGCCGTATTAAATCAACAAGTTATTACAATTCCTAACGGACAATATCTTGTAGGGAATCCACATCGACTCAAGTTATTATTAGATTATCCACAAACTAATCAAATTAGTATGTTCCTATCCATTGTCTTCAGCTACTTTATGATGTTCTTTATTCGATATTGGTTTGATTTGATTCTAATCAATGGAATTGCTGGATTATTTAACTTTCGTCTCACTCGCCCGATTCTATGGCGCGATCGCTTAAAAATTATGACGGTTATTTCATATGCTCCAGTTTTATTATTAGAAGCGGTATCTTGGATTTTCCCACTAATATCCTCATCTTTTCTTATTTTGTCAACGTTATGCTTGGTAATTTTCTTTATCTGTTTAAGAAATCACACACAATACATTCAATTTATTATGAAAACACTTGATATTGACATCGATTCGGTCCAAGATGAAATTAAACGTCAGATGGATGAACTCAATCAACGCGAAAATTCAAATCAAAAAAACAAAGAAACCGATCAAAAACGTTCTACTGATGTTGTGGATCTATATCCTAAAAATGAAGATGATCCATCGGACAAAGATACAGATAAATAAATAGAAGACTCAAACTGCATAGTTTAGGTACTGACTTCTCTTATTATGAAGCGAGTGCTTGAACTAAATACAGTTTGAGTCTTTTTAGCGTTTCTTATTATTCTTTTGTCGACGTAAATGTTGTTGTCTCGATTTAATTTGCTCTTTCATTTTCCGCTTATAACCCGGTTTGACTTTCTTTTTACGTGTCTGATTGATAATTCGGTTAATTTCTTTATCATCACGATATTGTGGACTGACTGTCGTGTTAACGGGTCCTGGTTTCGAATCGATAGCTTTGAAATCCCCCTGTACAATATCAATCCATTCAAATGGAATACCTCTTGATCGAAGTGAATCAATGTCGTCCATATCGTCAGGAGCAATCAATGTATAAGCTTCACCCGATAAATTATGACGTCCCGTCCGGCCAATTCGATGAACAAAGAAATTCAAATCTGTTGGAATCTCCATATTTATAATCATAGATGTTCCTGGAATATCAATTCCTCTTGCTGCCAAATCTGTTGCAACAACAAATTGATAATCCATATTTCTTATTTGACGCATCACACGCTTACGCTCACGCGAAGAGATGTCCCCATGTATCTTTGCAACTTTCATTCCTTGTTGCATTAAGTAACGGTGAATTTCATCAACATATTCAATTGTATTCGCAAAGATGAGGACTAAGTAAGGTTGACCAATTGTTAACAATTCATGGAGTAATGCTAATTTATCCCTACCCCGCACATTAATTAAGTAATTCGTAATATTTGAAGAAATGACTTCTCCAGAATTTAAGCGAATAACCTTCATTGCAGGCATATATTTATTTAAGAAAACTTGAATTTCTTGTGGAATTGTTGCAGAAAAGACCATCATTTGCAAGTCTTGTGGCATTCGCGAAGCAATTTCATCAACAATCGGTAAAAATCCTAAATCCAATGTCATATCCGCTTCATCCACAACAAAAATACGGGTTGTTTGCACATGTAGTGCATTCTCAAACATTAAATCAAAAATTCGTCCTGGAGTTCCAATAACCATTTGTGGTTGGTTTTTCGGCGATAGTCGTTCTATTTGGCGCTGTTTATCTGTTCCCCCCACATAACAAACGATTGAAACCGGTTCTTCTAAATAATTATTAAGCTGATTTGCCGCTTGATAGATTTGATCTGCCAGTTCACGGCTCGGTGCTGTAATGACGACTTGAACTTCATCTTTTTCTCGATCAATTTTTTGAAAAATCGGAAGCAAGAAAGCGTGAGTTTTACCAGTGCCTGTGTGAGATTGGACCATTAAATTTTCGCCTTGCAATGCTAAAGGCAAAACTTGAGTTTGGACCGGTGTTAATTCTTTAAAATTCAAAACTTTTAAAGCAGCTTGAATATCCTTTGGTAATTCTAACAATAGATTATCCATTTTATTCACTCCTTTCAAATGTATTTAAATAATATTGAACTTGTTCTTTTAAATCTTCTATAAATTGATTGATAACGTCTTCGTTAGCAGCATTTGCACCGCTTGCTTTAGGGTGTCCCCCACCGTCATACTTTGCGGCCAGCTGATTAATCACTGGTCCTTTTGAACGGATTCGCATGCGCCAAGTGCCATCCTTCTGTTCCACCAACATCACCCATGCGTAAACTTCTGCTAAAACACTCGGTAAATTAACAAATGCATTGGTTTCTTCTTCAGTGATATCAAATTTTTGTAGCACTTCTTGCGTAATCTTCATCCAGGCAATTCCTGGTTCACTTACATTCAGTTGATCGAGCAAATAACTTTGGAATTTTAACATCGGAAAAGACAATGTGTTGAAGGTAGTATGTATTTTAAACAAATCGACTTCATATTGCATTAAAAATGATGCAGATTCAAAGGTAGACTCCGTCGTATTATCAAACATGAATCGGCCTGTATCTCCCACAATTCCTGCATAAAGCAGTGAGGCAGCCGCGTGATTCATACGAAACATCGATGGATTTTGTTGAATCATTTGGGTAATTAATTCGCACGTCGAGCTCGCTTGAGGATAGACTAGCGATAAATCACCGTATTCATCCACTAATGGATGGTGGTCGATTTTAATTAAACAATCTCCATGTATATAGCGATCATCATCAATACGAGGACGGTTTGCTGTATCAGTAATAATTACTAAACTCCCAGAATAATCATTTTGATGAATCCGATCCATTTCGCCCATCCACTGTAATGTCTCCGCGGTATTGCCCACCGCATAAACTTCCTTGTGAGGAAAATTATATTGGATCAATTCCTTTAATCCAAGTTGAGATCCAATTGCGTCAGGGTCTGGATTAAGATGGCGGTGAATGATAATTCGATCATATTGATGGATGTAGCTCATCAAGTTTTCTATATCTTGTTTTAAAATATACATGCTAATCTCCTTACATACTTTCAATAATTTGTGCTGTAATAATTGCTTTAGCGCACAATGAATTTTCATAAAAAATATCAATTTGAGCATGCGCATTACGGCGATTTTGATGGAATATATCAACTTTAAAATGAATCTCATTATAAAGTTGAATTAAATTAAATGAGTTGAGGTGAATCTTTTCAATAATACTACTATAGCCTGTTACATAATTAATTTTTTGATTCGTAATATAAGATAGTAATTCGCATAAAACACCATTAGATAAGGTTCCGTATGTATTTAGCATCTGAGGTTGAACTGTAATCGAGAAGTCATAAGGATTCTCATTATCCGTTACCATTAAATGATTCAAATGTGTAATGACTTCATCTTCATAAGTATTAGAATATTGTGGTTGATTTTCAATTGAATGCATGGCACGCATTACATCTTGTCGTGAAATTACCCCAATTAATTCAAGGTTATCGGCCACAACTGGGAGCATTTCAATGTCTTCACGGACCATCAAATGCGATACGTTGGCAATCGTCATATAATCTCGAACCGTTACGACTTCTCGTGTCATAACACGCTCAATAAGTGTCTCCTCTTGCTTTCCGATGACATCCTTTGCAGTGACAATGCCTACTAAACGTTTGTTGTAATGTACTGGAAACCGAGAAACACCGGTAGATTTTGTTAATTGATTAAAAGTTCGAACTGAATCAGAACCGACTAAAGAATTTGCCTTGTCAATGGGTATATAAACATCCTTAATCGTCATGATTTCCTTTTCAATTTCTTGATTCGTCATCATACGATTGATGCGTGAAGCAACCGTAAACGTATCGAATGGGGACGTGATAATTGGCAACTCTTTTTGATTTGCTAGTGCAATCATCGAATCATTCGGCTTAAACCCCCCCGTAATCAAAACAGCGACATTATGTTCCAACGCTTGTTTTTGAACATTTGAGCGGTTACCAACTATTAAAAGCGTATTGGGCAAATAATATTTTTCAATTTGATCCAAGGTCATCGCACCAATAATAAAACGATTTAAATGACGATCTACCCCCGTCTCTCCTCCTAAAATTTCTCCTTCAATAATAGGTACGATTTGACGATAAGTTAAATAGGTTGGATTTGATTTTTGATTATTTTGTTCAATTCTTATCGTACCCACTCGATCAATTGTTGAAACAAGCCCAATTTGCTCTGCTTCTTTTATCGCTCGATAAGATGTCCCTTCACTCACACTTAATTTTTTTGAAATTCCACGAACAGAGATTTTTTGTCCAATCGGCAAAGATTTAATATGTTGTATCACTAATTCATGCTTAGTTGACATCTGGATGCACCTTTCTTTTATATTTATACGGTCTATTTTTCAGTCTCGTGATGCTTTCGGATGATGTTTATTAAAAAAGACGCATCGGGCTATAAAGTGGATCATCAAAGTTAGATAAAGTAATACCCAATAATCTGACCGATCGAGTAGCATCACCATGCTCTTGCCATAATTTGCTTACCACCTGCACAACTTCTTCGGGTGTGGTAACGGGCTGGAACAATTGTGTTTGACGGGTCAGTGTATCAAAATTTTCATAGCGTACTTTTAAAGTGACGGTATAAGCTTGAAGCTCTTTAATTCTTCCATTACGGTCAAGTAATTGCGCTAGACGTTCTAATTGATCGTTTACTGCAGCCGGTGTCACTAAAAATGGCGCAAAGGTCCGTTCACGACCATATGATTTTCGATGGTTTCTAGGTTTAACTTCAAAGTTTGATACACCTCTAACCTTATAATATAAAGTATAGCCCAATTTCCCAAAATGCTGAATTAAAAATTCTAGGTCTTTTTCATACAGATCGGCACCTGACTCGATTCCCAATTCAATAAATTGTGAATAGGTTTTTCTTCCGACACCGGGAAATTTTTTGATATCTAATTGTTTCAAAAATTCGGCTGCATCAGTGGGTTCTACCACTGTTATACCATGTGGTTTTTTGAAATCAGAGGCAATTTTAGCAATATATTTATTATATGAGACACCCACCGAACAAGTAAGATGTAACTCTTCTTCAATTTGAGATTGGATTTGTTGCGCAATAATGGTTCCGCTATTAATCTTCTTTTTGTTATCTGTCACATCTAGGTAGGCTTCATCTAATGAAACAGGTTCAATTAAATCTGTATATTGTCTAAATATATGATGAATCGACTGCGATATTTGTCGATAATAATCTATATTCGGAGGGATGAATACGGCATGGCGACATCGATCATAGGCTTCTTTAGCACTCATCGCTGAATGAATCCCATATTGTCTAGCAATATAGTTGCAGGTGGTTACAATGCCCCGACCTTGAGTTAGTTGAGGATGACGCGCAATCACCACGGGTCGATTTTTCAAGGCAGGATTATCTCGAATTTCAATACTGGCATAAAATGCATCCATATCGACATGCAATATTTTATGCGATATGTCAGGTTTAGGTTCTTGAAAAGTCAAAATACCATATCGCATCAATATCCTCCTCTACTCATTTTATTTCATAAATAAAACCCAAGTAAACTATCCCAAATTAGGTAATACTTTACTTGGATTATGTGAAAAATCTTTTAGATTATTCTTGAGTGTCTTCAACACCCTCGACATCTTCAACAACATCAACTTCTTCAACAACAATACCATCTACGACAGGCTCAACTGGGTCAACGACTTGTGCAATAGCTGGAAGGTTGAATGTTAAGTACACACCCTCACAGTCAATCACAGCAATGCCTTTAGTATGATTTACTTCATCGATTACACCGTGAAGTCCACCGATTGTAATAATATGATCACCTGGCTTTAAGTTGTTAAGCATATTTAGTTTTGTTTCTTGTTGTTTTTTCTGTGGTCGTATCATTAAGAAATACATAATCCCCATCAAAACAATAAATGGTAAAAAAGCTGAAAGTAATTCCATTTATACTCCTCCTTCACTATATCTTAAATTGTAACAAATTTTCAATTAAATGACTATCTAAAAATCTTTTGCATTAGGTTTATTATAACCATATCGCTCAAAGAAATACTCACGGTAATCTAATAGTTGGTCGTCTCGAATGGCCTGACGAATATTTGCCATATGATTTAACAAGAAATGCGTATTATGAAGCGAGGCTAATCGCAAACCAAACATCTCATTCGTATGAATCAAGTGACGAATATAAGCTCGTGTATAATGACGACAAGCGTAGCAATCACAATCTGAATCGATTGGGGTAAAATCATCTTTATACTTTGCATTTTTGACAACAAGTCGGCCATCATGTGTCATACAAGTTCCATTACGACCAATTCGCGTTGCAAGCACACAGTCAAACATATCAATTCCACGAATCACACCGTCAATTAAAGAGTCTGGTGTTCCAACCCCCATTAAATAGCGAGGCTTATTTTTTGGAATGACGGGTGTAATATAATCTAAGACTTCATTCATTTCTTCTTTGGTCTCACCGACAGAAAGTCCCCCAATCGAATACCCTGGGAAATCCAGTGAAACTAAATCTTTAGCATGTTGCAAGCGTAGATCCTTATAGCCCGCACCTTGAATAATTCCAAATAACGATTGTTGATCTGGTTTTTGGTGAGCCTTTAATCCCCGCTCGGCCCAGCGAGTCGTTCGGTTAATCGATTTTTCGACGTAATCATGTGTTTGATCAAAAGGTGGACACTCATCAAAACTCATAATCATATCCGCCCCAAGCGCATTTTGAATTTCAATCGATCGCTCTGGGGTTAAAAATAATTTAGAGCCATTTAAATGATGACGGAAATGAACGCCTTCCTCAACAATTTTACGATTAGCGCTAAGCGAGAAAACTTGAAAACCGCCCGAGTCGGTTAAAACTCCTTGCGGCCAATTCATAAAGGAATGCAAACCACCTGCACGTTGCACAATATCTTCTCCTGGTGTTAACCATAGATGATAAGTGTTACTTAAAATAACTCCTGCGCCAGCATCGATTAATTCCACTGGTGACAGACCTTTAACAGTTGCTAATGTCCCTACAGGCATATACATAGGTGTTTCATAACTTCCATGTGGTGTATGCAAAATGCCTAAGCGGGCCCCTGTATATTTTTCCTCTTTAATTAATTCGTATGTTACTGCTGGTTTACTCATAGTGACCTCTCAATCATTTGTTTTTATTTGCTAGATATGCTTTAATATAGTCAATATTTGAACCCAAATAAAAAGGTAGGTTATTTATGTATTATATCATACTACACATCTTAAAATTTATAATATTATTATTTCACGGTCAACCTGGTGTGATTGGTCGAAAAAACATCTCAGATCGACCGGTTATTTATGCTGCTACACACCGCTCATGGATTGACCCAATTTATTTAATATTAGTTCTTTTACCCCAAAAAACTGCAATGATGGGCAAAGAATCTCTATTCAAAATACCAATTATTGGTTGGATCATAAAACAGATCCATGCATTCCCTGTTAACCGCGAAAAACCAACCACTCGAACAATTCGACAAGCAACGAAGATTCTCACTGAAGATCAGATGAATTTAGGAATATTCCCTACAGGATCGCGGTATTCAACTCAAATTAAATCTGGTACGGCATTTATCCAAAAACTAAGTAAAGCAGATATCGTTCCGGTAGCCATTCAACCACCAAAAAATTTATGGCAAGTCCTTACCCATCAAACAGGTTGGATTGCCTTTGGCGATCCGATACCCTATAACAGTAGTTTAGCTTATAATAAAGAGGACTTCGCCAACATTGATCAACAAATTCAAGCCGAATTCGATCGCCTTGATGCCTTAATCAATCCAAATTATCAATACCATATTCCTGAAGACAAACGACGTGATTAATATGACAAATAATAACAGGCTAAGATTTTTCGCTCAAAATCTTAGCCTTTGTTTTTTAATTCATAGTTTGCAATTGATACATTTGATAGTATGTTCCTTTTTGAGCAATTAGCTGATCATGTGTACCTTGCTCAATAATTTTACCTTGATCCAATACAATAATATTATCTGCATCTTTAATGGTGCTGAGTCGGTGCGCAATCGCAATGGTCGTTCGATTCTTACGCATCTTACTTAAACTTTCTTGAATGTATTCCTCAGTTTCAGTATCAATGTTCGCTGTCGCTTCATCAAGAATTAAAATTTTCGGTTGGCGGACCATGGTTCGAGCAAATGAAATCAATTGTTTTTCTCCACTTGAATAACTTGCTCCACGCTCAATTACGCGTCGTTGATAGCCTTCAGAATATTTATTAATAAATTGATCGGCATTGACAAACTCTGCAGCCTCTTCAACTTCTCGATCAGTAATTGTTTGATCGAGCAAACGAATATTCCGACTGACATCCCCGTAAAACAAGAATGAATCTTGTAAAACCAGTCCAACCTCTTGACGCAATGTATCATATGAGAAGTTACGGATTGACTGACCATCGATTAGGACATCTCCAGATTGAAACTCATAAAATCGCATTAAAACATTAATAATCGAGCTCTTACCACTACCGGTATGTCCAACAATCGCTACGGTTTCTCCTGGAGGAACCTCAAAACTAACATCATCTAATACATTTTGTTCCCCATCATACGAAAAGGTTAGATGATTAAAAACGATATGCGCGTTGGTAATCGTGGCAGGATGTGCTGGATCAACTTGTTGATGTGGAACTTCCTCTTGGTGATCTAACACTCTCAGAATTCGATAAGATGAAACAACCCCCTCTTGCAACATACTCAAGCTATCCATCATCATTCCCATCGGACGGAAAAATTGAATACAATATTGAGTAAATGCATATATCATTCCTACTTCAACCAATCCATCAAAGAACTGCCCCCCTAAAATATAAATAACTAGGGCTAAGGCAAGACTCTCTAAGAATCCGATTAAGCTCATTAACAGTAAAGCATTCATCCGGATCATTTCTTTACGCGAAGCAAAATGTTGATCGTTCATCCTATCAAATTCTTCCATCATACGATGTTCTTGTCGGAAAACTTGAATAATATTCATCCCCAAGATTGTCTCATTGATTTTCGAATTCAAACGACTGACAATTTCTCGCATTGATCGATAGACTCGAGAACTATAACTTTGGTAATACCAAATAATTAAGAACATGATCGGAATAAACAGTAGAAAATACAGTGCCATCTGTGGGTTGAGTAAATACATCCCGATAAAGACACTAATAATCGTCACAATGCCTTCAAATACCGAGAAGAAGGTTAACCAAAAGTTCTTTAATGTTTCAGTATCATTAGTCACTCGTGTCACAATTGACCCCGCAGGGGTTTGATCAAAGTAACGCATTCCAAGTTGATTAACTTTCGTAAAGATAATCGTCCGAATATTTTGAACCGTCCGTTCGGATGCCATATTAAAAATATACGTCGTCAGATAGTTAAACAATGATTGTAGTACCAATAAAACTAAATAGATTACAGCAAACATCAATGCAATCCGAAGGGTTACATTACTGGTTTTTAAATAACGGTCAATATATAATTGGACGAGTCTTGGCAGCACTACGGTAATTCCAATACTTATAATTGAAAAGACAATTGCCATTAGAAATTGTTTTAGATATGGACGAGTATACTTGGAGATACGCTGAGTCACTTCGATTTGTTCTTTAATCGGAATTTTTTGTGACCAAACGGATTGTTTTTCTTGCACCATTATACCTCCTCCTCTTCGAATGTCTCGGAAGCTTCTAGTTGTTGATGTTCAAACATCTCTCTGTACCAGCCGCCTATTGCAATCAATTCATCGTGATTACCTCGTTCAGTAATACGACCTTGATCAACGACAATAATTTCATCAGCATGCATAACACTACTCAAACGATGAGCAGATATAATCGTCGTCTTATTCGATCGATTTTGTTTAATCGACTGAACAATACGCTCTTCCGTTTTTGCATCTACCGCAGATAAAGAATCATCTAAAATTAAAAGTGCCGGATCAATAATCATTGCCCGTGCCATCGCAATCCGTTGTTTTTGTCCACCGGACAACGCAACACCACGCTCACCCACCAGTGTGTCATAACCTTGACTAAACCGTAAAATATCATCATGAACACTCACTAATTTGGCTGCTGCTTCTACATCATCTTGGGTAGATTCCATATTCGCAAAACGAATATTATCACGAACGGTTGTCGAGAATAAGAAATTGTCTTGTGGTACATAACCGATTCGGCGGAGCAACGCATCTAATGAATAGTCTTTAATGTTTTGATGATCATACTCGATCGTTCCCTTAAAGCGATCGTACTCTCGAAGTAATAATTTAAAAATGGTTGTTTTACCAGAACCGGTCTTCCCAACCACACCTAATGTTTGACCTGCTTTCAAATTAAATTGAATGTCTTGAAGTGCAGGAGCCACTCTCACCTGGGTAAATAAATTCTTGAATGTCCACAGAAAGTGAACCTCGGATTGGCGCCTCAATGGCATTCGGTGCTTCAATAATATGACTCTTTTCATCTAAAATTGATTGAATCCGATCATAACTTGCCGCGCCACGTTCTAAAATATTAAATAACCGGCCAATGGCAATCATTGGCCACATTAATCGCGTTAAATAGCTGATGAAAGCAACAAGCAATCCAATCGTAATTTGGCCATTAGCCACTAGAAAACCACCATAAAAGATACTGATTACGGTCGCAAGCCCCATAATCATTCTACCCACTGGCATAAATGTCGCATCATATTGATAGACTTTTTGGTTTTTATCGACGACTTGCTGAGTTAACCTGTTAAAATCTTCAATATCCAGTTCTTCCTCACCAAACGTCTTAATTACTTTGACCCCTGTCACACTTTCTTGTACCTTATTATTTAAATTTGAAAATGCTGCTTGAGCTTTGCGTGAATGGTAGTTTAATTTAGATCCGACATGACGAATTAAGAAGTATAAGAGTGGTATCGGAATAATTGAAACAAGGCTCAAACGCCAGTCAACTAAAAAGAACATCATAAATAAGGTTAACAACCCTTGAGACATGGAATCAACTAACGTTAAAATTCCAGCCCCTGCTACCATTTGAATCGCACGCAGGTCATTCGTACAACGAGCCATTAGATCCCCTGTACGATATTTTTGAAAGAATATCGCGTCCATTTTGGTAAAATGTTCAAACAATTGACGTCGCAATATATTTTCTAATTTAGCAGCCGTTCCGAATATTTTAGTACGCCAAATATAACGCATAAAATATTGAGCAATCGCAATAAACAATAACATTCCTGCATATATAGTAAGATCGTTTCGAGTTAATGTGCTCGCATTCATTCCATCGATAACTTGTCCAATAATAATCGGAACATATGCTGTAATCAGACTAATTAGAATCAGCATCAAAATTCCTACCATATATTCACGAATATGTTGTTTAAAAAACCATCCTAATTTACTAAACATATTCATTCTATACAATCCTCACAATCTGATTTAGAAAAGATATTATGAAAGAAGTCCCACAATGGGGACTTCTCATTTGTTTTAAGAATTTCGTGTTCGCATTGAGTTCATAATTTGTTGAACTTTGCGTTTTGAAGGTTTTTGGCCCATCTGAGCCATCATCATCGTAATCATTTGTTCATCAATTGGCGGATTTTCTTTAAGATAGTTCATAATATACTTACGTGCTGTAAAATATCCTAATACTAGTCCTCCAATAAATGCAAGAATTGCAATTAAGATCCAACCCCATTCTGGCATAGAATCCCTCCTCGTCTATTTTATCTACCTTAATATCATACCCGATATAGTTTGTAAAAAAAAGAATTATGCTGGGAAAAACAAAAGAAATTTGAATCTACTTATTTGGTGTAATGTCGTTACCTTCTGGATCAATGACTTTTAGATGATCCAGTTGTTGACGCATCGATTGACGAAAAGCTTGCAAGTATTCTTGATGTAAAACTTCACGTTCTACTTGTTCACTTTCTGTCAAAACACCTGCTTTTTTCTTTTGAGAGAGCTCTTTAATTCGTCTTAATTTTTCTTCACTTAACATGGGATACCTCCTGTTTTTGATACGAACATTTGTTTGCGTCGCTTGTTTAAATTTGTTATACTATATAAAACCCTAGAAATGAGTGACATCCATGAAACGAATATCTGACAAACAACGGACTATTTTAAAAACAATCTATCAAGAAATTCAAAGCAATGGCTATCCACCTACTGTGCGAGAAATTGCCAGTGCCGTTGGACTGGCTTCAACATCCACAGTTCATGGCCATCTTGCTCGATTAGAGTCTAACGGTTACCTAATCAAAGATGCTAGTAAAACTCGGGCGCTTGAACTCACAGACAAAGCTTTAGAACTCGTTGGGGCGCAACCACAAACAATCCCGTTGCTTGGTCGGGTCGCTGCAGGCAATCCCATTCTCGCAGTTGAAGAAGCCACAGACTACTACCCCATACCTGAACCGCTCAAACGCTACGATCCTAGCCAATTATATATGTTAGAAATTGCAGGAGAAAGTATGGTCAATATCGGCATTATGGATGGGGATATTGTGACCGTTTTACGTCAATCCTCAGCCAATAACGGCGATATCGTTATCGCCATGACTGATGATGATGAAGCCACCTGTAAGACTTTCTTCAAAAAACCAGATCACTTTATCCTTCGACCTGAAAATGATAATATGGATGATATCATCTTAAATTCAGTCACCATCTTAGGTAAAGTTGTTGCACTCTTTAGAGAATTTTAAATAATAAAACATTCAAGTTGTTCGCTTGAATGTTTTTTATTTTTAATAGACCATAAGTGATTTGTAAGGATAACCTTTAAGTAGTTTTGCACCCTCTAACTCTTCAAGTTCAATCAAAAAAGCACACCCTACAACTTCTCCTCCGAGTTTTTCAACAAGCTTAATGGTTGCTTCAATCGTTCCACCCGTTGCTAATAAGTCATCAATTATAATAACTTTTTGTCCTGGACTGATAGCATCCCGGTGCATCGTTAGAATATCAGTCCCATACTCTTTCTCATATTCTACTTCAATCACTTCACGTGGCAATTTTTTAGGTTTTCGAACCGGTGCAAATCCTATTTCCATTGCATAAGCTACCGGACAACCAATAATAAATCCTCGAGCTTCAGGACCAACAACTAATTCGGCACCAACTTCACGAGCATAGTCAACGATTTGTTGTGTTGCATAAGCAAATGCCGGTCCATCTGCCATCAATGGCGTAATATCTCTAAAAAGAATTCCTTCTTTTGGATAATCAGGAATGGTTGCAATATAATCTTGTAAGTTCATAATTTACCTCTCTTCAAAATAGTTCTTAATATCATTCACCGTGCTGACATAGAGTAGCTCTTCACTTTGAATATAATCTTCAAATTGCTGATATGATCGTGTTTTAGTATAGTCTGTTTTGATATGTTGCTCAATCGGATTTAGTCGCAATTGTCCTGCCTCAATTCTAACAAACTGTAACTCAACAAACATAATAAAAATTTGTCGCACCTTAATAAGTGGAATTGACAATTGAATAGCTATATCATTTAAATAATGATTATAGTCCATTTGAGGATACTGTAACATAAACCGATAAACTTTAGTTACTTCTTCTCTTTCAATAGGACCTGCCCAATAATGTAAAGGATCTTGGGTACAACCTAAATAAATCGCATTCCATGTTAAATCATTAATGATCGTTGCCAAATCCTCAAGCCGTTCAGGGGATTCCATAATCACTAACGGCACCGGATTCGTAAAGGATGACATGACTTGTTTTATATTAGAATATAATGCAATCATGGCATCTTTTCGTATCTTAGCTTGAAATTGTTCTAAGACAGACTGCGATTGGAAGAGGTACACTGCTTCAGAGAGCTTTGCTAACATTGTTTCCGATTGTTTACTACGAGCATCGATCCAACGTGTTCCATCACTCCCCAGATCCTCCAAGTTTAACTGCACTTGAGTCTGCCCATTCCACCGATTAATATTCAACGTTCCAATCGCACTCACTTCTTCATTAAGCTGAAACTGATCGAAAGATTCACCCTTAAAGAACCCGATGGCATTCAATTCATCTTCAGCTTGTTCGAGCGTCAAACGAATATGTTGCTGATCTTGTCCAATACGACGCTTCGATTTAATTTGTACATGTTCGATACAAAAAATAGGTTTAGCATTATCCATCCCAAACGGTGCCAATTGATTGACTTCTTCGATAAATTCTTGGTTGATTCTTTCAATCGGTACCGTTAAATCAACTTTAATCGTATCGGGTTGATCAATGACGGTTTGATATTTAGTAAAATGACTTTCCAACTCTGTTTTTAAAGTTTCATAGTTGGACTTTGTCAATGTCATCCCAACAGCTTGAGCATGGCCTCCAAAATGCTGCATTAGCGACTTAAAAGGGGTTAGATTATCAAAGAGATCAATCCCCTCGATACTTCGTCCACTTCCTTTATATATGGCTTTATCTGCTGATTCTTGAAAAAGTAGTGTAGGTCGATGGTACAGCCGAGCAATTTTTCCTGCTGAAATACCTAAAACGCCACTCAACCAGTGAGGGCCACTCATCATAATAATCGGTGGGATTTTTTCAAGGCTCTCGAGTGTTTCTATCACTTCGGACTCGATTTGCTCGGTTAATGCCTTGCGCTGGTCGTTAATCGACTCAATTTTTTGACTTATTTCCTCGATCCGGACCGGATCGTACGTATGAAGTAACTCTAAACCTTCTTTAGGGTCATCCATCCTACCTAATGCATTTAATTTTGGAGCGATGGAGAATGATACGGCTTCTTCATCGAAATACTCAAAATCTTGAGGGCTTTGTTCAATTAATTTGATTAACCCTGGTCGTTCCGTGCGCCGAATTGCTTCGAGACCCATTTTGACAATCGTTCGATTCTCATCGATCAAAGGTACCATATCCGCGATTGTACCTAAGGCGGCTAACTCTAGAGCATCGGAAGGGACTTCTTCCAATAATGCACTTATAACCTTTAAGGCAACCCCTGCTCCACTTAATTCTTTAAAGGGATAATTTCCATCGGGATGCTTTGGGTGAATCACCGCGATTGCGGGCGGTAATTCTCCTTGAATCTCATGGTGATCAGTAATAATAACATCCACTTGATGTTCTTTCATCTTTTGAACCGCACCGTAATCAATTACACCATTATCACAGGTAATAATTAAATTAAGTTGATGTTCATCAATGAGTCTTTCCCATGTTTTGATATTGGGTCCATATCCATCTGTATATCGATTTGGCAAATGATAGAAGACATTGGCTCCTAGTGTCTGCAGTCCTTCATAGAGAATTAAAGTACTCGTAATTCCGTCCACATCATAATCACCATAGATCAAAATTGCTTCTTGGTTCTCAATGGCTTGAGTAATTCGCTCGATTGCTAAATCAATTTGGTACAACTGATTTGGATGGTGATATATTGGTTGAGGAGACACAATTTCTGCTTCAAATTGCTCAACTGTTTGAATACCACGCTGTATCGCTAGAGTAATAAATTCTTCTGAATAAGACGAATATCGTTCTTTGATTGCTGCAATTGTTGTTTGGTCCGGGGTTTCTGGCCATTGCCAGTCATATATCGAATGGGTTATCACATCGAATCACCTGCTAAACCAGAAGCCATTGGAATATCAAATTCCTTTAAATCCGCTGCGATATACGTTTCCTGAAATACTTTTCGCGTTTCTGCTAATATTTCTCGGATGTCTTGGTTTGTATATCGAGGACTAATATGGTTGAGTAATAATAATTTTACATTAGCTTCTTTAGCAACTTGTGCAGCATGTATGTTGGTTGAATGATAATACGCATAAGCCATCTGTCCCTCTTCCCCACTATGGGTTGCCTCATGGACTAAGACATCTGCATCCTTAGCCAGTATTCGACTATTATCACACAATCGAGTATCCCCTAAAATCGTAATAATTTTTCCTTTTTGATCAGGTGCGATAAAATCTCGTCCATCTAATTGCGTACCATCTGCTAATGTGACTATTTCACCACGCTTTAATTGGCCATAAATTGGCCCATTTGGAATCGAATATTTTGCTAATTGATCTATCAATAACTCACCAGGCTTATCAGGTTGCTCAATGCGATATCCTAATGATAAGACACCATGCTGCAATGGCAAATACTTAACCAACCAGCCACTCGAAGTTGTCAGCTCTCCCCCTTTAGGATTTAATTCATCAATATGAATTGGATAAGTTAAGCGACTTTTCGTTAATCTAAGATTCGATTGAATATACTCCTTAATACCAGGAGGACCGTATATATTTAACGATGTTTCTCCACCTTGAAAGGATCGACTGCTTAATAAGCCTGGGAGCCCAAAAATATGATCTCCATGCATATGTGTAATAAAAATATTCGCTATTTTTTTGGGGCGAATGGTCGTATGTAATATTTGGTGTTGAGTTGCTTCACCACAATCAAACAACCAAACTTCATTAATTTCATCATGGAGACGCAAGGCTAAAGAACTCACATTTCTAAATTTACTAGGAATGCCAGCTCCTGTCCCTAAAAATTGTATCTCCATTTATTCACCTACTTTCGTCCATCATTACCTCTGTCTAAATAATTCACTTGCAATATACTTCGCAAATTCTTGGGAGCCTTCTTCGGTTAAATGACCAAAATCATCCTCGTTCCATGACTGATGATTTTGAGAATAACTTGCCCAATCAATGACATGAACATTGCCAAATCGTTCTGCCGCCGAGTAAATCTCTCTGTTCGCATCCGCTACCCATGAACGATCCGCAGTAGCTGTTACAAAGAAAATATCATGATTTTGACCGATTGCATTAATATAATCATTAATTTGACCTGGTGTGAAAGTCCCATTATTGCCAAGTGTGGTTACCACTGTCTGTTTCATTAGATTTTGATTATTTAATGAATGAATCGTACTCACACTATTATAGAGTTGACGACCGACTTCTCCGTTAATGACCGACTTTGGAAAGACTTGGCGCACCTCATCCGCAGCCGCTAGTAAAACAGAATCTCCAATAAAAGTTACTTCAAGCCCATTAGCATATAATAATTCTTGCTGATCGAGACCTTCAATATTATTTACAATTTTAGTTGAGTCTGTATTTTCATTTTGTGTTTCTTCAATAAGTTTTTTGTTTTTCTCAATTACAGATTGAATATTATTCGCCGTATCTCCTTTGGTTTCAGGTGCAGCAATAATCCCCGCAAAACCCAGTATGGCTATTAATGCATAACTTGCGGTAAAAATCTTAATGGATTTTAATTTATGCGGATGATTTTTCAAAAACTTAAATTGGAATATACTCTTACGAATATTAAAATCTTGTCCTAACGGTAATGACACTCGTTGTAGTTCAAAGAATTGATAATTGATTTCAGCTAAAATCATCAAAATAATAAATTGACAGGCCATATTCATTCCAAATGACAGGTTCAAAGGCCGGATAAAACGAGCAATAATTAAATATACAGGATAGAACCATAAATAATATGAATAGCTTCGCTGACCTAAAAAGGTAAAGATTTTTAAACTTAAAACTTTATGCCAAAATGTATCCGAATGGATTGTTGCAATTAGGAATAATCCTGCCACTATCGTGTAGAGCGTCATTCCAAACCGATAAGCAAAAGGTTGCGTTCCATACATAAATTTCATCATAATAATCATCAAAATCAGGCAGACTGTTCCAACACTATTAAGAATCAATTTTGCTTGGCGTTGCAATGGCTTTGGATTTAGTTGGATTGGGAACAATAGACCAATTGCTGCCCCAAAAGTATAAGCCGATGCACGAGTTAACACACTATAATATACTCCCGTTGGATCCATGCCATCCTGGTAGCGAAACGCCATGTATCCAGCAGAAACAGCAGACACAATTAACAACATATTCGTTGCATACGATGGTTTTCGATGCCATGAATAAAATAAGAAGAAAAGAACTGGCGTTAGTAAAATTAACTGCGCTAAAATTCCAACATACCACAAGTGCGTAAATGGACTTGGATTAGCTGCCTGAACAAAATAGGATTGTTCGTTAAAAATTTGATAATAATTATTGACAAATAGTAATGAAGATAACGCCATATTCCTTAAATTGAACATAAAATCTCTCGCAAACAATAGGATGATTGTTCCCGTAGAGAGAATCATTGCCAACATCGGAAAGAATAATCGTTCAAAGCGTCGGCGATAAAAATTCAAGGGTGACAATGGTTGATGTTGCAGATCGCGAACATAAAAGTACCTAAAGTTAAAGAACCCTGCGACTAGTAAGAAAAAGTTAACCGCTAAATAGCCTCCAGGTAAAAGATGTTGATAGAAGTAATATAAAATAATCGCAATGATTGAAAAACCCTTATAGCCATCAAAAATGGCCAAACGTTGCTTAGTTTGATTGTTTCCCATAATATCACCTAATCTAAGAACTCGAATTGATAGCCTGAGATTGTGATAATATCCCCATTTTGCGCTCCTTTTTCTCGTAAGGCATCATCAATTCCCATTCCACGCATTTGACGTGCAAAGCGTGCTAAACTCTCATCATGTGCTAAGTTTGTCATTGCAAAAAGTTTCTCAATACGAGCTCCTGTAATCTCCCATTCCGATTCACTTACCTGATGAATTACAAAGTCCGGTTCAGGTGTTTCAAGTTGATAGACCACTTGATCTTCTGCTTCCTCTTCAAACAGCGCAATCTCTTCAGCAGAAGCCAAAATAGATTGTGTCAATTGAATCAATGAAGTAGTCCCTTTATTTTGCCAAGCGCTAATCGCTATTACTGGTGGCTGATCGCGGTCAATCGATTGGTAGTATTCTGCTAATGACGTTTTAAATAATTCTAGATTCTCTTTCGCATCGAATGTATCCATTTTATTCGCTACGATAATACTTGGTCGTTCTAAAATTCGTTCATTATATTGACCAATTTCTTCTTGAACCGTTAAATAACTTTCAAAAGGATCGACATACTCTCCACTCATATCTAGGACATGCCATAATGCTTTCGTTCGTTCGATATGCTTTAAGAATTGAATCCCTAACCCAACACCTTCAGACGCACCTTCAATTAATCCCGGCATATCCGCTACGATAAATTCATGGTCTGAATCAACCTTCACTACACCGAGATTTGGCTCTAACGTTGTAAAGTGATAGTCAGCAATTTTCGGTTTCGCATTACTTACTACAGATAGGAGTGTTGATTTCCCAGCGCTTGGTAAACCTACAATTCCGATATCAGCAATCATCTTCAGCTCTAAAATAACATCAAATTCTTCACCGGGTTCACCATTTTCAGCAATTGAAGGCGCTGGGTTTTTATGCGTAGCAAACTTAACATTGCCGCGCCCGCCACGGCCTCCTTTGGCAATCAGTGCAACTTGGTTGTGCTCCACCAAATCAGCAATTAATTGTTGATTATCTGCCCGTCGAACAATTGTTCCAGGTGGGACACTGATATAAGCATCTTCAGCATCAGCACCGTATTTATTTTTACTCATGCCATTCTCGCCATTTTTGGCTTTAATATGACGGTGATATCGGAAATCAAGTAAGGTTCTTAAGCCTTCATCTACTTGAAAATAGATACTCCCACCTCGACCGCCATCTCCACCTGCCGGACCGCCATCTGGGACATATTTTTCACGACGGAATGCAACCATCCCGTCCCCTCCCTTACCGGCTTTTACATTCACTTGAACATAATCGATTAATGAGGACATATTTTCACCTCCATTTTAATGATTAAAATTTATAAATAATTAATCTTGGATCCATTTCTTGACGAATATATTTTGATAAACGAGCCATCGTATTCATACGATTGATTCGAATTGTTTCGTCTTCATGGTTTACTAAATTCTCTTCAAAATAATCTTTAATTGGCTTAACTAAATCTACCCACTGTTGGATGGAATCTTCTGATTGTAATTGAGAAACTTTTTGAATTAAAATTTCTTCCGAGTTACTCTGAGATAAATCTGATTGAATTGATATTTCGCCTTCTTGTTTATCGCTAGCAATATTCATCACTCGGCTAAGTGCTTCAATCATAGACTGAAACAGTTCAGGCTGCTCTTGTTTAAGTTGTTGAAGTTTTAGTGCAAAATGAATTTGACGATACGGATTCAGTTGATGAGCATGCGCAACGCCATCAATAATATCGTAATCGACTTGCAGATTTTGTAAGTGTTTTTCTAAGCGCGCACGAATAAATTCAACAATTTTTTTATTTAAGTCTGATTGGGTAAGTGACGTATCCATAGCATGTATAATACGATCCATCGCATCAAGATTCAATGACCATTGATTTGCTACTAATATTTCAACCATCCCAATAGCTTGTCGACGAAGTCCATAAGGGTCACTTGATCCAGATGGAATAATGCCTACGTTGAAGTATTGAGTTAATGTATCAATCTTATCAGCCAGTGCTAGAATAGAACCTGCAATTGATTTAGGCAATGCGCCACCACTTTGATTTGGTAAATATTGCTCTGAAATTGCTTGTGCAATTGATGATTCAATACCGAATTTCTCAGCATAGACGCCACCGATAATTCCTTGGAGCTCGCTTAATTCATCGACCATCAACGTCGCAAGGTCAAATTTATAAATTTTAGCAGCGTGTAGTGCTGTCTCAACATCTGCAGCTTCTAAATTCAATGGCCGAACTAATTGCTTGATAATTTTGATCACACGTTTTTGTTTTGCAGCCAATGTATCTAATTGATAGTGTTCTTTAATATGACTTAATTTCTCCACAAAATAATCTACTGAATGCTTCATATCCTCATGGTAGAAGAATAGCGCATCATCCAATCTGGCACGCAATACTTTCTCATTACCATGCACGACATTTTCAAGATGATCTGCATTGCCGTTACGTACACTAATAAAGTAAGGTAGGAGTTCATCCGTTGCCTTATCTAATACATAGAAATAACGTTGATGTTCCTTCATGGTCGTAGTTAAGACAACCGGAGGCAATTCAAGGAATTCCGGTTCAAAAGTCCCACAAAATGCGGTAGGCCACTCAATTAAATTATTCACTTCTTCAAGTAGTGATGCATCCATTGGAACAATCCAATGGTTTTCATTCGCAAGCTTCGCGATTTGCTCGCGAATTGTATTTTCTCGCTCTTGTACATCTGCCATAACGTATTGCTCACGTAACGTATCGAGAAACGCATTCGGATGTGATAGAAATACCCGTTCTCCAAGGAAACGATGTCCTTCAGTATAACGATCTGCGGTTAAGTACAAGTATTCAATCGGAATGACTTGATCGTCATATAAAGAGACAATCCAATGTAGCGGACGAATGAAAGCTTTTTTCTCCATTCCCCAAGTCATGCTGACTGGGAAAACTAATTTATCAAAAACTTGACTAATATTTTGAATAACCTCTTCAGCTGGAACTCCGGCCTCAAACTTATTAACGAAGATATAATCTTCTCCCTTAATCGATTGAATTTCAATATCATCTGTCGTCGCGCCTTGACCACGAACAAAACCCTCTGCCGCTTTTGTCCATTGTTTTTGGTCATTTTGAGCAATTCTTAAAGCGGGGCCTTTAACAAGTTCTTGATGATCCGTTTGTTTTTCTGCTAGACCATGCACAATCACTGCAAGGCGGCGTGGTGTTGAATAGCGCGATACCGAATCGAACGATAATCGTTGCGCTTTAAAATAATCGTTCACTAATTGAGCCAATTGTTGACTTAAATCATCAATAAATCGTGAAGGAATTTCTTCTAAACCTAATTCTAATAGATATTCTGCCATTTATTTTGACGCTCCTTCCGTAAGGGATTCTTCATTTAAGAGCGGAAACCCTAATTTCTCACGCTCGGCAATAAATTGTTGTGCGATTTCACGAGCCATTTTACGGACTCGCGCAAGATAACCAGCACGGTCTGACACTGATATATAGCCTCTTGCATCCAATAAGTTAAAAGTATGACTGCATTTTAAAACATAATCATAAGCTGGATGAATCAAGCCTAATTCAATTAAGCGCAATGCTTCTTGTTCATACTGAGTAAAGAGTGAATACAACATCTCACCGTTACTTTCTTCAAAGGAATAAATCGAGTGCTCACGCTCAGGTTGTTGAAAGATATCACCGTATTTTACACCTGGAGCCCAGGGTAATTCATAAACATTATCCACATTGAGTAAATACATCGCTAGTCGCTCAATACCATAGGTAATCTCGCTCGTTACAGGATAACAGCGTTGACCACCCACAGTTTGGAAATAAGTAAATTGTGTAACTTCCATCCCATCAATCCACACTTCCCATCCTAAACCAGAACATCCAAGTGAAGGATTCTCCCAGTTATCTTCAACAAAGCGGATATCATGTTCTAAGGGATTGATTCCAAGCTGTTCAATACTCGCCAAATACAATTCTTGAATATTAATTGGGGACGGCTTCATTACCACTTGAAATTGATGATGTTGATAGAGACGATTCGGATTCTCACCATAACGGCCATCAGCAGGACGTCTCGATGGTTCAACGTAGGCAGCATTCCAAGGCTCTGGGCCGAGTGAACGAATAAAGGTATAAGGACTCATTGTCCCCGCCCCTTTCTCACTGTCATAGCTTTGCAAAATCAAACATCCTTGCTCAGACCAAAAATTTTGTAACGTTAAAATCATTTCTTGGACAGAATTAACCATGCTTTTCCTCCTCCATAAATATAAAAAGCGTCCCTATGATTATTAAATAATCATAGGGACGAATTAACTTCGCGGTTCCACCCTAATTCAGATCACGATCTGCACTTTAAAGTATATTTATATAAGTTTTAACGAGCTGCCATCGATTCAATCTAGCTCTCACTGTCCTAGATTCGCTTCATTATCTTCATTCAATGCTCTAACCAAATTTTATACATAATTCACTCGTTAGTCAATGCTAATCAACAGTTTAGGTTAAATATTTTTGTAGTTTATCTAGATATGATTTACTCTTCAATCGAATACCTACATACTCCTGGTAAAGTGCACTCATAAAGTCACGTAACATTTTCAGCGTCTCATCGGAAACATCAATCGATCGAATTTGCTTTAACTTTGCTTTTGATAATACTTGAAGTAAATATACTACTTTCGGTGAAAGTGGCCAACGCATTTCATCGAGATGTGCATGGTCCGAACAGAGCATCCCATTAAGTCGCATACTAAAATCCATCTCGTAATGTGGTTTATGGCAAACGACACAATGATGAAAATCGAAATGCACCCCAAAATATGGCAGTAAAAATAACTCAACATAGGTTGCTATCACCGGATACATGGTCGACTTCACCATCAATTCAAGTGCATCTTGCAACAAAGCAAAGAGTTCCGGATGATTTTCTCGGTCATTGATTGACGCATCAATTAATTGCGCAAGATAGATACCGTATGCATGCTTTTCAATATCTTCATGAATTGGTCGGTAAAAATTTAGTGTCCGAGCTTCTTGCAGAAAAGACATCCCTTCTTGATTGATGGTTCCCCAATAATCATTATACGTGAGGGGAATCAATTGACTCTTTAAAGAATGCGTCGCTTGATTAAAACCGCGAACAAAGAACATCTGGGTCCCTTGATCTTCCGTAAAAATCTTAACCAAGCCATCTTTTTCACGGTAAGGTCGCGTAAATAAAACAATCCCCTTAAAATTTGTTCTCATCATGAACTTAATCCATTAATATTCATCCGGACGATAGCCGTATTCATTTAAGAAATGACGACGATCACGCCAACTATTTTGAACTTTTACCCAAATTTCAAGGTAAGCTTTCGAACCGAGTAAGACTTCGATATCTTTTTCGGCTCGTTTGCGAATATTGCGAATCATCTTACCTTGACTGCCAATAATGATTCCTTTTTGTGATTTACGTTCAACAATGATCACAGCCTGTATTTCAACCGATTGATCTTCCACATCGCGATGCATCGATTCCACTTGAACTGCCACTGAATGTGGAATTTCCTCGCGAGTTAAATGGAGTACTTTCTCACGAATTAACTCTTGAACAATAAAGTACTCCGGATGATCGACCACTTGGTCAGCTGGATAGTATTGAGGACCTGTTGGCAAGATAGACATAATTTTATCTAAAAGAATATCGGTATTGTAGCCTTCAGTTGCACTGATTGGAATAACCTCATCGAATTCATACTCATCGGTATAAGTTTGAATAATATCAAAAATTTCACTTTGATCAATTAAATCCACTTTATTAATCACTAAAAATTTAGGGATATCTAGTAATTTAACATGATCAAGTACTACCCGGTCTCCGGGTCCAATGGGTTCTGTAGCATTAACGACCACTAAGACTCCATCCACTCCTCGGGTAGACTTTAATGCCGTCTGAACCATAAAGTCGCCTAAGGCATGTTTTGGCTTATGAATACCAGGTGTATCAATAAAGATAATTTGACCTTCTTCATTCGTTAAGACACCTTGAATTCGATTACGAGTCGTTTGTGGCTTATCCGACATAATTGCAATCTTTTGGCCTACAAATCGATTAATTAACGTTGATTTTCCAACATTCGGTCGTCCAATAATCGAAATAAAACCAGATTTAAAAATTGTGTTCAATATATCACCTCGTTCAATTTAAAAGATAAGGATAAAAAATTAGTACGCCAATTATCACTGTGACGATGGATGCTAACAAAACTGCCCCGGCACTAGCATCTTTGGCCCATTTAGCCAATTCATGATAATGATAATCCGATGCCAAGTCAACAGTCCGTTCAATCGAAAAATTTATCAATTCCAATGCTAAGACTAGCCCAACACACAGTATGATAATTATCCACTCAATACGTTGAATTTGAAAGTAAGCGCTCAATAGAATTGTACATAGTCCAAAAGCTAATTGTATCTTGAAATTCCGCTCTTTTAATATTGGGCCTGTAATCCCCTGAAGTGCACAACGAAAAGATTGGTATAACTTAATTTGCTGCTTGGCCTTTGAATTATCGTTCAAGTCCATAATCTTTCAAGACCTCCTCTTGCAGTTGGAACATTTCTTGTTCCTCTTCTACGGTCTGATGATCATAGCCATTAAGATGTAAGAACCCATGTACGGTCAAAAAGGCCAGCTCACGATCAAGAGAATGGCGATACTCTTCAGCTTGACGAACAGCTTGATCATAAGAAATAATAATATCGCCCAAATGACGATTTAAGCCAATATTCATTTGGCTCAATTCTGACCAAGAATCTGGTTCACCTTCTTCCAACGCAAAACTTAATACATCTGTCGGGCGATCAATCCCCCGATAATTTAAGTTTAGTTCATGGATCTCGCGATCCGTTACGATTGAAATATCTACTTCAATTTCTGGTTGTAGCGAGAGCCGTTCGGCAGTTAATTTAACAATTCTTTCAATCAATTCATATTGGTCTGAGTTTAAGCGGTCGCCTTCATCCATAATATCGATAATCAATGTAATCCCTCCGTTTACTCTTCATTGCTATACGCACGAATAATATCCGCAACGGCCGGGTGACGTACAACATCATAAGCATCAAAATAGACAAACTCAAGTCGTTTGAGACCACTCAATTTCTCTTCAGCATCAATCAAGCCAGATTTCACCCCTGGCATTAAATCGATTTGCGTATGGTCCCCGTTCACAATCATTTTAGAGCCAAAGCCAAGTCTTGTTAGGAACATTTTCATTTGAGCGATTGTTGTATTTTGAGCCTCATCTAAGATGACGAAAGCATCATCTAATGTTCGTCCACGCATATACGCAAGTGGCGCAATCTCAATGACTTCACGTTCGATAAGACGTTCAGTATGTTCTTTACCTAAAACAGAATAAAGTGCATCATAGATGGGTCTTAAATACGGATCAACCTTCTCTTTAAGGTCTCCTGGTAAGAATCCTAAACGCTCACCTGCTTCCACAGCCGGTCGTGTTAAGATAATTCGCTTCACTTGACCATTTTTTAAGGCTTGTACAGCCAAAACTACGGCTAAATAAGTTTTCCCTGTTCCTGCAGGGCCGATGCCAAAGACAATATCTCGCTTTCGGGTTGCTTGAACATAACTTAATTGCCCGTAATTTTTAGCATAAATTGGCTTACCATCATAAGTACGACTGATTTGTTCGGAATGAAGATCTACAAAATGATCAATCGTGCCTTTCTTAGCCATCTTAATTGCAGTGACAAAATCTACGGTCTTAGGTTGAAATCCTTTTGCTAGCAATTCAAGCATACTTAAATAAATCGAACGGACTTGCAGAACTGATGCTTCATCTTGACCTTGAATCGTAATATCTTCACCACGGTTACTAATCGCGACATCGTAATAATCTTCGATTAATTTAACGTATTTATCTTGCGTTCCTAATAAGCTCATTAACCATTCTGAATTCGTTACTTTGACGACTTGCGTATAAGATTCTGATGGATTCAAATAATTAACTCCTTTGTCTAATAGTCTTACCTCTATTCTACTACATATTAGCCTTCCAACCCAATAAAAAAAGGCAAGATTCAACGAAATGAATCTCACCTTAATTAAATCATTATGATTGTGGGTCTTTAGAATGAATTCTCCCTCGAACAATTCAAACTAAATCAGACCTACTCATTACAGGTCGTAATGAATTAGTATTTACGCTTACGAGCAGCTTCTGATTTTTTCTTACGTCTTACACTAGGCTTCTCGTAATATTCACGTTTACGTGCCTCTCTTAGAGTACCTGTCTTAGAAACGTCGCGTTTGAAGCGTCGAAGAGCGTCTTCTAATGATTCGTTATCACGAACTACAGTTTTAGACATTATGAATCCCCCCTCCCGAGCTTGAGTACTTTATAGCTTTATAAAGTCTTTAACATTATAATGAATCCCAAGCAATAAATCAACCCCTCTCAAACAAATGATATTATCTCATCTCATCTACAAATGATAATGTCTCAATGCAATTAAGCATATGTTGTGATAAAATAAGGTTACCAACACGCAGGAGGAGCTTATGTCAATCGATAATCAACTGCTACATATTCATATTATTTCAGACTCAATTGGAGCAACTGCAACAAAAGTCGCCCAAGCGACTGTCGCTCAATTCCCAGAAATGGAATACGAGATTCATAAACATATTTTAATCGAAAATGAACAACAATTAATTGAAGCACTCGAATCAGCCAAACAAACTCACGGCATCATATTTATGACTATTTCAAACTCGCATCAAGCTTATATTGCCGAAGCATTTTCGGCAGAAAACAACCTAGTCCTTCATAATTTAATTCAACCTTTTACTAAAGAAATTGAGCAACGTACCGGGATTAAACCTATTGCTCTAAAAGGCTCACAATTTGAGTTATCAGATCAATACTTTAATCGAATCAAGGCGATTGAATTTACATTGAATAATGATGATGGTAAAAACCCTGAAGCGTTAAAAGAAGCAGATATCGTGATTTTAGGGGTGAGCCGGACGGGTAAAACTCCTTTGAGTATGTACTTAGGGACTTTAGGTTATAAAGTAACGAACTTACCTTTAATTCCTGAAAAAGAAATTACCCCAATATTATTCAAAATTCCTTCATCAAAAATTGTCGGCTTAACGAATAACGCGGATATTATTTGTAACCACCGTCAAAAACGTATGAGTGAATTTGGGTTAAATAGTGCGACACGTTACGCATCGAAAGAGCGCGTTGACGAGGAATTAGCCTATGCTGAAAGTATCTATCAGAAGCTCCAATGTCCGGTGATTAATGTCTCGGAACGAAGTATTGAGGAATCTTCTGTCATTATTTTAGATGTTTTAAACTTGCCACATAAACCACGCTGGTAAAATAAAAAAATCGTTTAAAAGCCCCTAGCAATTCCATCGATTGCTAGGGACTCTTTTTATTATTGACCTTTTGTTTCAATAATTTGCTCTATCAGTTGAGGATTATGTACTTCTTTTCGTAGCATTTCAATTTCGAACTTATAAGGTGGATATTTCACCTTATCTTTTTCTGGATCTGCTACCCAAGGTGTCTCTAAAATTTTTGGAATATCATTTAGTTGCGGATGATGAACAATATAATTTAATGTCTCAAAACCAATATTTCCTTCACCAATATTGGCGTGGCGGTCTTTATGTGATCCTGATGGATTCTTAGAGTCATTAATATGGAGTACTTTCAGTCGATCGAGGCCGATAATTTTATCGAACTCATTTAACACACCATCAAAATCATTTTTAATATCATAACCCGCATCAAAGACATGACACGTATCAAAAGTGATCGATAATTTATCATTATGGGTAACCCCATCGATAATTTGAGCTAACTCTTCAAAGGTACGCCCTATTTCTGTCCCTTTCCCGGCCATTGTTTCCAAGGCAATTTGAACAGTATCCTCTGGCAAAAGAATCTGATTCAAACCGTGAATAATTTGTTGAATACCAACATCTGCGCCCGCTCCGACATGCGCTCCAGGGTGCAATGTAATTTGATTTGCTCCTAAAGCCATCGTACGGTCTAATTCTTGACGGAGAAACTCAATCGCAAAGTCATGATAGCCTTCCTTCGTCGTATTGGCTAAGTTTACAATGTATGGCGCGTGTACTGTAAAGAATTCAATACCCACTTCTTTCATCAATTGATAACTCTCTTCAATATTGAACGACTCAATGGGTTTACGAGTCGTATTTTGAGGAGCCCCGGTATAAACCATAAAAACATTACTACCATAAGATGCAGCTTCCTTAACCGATCCTAATAGCATTTCTTTCCCTTTTAGAGAAACGTGTGATCCTAATAACATACGAACTCCTTTCTAAGTAATAACACTAGTCTTTTTTCACCGTTAAATGTAATTCGTCCAATTGATCTTGTGCCACATGGTTTGGTGCTTCCATCATTACGTCGTAACCACGACCTGTCTTTGGAAAAGCAATCACTTCACGAATATTAGGTTCTTTAGCCAACAACATAATAAAGCGGTCTAATCCAAGTGCAATTCCCCCATGTGGTGGGAAACCATATTCCATCGCATCAAGTAAGAAACCAAATTGGCACTGTGCTTGTTCAGGTGTAAAGCCGAGTAAGCTAAACATTTCATCTTGTAAGGCTTTATCATTGATTCTGACACTACCTCCACCTAATTCATAACCGTTAAGGACAATGTCATAGGCATTTGCTAAAGCTTCTTTCGGGTTAGCTTTAAGTGCTTCAATATCTTTATTTTGTGGTGAGGTAAACGGATGATGCATTGCCACATAGCGCTCTGATTCTTCATCATACTCTAAGAGTGGCCAATCTACCACCCAAATAAAGGCAAACTCATCTTCATCATATAATTGGTGAACTTTACCTAAATGATTACGTAAAGCACCCAATGCCGCTTGCGTTACTTCAAGTTGATCCGCCACAAAGAAGACGATATCACCTTCTTCGAGTTCTAATTTTTCTTGGAACACAGCTAAATCTTTTTCATCAAAGAATTTAGCAATCGGTCCATTTAAGCCTTCTTCGGTTAATTTAATCCAAGCTAGACCTTTGGCACCATATGGTTTCACAACGTCGGCTAGTGCATCGGCTGTCTTGCGTGAGTACTCATCTGCTAACCCCTTAAGGTTAATCCCTTGAACAACACCACCACTTGTTACGGTGTTTTTAAAGACGCCAAATTCACATCCCTCAGCCCATTCAGTAACATCACGTAATTCAAGCTCAAAGCGAATATCTGGCTTATCCACCCCATAACGTGCCATTGCTTCAGCATAGCTAATTGTTGGGAATGGTTGATCGAATTCTAAGTTCATCACTTCACGCATGACTTGTTTAATCATCGCTTCTGCTAATTGTTGAATTTCTGCTTGAGTTAAGAAGCTTGTCTCTAAGTCCACTTGAGTAAATTCAGGTTGACGGTCACCCCGTAAATCTTCATCTCTAAAGCAACGAACAATCTGATAATAACGGTCAAATCCTGCCGCCATTAACAATTGCTTAAATAATTGAGGCGATTGCGGTAAAGCATAAAACTCACCCGCCTCTCGACGTGTTGGCACTAAATAGTCGCGTGCACCTTCGGGTGTTGATTTCGTTAAGAACGGCGTCTCAACGTCAATAAAACCTGCTTCATTTAAGAAATTACGAATCGATTGGACCACCTGATGTCTTAACTTTAAGTTTCTAAACATTTTCGGACGGCGTAAGTCTAAGTAACGGTATTTAAGGCGGACTTCCTCTGAAGCATCGAGGTCATCTTCAATATAGATGGCTGGTACTTTACTACGCGTGAGTATTTCAAATTCTTTTGCAACTAATTCCATTTTACCGGTCGGATGGTTTAAGTTAACTGCATCTTCACTTCGATAACGAAGTTCACCGGTCACTTCAATAATATACTCCGTACGAATTTGATCGACGTCACGCATTTGGTCTTTTAAAATTTCAGAGTCAAAAACAATTTGACAGATTCCTTCACGGTCTCTTAAATCGACAAAAATTAATTTTCCTAAATCACGTCGCTTTTGGACCCATCCTTTTAAGGTTAGAGTTTGGCCAATCATCGATTCATTAACTAATCCTACATAAGTTGTTCGTTGTGTCATGTCTATTCTCCTTTAAAGTAGTTATCAATTACCGATGTATCCATCGTTATTTGACGGAAAAAAACATCCGGTTGTGTTAACCAATCTGATAAATTAACGCTAATTTGTTTTTGTGTTTCAGTATTTTTCAATGTAAAGCTTTGCGATTGAACTTCGTCTTCCCCGAGGACAATGACTGTTTTTGCTTTCAATCTATCAACTGTCTTAAATTGGGATTTCATACTGCGTCCCATATAATCACGGTCCGCTTTTAAACCAGCTTGTCGAGCTGCTTGAATAATCTCCATCGCCATCGCATCAATGGTTTCTCCCATACAAATAACGAAGACATCCACTGTTTCATTTTCTGGAACAGCAACTTTTTGGTCTTTTAATAATAAAATTAATCGTTCTAAGCCAATTCCAAAGCCAAATCCTGGTGTCGAAGGTCCACCTAATTCTTCAACAAGGCCATCATAACGCCCGCCTCCACAAATGGTCGACTGACTTCCAATGGAATCATCTTCCACCATCATTTCAAAAATCGTATCTTGATAATAATCAATACCTCGCACTAAGAGTGGGTCTACCTCGTATGGAATCTCCAATGCGTCTAACATTGATTGAACCTTTTGAAAATTATCGAGACTCTCTTGACTTAAATAATCAGAAATCTTAGGCGCGTTGACTAATAATTGTTGATCCTTTGCGTCTTTAGAATCTAAAATACGTAATGGATTGGTCTTTAGTCTTCGGCGTGAATCTTCACTCAGCTCCTCTTGGTGCGGTGTTAAATATTCAATTAATGCGTCAATAAACTGACGACGCTCTTTTGGATGACCAATCGTATTAATAACGAGCTTTATATTAGTCAAACCTAATTCATCAAATAAGTCCCAAGCCATCGCCATGACTTCAACATCCATCGCACAATTGTCTGTCCCTAAAACTTCGACACCCATTTGATTGAATTGACGTTGTCGACCAGCTTGAGGACGTTCATAACGAAACATCGGTCCCGTGTAGTAGAGCTTATAAGGCTTTGGATATTCTGGTCCAAACAGCTTGTGCTGTACAAAAGCTCGGCAGATAGAAGCTGTGCCTTCTGGGCGTAACGCGATACGCCGACCTCCTTTATCTTCAAAATCATACATTTCTTTTGAGACCATATCCGTCTCATCGCCTACACCGCGTTGGAATAACTCATACTCTTCGAAAATCGGTGTTCTGATTTCTTCAAAATTATAACTTTCAAATACATTTCGCGCTGTATCTTCAACGTACTGCCAAATATAAATCTCGCTTGGCAAAATATCTTCGGTGCCTTTTGGTTTCTTAATCATCTTATCAACCTCTCTATCATATTCATTAAAAAAGCCCTATGGCAAAAAGCCATAGGACGTTCATTTCAACGTGGTACCACCTATTTTTGTAATCAAAAAATGATTTACCTTCAAACGATAACGTCGTCAACGGAACTGAATCTTCTCCACAATGTCAAATAGAATGATGACTACTTCGCACCACCCAGTAGCTCTCTGAATTATTCTATATATAAGTTGCTTCATCGAATTTAAGTATGTATATAGATATAATTTAAGCTTAAATCGTGCAATTGTCAACATTTTTCATTCTGGCGACATATATTACTATTCGATGACAAAGACGTTTTATATCGTAAAATACGTTATAATAATTCTTAACTTCACTATAAGGTAGGATCCGTATGATTGAATCTTTGCAACGTTTTATTATCAAAATTTATACCGAAAAATATTTTCCGTTATTTATTGCGATGACCATTGCAATTGTGTCATTGCTGACCATTACCGCCCTGGTCCGTGAAGAAGTTTACACCATTGAAAACCAGACTATCACATTAAGAGTGGGTGCCGCTACGAATAGCGCTGCCATTACAACATTAAATAAAGGCGACCGTGTTGAAATTGTCTCTGAACGGAACGGTTGGTATAATGTTGTCGTAAATGGACAACAGAATGGTTATGTGCCAAGTTGGTTATTGAATAAAGACCAACCTATCGATGACACAGAACTCGCAGTACATATTGAAAAAACGACACCGCTTTATCAAAGTGCCCATACTGACTCGACGATTATTCATCAAATCCCAGCCGATGAGTACCTTAAAGTTAACTTTGAGAATAATGGTTGGTTACAAATAAATTATAAAAATGATCAAGGTTATATTAAAACCTCTGAGGTCACTTTGATAAGTCAAAATGATATTCCGGATAAGTCCCACGAAAGTATTACGTCAAATAATGATTTACTAGCGGGATTAACACCTGAAGAAGCCAGCAAAATCATTTATATGCGACAAAATAATCAAGCGCTCTATGAGTATCCTGATGGATTAAGTCCCGTGATTTATCACCCGACTTATAACCAACGCTTTGAATACTTGTCAACGAATCAAGATACAACAGGTCATGATTATTACTTTGTTCGCGATGATGAAGGTACTGAAGGCTACTTAAATTCAAGTCACGTGGCCTTTGCGAGCGATTATATTGGCCATGAAACACCCGAACGTCCTGCTTCAATCAGTGAAGCAGTTATCCACGTCGATGCCGGACATGGCGGAATGGATCCAGGAACTTCTTCTTTAGACGGTACTTTACATGAGAAAGATTACACTCTTCCTACCGCTTTATATCTAAAAGAAGCTCTAGAAAAAATGGGTGCTCGTGTCATCATGAGTCGTGAAGAAGATATTATGATTGGTTTAGAAGAGATTGCCCAAATGAGTAACGATAATCAAGTTGATGCATTTGTATCCATCCATTTTGATGCGCTCGATGACCCGACTTGGGGAGGTACCGCAACCTATTATTTCCATGAAAATGATTACGAGCTTGCTGAAACAATTAATGAGCGACTCAAAACCATCGAATTGGAAAATAACGGAATTGTCTTTGGTAACTTCCAAGTCTTACGTGATAATCATCGCCCATGTCTATTATTAGAACTCGGCTATATGACCCACGAAGCAGACTTGTCTTACTTTACGAAAGAAGAAAACCAACGTAAATTAGCTCAAGCAATTGCAGAAGGGTTACAAGATTACTTTAAATAAAAGAATCATTAATAAAAAGGTTGATGAATGATGTGACCCCCAAAAGTTAGACTTTTTTAGCGTGGCAGTTTAATATAGCTGCTACGCTATTTTTATGCAGCCAAGAGTCTAAGCCTGTATTGCACTGGACTTAGCCATCCTAGTTTTTCTTTAATTCTTTGTTCATTATAATACTTTATGTATCGTTCTATTTCTGACTTTAGCTCATCATAGCTATAGTAAGTAACACCGTAATAGATTTCTTGTTTTAACAAACCAAAGAAGTTCTCCATCACAGCGTTATCGTGACAGTTGCCCTTACGAGACATGCTTTGGAAGATTCTTTCTTCCTTTAGACGATGAGAGTATGCTTTCATTTGGTAAGCCCAGCCTTGATCCGAATGAAAAGTTCTTCTATATTTGCAATCTGATGTTATTGCAATAGCCTGTTCCAACGCATCCATTACATTTTTGGCTGAAGGATTCTTGTCAATTCCATAGCTTATAATTTCACCATTACACATATCCATAAATGGATCCAGATAGAGCTTACGCATTGTCATTTGACCCTTAGCATTAATCTCATAATACTTAAACTCTGTAGTATCTGTTGTAATCTTCTGATGTGGAATATATGTATTAAATCGTCTCCTTATGCGATTAGGAGCAACCGTTCCGACTTTACCTTTATATGAACTGTATTTCCGACTTTTTCGAGTGAAAGATGTAACCTGCAAATCAAGCTTTTGCATTATACGGTGTACTTTCTTTTTGTTTATATAGTAACCTTGATTTCTTAATTCTCCAACCACTCGACGATAACCATAATTCTTGTGCGTTTTTCTGATTTCAAGAATCTTATCCTCGATTTCATTGTCAGGGTTTTCTCTATAGAATCTTTTCTGCCAGTACATATATGTTGCTTTAGGCATGTCTGAATAAGAGAGAAGGTCTTTTAGTTTGAATTCTCCTCGGAGACTGTTGATAACGAGTGCCGTTCTCTCATTTTTACCTTGTCTTCTAAACGCAGTCTCCTCAGTTCTTTTAAAAAGGCATTTTCAATTCTTAACTTAAGCAGTTCATCTTCTAATTCTTTAACACGCTCTGCGCTTGTATCAACTATTCTTTCTTCTGTTTGTTTAGCTTTACTATCTATCTTAGAGTTATACAATTTTCTCTTTCGACCTTTCTTGCGAGGTCTCAAAGCATCAGGACCGGCAGCACGAAAGCGATTAACCCAGTTACATATCATACCTGGATTGTTTATACCTTCTTGAATTGCCAAGTCTTGCTATGAAATCTCACTTGATAGATATAACTCTACAACAGAAAGCTTCTTTTCGAAAGAATAATTTATTTTTTTACGAGAACGCATTATTCCTTCATCTCCGAATGCCCTGTATGCATTAATCCAATTGCGTAACTGTTCTTTAGAGCTAATTCGATATTTTTTTGAAAGATATTCCGTTCCACCTTTGCCATCCAAATATTCTAAAACAACTTTCTTCTTAAATTCAAAACTATATTTTGCCATAAAAATACCGACCTCCCAATCGTTAGATTTTGGTCTAATTTTTGGGGATCGGTACAGAAATATTTTCATCAGCCTATTTATTATGCCACTAAAGGCATAGTTCCTATACCTCATTGAGCATGGATACTTTTTTATAGATACCTATGTTCAACACAAGACAAATAGGAATTAAGCTAAGGGGTAAGCTTAATTCCTATGATAAATTTTAATAGCTATGAAGATTTTATTATTATAGTTCGATTAAGACCAGTGTTCCTGCCGTAATGAATTAAAAGTTAATCTTCATTTCTTTTCTTGCTTCGACCCAGTGTGAATACTCCACCTAGCATTGCCAATACTGCAGATAATATCGTAAAATCACCCGTCAATTCACCCGTATTCGGTAATTCTTTATCAGAAGAATTATTGCGTTTTGGATTTTTATTCATTGGCTCATTAGGCTTTTCTGGCGTACCGGGTGCGTCTGGCATACCAGGTTCATCTGGTGTGCCTGGTTCATCTGGCGTACCAGGTTCGTCTGGTGTACCAGGTTCATCTGGTGTACCAGGTTCGTCTGGCGTACCTGGTTCATCTGGTGTGCCGGGTTCGTCTGGCATGCCAGGTTCATCTGGCGTGTCAGGTTCATCTGGCGTACCAGGTTCGTCTGGAATTTCTGGATCAAGTTCTGTCTTTGTATAGATATACGTAATACGCTGATACTCTCCAGATGTATACGTTCCATCAGTCTTACCTTCTTTATAGTAGTCCGGTTTTTCTAAGTTGTCTGTTCCAGTGATTTTCTCGAACTTATAGCCGTCTTTCTCTTCTGTTGTTGCTTTGAAGCGATCATCATCGCGGAATCCTTCTTGATATTTATTTGTATGCTCTGATTGTTTCACGCGACGTGTTTCATTACCATCTTTGTCTGTGTAAACGATATAGTACTCATGCGTATCTTCGAATCGGCCCGGTTGCTTCACTTTCTCATATGAATAAGTCACATATTGAACGACACCTGGAATGTAATTTTGGCTTTCGATACTTCCATCATCATTTACATTTTGATTTCGAATAGTTGTAGAAGGTGTTGTTTGAACCCATTTATATCCTTTAGGAATTGGAGATGTATTAAACTTTTGATTTTCAGTACCTTCAGAAATATTTTGTTTTAATTCTTCTTTAATTTCTGTCTTTTCAGGAATAAGCTTTCCTTCAAAAGTCAGAACTTTATCATAATAAATATGATTTTCATAGAATGCACCTGGCTTATCTGTACCTTCTCCTGATGCTCCTTGTCCAATTACAACAAGTCCTGTTATCATATTCGCTTTTACGTTGTTATCATAAACATTACCAATCTCAGAACCAACTACAAACTCTCCATGTTCGCCTGGCAGAAGTTGTCTAGCTATTCCTTTAGTTACAGCTACGTATGATTTATTAGGATCAATAAGATCGAATCTCCACCCATTACGTGACTCATCTAACCTAAGATTAACATTATTTGTCACATCTACAGCATTAACTTCTTCAGGTACAAAGTAATGACTTTCGTTAAGTTTATTACCCTTACTCACTTCATAAATTGTTACTTCTGCTTTTTTAATTTCCATTGGATTAATTGCTGAATCAGAAGTTTTGAAAGGATAAATAAGTCCGTATGTTCCTGATTGTAGCTGATTAAACGTTGGGTTAAAGTAAGAAATATTCGTATAATCTTTATTATCTTTCACTTCATACAAAACATTACTTACGCCATAACCGCTTCGCATACTAGGCTGATTGTTTGCATAATCAATATAAACTTTTTTCTTGTATTCTTTATCACCAATTGCATAGCCTACAGTGTATTCACCACTATTTGGAGCATTTTTATAATCATATGCATGAGTGAATTCCTGTTTAATCTTGACATTTAATTTTCTTTCAACATAGTTTGTAAGAGTATAGCGAATAAAACTTTGGTCTCGGTAATCTTCTATTTCAGCAATCAATTCCCCAGTTTTTCCGTCTCGAACACCATGTTGAATTCCTGTAATTGGATCCCGCCCATTCGTTACATCGTTTGGGTTAACAGGTGATACTGATAATGCCGGTTCATAATGGACATCAAAGTAATCACCCTCTTTTGCTGTTGACGGAATTTCTGCTATAAAAGAGAAATTCGTGTAATCTAAATCTCCCTTACCCCCACCTACTGCATGGACTTTATCTTTCACATCTAGAGTAGCATTAATATTAAGCTGTTCACTAATATTAATATTATCTCTTGTTGCATTCACAGAGGCCTCTTCAGTTTTTGGTAAATATTGGGCAAACGCTAATGATTCTTGATTTCCTTCAGAATCTTGATTTACTAATCCATCTTCTTCTACATTTGGTAATTCCTCAGAAAATATTGATGGCTCTTGATTTTCTTCATCAACTTGCTTTATAGAATTAACTTCTTCATCACCAATATTATTTTCAGACAATAATATATTTGTATCTTCGACAGGTTCTTCGGCCGCTTGTACATTATTTCCTAAAAATAATAATGAGCCAATAAGAACCGAGGCAGCTCCAAACTTAAACTTACGTATTGAATACTTATTAACTCGATTTGATAAAAATGTTTGTTTCTTCATTCTTTAGTACTTCTCCTTTATTAAAACATCAGATAACCATCTGCAATAATAAAATATTATACATACATTTTTATCAGCTTGCTGATTTTAATTTATTGATTTTGGTCGATATGCGAACTCGGTTTATTATATTTTTTATTTCAATAAATATATTTGAAATTTGAATTTCTCATTTTATAACTAACGAAATTTTATTGAACAATAAATTATTCTACTATCAAACTAAAAACTGTCTCTTTACAGTTGATAAATTCAACTGTAAAGAGACAGTTTGCACCATTTCATGTGTATTACCAATCTTTATCCTTTGAGTCAATCAACAATGTCATTGGGCCGTCGTTAACAATCTTGACTTGCATATCCGCTCCAAATTCTCCCGTTTCAACTTTAAAACCTAGCGCTCTTAATTGCTCATTAAAGTCTTCGTAAAGTTGATTAGCATGATCCGGTTGGGCAGCCCGGATAAAGCTAGGTCGGTTCCCTTTCTTAGTATTCGCAAATAAACTGAATTGACTAATGGACAATATCTCGCCTTGAACATCTTTTAACGAAAGATTTGTCTTTCCATCTTCATCTTCGAATAATCTTAAGTTGGCAATTTTTCGAACGCAATATTCGACATCCGACGCGTCATCATCATGGGTAACCCCAACTAAAATGACAAAGCCTTTATCAATCGAGCCAATCGTCTGTTGATTGACTTCAACCGAACTTTGTAGGCTTCTTTGAATCAATATACGCAATTTATTCACCCTTTAATTTGATAATCGACGAACTTCATAAACATTCGGAATATTTTTTAATTTGACCATTAACTCATCCAATTGCTGAGTATTTTTCACTAATACCCGTATCGTTACAATCGATCCGTTATTTTCATTAACTTTCCCATTAAAGCTATTTAAATTTGTCACAGTATGATTAATGACATGTAAGATATCATTTAGGAGCCCTGATCGATCAAAGCCCTCAATAATAATCTTGGCTTCATAGCCTCCCTCGTTCTCACTGTCTTGATCCCAATGCACTTCAATAAGACGATTTTCTAAATCATCTTCAGCATTTAAGTTAGGACAATCCATACGATGAACTGAAATACCACGACCACGCGTAATATAACCGACAATCTCATCACCAGGTACTGGATTACAGCATCGGCTGAGACGAATCATTAAATTATCAACACCCTCTACGACTACACCACTCTCATGAACAGAGCGAGGTTGATTTTTTTGCGTAGCGGGCTTAACTTGTTTTTGAGTAAGGATAGCTTCTTTGGCTTTCGGTTTAATTTCTAAATAATTTATAATGCTGGCAGCACTGATTTCACCTAATCCAATGGCAGCATACACATCTTCAATCGTTGCAAAATTAAATCGCTCCAAAATCCCTTGCTCATTTTTCTTCGTAGTAATTACTTTTAGGGTACTACCAATTTCTTTGAGTTCGCGTTCTAAGATATCTTGCCCTATTTCGCTATTGAGCTCACGCTCTTCCATCTTGAAGAACCGTTTGATACGGTTTTTAGCTTTACTTGTTGCAGTAAAGTTCAACCAATCTCGGCTCGGTCCTTTAGAATTAGGATTCGTTAAAATCTCTACAATATCACCATTACGTAGCTTGTAGTCCAGCGGGACGATTTGACCGTTAATCTTTGAGCCCACTGTCTTATTACCAATCTCAGAATGGATGTGGTAAGCAAAGTCAATGGGGCATGATCCGGTTGGTAATTCAATGACATCCCCATTTGGCGTAAAGACATACACTTGGTCTTTAAAGATATCTTCTTTAACAAAATCCATAAACTCGCTCGCATCTCGAGCCGCATCTTGTAATTCTACTAAGTCACGGAACCAGTCTAATTGCTTTTTGATTGTGTCATCTTCTTCGACTTTATCGACTCGGCCTTCTTTATAAGCCCAGTGCGCTGCGACCCCATATTCCGCAACATGATGCATTTGATGGGTACGAATTTGAATTTCAACCGGTTTCCCATTGTTACCTATCACTGTCGTGTGAATTGATTGATACATATTGGCTTTCGGCATGGCAATATAGTCTTTAAATCGACCAGGCATTGGTTTCCAGCGAGTATGGACTGCACCTAAAACGGCGTAACAATCTTTGATGGTTGGCACAATCACCCGAATGGCTAATAAGTCATAAATATCATCGAAATCTTTCTTTTGATCAACCATTTTTCGGTAAATTGAATAAATATGTTTAGGTCTACCATAAATTTCTGCTTCAATATTCAAATCTTCAATTGAACCTTGAATATCTTGAATGGTTTTTTCAATAAAAGCCTCGCGCTCGACACGCTTACTGTCCATTTTCTTCACAATGTCATAGTAAGCGTCTTTATTAATATAGCGTAACGCAATATCTTCGAGTTCCCATTTAATCGAGCTAATCCCGAGGCGATCCGCTAACGGTGCGTAAATTTCAATCGCTTCTTGCGACTTTTCAATTTGTTTCTCAGGGCTTTGATATTTCATCGTGCGCATATTATGAAGGCGGTCAGCCAATTTCACGATAATTACTCGCATATCTTTTGCCATCGCTAATAACATTTTGCGATGATTCTCAGCTAAGGCTTCCTGTTTACTTTGAAATTTCAACTTCCCTAACTTTGTAACCCCATCGACTAAAAAAGCGACTGTTTCGCTAAAGCGTTCCGCAATTTCATCGAGTTCAATCTCTGTATCTTCAACCACATCGTGCAAGAATCCAGTTGCAATCGTATCCGGATCCATATGTAGCTCTGCTAAAATTCCAGCAACTTGGATACTATGAATGATATAAGGTTCTCCAGATAGTCGTAGCTGGCCTTCGTGAGCTTGGGTGGCAAACTCGAGTGCCTTTTTGATGAAAGCTACCTTAGTTTCATTCATATATTCACTACATAATTGGATGACTTCTTCTGCACTTAAATCATGACCTCTCACTCAGCTCGCCTCCTTCTATTGATTGATATTTTGTATTGGGTTTTTATTCACTAACAATTTGAATTCCTTTTGAAGCACCAATTCGTGTCGCACCTGCTTCAACCATATTCAACGCATCTTGGCGGTTACTAACGCCACCACTCGCTTTGATGCCAATTCTTCCTTGAGTAACAGTGTTCATTATTTGAACATCATTTAAGCTAGCACCGCGAGTTGAGAATCCAGTTGAAGTCTTCACAAAATCAGCTCCTGCATTAACAGTTGCTTCCGTTGCGTTTTTGATTTCTTCATCTGTTAAAAGAGCTGTCTCGACAATCACTTTTAAAATAGCTTTGCCTTTAACAGCTTCTGCAATTTGTTTAATTTCTTCTTCAACAGCTTCCCATTGTCCATCTTTCGCTTGACTAATATTAATTACCATATCCACTTCAGTGGCACCGTTCGCAATCGCATCTTTCGCTTCGAAAATCTTCGTTGCGGTCGTATTCGCTCCAAGAGGGAACCCAATGACGGTACAAACTTCAACGTCACTCCCCTTTAATAATTCAGCCGCTTGTGGTACAAATGCCGGATTAACACAGACAGACTTGAAGTCATAGTCTTTTGCTTCTTGACAGAGTTGTTTAATTTGTGCTGAAGTTGCATCAGCTTTTAATAATGTGTGGTCGATTAATTTATTTAATTTCATAAAGGTACTTCCTCTCTTATAATTCTAATTGATAACTTAAAGCACTTAATAAATAGATTGGCGCTGTCTCTGCTCTGAGAATACGTGGACCTAAACTACAACTTAAGTAGTTTTGCTCATTTAAATATTGAATCTCCGATGGATCAAATCCTCCTTCAGAACCAAATACAGCGATAATGCTGTCAATGGATTTAACGGATTCGAAGGCTATTTTTAATGCCCCATGTTGCCCACTTTTTGCGGTATCTTCATACATTACCCAGCGATGATCTGCTTGGATCATCTTCGTCATTTCTTGTAGCGTCATCAGGTTATGGACGTAGGGAATTATTTCTCGTTTACTTTGTTGCGCTGCTTCTTTAGCAATCTTTTGGAGTCGTTCAACACGTTTTTGAGCTTTTTTGGGCTCCCATTTCACTACATCTCGTCTTAATACTAATGGAATAAATTCCATCATACCTGTTTCGGTTGCTTTTTGAACAATCCAATCTAGCTTATCATTTTTAGATAAACCACAAGCTACAATGACTTTAACTGGTAATTCACGTTCAAAATAAACTTGGTCTAATGCCTCAAGTTCCCATTCTTTTTCCGGTAGTGCTTGGAGCTGACAGCGATACGTCTGACGCTCTGAATCAACTACATGAATAATCTCCTGACTTTTTAATCGCATAACATTAATGATATGGTGCATATCATCTTGATTAAGTTGAAATCGGTCCCCTGTCTGTAATCGATCAGAATAAAAATATTGTTGCATCCAAATTCACCTCGAAATTCGACGATATACGATGGATACCCAATCATTTAATGGATATGATGCTACCCATTCAAAAGGATACGTCGTTAAATCCTCTTGGATAGATGGTAATTTATCTTGTAGAATTCCACCCAATATCAAGTAGCCCCCCTCACTGAGTAATCGGGTTGCATCTTCGAACATTCGAACAAGAATATGCGGTAAAATATTGGCTACAATCAGATCAGCAGGTTGGTCAATATCAACCAATAAATCATTTTGTTTAAAGTTTAACCGATTACTTTGTACCAAATCACAAATTGCTGTATCGGTTTGATAAGCCATATTTTCCTGAGCTGATTTTACCGCCATTTCATCCAAGTCTAACCCGAGCACTTCACTCGCACCTAAGGCCGCACTCGCAAAACTCAAAATACCCGTACCACAACCGACATCGATAACTTTATCACCGGGATGCAATACCGATTGAATTGCTTGCGTAATCGTTTCAGTGGTTGCATGATGTCCCGTACCAAAAGACATTCCTGGGTTCAATATAATCACATGTTCTCCCGGTTGGCATTCATAACTTAGCCACTTTGGCACAGCTACCAAGCGATCAGTTAGATGCTTAATTTCGTAATAGTCCATCCAATTTTGTTGCCAATTTTCTTCTTGCATTTTTTCTACTTCTAGAACATATTCCCCAAGAAGTCGTTGTTCCAACCACCCACACCACTCAGCTTGAAAATCATCTTTTTCATAGTAGACGATGAGTTGAATGGGTTGTTCGCGTTGACTCTCTGAAAGTTCTAGTGGAATCTCACCAAACCAGTCTTGATCGGATGTATTCATATATGTGATCGCATTTTTAACTTCGACTCCGCTCGCACCTAACTCGTTTGCATAATCAGTGATTTCTTCAATCAAGAGATTGTGTCCTTGCGGAATAGTGATAATGTATTGATACCAATATTTAATTTTAACCCTCTCCTTTAATACGGGAAATAAACCCGTTTGGGATTATAGCGACCCGACTGCTTCATCGTCTGAACGAGGCGTTGATACTCACAATTATTCCAGTGAATCAAGTTGAGCTCCTCACTAAAAGGCTGTTCATGGAGCTGAAGTCTTATCTTAGCCACTTGCCGTCGAGTATATTCTACAATACAGTACAATTCTCCAATCGCAATCCCTTGCTTATCATCGATGGGAATCGTATGAGATTGATGAAATTGCAATTGATCAATCGCATTTGAATTATATAAAATTAATTGATAAACATACACAGGTGTTTCAAACGGATGGTTCGGCAACAATTCATCTTTTAAGGGGTATTGAAATTGAATCGTAATAAATTCTTGGTTGTTAACCCAACTAATTCCCCACTCACAATGAAAGTAAGCTGCCTCCATTAATTCTTCTAAAACATCCAATATATATACATTATACATCACATCACCTCGCTTATCATAATACTATTATGAATGACTCGTGAATGTTTAGCAATCCAATATCGATGAACTTATTTTTTATTTGCTATTTAAAAGGAATAACGATATAATTTTTATGACTTTATGATTGGCCAAATGCCATAAATTAAGAGATATTAGTCCAAAGAATTATGAGGTGATCGACATGGCAGAAAAAAATTTAACGGCAAAAGATATTTTACAAAAAGAATTCAATCGCTCAATGCGTGGATATAATACCGCTGAAGTTGATGAATATTTAGATAGTATTATTCGTGATTACGATTCTTTCCAAAAAGATGTCGCCTATTTAAAAAATGAAAATGAACGATTAATTAGCAAAGTTGATGAATTATCTAAACAGCTTGCTTTAGCTAAAAAGAATGTCCCTACTTCACCAGGTAGCGGCGTCACTAACTTTGATATTTTAAAACGTTTATCAAATCTTGAAAAGCATGTTTTCGGTTCAAAAATAGATAATACCGATAATACGATTGATTATACACAATCAACCAAATTTTAATTTTAAGCTATAGTAAATTTCGGATAATCGCGGCGGATCAGCTGAGGAAAGTCCATGCTCGCACAAGCTGAGATGCTTGTAGTGTTCGTGCTTAGTGAAATAATAAGCTAAGGGAGTATTTATACTTACGGCAGCTAAACAACCTAAGGCCTAGTGCGATGGTTTAGTCAGCTCTAAGGTGCCACAGAGACGAGTCTTATTAGAAATAATAAGAATGGAACGGGTAAACCCCTCGAGCGAGCAACCCAAACAAAGGTAGGGGCACTCTCTCTAACAGGAATTCAACTTACGAGAGAGACAAATTTATTTGTAGATAGATGGTTATCCCATCACGATGATTCCTATGTCTTCGCGGTGGACAGAACATGGCTTATAGAAATTTACTACTCATAGGTAATGACTCTGGTTATCAGAGTCTTTTTTAATAAGAGAAGGAGGCACTTATGCAACAGTATCAACTTATTGCAACAGCTGCAGCAGGAATTGAAGGACTAGTCGCTAAAGAATTACAAGCACTAGGCTACGAAACACAAACTGAAAATGGTCTCGTTAAATTCCATGGTGACGCCCATGATATCGCTCGAACAAACTTATGGTTACGAACAGCTGACCGTGTCAAAATTTTATACGGTGAATTCAAAGCAAAAACGTTCGAATCCTTATTTGATCAAACGTACGCTCTACCTTGGGAGGATATCATCCCACTAGACGGCGAATTTCCCGTAAGTGGTAAATCCATCAAATCAACCTTGCATAGTGTGCCAAACGTTCAACGGATCGTTAAAAAAGCCATTAGCAAGAAATTACAAGATTACTATCACCGCCGACAATTCTTGCCAGAAACAGGAGACTATTACCCAATCGAAGTAGCGATTCGAAAAGACGTCGTCCGCATTACACTGGATACGAGTGGAACGAGCTTATTTAAACGCGGCTACCGTGAAGAAAAAGGTGGGGCTCCATTAAAAGAAAACATGGCTGCAGCCTTAATCCAACTGACGACTTGGTATCCTGATCGTCCTTTATATGATCCGATGTGTGGTTCCGGGACAATCCTAATTGAGGCGGCATTAATGGGGCATAATATCGCGCCAGGACTTTACCGCCATTTTGCTGCTGAGAAATGGCAACTTCTCAATCAAACTGAAAATCCATGGGAACAGCAACGTATTGAAGCACGCCAAGCTATTAATCACGACGTGGCGCTACAACTTTATGGTAGTGATATTGACCATCGCATGATTGAAATTGCGAAAGCCAATGCTGATCAAGCGGGTGTTGGAGAATCCATTCAATTCAAGCAGATGCAAATTAATGATTTCTATCCAACGGATGAATATGCTCTACTAATCACCAATCCACCATACGGAGACCGTCTAATGGATGAAGAAAGCGTTCATGAACTGTACCGAACGATGGGTGAACGTCTAAATCCGCTGACGACTTGGAGTAAATATATCTTAACCAGCGACGATGACTTTGAAACTTATTACGGCCAAGTCGCGAATAAGAAAAGAAAATTATACAACGGTGCACTTAAAGTCACTTACTATCAATTCTGGTCACAATCAAATCGCAGACATAATTGATCAATGGGAATCCCCTCTTTCGCTTGATGCAATGCTTGCCGTGCTAGTTGATCGGCGTAGCGATTGTCTCGCTCGCTGACCCACTTTGCAAAGAACAAAGAATACGCATCAATATACCGAAGTAAATTCTCAAGGAGCCGTTCATAGCGTTCTTTTTTAGCATAACGCTTGTGAATCGAATCAATTACGATTTGACTGTCCGATTGATACTGAATTAACTCTATTGGGGATGCAATGCCCTTTAAGTGATGCATTGCGATTATCGCAGCCGCAAATTCCGCTTGATGATTATCATCCACATCGGTTAAATAATATTGATATTGGTAGCGTTGAGCGCCATCGATGACAATCCCAATTCCTGCGGTTTTTTGGACGGGATGATAGGCAGCATCCGTATATATTTGAATCACATTGTCTCCCCCTAAATTCTTATTAGAAAGGTTGTTTATGAATCCAATTCCTTTCCCGCACTCTAGTGAAAATGATTTAAAACGTAGTCAAAATTTACTAATGAATCATAAAGTTGCGCAAGCCGAAGCAATCCTTCGCCAAAGCCTTGAACATCAGTACGATATGAGTATTTTTAACGAATTAGTTGCAGTCTATCTCGATCAAAAAGATCACAAAGCAATCAAACAACTATGGCAGGACTATCCTTCATCAACCGATGATCTTATTCAATCAACTTCTTTGGCGAAAAGTTATATTGAGTCGCAAGCTTTGATGCCTTATCGATCACAGTCTTTATTGACCCTATATTCCTTGAAAGACCACTATGCTGATACAGAGCTCTTATCGTCGATTAATTTTGCGATCGAGCGATTTCGACAAATTGAATCCCTTGAATCGATACTCGATACATTGAATTTATCGACTGATAATCCTGACGATATTTTCCAACAATTCACGCAAAAAACGAACTTATCACTTCAACAAATCTTGCAATACTTGAGACAATCAAACCACGAAAATTTACCTGCGCTAATGCAACAACTCTTACTACTTGAATCTCTCGATAATTATAATAAATCATTCATCCTAGAATGGTTTATCCAAAACCAAGCTCCTACTGAATTGGAGCTTTACTGGTTTGGTGAAAGAATTGAAGTCAATACGTCAAAATTACCGATGCTCAGCGAAAGCTCTCAATATCTGCATGGATGCGATATTTTTCAAGACTTCTTTGATCAATTTGATCCGCATTTGGCAGAGAGCACTTTGGATTTATTTCAATATAGCGCTCGAAGTTTCTATCCAAAGTTAGACGAATGGCAAAATTATTTACCGACCTGGCTGAATCAATTATTCCAACATCAACTCTCTTTGTCAGGCTCCATTCAAAGTGACCATACTACCGCGCAACATTTTTCGTATGTCTTGAACGACTATGCAGCATTCATACTCGAACAAGAGGCTACTCCCCCTGAGGGACAATAACTTGTAAAGCAGATGGAAGGACCTCTAATTCAACTGGTAATACAGGTCCGCTATTGCCATCAACATTCACGAACCGATCCATACCATCGACTTGTTCGATAGTTATTTTTTGACTTGATAGTGTTAGATAATGAGATTGTTCTGTAGTGTCTCGCTTATAATCCACGGCGGCACGAATCGTATCCAGTGTTGTATTTCCTTTAACTGCAATAAGATGGATCAATCCATCGTCTACCTTTGCATGCGGAATCATTTGCTGGAAGCTTCCCACACTATTCGTTAAGCCCACAATTACTAAATTTGTTGTAAGTTGTAATTCTTCGCCTTCACCAGGTCGAATTCGCAATTCCATTGCATCTTGATCAAAAAATGTCTGTACCCCTTCTCGGACATAAGCCATAAAGCCCATTCGCTCTTTATCTTCACTTGACGTATTCATCACCGTATCAGGAAGCGCGCCAAGTGCTACAACGTTAATAAAGTACTCATCATTGATTCTCCCAACATCAATAAATTGTGTTCTAACATTGGAGTATTGTTCGATCAGTTGGTTTGGATTTAAGCTTAATTTCAAAGCGCGCGCTAAATCGTTCGCTGTTCCTAATGGGATAAAGCCAAAAATAGGACGCTCAGAATTTTGCATCAAACCATTCGCAGCTAGCGTCAAAGTGCCATCTCCCCCGAGACAGATCACCGTATCGTATCCTCGATTCGATGCCGTCATACATTCACGATAGATATCTTCGCCGGATTGAGAAATTTTGATATGACAGACTGCTCTATAATGTTCTTTTAATTGTTTCGCAAGCAACTCCCCATATCTTGGGGACTCTCCTTTACCGGCTGATGGATTACATACAATTAATACTTTTGAGAACATAAGCTTCCTCCAATATTGATAACATGAAATAAAATAAAAAAACTGTTAATATATCATTTAGATTACACTTTAACAAGTTATCATTCAACTCATTTCATTTATAGTATAATTGAAGGCGACAATGTACGATTCACTAACATAGTGTATTCGATATGAATATTTTATATTATTGCGAAAGGACGGTGGATATTGGCATGGATTCAAAAGATTCGAATCAAAATAATCTTCAATCAAAAAATAAAATAAAACAATCCAAGCATAAGGCACCTGAAACCAAAGAGAATTTAGAAGCGACTCAAGTCCATAAATTCTCATCTTCAAAACAATCGAATGATACCAATCAAGAATTAACTAAAGTCATCGATCGAAAAGCACTCAATAAAAAATTAAATAAACAAGACGCGATTAAAGCTGAGCATCGTCAAAATCTTGAGAAACGACAACAAGCTAACTCGAACACTATGTCGGAGAAACATCACATAGACGGTCGTCGAACAACGGAGCTCCCATCTCGGCGAAACCGCAAAAAAGCTCGTCCTTCTTTAGAAAGTTGGTTTAAGCGCCCTACTTCTCAGACTAGGTCTGAAGAATCCTCTAATGCTTCTCAAAAGAAGAAAGTTCGCTCCAGATCAAAAACTAGCTCAAAAGATACTGGTCCATCTAATTATTCATTAAGCCAATATACTGCCAAAGAAAAAAGTCAGATGATCTTAAATATTATTTTAGGAGTATTAGGAAAATTATTACTCATCGCTCTCGTAATCCTTTTATTAGGTGGGGCCTTTGTTGGCGGTATTGGTATTGGTTACTTTGCGAACCTCGTCGCAGATACGCCCCCACCAAGTCGTGAGGAAATGGCCGCTAAGATTAACCACTTAGAGCAGCAGAGTACGTTGTACTATGCGAGCGGCGAACCGATAGCCAATGTACGAACGGATATTGTACGCTCTATTACAGAACTAGATGATATCTCACCATTTATTATCGATGGATTGATTGCCACAGAAGACGAACATTTTAGAGAGCATCCTGGCGTTGTTCCTAAAGCAATTATCCGAGCGACCATTGAAAATCTGCTCAAAGGATCAGGCACCGGAGGATCTACCTTAACTCAACAATTAGTGAAACAACAATTACTAACCGATGAGGTTACTTTCTTCCGTAAAGCCAATGAGATTCTATTAGCTTTACGCGTTGAGAATTACTTCTCGAAAGATGAAATCTTAACCGCTTATCTCAACGTTGCTTCCTTTGGGCGAAACAACAATGGTGATAATATTGCGGGAATTGGTAAAGCCGCAGAAGGTATTTTCGGAGTGAAACCTAGTGAGGTTACCCTCCCCCAAGCAGCCTTCTTAGTGGGATTACCTCAAGCTCCTTATAGCTATACGCCATATAACCAATATGGTCATTTGCGTGAAGATCTAACCGACGGCATTGATCGCATGCATGAAGTTTTATTCCGGATGTACCGTGAACAAAAGATTACTAAGGAACAATACGAAGAAGCTAAGCATTACGATATTACGAAAGACTTCTTACCGATGGTTCCGCGTCAAGAAGAACGTCAGTCCTATCTCTATAACACCATTATGAAAGGTGCAATTGAGAAATTAATGCTAATGAAGATTCAAGCCGATAATCTATCTTGGCAAGAAGTCTATCAAGATGATGATTGGTATAATGAGTATTACTTTGAGGCTGAAAAACAATTGCAACTCGGTGGTTATAAAGTCTATTCAACCATTGACCGAGAAATTTATGATCAACTACAAGTCTCTGCCCAAGCCTATAACGACCAAATTGGTGTTACCTATGACGGTATCTATACCGATCCTGAGACTGGCCATGAGACTTACTATGTAGAATCTGTTCAAACTGGAATGGTTGTAATTGAGAATGCTACCGGTAAAGTCTTAGGCTTTGTTGCCGGAACAGATTTTGAAAATAACCAGATTGACCATGCTTTCAGCATGCGACGTTCACCAGGTTCAACCATTAAGCCGCTGGCAGTTTACGGACCCGCGATTGAAAATAATTTAATTAACCCGGCCACTGTTGTACCCGATACAGCCTTTATCGAAGAATACGAAGATGGCAGCTACTGGGCTCCAACTAACTATGGTAATGCGATAAGTAATACAAATATTACCGTTCGTAGAGCCTTACTACGTTCAGACAACTTACCTGCGATTCGAGTCTACAACGATCTCATTCAACGTGGTGTGCCAATTATTGACTACTTAGCGCAAATGGGCTTCAACACCGTCGATAGTTACACCTATGAGGATACACAGAACTTAGCCTTCTCCATTGGGGGTGTCACAACTGGACCGACCGTCTTCGAAGAGACCCGGGCCTTTACGACCTTTGCTAATGGGGGTAAGTATATTGAAGGTTACTTTATTGAACGAATTGAAGATGCGTTTGGTAATGTGATTTTCCAACAAGATACGCCGGCTAAAGATGTCTTCAGCGAAGATACCAATTATTTAATGGTTGATATGTTACGAGACACCTTGTCTCAAGGGACAGGACGCACAGCCAATGAAAATCTTGCCTTTACTGCAGACTGGATTATGAAAACCGGAATTAGTGAGCACTCCAAAGATATTTGGGTTCTCGGTTCGACTCCTAAAGTAACCATTGGTTCTTGGATTGGCTATGATTCAAGATATCAAGACTATACGATTGATGTAAATGATGGATTCGGATTAGAATCCGTTCGAAGCCAAATATATTGGGCTAAGATTGTTAATGATCTTTACAATTTACGCCCTGATATCTTTGGTACAGAGCAAACCTTCCAGCAACCTGAATCGGTTATCCAACAAGAAATCGTTGAACTTACCGGTACACTACCTGGAACTACCATCGTTAACGGTCAAACTTATAATCTCTCTGGACCGCTGAAGAGTGAGCTCTTCAAGATTACCAACCCGGCCCCACCCTTAACAAGTAATTTCTTATTTGGGGCGACAGAAGAAGAACAATATTCATTCTGGTCACAACAAGCCAGCCTAGAGTATAAGTTAAGGCAACAGCAGCAACAACAAGAAACGACGACTGAAGATGATGAAGAAACGACTCAAGAAGCTTCAGAAGAAGTCTCTGAAGATACTTCAAGTAATGATCAATAGGCATTTAACCACATTAACGCCCCAAAATTGGGGCGGTTTTTTTACAATAAAATAAGGTTGATGGATACATTTCCATCAACCTTTTATTATCAAATTGATTTATTCTTCTGTTGTCTTACGATGCTTAATTTTATGTGGTAAGTTCACCCTTCTCTCGTCGACTTCCTCATTATTCATAACTTTCGTCAACAGACGCATTGCCACAGCTCCAATATCATAGAGTGGCTGTTGAATACTTGATAAGGCTGGGCGAACAATTTCAGAGATTAATGAATTGTCATTGGAGATAATTTCAAAGTCTTCAGGAACTTGAATACCACGATCTAATAATTCAGACATCACTGCCGAAGCAAGCGCATCATCTTTAATAATCGCTGCATCGGCTTTCGCTTGCAACAGTTGCTCCACAATATTACTTGCATCTTTATAAGTCAATGAACCTTGAATTAATAATGAATCATCAAAGTCCACTTGATGCTCGGATAACGCACGTTTATACCCCTCAACTTGTTGAGTTGATAATAAGATATGTGGGCGCCCCGTTACAAGTGCGACTCGCTTCTTATGAGTTAACAGGTTCGATGTTGCATCATGATAAGCAGCAATCATATCGATATTTACACTATACGCGTCTTCAATGTCATTCGCTGTTCCAGCAAATACCACTGGTGTATTGGTCCGTTCAATCTCACGTTTAATTGAATCGGTCACATTCTCCGCCATAAAGACAATCCCATCTACTTGATTATCTAACATGGTATTGAAGACTTGAATTTCTTTTTCTTTACTTTCATCAGAGTTCGCTAAGATAATGTTATACTTATACATCAACGCAATATCATCAATTCCTCGAGCGAGTTGCGCGAAGAACAAATTGGTAACGCTCGGCAAAATAACGCCAACCGTCGTCGTCTTCTTACTTGCTAATCCTCTTGCCACTGCATTTGGACGATAGTTTAATTTTTCGATTACATCTGAAACTTTCTTACGGGTACTTGGTTTAACATTTGGGTTTCCGTTAACTACACGTGAAACCGTAGCCATGGACACACCCGCTTCTCTTGCAACATCATAAATTGTAATAGTTTGTTTCGCCATGCCGGCATCACCTCTTTCATTCTAACATATCCAATGTAGCATAAAACCCAAAGGGTTGCAAGCGCTTAATTCCCTTTTGCGATATCTTTTCATTTATTTTCATAGAAAAAATGCTCACATTTGGTGAGCATTTCTTAATTCAACTTTCAATCGAATTATTTAGCGTCCTTGGCAGCTTTTTGAACTTTATCAGCAGATTCTTTAGCTGAGTCTTTTAAGTCTTTTGCTGCATCTTTTGTTTCATCTGCTAAGTGCTTAGCTTCTTTTTCAGCTTGTTTAGCACCAGCTTCGACTTTATCTTTAGTTTCTTTTGCTTCAGATTCAAGTTCTTGACCTGCAGCCTTAGCTTCTTTTTTCGCTTCTTCTGCTACATCTTTGGCATCAGATTTAACGTCTTCCCACTTATCTTCAGCTTTGTCCATTGCTTGGTCAAATGAATGTCTTACATCATACGCTGTTTCACGAATTTGAAGTTCAACATCATCTCTCATCTCAGCTGCTTGGTCCATTAGATCTGCACCGCGATCCATTGCGTAATCTTTGTATCCCTCTGCTTTGATTAAGAACTCATCAAATTCGTCTGAGATATCTTGACGTAATTCTGCCCCTGATTTAGGAGCGAATAATAAAGCTGCAATACCTGCTACAGCAGCACCAAATACTGCTCCTAATACAAATTGTCCATCATTGTTTGATTTTCTCATGAATAATCCCCCTTTAGAATTTAATTATTTTTTAATAACAACTTCGCCCGCTGTTTTAGACGGTTGTTTATCCGTTAAATTAAATAAATCGTTCTCTTCTTGAGTCCAGTAATGTTCTGTCGAACGTATTGGCTGTTGTTTAACCGGCTGTCCCTTTCTTGAATAGTCGGTCGCATAAGTTCGTTTACGATTTATCGTTGGCTTGGCAATTCGAGCAATTCGACTGAGTGTATTGGGCTTTTTCTTTCTAAAACTTGCACCACTTAAAAAATTCGATGCCATCGCTTTAGTTGAATCATTAACCTCAGAAACTGTCTCACCCAAGTCACCAATGGCAGTGAATAAAGGGTCTGTTTTGTTTAATTTACCACCAACATCATCTACCAATGCATTTGTCTTATTCAATAGCCCTTCGACTTCAATCGATAAATTATCAACGTCTTTAGTAACAATATCAATCGTATTATTTAACTTATTGACCGTTACACTGACTTCTTTAATCACATCCGCTACTTTTGACAAATTGAGACAAATAAATGCAACTAGCACTGCAAAAGAGATTGCAGCAATTAGTCCTGCTAATCCACCTAATGACACGCTATACTTCACCTCTTTTCACTGTTTGTATTTATTATACATTGATTTACTTTCAACTACAAATAATTCTTACCGACATTTCATCCGTCAGTATGGTACACTGAAGAAGTAAATAGTATGAAAGGAGCACTATTTTGAACTTATTTAACTACTTCGAATCCGTTCTTCGCAGTCGTCTGCCTGAACAATTATCCGAACATTCAATTGATTTGATTATAATTATTTCTTCAATGATTGCTTGTACATTGCTAATGTTGATTGCTCGCTACGTGATTAATAAATTAATGAACGAGAACTTAATCCAAAAAATTAGTCTCAATCGATCACGTTCAATTAGTCGTATTCGGACGATCAACAGTATTTTGCGAAATCTTTTTATGTATTCGCTCTACTTTATCTATGCTTATACCATTCTTGATTTACTAGGTCTGCCTGTTCGAACATTGGTAGCAGGAGCTGGAATTGCGGGGGTAGCAATCGGTCTTGGTGCCAAAGACTTAATCAGTTCGTTTATTACGGGGTTCTTTATCTTATTCGAGAATCAAATGGAGATTGGTGATTTAGTTGTAATTAACCAAGAGATTATGGGGACGGTCACAAAAATCGGAATCCGAACGTCAACCATTCGGACCGCTACTGGGGATAATTATTATATTGAAAACAGTGAAATATCAATAATTAATAATATGAGCCGCAGTATTCGCCAAATTAACATCGACTTACCCGTCAGTGATTTGAATGATCTCTCAGCTTTTGAAGCTGTTATTCACCAGACAACCGAAGAGATTTGTCAAAACTATAATAGCGTCATTACAGATGAGCCTACTTATATTGGTCTCGTTCGAGGCGAAGGACAATCTTTTAATTATCGAATCTCGATTCGCGTTCAAGTAGGAGAGGATTATGTCCATTCAGGTATTTTCTACCGTGAATATTTTCGCGCTCTTCAAGCACATCAATACCATATCCCTTACTCAATCTACGACACCATTCCAGCTACCGATATTTAATCGGCAAGCTGGGATGCTGTCTTTTTAATTTTTTCAATTTGTTGATCTGTCAATGTTAAATCCTTCGAATGAAGTAAATGATTTAAACGAGATAACAAATTACGTCGGGTCACAATCCCTAGGAAAGTCTGATTATCATCCACAAGACATAAGAAGTTATCTGTAACAAGTTGAGATAGAATGTATTCAAACGAAGAATTGCGGTGAATCATAATTGGTTTTACTAATTCGATATCTTTAACTTGAATATCATTGAGCACCAATAAATCAAAATTTTGATTTTTTAAGGCTTCGTTAACAATGACTCTTAAATTGATTAATCCTACAAGTTGGTCTTTATTATTAAGTACAGGGATCGTTGAATACTTGCGATTGGTTAAAATCATCAATGCGGTAATTAACGAATGTTCCTGATAAACACTGGCAACATCTTCACTTGAAATTAAAAAGTCATCCACATCGTTCATAATTAACTTTGCTAAAGCTTGATTAATCAAATTATTCTCCCTCATTCCATTCAAATTGTTGTGATAATTCTTTTATTTTTTCATGCTTCAAACTGTAATAATCTACAATAACTCCACTTTCATTCAACGTGATGAGCGCATAAGTTGAATCTGGATATGCCCCCCGAGATCGACTCACACTTCCTGGATTAATCAATGTACAATCTGAATAGCGAGTCACCCTCAAACAATGCGTGTGACCATGTAAGACGATTGAAGCGCCGACTTGATTTGCGCAATGACGCAATCCTTCATCAGACCAATTCACTTGATACAAATGCCCATGAGTGATAAATAGTTTCCCATAAGGGGTTTCTAAAACTTCTTGATCAGGATAGTCTGGATAAAAATCCATATTTCCTTTTACAACGACATCCACGGATTGCCAGATTGGGTCATCGGGACGGAATTCAGAGTCTCCACAATGAATAATATAATCAACATTCGGTCGATATTTAGCGATTAGCGATTTAACATAATC
>OJLW01000033.1_pt1 | contig 70146 bp, 71 predicted proteins | sample 1597021 | NCBI WGS metagenome assembly OJLW01 (sample SAMEA3904676, study PRJEB24821) | metagenome | biome: Builtin; feature: hospital; material: surface | place: USA | collected 2013-06-03
CTAGGAACTTTATAAAATATTTAAGGAGTGTTTTTTTAATGGTAAATAGTTTACTAGCTCTGGCGTTAGCTTTAGTTTTTTGCATAGGCATTAATGAATTAAAGAAGCGAAAAGTCTCCTTCATGATTCGGATTCTCCTAGCTACCGCTCTAGGGATTATCGTAGGTGTGCTTTTCAAAGGGCACACTGAATACGTGGCTATTTTTGGTCATATCTTCACCAATTTATTACAAGCCTTTGTTATTCCGCTATTATTATTTTCTATTATTACGACCGTGGCTTCTGTAGAATCCATCGCCAAGCTTAAATCTCTTGGCAAAAATACGATCGCCATTTTAGCGTTACATAATATTTTAGGCTCCATCACGGCCTTAATTATTGGTAAATTGGTCGGTCTTGGCTTACACTCATCAATCAAGATGGATGTCGCTGATGAGATCAAGGAAGTTCCTTCTTTTGCGGAAGTGGTAGCTTCATTCTTCCCTAAGAATATTGTTGACAGTATGGCCAACAATAAGATCGTCCCCATCGTGGTCTTCTCGATCATTATTGGGATTGTCGTCTTAAAATACACCAAAAAAGAAGAAATCAAGCCCTTTGTTGACTTTGTCAATGCAGGGAGCAAGGTAATGAGCCATATTATCGGGGATATCATTCAATTTACCCCTTATGCCGTTTTATCCTTAATCTCTAACCAAGTGGCGACCTTAGACTTAAGCTTTGTGAAGGACTTATTATTCTTACTCTTATTGATCTATGTAGCTTGCTTCTTCCATACCTTTATTACTTCTACGGCGATGATCAGCTTGATTGCACGGGTCAATCCATTCAAATTCCAAAAGAAATTCTTCCCTGCTTGGTTAATCGCCTTCACCACACAAAGTTCCTTGGGAACATTACCAGCTAATATTAAAGCGCAAGAAGATATGGGAGTTCCTACCGAGATCGCTTCCTTTGCAGGATCGATTGGAACCACCTTTGGAATGCCAGGTTGTGCCGCCATTTGGCCTGTCTTGTTGGCAATCTTCACCATCAATGCCTTGAATATTCCTTTCACCACCACGCAATACATCATTATGGTGGGATCAGCCTTAATTGCTTCCTTAGGAACGGTCGGCGTCCCAGGAACCGGAACCATCCAAGCGACCGCCTTATTTACAGCAATGGGGCTACCGCTTGAAATGATCTTAGTCCTAAGTCCGATTGCCGGAGTTGCCGACATGGGTCGGACGTCAACCAATGTGCATGCAGCTGGATCAACCGGCTTTATGGTTGCGGCTTTGCAAAAAGAATTAGACTTAGACAAGTTCAACGCCTAATTAGCAGACCATACTGAGAGGGGACCTTTCGTCCCCTCTTTTTTTGTGGCAAAAAGTGCCTTGAAAGTTTTTTAATTTTAGGCCTATAAAGCGCAAAATCTGCCTTGAGATCTATTTATATTAGTGAGGGGGACTAGTCATCGACTAGACTGACAAGTCCTTTAAATAACAAAAAGCTGCGGGAAGCAAATGAAGTGACCCTTAAAAGTTGGACAAAAATCTAACTTTTGGGGGTATTTATATTGGCAAAATATAGTTATGAATTTAAACGAAAGATTGTCGAAGAATACATAGAGGCTCTATATCAAAAATAGTAGTGTAATACCACCATCGCGGATACTACACTACTAATCTTAGTATGTTTGGCATAGAATCAGCTTTTCCCTATTGCTTACTTCACAATAACTTAGTTAATTCAATTATCGATTATTCTATTCTTAGCTTAGAAAATACTTGCGCTATATCTCCTTATAAGTCATAACACATTGGAACGTTCCTTCACCGGTCACTGATGAGGGGTCTGATTGATAACCTAATTTCTCATAAAACCCTACGACTGCTACCCTTGAATTGATATAAATTTTACTTATTCCCTCTTCTTTTAACCATTTTTCAGCAGCTAGAATCACTTCTCTGCCATAGTTTTTTCCTTGAAATTTTGGATGAGTAGCAACTCGTTCAATTTTCGCTGTATCTGAATTCAAAACGTTGATCCGACAAGTTGAAACGGGATAAATCCCTTCTGTGATTAAAACATATCTGCTAGAATCTGTATCCTCTTTAAAATCTCCTTGTAAAGATGATCCTAAACCAAATACATCTGCCTCTGTTCTAATCGCATATACTGCCGCTTTCATCCACAATTCATCTTTTACTCTAAATATTTCCATAGTCTTCTCCTAGAATCATTCATTCATACTATCTAAACTTATTTATAATAGCGGAGATATTTCATTATTCGACGAATCAAGCCTATCTCTTTTTATGATAATACGAGCTGGAACTCCTACTGCTGTCGAATAAGGTGGAACGTCCTGTAAAACTACAGCTCCAGCACCTATTTTACTATGATGCCCAATAGTTATATCTCCTAATAAAATCGCACCTGCACCTATTTCGACATAATCTTCTACAGTAGGATGTCTTTTCCCAGGATATCCTTCGATCGCCCCAAGAGTTACTCCATGATAGATTGTAACGTATTTTCCTATAATAGCGGTCTCTCCAATCACTACACCCATACCATGATCAATAAATACTAAATCACTTAGCTTTGCCCCTGGATGAATTTCTATCCCAGTTTCTTGTCTAGCTAATTCACTAATATGCCTTGCCTCATAATAATTACCTAATAGGAATAACTTATGAGCCTCAGCATGGGCTCTTAGAGCTTTTATTGAAGGATATAAATCATAAACTTCTTGCCAGCTATGTGCAGAAGGATCTCTTTCAAATATTATCTTTGCTAATTTAATCCACTTATCATCGTGTTGAGTCACTTATATCTATCCCCCTAGCACCCGTATAATCCAACTATATTTACAAGTATTTATAAATAAATATAAAACGGGAGAATACCTAATATTACCATCTTGTATATAGCACCTAATAATCTCACGACTTTAATAATCATCTATTTAAAAGGAGGATCAATATGATCCTCCCATGTTTTTACTACGATAATAGCTCAAACCATTTAATTGATAGATTATTTAGAGTTCAATGAACCCACTAACATTTGTTTCAATACATCAATACTAGGCGCCATCACTTGGCCGGCATAAGAATCTCTCATCATGCGTTCAATCTGTCCTACACGATTATAAGCTTTCCCTCCGCCTACTCTCATAGCATATTTTGCAGAATCAATCGCATTTTCGGAAGCTACAATTCTAGATGAAAAGACCTTTTCAGCTAAATCATCCGAATTATTCTCAACTGAATTAACTGCCTCCATCGTCAAAGCCTTTGATGAAGAAGCATTACAATACAATTTTGCCAAATGATCGCGTACAATCTGAACATCAGCCAAAGAACTACCATCTGGATATTTTCTATTAGCTGCATGATTATTGGCCGCATCAAATAGTCCCCAACAAAGTCCTGAATATACAGCACTTAATCCTAGAATAAAGTATACCGTATCAATAGAAATCGGAGAAGTTTCTGATTTAGAGGCATCAACTGCATTATTTACACTAACTTTTACATTTTCATAATGAGTAGGAACAGAAGCATTTGATCTCATACCAACACCATTCCAACCATTTTCTTCAAAACTCAAACCTTTAGTGTTTTTTGATACAAACCAATTAATAATATGATCCGACCCTGTCTTTTCAGGCGCTATCGTCATGTACCAAGTAGCAAATCCTCCACTTGTTACCATATGCTTTGATCCATTTAAAATAGCATATTCTCCATCAATATCAACCTTAAAGCTTGTGTTTTGCATATGAACCCCAGAACCAGCTTCTGTACCACTCAAAGCACAAAACACATCATTTTCTACAATATCTTTTACAACTTCAGATATAATAGTTTCATTACCATACTTTAGAAGATAGCTAAGAGCGACGTTATGCATCATATAACATAAGCCAACAGAAGGATTACTTTCGGCGATAGCTCGTACAACTTCTACGTTTTCTTTGATGCCACCTCCTAAGCCCCCCTCAGACTTTGGAATAATTAATTTAAAGTACCCATGTTTGCCCAATTCTTCAAATATCTCAGAAGGAAAACGACACTCTCTATCTAACTCTTCAGACAATGGTTCAATATATTTTTGTGCAAAAGAGCGTGTTTCTTCATAAATATTATTCAAGCTAATCATAGACTATCTCTTCCTCTCTTTATTCCAAAGTAATTGATTTTTGTGCTTCCTTAATGAAATGATCATCAATTACCTTATCTTTTTCGATATCTTCCTTCAACAGACCAGCTTCTTGAGAAACTCGTTTAATCGCTTCAAACCCATCATCACTAAATCCACCGTCTTCTGAAAGAAGATTTTGTTCTTTCATTTCTGTAACAACATCTTTAAGATTCTTCATTTCTGAAAAATCTGGCTCTAATACTTTTACAATTTCATCAACGTCTTTTTCATTCATCCATAAAATTGCTTTGTAAACTGCGTTTACATACTTTTGAACCAATTCTGGATTTTCGTTAATTAAATCATCTTTTACAAAAGTAATATACATTTCGTAATCTTCTGAACCCAAAATTTCTTTGTGTACTTCAGGATCATACATATCAACTAACATTGTATTACCTGCATCTAGAACTTGTTTGCGAATTTCTGGAGAAACAACTGATGCTGAGATTTCTCCACTTTCCAACGCTGCTAATACAGCTGGATTCGAAACATTTGCATAGTTTACATCTGAATCAGGATTAAGTCCTGCATTTTTTAAACTTGAACGAGCAAATTGACGAGGAGAGCTACCACTATCAGCTGCATTAATTGATGTTCCTTTTAACGATTCGATATCTGGATAATCTTTACCAGAAACCAAAGCGTAAGGGAATTTTTTGGTAGTTGTTACAATCAACTTTGTTCCTTGGCCTTTTTCATTGAAGCCTGTAATCATTTCGGGCCCAAATAATCCAAATTCAGCCTTTCCAGATAGAACTGGAGCTGTTGGTGTATCACCTTGAACAGTAGTGATTTCAGCATCTAATCCTTGTTCTTCAAAGTATCCTAAATTCTTAGCAAGGTACACAGGTGCCCATAAAACAGCGTGAGCTGGTTCAGTAATTGTAACTTTTTGTAATTCATCTTTAGCAACTATAGAAGCTGTAGCTGGTCCCATAAAAACTGATGCAATTAATAAACTAACTAACGCTAATAAATATTTCTTTTTCATAAATATCTCCTATCTCCAACTTAAAATGCGTTTTTCCAATAACACTAAGACTTGATCAATAATGTACATGATAACCATCAGTAAAAACAAACATGACATAACTCTTGTAATATTAAAAACACCCCCCGCATTTTGAATCATCCATCCAAGTCCTTTAGTGGCTCCCAAGTACTCGCCAACGATGGTTCCTTGTAAGGCAGTTCCCATCCCAGTTCTTAAAGAAGGAACCAGCCAAGGAAGTGTGGAAGGTAAAAATACTTTAGTCAAAATCTGACTACGAGAGGCCCCCATCATCTTTAAAGACCCCACTAAATTATGATCCACATTTTTAAACCCAGCATAAGCATTAAAGAAGAACAAGAAGAATACCATAATAGCCGACATTACTATTTTTGCGTATGTTCCAATTCCAAACCATACAACAAATAGCGGTCCTAAGGCCAATTTAGGAATTCCATTAATCATTACTATTAAAGGGCTTAATACAGCTTCTAAAAAATCTAATCGAGCCAAGGCGTATGCGACAATCATTCCTAAAAGTCCACCAATTAATATACCAAGTAAAGAAACTCCGAAAGTAAAGTTTGTATGTTTTAAAGCTTCCCCGCTCATTATCATTTCCACTAAGTCTTTCGCAATCATTTCTGGTGAACTAAAATAAAATGCATTAATCCATTCAAGATTTACGCTCATTTGCCAAAATATAACTAATAAGATTATTAAGACAACAGAATAAAATGTTGGTACTTTAGTAAGCTTTTTCTTCATTTTACAACCTCTATTCTTGAGCGCTCAACTTCTTCTCTCATCACACTCCAGATCTTCTTTTGAGTTTCTACAATTTCAGGTAAATATTGAATATCTTCTAGTCTACCTTCATAGGAAGTATCAATATCAAACTCAGCTTTTATTTTTGCAGGACGGTGAGTAAGAACCACAATTCTTGATGCTAAATAAATAGCTTCGAGAATATCATGTGTAACATACAAGAAAGTAACTTTTTCTTCTTTCCAAATCCTCAAAATTTCTTGTTGTAATGTTTCTCTAGTGAAAACATCCAACGGACCAAATGGCTCATCCATAATTATAATACTCGGTTTCATAACCAAAGCACGAATGATAATCGCTCTTTTCCTCATACCGCCTGATAGTTCTTTAGGATATTTATTTTCAAATCCACTTAATCCAAATTTTTCAATATATTCTCTACTAATTCGGTGTCGTTCTTCTTTACTGTATCCTTGAATTTCCAACCCGATTGATACATTGTCTATGATGTTCCTCCAAGGTAACAGCGTATCACTTTGAGAAATATACCCAATTCGATTTTCCTTAAAATTTACTGGCTTCCCCTTGATCTTTACAGAACCTTCTGTCGGTGTAATCAATCCAGAAATTATTTTTAAAAAAGTTGATTTCCCTCCTCCACTAGTTCCGATTAGCGCTACAAACTCTCCATCCATAACATCAAGATCAATTTTTTCAATTGCTTTAATTTTTTGCCCATCTACAGTTTCGTAAGTATGGGAAATACCCTTTGCACTTAGAACAGGTTGCTCGCTCACCTATCTTCCTCTTTCCTAAAAATTAATTCCTTTAAAATCACTGTCAAATATTTGTAAATACTCACAGCCATCCTTGAGAAGCTTGAAATTATCGGTTTGACCTTCAACCCACTCATTAAGATGTTCCATTTCCATTCCCTTTATAACCCTTGGGTCTGACTTATCCATATTTAACATCAAATCAACAAATTTATTATAAAGATTTACATCCAAATCTGGATGCCCACAGAAAATACAATGTGAATAACTAGAAGTTTCCGTTAAAATTCTTACCCCATCGGTATCTATTTCCGGATTATTCACCCAATTATTATACATTCCGATCCAACATGCTGAAGCGTCTACCTCTTTATTCTTTAACGCTTGTAATGCTTTCTTTTCTCCTTGTGAAAAAGTACCAAATAATTGATCTGGATCTGCAGAATAATTCTTTTCTTGATAATCTCTTCCTAACTCTAATCCTTCATTTCTCAAATAACTAATCGGTGCAATTCTTCCCTCTGCTGAATCCGTTGCGCCAAATCCAATTACTTTACCTTTAAGATCCGCTACCGATTGAATATCACTATCTTCTCTTACCAGAATTAAACTTTTTGTAGAGATATCAGTATCACGCATCGGCCCATTCAATTGTTTTCCTTTTGAAAAATGATCCGTCGCTATAAATCCTAAAGGACCATTCCATGTGATATCAATTTCCCCACGAATAAAACTTGCAATTTGTGGTTTATAAAAATCATGGTATACCATTTCTAATTCAAGACCATGGTCTTTTAAATACTTCCCAAACTCCCACCAAATTTCTGGAACTGTTGGCGAGGACATTACGGCTCCTAATCTAATCTTATCCATTTATTCATCTCTCCTTTTTAAATATTTTTGCTAATCCCTTTTAGGTGTATAGCTATTTTTATCCATAAAGATATTCGACTGCATATACCTTTCACCGGTATCCGGAGCAATCGTTACAACAACTTTCCCTTTGCCCAGTTGCTTTGCCATTTCAATAGCTGCAAAAACATTGGCTCCACTTGAAATTCCAGCAAAAATGCTTTCTTCCCTAGCAAGTTTCCTCGTCATGTCGATTGCTTGTTGTGAAGTTACATCTATAACTTGATCATAAATTGAAGTATTGAGAGTTTCAGGGATAATTCCCGCTCCAATCCCTTGAATTTCATGGGGGCCTTTCTCATTTCCATGAAGAACAGCGGACTCTGCTGGTTCAACAGCATGAACGATCATATCTGGGTTAAACCTCTTTAAATATGCCGCTGTCCCAGATAAGGTCCCACCAGTTCCAACACCAGCTACAAATCCATCCGGTGACTTTCCAAGTGCATCTACAATTTCTGGTCCCGTTGACTTTATATGAGTTTCTGGATTAGCAGGATTTGAAAATTGACGCATAAATGTAAATCCTTCTTTTTGGTCATATGATTCCGCAACTTCAAACAATCCATTAATTCCTCGTTCATGGTCAACGAATGCAATTTCTGCTCCATATGCTTTCAGTATTTCTACCCGCACAGAATCAACATCATCAGGCATTACAATCAATACCTTATATCCTCTAGCAGGGCCAATCAAGGCTAATCCCACTCCTGTATTCCCTGTCGTAGCTTCTACAATTGTATCTCCAGGCTTCAATTTGTTTTTCTTTTCAGCATCGAGTATAAGATTCAAAGCAGTTCGAGTTTTTACACTACCACCAACGTTAAAAGATTCTAACTTTACATATATTTCAGCAGCCTCTTCTGGTACAATATGATTCAACTTGAATAAAGGTGTATTTCCAACGAGATCTGTTATATCACTAGTAACAATCGTCATATTCTCACCCTTTCCTTCTCTAATTCAACCAACCAACTTGATTTATTCTTCCCAACAGGATAAGTCTGGACCCTTTGGAACTATTCCAAAAGGATCTTTTTCTATATTCCAGTACATTCTTTTTATTGCCTCAAAATTAGTCGTTTCTCTTATTTCAGGTATAGAATAAATTTTTTTACTGTATTTCCATAAATTAGGAAACTGAACCAATAAATTTCTATTACACTTAAACACCGTATAATAAGCGATATCAAATCTTGCTAAAGTTACAAACAAGCGAATATCTGCATCTGTAAATCTATCCCCGACTAAATACTCATTTTTACCAAAAAAACCTTCTAACATATCAAGCCGATTAAACAAACGGTCATAATTGTGTTCATATGCTTCCTGGCTCGTTGCAAAGCCAGTTTTATAAACACCATTATTGACATCATCATAAATAATTTGATTTATATGATCCAAATCGGCTTCTAATTCTTTTGGATACAAATCAACCGCACCCTCTTTATGAAGAGGTTTAAAATCGCATTCTAAAATTTTTGTCATATTATAAAAATCATTGGTAGCAATTTTTCCTGTTTTTAAATCCACCAAAACAGGTACGGTAGATCTTTTTTCATAGTTAGGATCCGTTGCTAGATAGATATCTGTGACATGTTTAATACCCAAGATCGGATCTTCGTGGTTAGGGTCTAATGAAAATGGCCACCCAGCTTTTTTGTCAACTTTTACTGAGCTTGCCTTACCAATACTAATATGTTTTTCTAATCCTAATAATTTCATGACAGCTAGAGTACGATGACACCAAGGACATGCATCCACAACGAGCATACGATATCTTCCACTTACTACTGGTAAATCTCCAGGGTTTGTACCGAAAGAGCATGTGAACGAACTTTTTTGTCGATCAAATTCTCCTTTTGACCCCATCTCATGTCTAGCAACTTTCATCGATACATCAAGAGCCATGTCTATCGTCTTCCTTCAATCGTTCTTTAACACTAATTAATTCGTTATTCATATAAGTTTTTATAATTGGATTTAATTTTGTTAAATGATTAACAACAGGACAATCATTAAAATATGTAGTCATAGGTTTAATTTGATCTTTGGGAAAATCCTCTGGTATTTCGACCATCAAATGGTATTCAGGAAAAGGATCGTTTTTGTTATCTTCCACCAAGGATTCTAATTTAATAGTAATTTTACTATAATCCAAATTATGCTCTCTACAATATTTTGCTAAATTTACCCCCTGACACGTTAAAATGGAAGCCAAAAAAAGACGCCATGGATTAAAAGCAATATTTGTACCACCTCTATCTTCAGGATAATCGGTAATTAGAGTAAAATCTCCCATTTCTGTTTTGGTTACCAATCCACATGGGAAAGATAACGACATCGTTTCTTTCAAAAATGTACCCTTCTTTCAAGATTATTACTATCCTTTAATACTTTTCATGTAATAAATGATAATTTACTAATACACCAAAAAATATCTTAACTATTTTTCACTATGATAATAGTAGTCAATCCTTTAACCCTTTTCAATATATATTGCAAAACGTGATAATAAGCTATTATTTATTTAATATATTGATATATACCTTCATCAGGCTGCATAATATATTATTTGATGTCCCTGCTAGTCGATCACCGCAAATAGATTCTGTCAATGATATCAGCATTCAATTTCAAGACATCAACAGACTAATATATCCGTCGTCTGACTAAGAGGATAAGATAGAATCTATTTCTAACTATGTTAAATAATGGAGCGATTATTAATATTAATAACAATACTAACAGCTTATCAATAATCATTAAAGTAATCACATCTTCCCCCATTCTAACCTGCACAAAAAAGAACCTAGCAATCTAAAATTGTTAGGCTCTAAAAATACGTGGTGCCTTATTGAACATAAGACTTATTAATAATGATACTTACAAGATAAGACTTCAATGACTTGATCAGTCACACGATAAACTAAACGATCTTGTCGAGTGAGACGTCTAGACCAATAGCCCGACAGATCAAATTTTAATGCTTCTGGTTTCCCTAAGCCTTGATAGGGACTTTCTTTGATTGCCCCTAGTAATTGATAAAGCTTATCATAGACTTTTGGATTATTTTCCTTCCAATATTCACGTTCAATGACAGCTCGTCGACTCCAATGAATCTTCATTAGATATCCTCAACTTCATAGTCGCCTCGTTCAAGTTCATCCATCGCTTGGTAGAGGTTTTCACGATTAGCCCGGCTAGATAGTAGATGATAGGTTTCCATCATTTGGTCAAAATCAGACTTAGCCATCACGACCACATCATTGCCATTTTGAGAAGTAACGGTATATTCAACGGATTCTTCATTAATACGGTCCATATATTTCTTCATATTTTGTCTAAAATCACTGTAGTTTGTTATTTCCATGATTTTCACCTCTCAATCATTGTACAATATATTGTACAAATGATCAATTGAAGTTTATAGCTGGCAAAAAATCCCCATAATTGGCACTCCCGTTAAATATGACATCAAAATCCATTAAATAAAATAGAGGTAATGGCACCATTTACCACTACCTCTATTCGCTATATTCTAGCTTTAAATATTACTCACTCTTATCAAGCGGTAACCTTACACTTTATAGAAGGTTAAAGTACAATACAAAGAACTAAACACTAAATCTAAACAATCATTCTCTATTTCTAAGAATAAGCTTGCTTAATTAATGCTCGATTTTACTTATCTCGCACTCTCCTACTTATCATTAATCGTCCATCTTAAGGTGCGTTCTTTGGCCTTTTCAAAGGCTAGCATCACGATTAAGAGAATAAGAATCATGAATATTAAGCCTGCCCAGGCGTAATCATACATTCCGTAGTCGGTGTACTTCTTAACGAAGTAACCCATACCCAGCTGTGTACCATACATTTCCGCAAAGACTAAGACTAGGAAGGTACCCCGGATAGAAGTCACTAAACCAGAGAAGATCGATGGCATAGCTGCTGGATAAAGAACCTTGAATAGGCGTTTAACGCCCTTGATTTCTAAGGTGTCGGCAATATCTAAATAGACCCGGTCAATGGTAATAATCCCATTAATCGTCGCAAAAAGAGTTGGCCAGATAATGTTATAGGCAATCAAGAAGATGGATGCCATTTTGAAGTTTGGCGCTAACACTAAGGCAAAGGGTGATAACAGGATAGAAGGAACCACACTGACCGTATAGATAATTGGATATAAGACCCGACGGCAGAAAGGACTCAAGCCCATAATGGTTCCTAAGGCTAAAGCAATAATCAAAGCAATCAATAAGGATGGAATCATCAATCCGAAAGACCCCATCATATTATGCAGGAAGGTTACATTAACTTCCCCAAAGGCACTAATAATCTGGCTCACTGGAGGGAACAAGAGATTGTTAATGTTCTCGCTATTAGCTAGATAGACATATAAAAAGTAAAGTCCCAAGAATAAGAGCGCAGTAATCCAATAATTCTTAATAAATTCAATGATTTTTTTCATGTTATTGGTCCTCCTTATCAATCCGTTTGGAGATATCCAAGTTAATATAATGCAAGAGTTGGTTACGTAATTCTAAGATAGCTGGGTCTTCATATAAGGTAGCACGGTCTTCACCCTTGAGATAAGGTACCGATACATCATATAGAATGCTGGATGGTTTTTGACCCAAGACAAGAGTACGACTTCCCAAGAGAATGGCTTCGTCCACATCGTGAGTAACAAAGAATACCGTCTTTTCTTGTTCGAATTCCTTCATCAAGTCCAGCAGCAAATCTTGCAGCTTAGCCCGTGTAATAGCGTCCAAAGCCCCAAAGGGTTCATCCATCAATAAGACGGGCGAATCGATCCCTAAAGCCCGAGCAATTGAACAGCGTTGTTGCATCCCACCGGATAATTCTTTAGGTAATTTTTGCGCAACATCCTCGCTCAATCCCACTTGGTTCAGAAGATGCAAGGTACGTTCCTTAACTTCTGCCTTACTTAAATTAGGGAACTTTTGCTTCAAGGCTAATTCAATATTTTCACCGGCCTTCATCCAAGGAAAGAGCCCATAATTCTGGAAGACAAAAGCCCGATCTAGACTGGCGGACTTAATATCTTGGCCATTCATTTGAACCTTCCCCTTGGTGGGAGATTGGAGTCCAGCTAACAGCTTCAGCAAGGTACTCTTACCACAGCCAGAAGGTCCTAGAATCGTAATGATTTCTCCTTTTTCCGCTGTAAAATTAATATCTTTTAGAATAATCTCATCGCTGCCCTTGTAAGAGAAGATAAGATGCTCAACGTTAATAAAACTCATAAGTCACCTCTCTATAATTTATGTTAACAAGCTAAAGAGATTGAATAAATCTATTCAATCTCTTTTAGCTCCTTTTTTGATTTTATCTACTCATTAATAGAAATTATTTATTATTTTCTTCGAAGTATTTCATTTGATCTTCGTACCAAGCTTTTTGATCTTCTGGCACTTCATCAATTAATTCGGTTAACGCTTGAAGATAGACATCATTATCGATATGGTCTTCAATCGTTACATCTTTAGCACGAGCATCCAAGATGCCTAATTTACCTAACCAATCCCAAGCGCGTAGCACTGGTTTTTTAAGAGGGTCTGGGTGGATGATGTAGTGGTCACTCTTGATATAGGCTTCCACATATTCTTTGTTAGCACCCAATTTATCCATCGTCATCTTAACGACTTCGTCTTTATTTTCGTAATAGTACTTAGTCGCTTTTAATAGGGCTTTGTGTAAGTTTTTGAATTCTTCCTTGTGATCATTGAAGAAATCGCTACGTGTTACCATTCGGCAGCAAGAGTAGTTAGGTAATACGTCATCTAAGTAAGCCATAACTTCAACTTCGTTGGATTGAGCGATGGCATAGTTTTGGTTAGTACCAATAACCCCATAATCTGCTTCGCCGGTAGCTACCGCCATTACCTTGTCTTTGTCATCATCATATTCTAACCAAGTAATTTCATTGGTTGGATCATAGCCCTTATCTAAGAGTGGACCTGAGATATAGTAACCGGTTGGGCTTCCCGCTACCTTCTTACCAAGTAAGTCTTCAACCCCGTTCCATTTAGTCCCTTTAGGGGCGATGATTGGCATCGCTCCGGCAACCATGTGACCTCCAAAGATCATCAGGTCGTTACCTGCAGAGATATTTTGTAGAGGAGCATTAGTTCCTTCATTCGAAACAATATCACATTGGTCATTATTTAAAGCCGAGAAGGTATCGGAAGGACCTTCTAGCGGAATTTCTTCAATATCTAGTCCATATTCATCAAAATAACCTTGGTTTTTAGCAATGGTTACCATAGCGTTCCCACTTAAACCTTGTGCCCAGCGAATTTTAAATTTTTCTTCGGCATGGACTTGATTTGGCATAATGGCTGCCACAACATTTAATAAAATAACCGCCAAAAAGAATTTACAAGCGTTTTTCAATCTTTTTCCTCCTTAATTTCAAGAAAAGCAACAATCGGCTCAAGTACCTTAACTGCACCTAGGTTTGCAGCCTTGATAACTTGTTCACAAACAAGTTAAGTATACTATGAATAAACTCTCGATTCAAGATAATAAAAATATATTATCTATGAAAGTTACTAATAGACGTTGTTGATTTATTAGTCTAATAAATAACCCTTAATCGATTCCCTTTAAGTAAGGCAGATCAACGAGCTGACGGCCTAACCACACACGTAAGACGTCATAACCCGGTGCCATGACCTGAGCTCCTAGGGAATCACGCATCAACCGTTCCATCGGATTCTTACCACGGACATAACCAATACCACCTACCAAACGCATCCCTTGACTTCCATTCTTCACTGCTGCAGAAGTTGTCATGATGCGGGCAGCATTGACATTCATAAAACCATCTTCGGCTCCAGATTGAACATTATAAGCTGCCGCAAACAAGGTCTCTCTAGCAGCATAAGCTCGGGCATATAATTCTGCCAAGTTGGTCTCAACGGTTTCGATCTCACCCAAAGACCGACCGTTAGAATAAGTTCGTTCTTTCACATATTTAGCCGCTTCTCTTGCAATCGCCATGGCAATCCCTGCCGAAGAAGAAGCTAAGCCCACCAAGAAGATCAAACGGTCACCATCGCCATTGCCTTCAATGCGATAGAAGTGATCCAATTTGGCATCTTTTAGAATCATTGGATCCGAAACATTGCCTCGAAGGCCAACGCCATCATAATTAGACTCAAAGGATAAACCTTCTGTGTCACCGGGTACAAGCCATAGGTTGGTTGAACCGTCCTTGACATTCCGACTGATCGTTAGATAATAGTCTGCCTCCCGAGCAGTCGTCACAAAGCTCTTACGACCATTCAAAACGGAATAGCCTTCATGCGTTTCTTCTTCCATTTCTGGTAGATAGAAGTGTGTTCCATTAGCCGTTTCAGAGTAAGCCAGGGCAAGAATCGCTTCCCCCGAGGCTACCTTTGGAAGAATGGCTTTCTTTAATTCTTCACCCGCATAGAGACTTAGGCAATAAGCCCCTACATTCGACATCATATAGCATAAGGACGCTGAAGCATCCCATTCTGCAAGGGCGGTACATACTTCCGCATGTGCGCCGACATCTTGACCCCAACCCCCATATTCCTCTGGGATTACCAAGCCAAAATATCCTGCTTCTCGCAAGGCTTGAATAGCTTGTCTTGGAAAGACTCCCTCAATATCGGCTTCTTTAGCATATGGAGCTAAGTGCTTTTCGCCAAAGGCTTTGGCATCATCATAATACTTAGACAATCGATTTCCTCCTTTGTTCTAATCCGCTGGCCAAGGGATTCGAGCCCCTAAGCTAACAGCTTAATCCTAACCACTTGACCTTGAGGGGTCAACCACTAGACGATTGATCGAATTCTTATTTATTAGAAGTCTTAAATTTCTAATATTCAAATCAATCTTATTGAACAGGCAAACAGTATTCACCTATCTATCCAATTATTGATCCGTCTATATTAGTATTTCATACTCCAAACCTCCCCCATTCATTAAAAAATATCATAAATATTTACAAAATTTCCTTTGCCTTCATTTTGACCATTGTCTATCATGAAGGTAGATTTTATAAGGAGGTTCGTATTTTGAACAAATTAACAATCGCAATGGATGCTTCCACAGCCTATGTCGAGATTTTTGATGCTTACTTGGAATATTTCAAGCAAAATGGTCTAGAGATTGAAGTCCTTCATCTATCTCCCGCTAATACCGCCTTGAATTATTTCTTGGATGGCAAGGTGGATCTCTTCTGGGGAGGCCCTTTGAACTATGCCATCGTCAACCATCATTTTGACGGTAAGCAATTAAGTCCCTTGGCCGAAGATACCGATATCGACTGTCACTCCGTCTTCATCACTCGAGCAGACAGCCCGATCCAATCCATCGAAGACCTTAAGGGCAAGACGATCTCAACCGGTCCTAAGTATTCGGCTGAATCGCGTTTGATTCCTGTCCAATACTTGCGCGAACAAGGTCTAGAAGTCGGCAAGGACTATCAAGAAGTCAACTTCCCTACCCAAAATGACGGTATCAAAGCCATGTATGAAGGTAAGATCGATTGTGCCATCTCCTTCTACCGCAACTTCTTAAAGGAATTAGGCTTTGGCGTGTATATGGACTGGGAACTCAAAGTGATCGGCAAGACTCCTTATTGGGATCACTGTATCTTCCTAGGACAGCCAGATCTAGAACAAGAAAAGGGCGAAGACTATCACAAATTGATCGACCTCATGCTGAAAATGGATAAGGACGATCCACTTGTCGCCAAAGAAATGCGCATGGAAGGGGTCAACAAATGGGTTAAAGGCCGTCCTGATCGCTATCAACTCCTTTTAGATGGGGCTGACTATCTAGACATCTACCAAGCCTACGACCAAGAAGTCCTTAAAAGATAAGCCTCACTGAGTAGCAATCACTGCTAAAAAAGATAGGGTTGATGAAAGCCAAAAGACTTTCATCAACCCTATCAGTTTTTAATCAAGGCTAGACTTGGATGTCTAGCCTTTTTTCTTCTCAATTCTATTTCTTCGCCGCTTCAAAGGCTTGTTTCAAGTCTTCCTTCAAGTCTTCGGCGCCTTCAATACCAATCGCCACCCGCAACAGATTCGCTTTGATTCCGATTTGGTCCAGTAATTCTGGCTCATAGTCCTCATGGGTCATATTGGCAGGAAGACAGATCAAGGATTCCACCCCACCCAAGGAGACTGCTAAGTCGAAGACTTGTAAGGCCTTGAAGAAGGCATTCAGGTCATAGCCTTCATTCAGTTCGAAGGATATCAAGGAACCAAAGCCCTTGGCTTGCTTAGTTTGAATCGCATAAGCCTTTGATTCTGGATCCAGGCCCGTATAGTAGACCCGGTCACAAGCGGGATGGTTTTTTAAGAATTCTACCACTTCTTTGGTGTTGGCTTCTTGACGATCAATCCGCAGAGGCATGGTTTTGATTCCGCGACTCAATAAGAAGCAGTCAAAAGGTGCCAAAGGCGATCCATAGAGCTTACGTTGCTTTTTGAAGTCATTGTAGCGTGCTTCATCATTTAAAGCGATCAAGCCAGCGATCAGGTCAGAGTGGCCGCCATAATATTTAGTGGCAGAATAAACCACAATATCCGCCCCTAATTTGAGAGGTTCTTGCAGGTAGGCGGTCATAAAGGTATTATCCACGATCACCGTTAGGCCTTTTGCTTTAGCTGCTTGGCTAACCGCTGCAATGTCCGTCACTTCAACCAAGGGGTTGGATGGGGTCTCGATGAAAACAGCCTTGACAGCCGGATTCACTTGATCAAAGTCATATTGATTGAAGTCGGTCACGATCTCATAGTCAATACCCTTTTGCTTTAGAAAATCCGACACATAAGTCCAGGTACCACCGTAGACATTGGAATTAATCAAGATCTTATCCCCCGCTTGTAAGAAGGATAAAGCAATAGCGGTCGCCGCCATTCCAGAAGCGGTAGCTAAGACATATTGGCAATCTTCTAAGGATGCCACTTGTTCTTCCAAGTTAGACCGGGTGGGATTACCTGAACGGGAATACATAAATTCTCCGAACTCATCCAGCCCCTTTTGATTAAAGGTTGATGACAAATAAATCGGATAGGACGGCCCCGGATAATTCGTATCTTCTAAGCGTCCCCCATGAATCGCGCGTGTTAAAAAATCTTTCATACAATCCCTCTTTCTATTCTGCTTCTTGAATATTGATATCCAATAATTCCATCGACAAGTACCGCTCTCCCGAGTCGGGAGCAATCACCACAATGCTTTGGTCTGGCTCAAAACGATCGATCACCTGGTTGACAGCTGCCACTGCCGCCGCTGAAGATGTCCCTAAAAAGACCCCTTCTTCTTGCGCCAAGCGTTTGACCCAGTCAATAGCAGTCGCTGTATCGACGGTCAACTCCTGATCGATGAGGCTTTGGTCAATAATTCCCGGCAAGATCGAAGCCCCAATTCCTGAGATCTGGTGATCACCACTAGGGTGTCCTAATAAAGCCGCCGCTTCACTGGGCTCCAGGGCAAAGACCTGGCAAGCGGGATCTTGCGCCTTCAAATAGGCCCCGGTTCCCGTCAAGGTTCCACCCGTTCCCACGCCAGCAATCAAGGCATCCGGCACCCGTCCCAAGTCCCTTACAATCTCCGGTCCGGTCGAATCATAATGGGCTTGAGGATTGGCTAGATTCCAGAATTGGGAGATAAAGTAATAGCCTTTTTCTTTGGCAACTTCTCGGTAATGTTCCACGTCCTCCGCAATCCCTCCTGGACTGGACGACAAGATCACCTGACCGCCATAAGCTGAGATCAATTGCCGCCGTTCTCGGCTAGCCTTTTCAGACATCACAATTTTTACCGGATAGCCCTTTAAAGCTCCCACCATAGCCAGACCCACTCCAGTATTACCTGAAGTGCATTCTAAGATGGTCTGTCCCGGCTTTAATTCTCCCGATGCTTCCGCTGCCTCGATCATTCCAAGCGCTACCCGGTCTTTGATCGAACCCGCAATATTATACATCTCCAACTTTAGATAGACCTTTGCTTGATCCTCCTTGAACAAGTGATTTAGCTTCAACAAGGGGGTATTTCCAATTAGGTCTAAGACCGAATCCACCCGCACACTATCCCATCCTTTCTAAGACACTAGTCCTATTCATTTTAGAATGTCTAGTCCCCCGCTTCAAATTAAGATCTTTGATAAATAAACTGCTTTTTACCGACCCTTCTCAGCCAAACAGGCTCTAATCAAGGATCAAGGCGCATCAAAAAAACTAATAATTGCCTCAAAAAGAAAACTGGCACCCGTCAAGCAGACGCCAGCAAGTCGATAGAATCCTCCAACCGAGCCCATCTAATCCCACCAAAAAAAGGACGCCTAAGCGTCCCCTTCATCTTCAATAATTTCTTTAATCGCGATATCCTTAGCTTGAGCCAGATCATAAACGGCACTGACCTGGTCATCCCCTTGAAAGCGGACAGTAATTCCACAGACCGCTTCCACTTTCTTAGGAGAGAAGGAGACGCTACAAGGCATCCCAGCCTCCTGCATAGCTTGATAGAGTGCCATCCCATCATTGACATTACTAAAGAGCACTAGATACTTCGTTTCCATTAGGCAATCATCTCCAAAAAGGCTTCGAGTCGGGTCAGTAGTTGCCCCGAAGCATCGTCCCCATAATCGACTTCCAAACCAATGCAAGGTAAGCCGTCCTTGGTCATTTCTTTTTCAATAAAGTAGTGTTCCACATCAAAAATCTGGCAGAACTTGAGGTGAATATCGATCAGACCATCCACCTTGTAGTCCTGGCGAAGACGTCTTAAGTCTTCAATCCGACCTGGATTCGGGGTAAAGCAGGCACAATGGATGCCCCCAAAATACTTGGCCGTTATGGCATCCAGCATCTCATCCAGGCTAGCCCCTTCTTCAGCAACCAGACGTTCATACAAACGCAGACTGCCACAGGTCTCTTCAGCCACAACCATCCCTCCACAAGCTTCGATAATGGAATTAATATGCCAAGCCTGCAAGCCAATCGGTGACCCCGACAACATAATCCGTGGGGTATCCTTAGTGGTTAGCGTCCGTCCTTGGGCAATCCGTTGGTCCAACTCATCGCAGAGGCGATTGACGAGGTCAATATACTGCAAAGGGGTTACATAGGCCGCACATTGTTGAACGATCAAACAGTCCTTACCCGAAATAGGAATCTCATCGCGTTTACGGTAGGACCACATCCTGTGAATAGCTTTCTTTTGTTCATTCAGGTAGTGGATGGCTTCCGCTAAGGACTCAGCGGTGATTTGGTTACCAGTGAGCTCTTCCAAGGCCTCGATCATTTTATATAACTCGGCCTTAAACTTAGCAAAATCTTCAGCCGTCTTACGGTTAGGAAGCTGCAGAACGAACATGTCTGCCTCTTCTTGCATGATCGGCCAGGCCTTGGTCTTTGCGTCGCAGGAAGTCTCCCCGATTAATAAATCGGCTGAAGCCGCATAGGGACAGGAGTGAGTTAGACGCGCCCCTAAAGAAGCCTTGACTAATGGGCAGGTATTAACCGGCATAAATTGCTCACCCATCTGGGCAAAGGTCGTACTGGCCGAACAAAGGCCAATCGGCAAGGCTCCCGCCGCATAGATCAAGTCATTGGGGATATGGGCACAATAGGTTCCGACCACCTTGCCCCCTTTAATCCGAAAGTCCATCATTCGCTGCAGTAAGGAAGCGCCGAACTCAGCCATAATGGCATCAAAGTATTTCATCATTTCAGGACGGTCTTCATCCGCCTTAAAGTATTTTCGATAGTTATCCGGTAATTCTTTAGCTAATAAGTCTGGATCTTCTAGATCGATATACATTTGGGTCCAGACATTTAATGGATCCTTTACTTGCATGATTGCTCCCCCTCATAAGTTAACTGCTTGGCCCCCTCATTGAAGGGACAACCGCAGGGTTGATAGTCGATTTTCTTTTTCTGAGACTGGTATTTCTCTTTCAAAAAGGCCAGCCCGGATTGGTCACTGATCAGATGCCTTTCCTCTTCACAACCCCAACCTACTAGCTGGACTTGGTCTGCTAGATGTTCTTGAATGCCAGCCAACTGGTTCGTCGCCACCATGGGATGACTGACTACTTGATCGGTCATCAAGTCTTGCAAAAAGGCTAGCCGTTGGTCCAAATCAAAAATAAATTGAGCCTGGTAATGGGCTTGATTAATGATGGACGGCTCCAAGTCTGCTTGATTTAAGGCTAGATAGGCTTGAGAAATCGCCTGGGATTGTTGGACCACGGCCTCTAGCTTAACTAGATCCAGGCTCTGCTGAGTTTTTTCCTCTAAGAGGTGGATCAGTCCGTCAAGATCACGATAGATATAGACCGGATTTAAGTTTTGGGTCAAGGCCTCCAAGCGCAAGGGACAAAAGTCATCCACCATATAGGCCTTGGCAAAGTGCATATAGGGGCACTTGTTCAAGCGGTAGTACTCCAAAGTTGCGTCCAGCATGGTGCAATAGCCCTGCCGCTCTTCAATGACATGTGCATCCGCCGCATAGGCACGAATGGGTAAGATGTCAAAAGCATAGAAGACTTCCCAGGGCACCCGACCAAAGATTGCCACGATGGTTTGTCGACTGGCTCGATTCATGGCTTCAATAAATCCCTGACGACGGATGATCTCGAGATCTTCTAGCAAGCTCATTTGGCTTCCCTCGCAGCCCCAATAGCTCCCGCAAAGCGTCCATCAGGATCCGAGATCACTGGCGACCCCAAGCGTTCCGATAGTTTTTCTAAGATCAATGGATTCCCCGCAAAGCCGCCGGTCAGGAAGTAACCACCAAAGGTCCGTTTACGTTTGACTAAGCCGGCTACCTTGGAACAGATTGAATTGATCACCGCCGCAGCTATATCATCCTGATCCCGTCCTTGCCCCATCAAGGAGATCACTTCCGATTCCGCAAACACCGTACAGACCGAGGATAGGGAAATCTCTTTGGACCCCCGACTCGCCGCATCAAACATCTCCTGCAGGGTCAAGCCGAGCCGATTGGCCATCACTTCCACAAAGCGCCCAGTCCCGGCTGCACACTTATCATTCATCAGGAAGTCATTGACAATACCATTTTTCATAAGGATGAACTTGGTATCTTGGCCGCCAATATCAATAATATTCAAGGTCTCACCAGATAAGAAGGCCGCCCCTCGAGCATGACAGGTAATCTCCGTGACCGTCCGATCTGCAAAAGGTACCGAGATACGTCCGTAACCTGTAGCAACAACAGTCGCGTCATCCAGGTATCCTTCTTGATCCAGCCAATAGCGAATATTCTCCGAGGTCTCCCGCATGTTCCAACCTGAGGGGATCACCCGTTGCGTGACCACGGTTTCCTTATCCGGACTCAAGACCGCCACCTTGGAAGCGGTCGACCCGATATCAATTCCGATATTATACATGTCCTTCCTCCTTACATGAATCCCAGTGCCATCCGGGCGTAGCGCGACAAGCGTTCCGGATGCCAAGCTGGTGACCAGACCAGTTCAATCTTAACTTCTTCGATGGCTGGAATTTCTTTTTGCGCCCGGCTCAAGTCGTCAAAGATCACATCCGCCAAAGGGCAGCCCGGCATGGTGAGGGTCATCTTAATCCATAAATGCCCCCGACCATCATAGAGCAAGTCATAGATCAAACCCAGGTTATAAAGGTCCAGTCCCAACTCAGGGTCTTCCACTTTTTGACAAGCCGCCAAGACTTGTTCATAAAGGCTGGAGTCCACTTCTTGCAGCGGCTTAAAGGCCTCCTTCTGGTCAAAAGCAGGGCTATGAGTAGCGGCAGCATAAGCTTCGTTTTGGTCTTGATTAGCAAGCAACTGCTGATTCAACCGATCTTGCATGGTCTGGTGGATCCCTTGATCGGCATCATTTATCTTCTTGAATCCCTTCATTCCCCCACCCTTTCAATGAAAACAAGTCATTTTACCATACTAAGTCTATCCTACCATAAGCCTAAGAGACGGTTGATTTGGATATTTAATAAATGACAGAGATTGATTAGAGTTGATGAAGTAAGTAGCAAGAGGGGGCTGGCTTGTTAGCTGGTAAGCGTTACAGTCTCAGCTGGTTTTGGTACTCTCAGCTCACTGAGAGTTACAATTCCAACCCGTTTTGGTACTCTCAACACGCTGAGAGTTACAATTCCAACCCATTTTAGTACTCTCAACGCTACAAGAGTTACATTTCCAACCCGTTTTGGTACTCTCAGCTCACTCAGAGTTACAATTCCACTCCATTTTAGTACTCTCAGCACAACGAGAGTTACAATTTCTACCCTTTTTAGTACTCTCAGCGCAATGAGAGTTACAATTTCTACCCCTTTTAGTACTCTCAGACCTCTGAGAGTTACAATTTCAACCTGTTTTGGTACTCTCAAACCAACGAGAGTTACAATTGCAGTCCATTTTGGTACTCTCAACGCTATGAGAGTTACATTTCAGGGTCATTTTGATACTCTCAGCTCAATGAGAATTACAATTCCAACCCGTTTTAGTACTCTCAGACCAACGAGAGTTACAATTCCAGCCCATTTTAGTACTCTCAGCACACTCAGAGTTACAATTTCAACCCGTTTTAGTACTCTCAGACCAATGAGAGTTACAATTCCAGCCCATTTTAGTACTCCCAGCACACTCAGAGTTACAATTCCAACCCGTTTTAGTACTCTCAAGACACTCAGAGTTACAATTTCAACCCGTTTTACTACTCTCAAACCACTCAGAGTTACATTTCCAACCCGTTTTAGTACTCTCAGCGCAATGAGAGTTACAATTTCAGCCCGTTTTAATACTCTCAACTTAGCGAGAGTTACAACCCCACATTTAATATGCCTACAACCTTTTGACCACAACAAACCCGATCGCCTACTACACAAAAAAGCCCAGAGCCTTACGCTCTGAGCTTGATAGTTATCAGATTTTATTCAGCTTCATCAATACGCCGTTGGGTCGCCTTATCAAAGAAGTGGGCTCGGTTCATATTAAAGGCAAATTCAATGCTTTCACCAGGATCTCTTTGTTGGCGGTCATCCATGCGAGCTACGAATTCATCGCTCCCCTTCTTAAGATAGATGATCGATTCCGCACCCAGGAGTTCAGCCACCGTAATCTCTGCCGAGGTAACAGTCTCCGGTGTTGTATCAAAGACAATCGGCTCATTATGGATATCTTCCGGACGAATACCAAAGATCAATTCCTTGCCTTCGTAACCAGCCTTATCCAACATTGCCTTGCTCGGTAGCGATACCGGAATATCCAAACCATTGGCATTGTGAATACGACCATCCTGATAGGTCACCTCGAAGAAATTCATGGCTGGTGAGCCAATGAAGCTCGCCACAAACACATTATCTGGGTAATTATAGACTTCCTGTGGACTACCGATTTGTTGCACCACACCATCCTTCATAATGACAATCCGTGTCGCCATGGTCATGGCTTCCGTCTGGTCGTGAGTGACATAGATTGTGGTTGTCTTAAATTGACGGTGAATCTTAGAGATCTCTGCCCGCATTTGCACCCGCAATTTGGCATCCAAGTTAGATAGGGGTTCATCCATCAAGAAGACCTTGGCTTCACGCACAATCGCCCGGCCCAAAGCCACCCGTTGTCGTTGCCCACCGGATAAGGCCGCTGGTTTGCGATCTAAATATTCCGTCAAGCCTAAGAGGGCTGCGGCCTCCTTAACCCGTTGATCAATCTTGGCCTTGTCATACTTACGCAACTTCAAACCAAAGGCCATATTATCATAGACCGTCATATGTGGATAAAGCGCATAATTCTGGAAAACCATGGCTATATCCCGGTCCTTAGGCGCCACCTTGTTCATTAATTGACCATCAATATAGAGCTCTCCTTGGGTAATCTCTTCCAAGCCAGCAATCATGCGTAGAGTGGTCGATTTCCCACAACCGGAAGGCCCTACAAAGACGATAAATTCCTGATCAGCCACCGACAAATTAAAATCCGTCACTGAATAATCAGTTGCATTGTCATATTTTTTATAGATATTCTTTAAGTTAATTTCTACCATCTGAAACACTCCTTTATGTCAAAACCGCAAGGCACTTCCTATCTCAACCAACTCGGTCTCACTGAGGAAGTTCCCACACAAATTGTTAACGCCACCTATTGAATCTTCTTAAAATGCTGCAGTGACGTTTGGAAATCACCGCGAGGAACAACCATGGTTAGACCAGCATAGATCAATTCGGCTCCTGAATAAATTTTACCAGAGGACTGTTCTTGATAAAAGGCGTGCGGGTCTAAATTCTTTAACTTAAGGGTCAGTTCACTCTTCTCCAAGGTCGATAAGACACGTCCATAAAAGACGATCAGCTGATCTTGATAGCTAAACTGACAGGCCCAATCGTTGGAGAAAAGCTCCGGATCTAACAAGCGTGTCCGTTGACCCCTTTGGATAATCGGTCGAATGGTCTTGTAGAAAGCGACTTGTTGGGCCACTTGCTCTAATTCCTCATCCGAAAGTTGGCAAAGGTCCAATTCATAGCCCAAGTTCCCCGTCATGGCCACGTCCCCCCGTGTCTTCAAAGGCGTCGTGCGGTTCATCTGGTGATTAGGTACAGCGGAGACATGCGCCCCCATGGCAATTGTTGGATATAAATAAGTATGACCATGCTGAATGGCTAATCGTTCAATCGCATCCGTATTATCGGAGACCCAAACTTGTGGGAAATAACGCATAACCCCCAGGTCATTGCGTCCCCCACCCCCGGCACAGGATTCAAATAATACGTGTGGGAAAGTCTGCGTGAGATAAGCCATTAAGTCATAGACCCCTAAGAGATGTCGGTGGGGCTGCATCAAGGTGTCACTGAGACTAGTTCCATTACCCACATCGGTGATATTGCGGTTCATATCCCACTTGATATAGTCGATGGCATATCGGCTTAAGAGATCCCCAAACAATTCTTTGAAATAAGCGACCACTTCCGGATTGGCATAATCCAGAACAAGTTGACTGCGGGCATAAGTGTGACTACGCCCTGGCACTTGAATCACCCAGTCTGGATGCTGACGGTAGAGATCGGATTCTTGCGAGATCATCTCAGGTTCAATCCATAAACCGAACTTCATCCCCCGATCATGCACATAATCAATCAGGCGGCTCAAGGGTCCCCCCAGCTTGGATTCATTGACCACCCAGTCACCCAGAGCCCGTTGATCATCTTGCCGATCGCCAAACCATCCATCGTCCAAGACAAAAAGTTCAATGCCAACTTCTTGAGCCTTATCGACAATCTGGGTCAATTTATCAAAGTTAAAATCAAAATAAGTCGCTTCCCAATTATTAATCAGGATAGGGCGCAATTGCTGGGAATAAGCCGGCGGCATAATATGGTCTAAGATAAAGGTCTGGCTAGCCTGACTCAAGGCATTTAATCCTTGAAAAGTATAAGTCATCAAAGCGACCGGACTTGAAAAGCTCTCGCCTGACGCTAAACGCCAATTTAAGAAGTCTGGATGAATACCAATGCCTAAACGAACCTCTTCCAATTGATTGCACTGGGCAAAAGCTTGGAAATTACCACTATACATTATTTGTAAGGCATAGGCCTGGCCTGCGTCATCCTGAGTCAACCGGTCTGCTAAAATAATGGCTGGTGTTTGTCCATGCCCGCTGGCCCCACGACTAGAGCCTATTTCAAAGTAACCTTGCTTGAGAGCTTGCCGCTGGAATCGTTTCTCACGACCATAAGCACCCTGGAAGCTGATCACATCATAGGCCCCTGCCGGTAGATCCAACATAGCGGATAAGCAAGTGGCTAATTCAATCGTTTCCCCAGTCTGATTAACCACTTCCTGGAAACAAGTCAAAGTAGCACTGCCTTCATAAAGGGTATAATACAAATTCAAATACAGGTCCAAAATCGTGTCTTTAAGCTGCAACTTCAAGGTTTGAGCCTGTCCCTCTTTGGCATGGGGACTAGGAAGCCCGACTACTTGAGGCACCCCATCTAGCACTTGATAATCGACATAACGAAAATCCGTGACCTGATTGTTAGTATGGTTGATTCGAATGGACGGCTTGCGAAAATCCCCCCGCCCCACTTGTCCCAGCACTTGACGCTGGGTATCCATGGAGAAGGTCCGATCTTCAGGCCTTGGATTTGGTGAAAAAGCATGGTCCATTTCATGCATGGCGTTAGCATGATGATAAGAAGCAATCGGCCCCCCAAAGTGTCTTAAAAAGAGTCTGCCTTCCTTTTCTTCCATAATCAAGGCCACTTGGTCATTCACTAAATAAAATAAATTCTCCGCTTTACAGATTTTCATAGCGTATCCTTCCTATTATTTAACAGAACCCAGCATACCCGCTACAAAATAACGTTGTAGACAGAAGAAGATGATCAGGGTTGGCACCATGGAAATCAAAATCGCCAACATAATCATGCCATAATCGGGTGCATAAGAGGCACCCAGGTTAGATAGAAGAATTGGCACAGTCTGCTTATCCGGCGATAAAAGCGTCACTAAAGGCCATAGGAAGTTATTCCAAGAGCTCATAAAGGTAATAATTGCAGCAGCTGCATAGGAATTCTTCATGGTTGGCATGTAAATTCTAAAGAAAAGTCCCCATTCCGATAAACCGTCAATTCGTCCGGCTTCTAATAATTCCCGCGAAAACATCTTGGTATTTTGTCGGAAGAAGAAGATTAAAAAGGCCGTAGAGATATAAGGCAAGTAGACCGAGGCATAGGAGTTGATCCCAATGGCGGACGAGACTTGACCCATGGATCCAAAGAGACGGAATAAGGGAATAATGATCGCCGCAAAGGGAATCATCATCGAGGCTAGCAATAAATTAAAGATAAAGTCTGACAACTTGGACCGATAGATCTCAAAGGCATAACCAGCCATCGAGGATAATAAGAGCGCCAGCACGGTTTGGCATAAAGCAACCAAGGCTGAATTAATAAAGGCCCCCATCAAGTCTGTCTGCGCCATCAAACTCTTCCAATTCTCCAACAGATGTGCACCGGGTAATAAGCGACCACTGGTCACATCAATACTGGCATTGGTCGCCGAGACGATCAAGAAATAAAAAGGAAAGGCAAAGACAATTGAAATCAGGAATAAAAAGAGATACATTAAGATTTTTTTATGCGGCTTCATTTTTTCCACCTACCACTAATTGAATACTCGACAAGATAATAATAACAACTGCCACTACAAAAGAAACGGCCGACGCATAACCAAAGTCAGGAGTGTACTTGAATCCCAAGTTATAGATATATTGGGACAAGGTTAAAGTGGCATTACCAGGCCCTCCTTGAGTGATGTTCATGGTCTCATCAAAGAGCTGCAAGGTTCCAATGGTTGAGGTAATCGTTGTAAAAAGAATGACTGGCTTCAAAAGCGGCGCCGTAATCCGAGTAAACTTCGTCCAAGCACTGGCTCCATCGATATCTGCTGCCTCATAAATCGAAGGTTCAATATTCTGCAAGGCCGATAGGAAGAAGATCATATTGTAACCCGTCCACCGCCAGGTAATGGCTAGAATAATGACAATCTTGGACCAAATCGGATGAGACAACCACAAGATTGGTTGGTCGACCCAATGGAAATCCATCAATAAGTTGTTAATAATTCCATTATTGGCAAACAAATATTTAAAGACAAGCGAATAAGCTACCAAGGAAGTGACCGAAGGGAGATAGACGATCGTCCGGAAGATCCCCTTCCATTTCAAGGTGCGTTCATTTAAGACCACCGCAAAGAACATGGCTAAAACAATCATAATTGGCACTTGGAAAATCAAGAAAATGAGGGTGTTTTTGAAGGCCTCAATAAACACCGGATCCCGCAAGAGCCGTTGATAGTTACTTCCACCCACAAACTTAAGATTGGTTCCTGAACCGCTTTGTAACGAGATCAGAAATGCTTGCAGCATGGGGTAAAAATAAAATAGAAAGATCAAAAGCGTTGGAATGAGAATAAACAACCAACCGATTTTTCGACGATCTTTTTCAGATACCATGGTAATAAACCTCCTGTAAAAAAAGAGGCTGTGACATGAGTGTTACAGCCTCCTAAATGCAAACTGGCAATACATGAGTGACAGCAATCACTCTCATAAATCTTTCAAGTTTTTAGCAGTGCGAGACGCTTTGTGTCGCACTCTCTAAACCTGCTTCCAGTCGCATCTCCTTAGGTCTAAGCCAATCCTAGCTCGGGTGATTTTGTTCACCATAGCTGCTAGGCTTGGCTTATCCTACAGGAGATAACCGCGCCTGGTCGCACTCTTTCTAAACCTGCTTCAAAAAGCTGATCCTTGCCAATAAGCACTCCCTCTCGGGCACGCTTTGGTGCTTCGAGGGTTTGCTTATTGCGGCGGATCATGACACTTTTTGTCGCACTCTTTAGTTTAATTGGTTTTCTGCTTGGGTTTGGGCATCTTTTAAGATTTGGTCGAGGTCGCCGCCAGATAAATATTGTTGTAGCGCATTCTTAAGAACGTCTTCGACCGCATATGTATGTGAACCATAGTTAACGGATGGAATTTGTTCAGCCCATTGAGCAAAGTCTTTATAAATTTGTTGTCCGCCGAAGTAGTCTACTTCTTGATTGTAAACATCGGTTTCAAGCATTGGAGTGTAAGTTCCAAGAACCCCAATTTCATTCATTGCTTGTTCATAGAATTCTTTGCTGCCACCAATAATCGTACCGATAAATTTAGCAGCCGCTTCAGAATTTTTAGTATTTAAGACATAGAAGGAAGATCCCCCTAAGTTCGAAGCGTTAACTGCTCCTTCAACATTATCTTGTTTTGGCCATGGAACCACTGCCCATTTGCCTGCTTGATCTTCTTGAGCCACAACAGATGGTGTAATCCAGTTACCTTGAGGAACGGTTGCTACTTTACCCCCGTTGAAGGCTTGTAACATTTGAGCCCAGTCAGAGTGAATATTGACGATATCTGCATCGTACATTTCTTTGAAGACCGTAAAGGCTTCTTTCAAAGCTTCATTGTCAGCAATCCAAGGTGTCACACCATCTTCTTTAGTATACCAAGCACCACTGGCATTAATCATGGCACGAATCAGACCCAAGTCATTCAAGTCCATTGATAATAGCTTCACATCGGTTGTTTCTTTAATCTTTTTACCGATTTCAGCTAATTCACGCCAAGTAATATTCGTAACATCCTCTAAAGTATAACCTGCTTCTTCTAATAAGTCCTTACGGATATAAAGACCGGTTACCCCTGTATCAAAAGGTACGCCGTAAGATTTACCGTTAGCCGTCGTTGCTTGAACCTTATAATCTGCGAAGTCTTCTTTATTGTAATAGTCATCTAAAGGCACAAAGGCATCTGGGAATGCGGTTAAGAAGCTTTGAGCCCGGTAATCTTCAATTAAGACAATATCAGGAAGTCCCTCTGTCACACCTGAACTTAATGACGTATTCAAACGTTGAACAATATCATTTTGCGCACTTTCCACAATATCCAAATCAAAATCCGGATTATCCTTCAAATAGATATCCCGTGCAATCTCCAAGGCCTTGATGTTAAAGTTAGGATCCCACGCCCAAACTGTCACCTTTTCCTTGGCTGAAACTTGCGTCATCGGTGTCAATGTCGCTGCGAATGTTGCAAATGCCATGACAACTACTGATAAAACCTTAAACAACTTTTTCATGATTATCCCCTTCCTTATTGTAAAGCGTTTTCTCCTTCATTATAACACAAGTTTTTTGTCTTAATATGTTCAAATGGATTGATTATATGGTAAAATGTTTCCTGGGAGGGATATTCCATGACACGTCAATGGCTGCAATTTCAACAACAGGCGGATGGATTAGGACTGGATGAATGTGGCTTTCAACAGTATGATCAATTCCGCCAATATGACTACTCCGCTTTTCAAAATTATGTCATCCACTTTGTCCTTAGAGGGCAAGGACAAGTCGAGATCAACCGCCAGGTCTTTCAAGTGGGACCCAATCAAGGCTTTGTGATCCGGCGCGGCGACCACACCCGCTACTTTCCCCTCGATAAGGCTTGGGAATATCGCTGGATCGGCTTAAGTGGGAGCGATTTTGACCAATATATCGGTCAGTCTTTGTTGGACCACCAACGTTACTTCTCTTACGAACCACAGATGGCTTGCTTCAATGTCCTCAACCAAGTGATCGATCTCTGCTTCCAACAAAAAAGCCCAGCATATCGCGAGATTCTGCTTAAAAGCCTATGTTACCAATTTCTCTACGAAATTTGTCGGGAATTTCCCAATACGGACCGCCCCATAATCACTACTCAAGCAAAGAACTATGAAGAGATCGCCTATGACTATATCCTCACTAATTTTCAGCATCCGATTACCATTCAAGATGTGGCTCATTACGTCGGGATCAGCCGGTCCTACCTTTATAAGCTCTTTAAAGAACGCTATCAAACTTCTCCCCAGTCCTTGCTGATGACCCGTCGCATGGAATATGCCAGCTACCTCCTTGGCCATACTCAATTGACCATCAATGAAACTGCCAATGCCGTCGGTTATGACGATCAATTGTTGTTTTCCAAGACCTTTAAGCGCTACTATCAACAAAGCCCTAGCCACTATCGCCAATACAATCAAGGAAACATTTAACCATATTCCATCACCCAATTGCATATAGCTTCTTGCTGGTATTTTCCCTATAATAAAAGAAGATTCTAGGAGGAGGCGTTTACATGTTACTACCGAATTATTTTGAAGACCTGTCCCTCACCGCTTTGAATGTGGAGGCTGACCGGTCTTATTTTATTCCTTACCGAAAAGCGGATGACTTCGATGGCAGCAACCGTCGACAATCCTCACGCTATATCGACCTTAATGGCATCTGGGATTTTCATTATTTTGAGAACGTCCGGCACATTGACCAAGCCTATTGGCAGGCAGATTGCCAGGTATCACTCGATTATGACCAGATTCCTGTTCCTTCATGCTGGCAACTGCATGGTTATGGGCAGATCCAGTACTCCAATACGGAATTCCCAATTCCCTACGATCCCCCCTATGTCCCTTACCACAACCCAGCTGGTCTTTACCACCGCAAGATTGAGATCGATAGTCTGGAAGAAGACTACTTCTTGAACTTTGAAGGGGTGGATTCAGCCTTCTATCTTTGGCTTAATGGGCAATTTGTCGGCTATAGCCAAATCAGTCATCGCCAGAGTGAATTTGACCTGACAGACTATCTGCATGTTGGAGAAAATGACCTGCATATCTTAGTACTCCAATGGTGTGACGGTACTTACTATGAAGACCAGGACAAATTCCGCTATTCAGGCATTTTTAGAGATGTCTACCTATTACAACGCTCTAAGGCGCGAATTACCGACTACCAAATCACTCAAAGCTTTAACGACGACCTAAGCCAAGCATCCATTCATTTGGCCCTACAAGGAGTTGGTTTGGAGAAGGAAGTCAAGCTACGTCTCTTAGACCCCCAAGGAAATACCCTCTACCAAGGGTCCATGCCTGCCAATAGTGAGCTGACCATTCCGGTCGACCAACCTCTTTTATGGAATGCGGAGACCCCTTATCTATATGAAATCTACCTTGAAAGCGACCAGGAGATCATTCGTCAAGCCCTAGGTCTGCGCCAAATTGAGATTCGCGACCAGATCTTTTATGTCAACCAAGTCCCTGTCAAATTAATCGGTGTCAACCAACATGACAGCCAACCCAATACGGGAGCAACGGTGACCTTAGATGAACAAATTAAGGACTTAACTTTGATGAAGCAGTATAACTTCAATGCCATCCGTACCGCCCACTACCCTAAGACAGCCGAGTTCTATGAACTGACCGACCGCATGGGCTTTTATGTCATTTCTGAAGCAGATATTGAATGTCACGGCGTGGTCGATCTCTATGGCTTGGGAGGTAATGATAATTATAATATGATGGCAGACGACCCTGCCTTTGCCCAACAATTCAAAGACCGAATGCTGCATTCCATGCGACCATTTATGAATTATGCTTCAATCGTCTTCTGGTCGGGAGGCAATGAATCTGGTTATGGCATCTGCATTGAAGAAATGTTACAAGCGGCTCGTGAGCTCGATCCTAGCCGGCCACTCCACTACGAGGCCTATTGGTACCACGATCGGCAAAAAACCTATAATACGGACTGCCTCGACATGTGGAGCCGCATGTATCCCTCTGTGGAAGAGATTGAGGAATTGTATTTCAGTCAACCCGCTCAAAAGCCTTTCATCCTCTGTGAATACATCCACGCCATGGGGAACGGTCCTGGCGATATCAAGGCCTACTACGACTTTATGATGGCCCATGATTCCTTTATCGGAGCCTTCGTCTGGGAATGGGCTGACCATGCGGTCAACCTTAACCGCCACCAGCCTGACCAAGAGCCCCTCTACCGTTATGGCGGTGACCACGGGGAATATCCGCATGCCGGCAACTTCTGCATGGATGGACTCATGTATCCTGACCGGACGCCACATACGGGGGTCTTGGACCACCGCCAAGTCTTCCGTCCCGTTAAATTAGTCTCCTTTGATCAAGAACATTTCCAAGCAAGGATTCAAAGTTATTATGACTTTATCAATTTAAAAGACCAGGTTGACTTTAAGCTGGAAGTCTATGATCAAGCCGGTCAACTCACCGACACCTTATCCGTGGGAAGCCTAGACTGCCCAGGAAAAGGGCAAGCCATACTCGACCTAAGCCCTTATCAGGAAGCCTGCTCTGATGCAGCCATGCTACGCTTAGTTGCTTACCAACAAGTTAAAGGCTATGAACTGGGCTTTGACTGCATCCAACTCCAAGCCTACCAGCTAACTAGTCTACCTGCTCAAGCCAAGACTGTTTCTGTTCAAGACCTAGTTGACCGGATCGCTGTTCATATCGATGACGTCACCCTATCCATTGCTAAGGAAAGTGGCGCCATTCAGGAACTCTCCCTTAAGGGCGTTGACCAGCTCACACGTCCAGGCTATTGGACCATCTGGCGTGCCCCGATCGATAACGATCGCAACATCCGTAAGGAATGGGAACAGGCCAACTACCATCATACCCGGACACGAATCCACGACTATCAGATTGAGGAAAGCGACCAAGGCATTGATATCCGACTCAAGGGCGTCCTCAATGCCCTCGCACGGCAAACTATTCTGGACCTTGATATCCATTGGAAGATCAGCCGTCAAGGTCAGATTCAAATGACTTGCCAAGTCGAAAAGAATCCAATCATGCCTTTCCTACCGCGCTTTGGAATGGTTCTACCACTAGCTAACGACTACCAAAGCGTCAACTATCTTGGAAATGGTCCGCATGAATCCTATGAAGACAAGCACCATGCTAATTTCCAAGCTCGTTTTATCCAAGATATTGACGACTTATATGAAGCCTATGTCACTCCCCAAGAAAATGGGGCCCACAATCAAGTCCTCGACCTGACTGTGAAAGGGAGTCAAGCACACTTGGCCGTCCAAGCCGATAGCTCCTTATCCTTTAATCTATCCGCCTATTCCATTGACCAGCTCACTCAAGTCGCCCACCGCGATCAGCTGCAAAAGGAAGACAGCCACTATCTCATTCTTGACTACGCTCAAAGCGGTACCGGATCAAATGCCTGTGGTCCAGAACTCGCCAAGGACTATCAATTAAATGATCCAAGCTTTAACTTTAGCTTCGCCTTAGCCTTGATCCAAGACTAAACTCAAGCAAACAAAAAAGCATCGTCCAGACTCAAAGTCTTCGACGATGCTTTTTTATGCTATTAAGATGAGATGGAATCCTTTAGCGCGTGTTCGATCTGCCACATCTTCCAGGAGACCCCCATCAAGATTCCCAGAATGAGAACCAGCAATAAGAATAAAGCCGTTACCGCCATCTTTCCTTCCATCAAGAAGCTAATCAGAAGAGAAGCCAACAAGGTGGTCACCACATTGAAGCTGGCAATGGCCCCACTGACTAAGCCTGTCGCTTGAGGATAAAGTTCGCCACCGATACTGATACACAAGGAAAAATACACTGACATAATCGCTCCCATCAAAAAGAGGCAAAGCTGCAAGGCCAAGGGTTGCTGCAAGAATAACAAGGCCAAGGACAAGCCCAAGGTAAGCCCCGTATTCATTAGAGCCAGTTGTGCGGCCCTAATCCTACATAACACTAGGGAGAAAGCCACCGACCCCAGAGCTCCGCCCATTTGATAGATGGCCACCGCTCCTAAGGCTGCGGCTGCTTGATAGCCCTTGTTCATCTGAAGAAAATGTGGCGTCCAAGTCAACATAATGTATTGATAGATGGCAAAAAGGCAAATCCCCGCCAAGACAGTCATCATGGCTGGAGTGGCTAAGATCTGGCTGGCCTTTTGCGGTAAAGGGGTCGATTCTTCTGACCGTCTTAAGGCCGGAAGTGGACTCAAAGCTACATGCAAGAAGTAGACCAGCCCAAAGCCCAGCATCAAAGCATAAATCCAGCGATAGGATAGACCCGCCGCTACCGTATGTGAGACCACAAAGGATACAAACATGCCCCCTAAAGAAAAGAAAAATTGCACCAAGATCAAGGCTGAGCCTGCTTTATCCGCCAGTAAATCAAAAAGAATGGACATAGACGGGGCATCCATCAAACCATGGCCCACCCCTCCCAACAAGGCTAGCAACAATAGACCTGTAAAGGACGTCGTCCAAGAAAAACCCAGTAAAAAGATCAAGAAGCAAAGACTCCCTAATAAAACCAAGGGTTTTCTCCCATATTGGTCGGACCACTTGCCCGCTAGATAGAGAAACAACAAAGTCCCCAAGCTCTTAGCTGAGATCAACTGAGCCACCTCACCTAGGCTTCGGTCTAGGCTCTGTGCCAATTGAATCAAGGAGGCATTGATAATCACATTCAAAGCCCCCCAAAAAACATGGCCCCATAACTGGCTACAAAGGCACTTTCTTTTAATCGTATTGAAGGCTTCATAACGACCCTTCCTCTCCCCATGGCTCACCGCCATTTATTACTAACCGATTATAACAAGGAAGGGATGAAAGCACAATTGAGGAAGAACCTTACTTTCTACCACGGATTTTACTTGGCCAAAGAACAAAGACCCATCCAAGCATCATGGCTGGCCAGAAGCCATTAATCGACGCCTCGCCCGTTTCTGGTAAGAGAGCCTTGGATTTTAAGGGCTTAGTTTGAGACTGATAATCGCTTGGATCAGAAGCTGTCGCTTCACTTGAATCGTTTGAAGCCAAGTCTTTATCCGCCGAATCTGTCTCAGCGGCTTCAAGAGAAGTAGAATGATCTAGATTTGAATCTTGATCAGCCGCTTCTTCATGGTCTGACTCATCGTCAACCGGTGCTGGACTGGAATTTTCTGATTCCTCACTTTCATCAATAGAGTCCTGTTGCTCTTCCTCAGATCCATCTTCCGGCTCAGAAGGAGCTGGGACGGATGGTTTCTGGTAATAGAATTGACCGGCTTGTTCTAAGAGTTGACCCACTGCTAGTAAGAGTCGGTCCTGCTTCAAGCCCGCTTGGAATTGCACACCCAGCGTCCGTCCGTCTTCAGCTTGATAAGTCGGTAAGGAAATCGCGGGCTCTCCTGTCAGGTTGGCTAACTGTGTAAAAGGTGTATATCTTAAGGCCGTTAACCACTGATCATAGACCAATTGAGCTAGAGCCTCCTTATCTAACAGATGACTCTCCTTAATTTGTTGCAGATGGTCTGCAGTCAACAAGGGATCTTCTAACTTAGTAGCCAAGAAAGCCGTGCTAGGGGTTAGATAGAGTGGATAGTTTTGGCGGAATTGCTTCATTTTTTCAGCCTGCTCATGAATACGTTGCCAAGCTAACTCACTATCCTTTTTATCGAGATGTTGGCTATATTGATATAAAACCCAGGTTGTAGGATCCACCTCATCAAATTGGATCGCTTGTTTACGTTTTTGTTGGGATAGAAAATTCGCAAAACTACCGCTGGCTGCTGCTAAGGTATAGTAATCATGCATTAAAGAAACCCCATCGATCGGAGCAGCTACTTCCTCTAAGCTAAATCCAAGACCTTTTAGATAAGCTACCATTTGATGGACGGCCTCCTGAGCCTCGGGAGAAACATCGGTATTAACGGGGGATTGTGTGCTATAGGCAATTTTTATATTCTTGGGGTCAAATGATAGCTCTGGATAGGCACTCCCTCCAAAAAAGTCAAATAGTCCAATCGTATCCGTCATATTCTTGGTTAGCGGAAAATGAACCACCTGCAAGTTGGGACGGTCAGGATTCTGGTCTAAGACACCACGACTCGGCTTGTAACCGATCAGGCCATTCCAGGAAGCAGGAATTCGAATAGACCCTCCAGCGTCTGACCCACTCGCTACGGGAGCATAATGAGCCGCTATCCCTGCAGCCGATCCACCTGACGAGCCTCCTGCTGCATATTGGGGATCTAAACCATTGGCTGATCTACCGTAGAGCTTGGAATCCGAAATATTCTTCAGACCTAATTCCGGATAGTTAGTCTGCCCTACCACAATAAAGCCAGCCTTTTTAAGATCCTTAGTGATCCGTGAATCACTACGAGACTGCGTGCCTTCCATATAGGTCAGACCATTGGTATTATCGCCGCCCTTAATCGTATGGCCTAGACCTTTTAAGAGTATGGGGACTCCATAAAAGGGTTGCCCTTGATCTTCTAATTCCCGTGCCTCTTTTAAGGCTTCTTCCTTACGGGTCGAAATCATGGCATTGAGCTCACCATCTTTGGCCTCAATCTCTTCAAAAGCCCAATTCACTAACTGTTCACTGGTCACTCGTCCTTGACGGATGGCCTGAGCCATTTGAGTGGCCGAACTGGTCTCGTAATCCGCTTTGGTAAAGGGAGCCAGTGGTTGGTCTTCTGCTTGACCAACTTCTGGACTAGACATTTCCGAAGGATTAACCGTCTCCTCCAACTGACTGGACGTGGTCTCAACAACTGGATCCGTCACCGACTCCTGGGCAGCCACTTGACTAAGTGGTGCGTTTAAGACTAGAGGAAATAACAAACTTGATAATAGCAAACGTTGATGCCAAAGATTTCTTTTCATAGAAAGCTCCTTTTCTCAATATTATGGATGATCATTCATCACAAACTATGAAACATTATAGAATATTGAGATTTGATCGAAAAGCAATTTGCTTAATAGTGTATTAACCTTTTATCAACAAACCAAACTACATTTTTATCTTTCCTTTATTTCACACTATTATCACCGTTTTAAAATAAGAACATAAAAAATCACAAGCCAACATTCCGTCAACTTGTGATTTTATAAATATATTAGCTCAATACACTAGCACTATCGATTATCCGCCAACCATCTTGTAGCGATCGTTGCTAACGCAGCTGCACCGACTGGCATCATGTCTTCATCAAACTGAACTTCAGGGTGGTGAACAGCTTTCGGCTTTTCAACGCCCTTTGGTGGACAGAATAAGTAGAAGAAGGTACTTGGAACATAATAAGTATAATGAGCAAAGTCTTCCGACCCACCACTTAAAGAAGTTCCTGGGTTAGGAATGTACTTAAATCTTTGACCATTGTCTGATAATTCACGAATATAAGTATTAGCTGCATCTGCAACTGCTGGATCGTTCACTAAAGTGGGGCAATTGCACTTAAAGCTAACCTCAGCCTCACACCGGTATGCTTGTGCTATTGCTTTGACCAATTGTGGGAAACGTTCGGCTATATAATCTCTCGTTTCATTATTATGGAAGCGGATCGTTCCAGCAAGTTCTGCTTTTCCTGGAATGACATTATAGGATCCCTCTGCGATAAACTTACCAATGGTTAACGTAGCACTACGAGTGTGTGGAATTTCACGAGTCAACATGCTCTGAACACCGATAACAATTTGAGATGCCGCCAAAACTGGATCCTTACCATCTACCGGTGAAGCACCATGAGAGCCCTCCCCTTTAACCACAATATCAAAATTAATCGCACCAGCTGCACCAATATTCTTACCAGGCATTACTCCAGATATTGGCATATTGGGAACTACATGGAGACCAGAAGCAGCATCAACCTTAGGGTTTTCAAGAATTCCCGCATTAATCATAGCATCGCCACCTACCAGCAACTCTTCGGCAGGTTGGAAAATGAATTTTACTTGACCTTTAAGATTGGCTTCATTTTCTTTAAGCATCTTTGCAGCTGCTAATAACATGGACGTATGGATATCATGACCACAAGCATGCATATATTGATTCTTCGAAGCATAGTCTAAGCCCGTAGCTTCTTGGATTGGTAAGGCATCCATATCTGCACGTAATAGATATGTTTTTCCTGAAGGATCTCCTAAGACAGCCGTTACACCATGATCCCCAATGTCCTGTGCTTCAATCCCATAGGATTTTAATTTATCTTTGACAAAAGACACCGTATTATCTAACTTAAATTCAATTTCTGGATGTTGGTGTAAATACCGTCTATTAGAAACCATGTCATCCAAAAGTTCTTTTGCTCTTACTAAATAATCCATCGAAATACCTCCTTAATTGTTTTGATTAAAACGTTTTTTATGAATTGGGCGAATGACAAGGGTCACTAACAAGAAACCAAGCAAGGAAATTATCACAACCACTTGAAAGACCCGACTCAATCCCAAAGCCACATTATCCGGATGGGCATTAATAATAAAGGCACTCACTGAAGATGAAATCAAAGAAGTTAAAGAACCAGCAAAAGTAGCTAGGGCTGTCCCTGCCGATAAATCAGCAGGACTCAAACTTTCTTGAACAGAAGGAGTCACCGATACTGACCGGCAACTTTCGGCAATCCCTGTTAAGCCAAAAGAAATAAATAAAGTCATAATCGACATAGAAGGGTTAATATTCATCAGTGGAATAAAGACAATCGCTACAATTAAAGTAGCTGCAGCCATCGCCTTCCACTTATTCAATGAGCTTTTACCTAGCCATACCCCAACGAAAGATGGCAATAATAAGGTTACTAACGTTCTAGGAACCGGTAATAACCCAACAACCGTTGCACTCTTTTTCAAAACTTGGAAACCTGCTAATGATCCATATGACAGCATAGGAGATTGATAGAAATAACAAGTTATCGCAATCATTAATAAAGTCACAAATTCACGATTAGAAAATAGGCGCATTGGAACAATAGCTTGACCACCTTGTTTTTCATAATCTTTTTCAACTTTGATAAATAGGAACAAGGACACTAAGAAAATGACGATTCCAGCAAGAATAAAAGGATTTGACCAACCTAATTTTGGCGTGTAATTCAAGGTTAAGACAAAAGCAGAAACAACCACCGCTAACATCACCACACCTTTTTTATCAATGGCAGCTTGTTTATTCAAGGAACCTTTAGGAAGGTGCTTAGCAATGAGTAATAGCGCAACAAGTAAGAAGATAAATGAGAAAGAAATTGAAATAGTATAAAGCCCCTTATCCTCCAAGATCCCTGATACAACAGGACCAACAAATGTACCTAATGCAACTGAACTAGCTAAAAAGCCCATATATTTAGGGACATCCACCCGCTCACCCACTAGACTGACCAATATGTAAGGTGCCGCTGTGAATGTTCCTTGTGCCAAACTAAGGATTAACCGAAAAACCGAAAAAAGTACAATCGACTTCACAAAGCCTAAGGCTAAAAGAGACACGATCGAAATAGTTCCCGCTACCAAGATCAACTTTCTAAATCCGACGATTTCTCCTAACTTACCTCCGATTGGTGTCATAACTGCTACACCGATCGTTCCAAGAATAACCACTAAACCAAAATGATCTAAGGCATTCATTCTTTCCAGAATGGGAGTCATTAAAACTGCCACTGACGCACCCGAACTAGCAATAAACAACATAAGTAAGCAACACGCAGCAATAACTAGGTTCTTACTCTTTTTTGGTAAACTGATTACCGCACCCTTTTGATCCGACATAACAATTCCTCCTTATTTTTTCTTTATATCCATTTAAGGAATATATAAAGAATAGTTTATTCTATTATAATAGGTGTAAGCGGATTAATCAATCGTTTTTTGGTATAATTATTAAAATATTTCTCATGGAGGTTCCTATGAATATTGTTTTAATCATTACAAGCTCTTTTTTAAAACCCCTTTTTGAAAAAGCCGTTCAAAAAGTCCAACTAACTCAACCATTAAATCTAAATTTTAAAATTGTCGAATATACTAATTTTAATGAAATCGTCGAACTGTATGATCAAAACCAACCCAATTTAGCTGGTGTTGTTTTCTCAGGAAATTATGTCATGCGAACTATTCTGTTAAATCGTGATATTACGGTTCCTTATGTCTCAATAAGTCAAAATCTAGTTAAATTTTATGGTCAACTACTATCCATTGTAGTTAACTACCAAAAAAATGAATTAAATGAAGTCTATATTGATTATTTGATCCCTTTTTCCAAAGATCCAACCTTAAACTATTTCATTGAGAGTGCACAGTACGAAGACATTAATTCTGGTTTACAAAAAATATCCAATAATCTAAAAGCCAATGAACTAGAAACCATCGATACAAAGATAAAAACATTTTTATTGGAACAAAAGAAAAAAAATAAAGTCAAACGCATCCTATGCTCTTTAACAAATCTCATTCCTTTTTATGAAAAAAATCAAATTCCTTATGATGTAACTAGCCCTTCTCTACCCTTTATCATCCAAAGTCTAACGGATCTTTGCCAAAACATTAACGAGGCTACTCAAACGAGTAACGAATCCATTGTTGGTGTTATTGCTGTTCATAAAAACGAAGACCTCAATCGGGTCAACCAATTAACCCAGACCTTCTTTCGACGTTATTCCATTGATGCTTTTACCTTTATCGATGAAGGCTTCATCTATTTTATGGCTTCTCAAAAATCCTTAGCAATCATTACTAATAACGGGCGTACCAATGCTTTGGCGATCTATCTCAGCTCTAACGGCATAGACTTAACCCACTTCGGAATCGGCATTAGCAACTTAATCCCAGAGGCCCTATCGCTCGCTAAGATGGCCGTCAAAGAGAGTCTATCAAGCAACACTCAAAATGTAATTATGAAGCCTAATGGAGAGATTCAATACCTAGATACCTACAGTGAAGAAAACAAACAGCAAACATATTCCGCAGGCTACGGAAGCTTAGTGAATGAGATCGCAAAACAAAGTAATCTATCTGCCTTTACGATTCAAAAAATTTATAACTTAATTCAACAGTCTAACAACCCTCTCCTAACTTCTAAAGATCTTGCGGCTAAGTTAGAGGTTACCCCCCGTAACGCCAATCGGATCCTCAAGAACCTCAATGAAGCGGGCTATGCAAAGATTGTCACCACTTCCCCACTGACTAAACGAGGACGCCCCAGTCGGGTCTATCAAATCCTCTTCCATGAGATTCCAAATTAAAAGACTCAAGCAGGCAAGAAACCTGCTTGAGTCTTTTGAAATTTATTTAATTTTCTTGTTTGCAGGTCTTCTATCCGCCGATCACTCGCTGAATGAGATAAGCTAGTAAAGCAACCAGTGTCAGACTGACTAGATTCACTCCGTTATTGGATACCCAAGAGACCCCTTGTGCGATTTCCTGCCCCTTATAGGCTGGCTTATCCTGCAGGTCACCATTTGCGTCAAGATATTTCCGTTGGAAAAGAGCGCCTATTATGGAATCAATCACAGATCCTAAGAAGCCTAAAATTAAGGCCCAAACAAATCCTTTCCAACCAAAGTCGGACCAAGTCCATATGGCCAAGATCGCACTTCCTAAAAGACTGGCTATGAGTCCTGGGAGCGAAACCCCTCCCGATAAACCTTTTGTCACTCGCTGACCATTGGTAATAAGATAGACTGGATGATTGAAGCGACTGCCCAATTCAGAAGCTAAGGTATCAGCAGCTGCTGCCGCAAAGACAGTCAGACCGATCCATTGATAGCTCGGATCTTTTGTTTGGTGATAAAGGAAAGCCATTAATAGCGAAGGAAAGGCATTACATACCACTTGTCGCCAATTTCTTGGTTTGGATTGCCCTTTTGCAAGCTGTCCTTTGTTTCCAAAACGGGTCGCAAGTGTGCCAATTAAGAAGAAGGTCAAAAGGGCATAAGCTAAGGAAGAACCTCCTAGGCCATACATACCAGCCCCCATTACTAGGGCCGTCGTCAGTCCATCTAAGCTTAATTTGCCCTTCATGGTTGCGGTAGCTAAACAAATTAAAATGACCCCTAAATACAGTAAAAACTCAGTATCCGCCCCTTGACTCGCAAAGGCCAAAAACAAACCCATACCCAGGGGCAGGGTCAAATTATCCAGTCCCCGAGTACCTTGGAGTTCGATCAACATGGCAAGGAGTCCCGCAACCAGAGCAATCATCAGTTGATGAATAAGTGGCAGTGCCGGGGCGAAAAAGCTGAGACAAACTCCACTAATTACAGTTGTCATCACCAGGACCGTCCAGGAACCTGGCCATGATTTATGAGGAAAGGCTTCGATCGGATGCTTTGCACCATAGGCTTGACCGATCAGTGCCGCCAAGCCATCGCCATAAGCCATGGTCAAGACACCCCCGTAGAGGGCAATCGGCCAATTCAAGAGCCAAGACATCAGCGATAGAGCTAAGAGACTCAGGGCATAGTAGACCGTTCCCCAAGAATCATCCCCTCGTTCCATGGCCTGGATAACCTGTCTTTTTTTACTCCAATAATTAATACCCACAAATAAAGCGGGCACTAATATCAAGGCCCATAGATCCTGAAACAAAGGCGTTATAAAGACCCAATTCCCCACTAAAATATGAACCAACTTACGAGAACCTTCTTCGCTCATCTGCCACTTTTTCTGCAGAAGGGTTGCTAGAATGAGCACCAAGGCGATATAGGCCAACGATAAAGCAATGCCTAGATAATTATTCATTTCTTACCTCTTCTATTCTAATTGCTATCTCTAATCCCCCCAAGCTTAACCATCCCTTTGGCTAGCGTCAAGACCTAAACCATGAAAAAAGCCAGCAAACCGCTGGCTAAACCTCCATTTAACATTGAACAATCAATTGGCTCCTCAACCAAGAGTGTTTGAAATAATGATCACACTTACGATTAAGTAGCTGCGAATGGGGGCACTCTAGTTACCACTCATCATCGCACTCTGCTTAAACGTGCTTCGATGAGCATCCCCTTATGTCTAAGCAAAAATCGCTCTGCGTGATTAACATCACTCCGATCGATTTCTTACTTAGTCTACAGGGAATTACCGCTCATCGTCGCACTCTGTTTAAAATGTGCTCGCAAAAGCTGGGTCTTGCCAATAAGCGATCCCCCTCGAGCGCTTTTCAAGCGCTTCGGGGGCTCACTTATTGCAGCGCCCCAAAACGCTTTTGCTCGCACTCTGTTAAAACGTGCTCCAAAAGTCAGAGCCTAGAATCCAAGCAAAAACCCTCAACATTTTCTACGAAAATGCTCGGGTTTTTGCTTAGCTCAACGGCTCTACCCGACTTTTGTCGCACTCTGTTATTTTCCTAATTTTTTGAGGTTTCGGATGAGTTTGATTCCGAGTAGGGCGATGGCGATCGCATAGAGGTGGGAGCTGTGTTTGTCCCAATAGGATTGAACGCTGTTGCTCATGTGTGAGGCTGACTGATGTAGGTCGCTGGCATAGTCACGGCCTGTCTCCACCCAATCAGAAGCGTAATCTTTACCGGTTTCTAACCATTGGCTAGCTTGGTCTTTTGCTTGATTAGCCAAGACTTCGGCATCATCTTTGTATTGACTAACTTTAGCTTTGGCTTGATGCTTAGCAAGCGCACGTTGAATTCCATCTTGTGAAGCACTTGCTTCAATAATTTCTTTTAATTCTTTAACTTCATTTCTTAAATCTGCCATCTTGGTCACTCCTTTGACATATGATATCTCTATTGTAACAGATTTCACCTTGCATGAATATCAAAAAGCCCTTGCATCCACTCTGAGGAATCGTTAGAATAAGTCTGTTGTCCCAGTGATGACGGGTCAACACCTCGGCACTTCTTCCTTTGGTCGAGGTTATTACTAGCAGCTATTATGCTGACTACAAAGGAGTTGGAAAAATGAATCATCATGTATCAACAGACAGCCGTTTAACGGTATCAGACATTGCCAAAGGTGGGCTGGTCGCTGCCCTATATGTAGTCCTAACCCTCTTGGTTGCGCCGGTCGCTTATGGTCCCATTCAGTTTCGCATTTCAGAAATGTTAAACTTCCTGGGTCTCTATAACCGCCGCTATGTCTATGCCATTACCCTCGGCTGTTTTTTAGCCAATATCCCAAATGGTTACGTGGATATGGTCGTTGGGTCGTTATCGACCTTCGTCTTTCTCTGGATCGGTCGTTGGGTTAGCCAATGGCTCCTACAATCCTTGAAGGCCAAACAAGGGCTGTCTTTCGATCCGATGTTACTGGCCTATGCCGTCATGATTATCGTCTTTATGCTACAGATGGCTCCCATCACCATCATGATCCAGTATCTCACCCAGGCTTTAGAGCCATTTTGGTCAACCTTCTGGCCACTCTTTATCTCACTGGCCTTAAATGAAGGACTGGCCATGTTATTAGGCAGTCTGATTATCTATCCAATCAGTCGGCGGATTAATTTTTATGACTAGAATTTTCCAAGAGACTCCTTTTTAAAAAGGAGCTCTTTTTTTATCGTCATCTACCTTTTTTTACACCGGGATGATACAATAAATCAGTTATTATTATTCATTAAAGGAGTTTGAAGATGTTTCATACCAGTCAACTGAAAGGGCTGATGCTAAGTTTAGCCATCGCCCTGCCCGCTTATTTCCTTGGTCAGGCCTTTCCCATTATTGGCGGACCCGTCTTTGCCATCATTCTAGGGATGATTCTGGGTAACTTTAAAACATGGGATCCCAGCTTCCAACCCGGTCTACAATTTGCCGCTAAGAAACTCTTGCAATATGCTGTTATTCTCTTGGGCTTTGGATTGAATCTCCATGTCGTCTTCCAAACGGGCAAAGAGTCACTGCCCATTATCCTTGCCACCATCTCGACTGCCCTAATCCTGGCCTACATCTTAGCCAAGCTACTAAAGATCGATCCTCGAATCGCCACCCTGGTCGGAGTTGGCTCCTCCATCTGTGGGGGCTCTGCCATTGCGGCTACTGCTCCCGTCATTGACGCCAAAGAAGAAGAAGTCGCTCAGGCTATCTCAGTCATCTTCTTCTTCAATCTGCTGGCAGCTTTACTTTTTCCCATTTTAGGGCAAAAATTAGGCTTCGACACGCACTCAGGTCAAGCCTTTGGAATTTTCGCTGGTACCGCGATCAATGATACCTCCTCCGTCACTGCTGCAGCAGCAACCTGGGATAATCTTTTTAACCTAGGCAACCAGACCCTTGATAAGGCGGTCACCGTCAAGCTAACCCGGACTTTAGCTATTATTCCCATCACCTTAGGACTCGGTTGGTATCATAATCGCCAACAGACTGCTCAAGCTGACCAACAATCCCTAGTCTACAAATTAAAAAATGCTCTGCCCCTTTTTATCATCTTTTTCATCCTGGCCTCACTGATCACCACCCTCTGCATTCAAGCAGGAATCGACCCACAAGTCTTTGCCCCTTTTAGTGCCATCAGTAAGTTCTTTATTATCATGGCCATGGCAGCCATCGGCATCAACACCGACCTTGCCAAACTCATCAAGACCGGATCAAAAGCCCTCATCCTAGGCGCCATCTGCTGGATCGGCATCATCCTCGTCAGCCTAAGCCTCCAAGCCAAACAACAATTATGGTAAAAACAGAGTGCGAACAATTGCGCCTAGCGCCGCAGCGGTAAGTGAGCCTTCGAAACACTCACAGAGTGTTCGAGAAGGATCGCTTAACGTCCAGGCGCTGCAATTGTGAGCACGTTTTAAACAGAGTGCGACAACTTGCGCTTATCCCCTGTAGGCTAAGCAAAGCATGGACAGGGCGATTGAAAATCGCACAGGACGTGATTTGCTTAGAACTCAGGGGATGCAAGTTGAAACACGTTTTGACAGAGTGCGACAAAAGTCGCTTTGAGCCGTTGAGCTAAGCAAAAACACGAGCATTTTCGCAGAAAATGTTGAGGGTTTTAGCTTAGATTCTAGGCTCTGACTTTTGGAGCACGTTTCAACAGAGTGCAACGATGAGCGCTTATCCCCTGTAGGCTAAGTAAGAAATCGATCGGAGTGATGTTAATCACGCAGAGCGATTTTTGCTTAGACATAAGGGAATGCTCATCGAAACACATTTCAACAGAGTGCGAGCAAAAACCTTTCCCTAACTCCGATAAAATCTAAAACAACATAAATAGCCTGCGACAAAGGTAAAGAACCTTGTCGCAGGCTATTTTTATCCCAGTAAAAAAGCCAAGGTTGATTTTCAACGCTGACCCTTATATTTTAAAAGACTAGATGCCACAACCAACTGATCGTGTGATTTTCCCATAGAATATAGATCCCCAAAAGAATAAAGACCAGGGGAACCAACCAAGTTTCATAGGTCTCAATTTGCTCACCGATTCCGGCAAACCGTGTTAAGCGATAAGCGACGTAACACAAAGCCCCTGTTGCAATCGCAAAAACAAGCATGACTAATGCTAATTCAGACCAAGTCAGGCTGGCAAAGTAAGGAATATAAATACCTAGATTATCCCCACCAGAGGCGAGGGTAATAAGGGCCATATTCAGCCACTGGGCAGAATGCTTCCGGCCGGTTAATCGGCTGAGAATATCGGCTTCCTCAGCTTCTTCTTCGCCCACCAACGCTAAACGAATCCCTAGTGCTAAGGGAATCAACCCCAAAAGTCCGATCATTTCATCGCTTGGCAACTGCTTCAAGAAGTAGGCTACTAACAATGAAATGGCCACTAAAATGGCCGTTCCAAGATACTGCCCCCAATATATCTGCCTACGCGCTTTAGATCCATGGACCGCCGCAAAAACAATCAACAAAATAAACAAATAATCCATCGAAGTGGAAACAAATACCACTAAAGAAGATAAAATTAATTCAAACATTGAAGTTCCTTTCTTATTAAGTCCTTAATCATTAACTTTGATTCAAAAAGTGTCGAATTCGCTGCTTAAAGGCGATCGGAATGTTGGAATCTAAGGCGTGATATAACTGCCAAAGAATCGTCTCTCGAATATCCCGCGGTAAAGCATTAGGACTGCCGATCTCTTCTAAGATTCGCAATTGGTCAGCTAAAGTTGCCAGATCCCACTCCTCAAGATCAAGATCTCGTTCAACCAGGTCTTCCGACAAGGAATGCTGGAAGAGGTCTTCCTCAAGATCACGGACTAAGCCACAAGCCATTGGATCAATCTGACAATCAATCCCCAAGCCAGCTGCTAAGGGTTGCAATAATTGAGCCGTCCGCTCATCGGTCACACAAATCCGATGAGGAGCACTACCATAATCCACCAATTCCTTCATTAACTGATTGAGCATCCCTGAGGCCTCTTGCCAGTACTCCCGAGCAAATCCCGTTATAAAACAATGAGTAGAAGCAGCATCCACCCCCACTAATGCATAGATAAAAAACGGCGCCTGCTTGGGAAACTCTTGGATCGGTTCTGGTGTGAGGGCCAGGTCCAATTGAAGATCGGCTGTTTTTGGCAATTTCTTTAAGCGAGCTAATTCCAACTCATTCAGCCGCTGGTGGCGAATCACTGGCGACCGCCCCTTTGTTGGCTGCGCGACCGTAGCCACAATCTGATAGCCTTGCGTCCCTTTTTTCATCAAAGGAATCGGTTGGCCTTTACGCAAATTTGGAATCAAGCGAGCACGCTCTGGTTGCGTTAATCCCTCCAAAGCCAGTGCCAAATCTAAGGAGGCTTGTAAAGCAACTTTGATCACGCTTAGATCCTTCTTGGCCACTGGCTTCCAAGGCAAGTGATTGGGACGACAAACTTCAATACTTGGAAAAGTCTGCGGCCCTCTAACGCGGATGCCCTGATCTTGACGAAAAGCTTGAATCAAGGCGACATCTTCTGGATCCGACTCCTCCTTATTAAGAAAGCTAACCTGCAAATAGTCTTGATCTAAAAATAATTCTTGCTGATGTAAAGGACTAAAACAAGGTTCTTGGCTTGATTCCATCACCCGCTTCAACTGATAGACTTCTTTAGAATCTTGATAGATGGACAAAGCAATATGTTCTCCCAATATCCCTAAAACAGACAGATAGATCGTCTTTTTACCCGCTAGGTCCACTGCTATTACTTGGTTTTCATTTAATTTTTTCCATAGTTTGCATTGACGATAATCATGAGCTAACTGAAGTAGTTCCTTATCCATTCGATTCCCCCTCTCCTATAAATGTCCTATTTCTTTAATATCAGTATAAAGGAGTCAAAGCGCTTAATCTAGTCATACTCGAAAATAAACGATATCCACCTTCCCAAAAAGGGCAACCAGCAAGTGCATCCAAATTGACAGCCAAAATTGCTAGTCAAATCGCACTTTTCTAGTTAGACTAAAACTATAAATTAGAAAGGGTGATAACCGTGTTAGCCGAAAAAATCTATCAACTAAGAAAAGCTAAAAACTGGTCCCAAGAAGATCTGGCCGCCAAGATTGGTGTTTCACGTCAATCTGTCTCCAAATGGGAGCGTGGCGAAGCCTTACCCGACCTAGAACGAATGATCAGCCTATCGGATGTCTTTGGCGTATCCATTGATGATTTGATTCGATCGAATAAAATCGCCGATGACAATCAAGAAGAAGTTCAAAGCCAACCAAAAACGAAACCCCCTCAAGCGGACCAAGAAAGCCCCTTAGCCGCCCTCAATGAAATCGACCTTGCTAGCGCCCATGCCTACTTGCAAGTCAAGCAAGTAACGAGTCAGAGCAATGCTGCTGCCTGCTTTTTAATCATTATCGGTAGCGGTAGCTTCTTCTCCTTGCAGATGATGGCCGATGAGCTTCCAAGCGCTTTTTGGCTACAGATTATCGCCTGGGTGATTCTCCTTGCGTCAATTGCCATCGCCAGCGCTAGTTTTATGCAGAACCAACAGCTAAGCGAAGAATACCGCTGGATCGAGACTCAGCCTCATCAACTGGGCTTTCAAGTCCAAGAGATTTTAGAACGCGACCAAAAGGCCAATCGGGAGATCTGGCAAAAACAAACCATCACAGGGACTAGCCTCTGTATCCTATCGGCCCTTCCCCTTGTCATTACTTCTTCCATCCTGGATGATGACTTACCTATAGCCATTAGCCTAATCGCCACCATCGCCCTCATCAGTGCTGGCGTCTATCAGCTCATGCGATCTTCTGGCCTCAAAAAGGGCTATCAGACCCTACTCCAAGGGCCTCAAGCATCAAACCACTTGAGCCAAACCAGTGATGATGACCCTGAATTCAAGAAGGACCCCATCTTGGCACAAGTCCAAAATATCTACTGGGGCCTCGTCTTGGCTAGCTATTTAACAATCAGCTTTATTTTTAGGGCCTGGGCTTGGTCTTGGATCCTCTTTGTCATTGCTCCCTTCCTCTTTGATATAGTCCAGCTCCTCTACCGCCATTACCATAAAAAATAGCATTAAGTCAAAAAAATCCGCTAAGCCCCGAAACAGAGCTTAGCGGATTTTTTGGCGTAGTTATTAAAAAGAAAAAATCGGGATGACAGGACTTGAACCTGCGACCCCTAGCACCCCATGCTAGTGCGCTACCAAGCTGCGCCACATCCCGTAGTACTTAGACTATGTCCTAACCCATCATACCTTATTTTTCGATAAGAAGAAAGAGTAAAAAGCAATTTTCCCCTTGCCATCCTAGTTCTTGCTTAATTCAACCCTCAATACCCCAACAATAATCAAGATCCCTCCAATAAAAATCGTCGATGTAATCGGTTCGCCTAAAATCAAACTCGATGCGATCATCCCTACCAAAGCTTCCGTCGATAAAATCACAGCTACTTGGGTGGGGCTACTATATTTTTGGGCCCAGGTCTGTAAGGCAAAAGCGATCAAGGTACTAGCAAAGCTCAAATATAGGAGCGCTGCCCAACCTGTCGGATGACTGCTAAAGGATAAGTCCCCTTGCCATAAGCAGACCAACCAGGATAAAAAGGCCGCCGTCCCTAACTGACCGACCATGAGGGAAGCTGAAGACAGTTCATGAAGAAAGTGATCAATCAAAATGATCTGACCCGCAAAAAAAAGTGCACAAACCAAGGTTAAGCCATCCCCAATGTTATAGGTAAAGAGCTGGGACAAATCTTTAAAATCAATGGATAAAAGACCGATCCCCAATAGGACCAACAAGACGCCTAGCCATTTTTGCCGCGAGAGATGCTTTTTAAAAATCAATAAATTAAGCAAAGGAACAAAGACAATATTTGTCGTGGTTAAGAAGGCATTCTTGGAGGCTGTCGTATACTGCAGGCCCACCGTTTGAAAGATGAAGCCCAAGAAGACCATCAAGCCAATCCACATGCCTGGCTTTAATTGTTGCCAGCGCATCGTCGCTAAATCACGCCGGTAGATCAACAAGCTCCCCAAAAAAGCCAGGCTAAAACGAACAGCCATGGTCTGAACAGGGGTAAAATAATCCAAAGACAGAGCGCTCATCGCATAGCCTCCGCCCCAGATCAAGGTCACCACCAATAACGCCAACAAACTTAACTTATGCTTCATCTAACTCCTCCTCAACGATATCTATATTAGCGGTTTAACCAAGAGACCAAGCCCATACCGATCGGAAAGGCTAGGATCAAGAGGCCATGTCCTAAGATCAGCCACTTCTTACGAGCGATAATCGCGCAGATCATCCCCACGCTCCCAATCAAAGGACAGATAAATATTAAGACTAAACCCATCGGTCGCAAGCTTGAAGAAATCGTCAACCAATCCATAGGCATCCAAGCCGCCAGCAACAAAGTAAGGATGCCCAAAATTAATAGACTCCGACTCCACTTATTAGCCCTTTTCACAAGCTGTCCCTCCTTTTTTATCCATGATACAAAAGTTCCCCCCGCTTGTCACATGGAGCTAACCTTACTCTCTTAAAAACCAGGACATCCATCCCGTTCACGCTGCAGAAGTCTCACTCCTTTTTTTCTTTTTATTATAGAGAAAATAAGCACTCAAGCAAGAAAAAACCGTCAAAAATGACGGTTTTTTCTAAGTCTTAGTCACTATTTATTCTTCATAAGATTTAAAAGGTTGATCTTTTTTAGGTAAACGATCCGGTGTAATGACTAGCCCCATCTTAGCTTGTTCATGCTTCAATTCCTTTAGAAGAGATACCATCATCAATATGATAATTAGTGAAAAAGGTAAAGCCACAATAATCAAAGTATTCTCCAAAGCCGCTAAACCGCCAGAAAAAAGTAAAACAATCGCTATAATTGCCAACAAAACTCCCCAAATAACCTTTTTACGATTAGAGGGTTGGAGATTGCCTTCTTCCGATAACATCGCTAACACATACGTCGCTGAATCGGCTGACGTAACAAAGAAAGAGACAATCAAAATCACCGCAATCCCGGATAAGAAAGCTCCTGCCGTATAATGATCGAAAGTAGCAAAGAGCACTTCTTCTGTCGCAAAGGCCCCCAGATCGATTCCGCTCGCTTGTAGATGGGTTGACAGGGTCCCAAAGGTTGCAAACCAAAGAAAACTCAATAAGGTTGGAACTAAAAGAACCACTGATAAAAATTCGCGGATAGTACGCCCCTTTGAGATTCGGGCAATAAAAACACCGACAAAAGGCGACCATGAAATCCACCAAGCCCAATAAAAAATGGTCCAAGCATTAATCCAGTCCCGTTGATCCGACGCAAAAGCGGCTGAACGAAAACTCATCGCCATAAAGTTCTGTAAATAACCCCCAATCGATTCGGTCAAGTTATCCAAAATCGTGACACTAGGTCCTAAGATTAAAGCCAGAATTAACAAGCCAATGGCTAAGATTAAGTTAAGGTTAGAGAGAATCTTAACCCCCTTACCCAATCCTGATAGCGCCGACAATACGAATAAACAGGTGGTCACAATAATAATCACCATTTGAACCTTAAAATTATTTGGCAGATCAAATAAAAAGGACAAGCCGCCATTAATCTGAGATGCACCAAAACCTAGTGTAGTAGCAACACCAATCACTGTCGCCACAATGGTCACAACATCGATGATCTTTCCGATCCAGCCCGAAGTACGGTCCCCTAATAAAGGCTTAAAAGTTGCCGATAGTAAGTACTTTTCATGTTTTCGAAAACCAAAATAGGCCAAGGCTAAGCCAACAATGGCATAAACACCCCAAGCATGAATCCCCCAATGGAAGAAAGTATAACGAAAGGCTTCCGCCAAAGCTTCCTGGCTTTCAGGAGCAGCACTCGGGGTCATGGTCGCAAAATGACTCAAAGGCTCTGCTGCACCATAAAAAACCAAACCAATCCCCATGCCAGCTGAGAACATCATCGCAATCCAAGATCCCGTCCCATGATCGGGTTTTTCTCCAGGATTGCCTAAACGGATTTGTCCAATGGGGCTAACAATCAAATAAAAGCAAAAGAATAAAATCCCCGTCACTAATAATAAATAAAACCAGCCAAATTGATGGGTAATCTGTTGATGCAAACGCTGAGTCACATGTTGAAACTCGTCAGGAATAGCAACCCCCAGCACCACTAAAATAAACAAAATAGCTAAAGCTCCATAATAAACTCCTTGATTCCTTCTTTTAAACATACCATGCTCCTTTCCTTAATGTGATCGATTACAAAGTATTTTTGTTTCACAAAAATCATGTATTCACTTAATAAGACCGCTTTAAAAGAATCACTTAAAAGGTGAATAACATTAACTGTACAAGAATAACATAGATGAGCACTAAAACAAAATTTTCTTAAATACTAAAAAAAGAGCGCATATCCGCGCCCTGCTAGTTATTCTTGATTCAATTTTATCTAAGTATTATTTTTTAGGATTCAAGGCCTTAACCTGATCAAATTCCTGGCTAGAAATATGGCAATAACCATTAGGATGAGTGATCAAATAGTCCTGATGATAGTCTTCCGCCGGATAATAGTTGATCATGGGGGCTAATTCGGTATAGAAGGCGGCATGTTTGATCCTTTCCCTATCAAAGTAATCCTGGCAAATAGCCTGGCTGGCTTCATCCATATAATAGACCCCTGTTTGGTATTGAGAGCCACGGTCATTACCTTGTTGATTCTTCTTTTCAGGTTCAATACATAAGAAAAAGGCCTGTAACAAGCGTTCTAATGGCAACACTGCCGGATCATAGCTGATCTTAACCGCCTCTTTAAAACCAGTGGTATCCGTGCAGACTTGGCGATAGGTCGGATTCTCTGTCTGACCATTAATATAGCCTACTTGGGTATCAACCACCCCTTCTAAAAGCTGAAAGGCCCGCTCGGTTCCCCAAAAGCAACCCCCTGCAAAATAAATCGTCTTGACTTCTTCCATCCAAATCCCTCCTACAATCCATTAATCTTAGTATAAAACAATCGCTTGGACAGTCAAAGAATTTAATCTTTCTGCTAAAGAGCAGTCACCAGCAAATAAAGCCAATGGGCTGCAACGCCTGCTACTATCCCTCCAATGGTATGGCTAGCGATGGCTTTACCGGTCACTTCCTTGGTTCCCAAGGCATCCATCATAGCGATATGCGTAGAAATATAGCCACTCCAACACATACAGATGGCTGTAAAGACCGCAATATCATTGGCATTGGCTCGCCCTGCGGCTGCCATCTTAGTCACCGTCCCAATCGCCGCCCCCGTAGACCCCAAGGCCGTGATCGGAACCGCAATCGCCTCAGGCGCGCTAAAGCCAAATAGCGGATTAATAATAAATTGCAGACGATCGCCCAACCAAGGTAGAAAGGCTACCCCCTCGTTGGCAGAGCCTGTATAGATTCCTGCAGCTGAAGGTCCCTTAGTAAGCATAATGACCATCGTACAAATAATCACCACCCCTGGAATGATGGCTACCCCCATATCAATCCCAACTTTACCACCATCTAGCAAGGACTGGATGAAGCGCGATCCCACACTGCCCTCACGAATAATCCGTTGGTCTTCTGGAATCAGATCCTTGGAATAAATCTCCACCCGATCTTGAGTCCCATAGATCTTTTTACAGGCATGGATCATTAACCTCACGGAAACAATACTGCCAATAATTGCCCCGACATTCCCAATCAAGGCACTTGTGATCGCACCTGGAATATCTAAGCCCATCATACTCGTCGTCGTAATCAAGCCCATCCCAAAAGACGTCCCAAGATTGGTGAGCGCTGGCATCTGGTATTTTTTGAAATAGCGCCTAAAATTATCGTCATGGGTCAGCGTTAAAATCGCCGGATTGTCCGACAAATAACAATTCAAGATCCCCAAAGAAGACGCCCCCGGCAAATCATAAATCGGCTTCATCACCCTGGATAAAATGCGATTAACCAAGGCAATAATCCCAAATTCCGAGAAAATACCCGCTACTGCGCCCGCCAAGACGGCAATCGCCATTAGATAAAAACACACATTCATTAAGAGATCATAACCGGTATTCATCATGGTCTTAATCATATTAACACCACCCATTTTACGCCCAATGGCTATAAAAAAGGCAAAGAAAACGAAGAGTGCCACATAATTTTCTAGGCCAATATCTTTTTTTAACTTACCTGATCTTCCCTGCATAAAAGGCCTCCTTTATTCCTTAATCCATTCTTCGGATGATATTCCCCATTATAGCAAATAAGCCAGCAACTGTGACCCAGTCTCAACTTGAAAATCATTTATAATTGATCCTTTCTACCAAAAAACCAGGCTTGAAAATCAAGCCTGGAAGATTATTTATGAGAAATTCTTTTTGACTAAGTCCTTGATTATTGACTAAATTGTGATTGATAGAGATCGGCATAAAAGCCCTGAGCTTGAATAAGTTGGTCGTGTTGACCCTGCTCAATAATATTGCCATCCTTCATAACCAAGATCAAATCGGCATTTTTAATCGTGGATAAACGGTGGGCAATAATAAAGGAAGTTCGCCCCTGGGTGAGTGCATCCATGGCTTTTTGTACGAGGGCTTCACTGCGAGTATCCACATTAGACGTCGCTTCATCCAAAATCAAGAAGGCCTTATCGTCCACCATGGCTCTAGCAATTGTCAAGAGTTGCCGTTGACCTTGAGAGACTGACTCACTTTCTTCCAAGGTTGAATCTAAGCCTTGAGGTAGGGTCTTAACGAAGTGATCTAAGCCCACCACCTTCAAGACGTCATTCAACTCTTCCTCTGACACATCCGTTCGGTTATAGGCAATATTCTCACGGACGGTCCCCTTGAACAACCAGGTATCTTGCAAGACCATCGTAAAGAGATCATGCACATTCTCCCGACTCAGGTCTTTAATGGAATGGTCATCAATCACAATATCCCCTTGGCTAATTGGATAGAACTTCATCAATAAGTTAACCAAGGTCGTCTTGCCAGCACCTGTCGGACCTACAATTGCCACTTTTTGACCTGCTTGAATCTCGGCGGTAAAGTGTTCTAAGGTTGGCTTTTGATTGCCTTCATAAGTAAAGCTGACATCCCTAAAGGACACGCGGCCTTGGGCCTTTTGCGGATCCAAGTAGGCCTGAAGATGAGACTCATCGTCCATATTCGCTGCATCCATAATCTCAAAGACCCGGTCAGCACTCGCCCCGGTCGATTGAATAGCCGTCATAGCCTGACCAATCTGAGATAAAGGAGAAGTGAAGAGTCGAATGTAAGCCATAAAGGCGACGATCACGCCAAAGCTCGTCTCTCCTCTAATGGTCAAAATCGCTCCCACAATACAGACCGCAACATAGCCTAAGTTCCCCACAAAGAACATCAAGGGCATCATCAAACCGGATAAAAACTGACTCATCTGATTGGCTTGGTAGACTTCTTCATTGGCTTGATCGAACTTGGTCTGAACCGCCGGCTTAGCATTGTAGACCTTAACAATGTCTAAGCCAGAATAGACTTCCTCAATCTGTCCATTCAAGACCCCTAAGGACTTTTGTCGCATGGCAAAGTACTTCTGACTTTTTGATAAAATCGCAAACATCAGGGCAAAGCCTAATAAACTCGAACCAATAGCTGTCAAGGCCATCTGCCAGTTAGTATAGATCATCATTCCCGTCGTTCCTAATAATAAGACGACCGCTGATACCAGACTAGCCATGGATTGGTTCATGGACTGGGCGATCGTATCAATATCATTGGTCACCCGAGATAGAATATCTCCGATGGTATTCTGATCAAAAAAGCTTAAAGGAAGCTGATTCATTTTGTGGGCTAAGGCTGTTCGTAAGCTCTTAGCAAAACGATTAGCCACTTCCGTCATCAAGATCGATTGACCGAAAGTCATCAAAGCACTCATTAGATAGAGGGCTGCTACTGTCAGTGCCATCTTCTTAATCTTGGCTAAAGGCATCTCCGGTTCAAGCAGCTCTTGGACGGATGCAGGTAAGTTCTTCAATTGATCCAACTTGGCTTGTCGGTCCGCTTCTGGATCAGTCCCTTGATTAGAGCTAGCTTCCGCTTGCAACTGCTTGGCTAAAGCCTGTTGATCTTCAACGGAGATCGTCACCCCATCCAAGGTGATGGGTTGCCATTGATTACTGGCAAATCCTTTTTGTAAGGCAGCTTCGAGCGGTGCCATTTTTTCCATTTTAGGCGTCATTCCTTGGGTGATCTCATCCACCAAGTCCGACAGACGATTGGGGGTGATAATTGACAAGACCGATCCCCCGATCGCCAGCAATAGACTCACGATAATTCCAATTCGATAAGGGCGTAAGGCGCTCAAGAGGCGCTTCATTGAAGCTCCCAGATTCTTAGGTTTTTCAGTGACCTTGCCCATGCTTCCAGGTCTAGCCATGATTCAATTCCTCCTCACTCAATTGCGATAAGGCGATTTCGCGGTAGACAGGACAGGTCTGCAATAATTCTTGGTGTTTGCCCTGACCCACGATCTTACCTTGATCGAGTACGATAATTAAGTCTGCATGCATGATGGTTCCAATCCGTTGGGCAACAATTAACTTAGTTGAGTCGCCGGTTGCTTCCTCCAATTCCTTACGTAAGTTAGCATCGGTCTGATAGTCCAAGGCCGAGAAGGAATCATCGAAGATAAAGATCTCAGGATCCTTGGCAATCGCCCGAGCAATCGAGAGCCGCTGCTTTTGCCCCCCAGAGATATTGTTGGCTCCCTGAGATAAGACACTGGCTTCTTGATCATCCATGGCTGCCACAAAGTCACTGGCTTGAGCAATGCTTAAAGCCCGCTTCACTTGGTCATCATCAATTGGCTTCAAGCTTTGACCAAAACGGATATTGGCATCAATCCGGTCATTAAAGAGAACCGTCTTTTGAGGGACATAGCCCAGCTTATGATACAAGTCTTCCAAGCGATAATCCCGCACGTCGACCCCGTCCACCAAGACACTCCCACTGGTCACATCATAAAAGCGGGGGATCAGATGAATCAAGGTCGACTTACCAGACCCTGTAGCCCCAATAAAGGCCACCGTTTGCCCTGGTAGAGCTGTAAAGGAAATATCCTCTAAGACCGGTTCCTTAGCATCTGGATAGGCAAAGGACACTTGCTTGAACTCTACCTTTCCAGTCTGCCCCGGTAAACCGGTTGTCTGAGATCCGTCTTTGATTTTGATTGGCATCTCTAGCACCTCGTTGATCCGATTCATCGATACCTGAGCCCGTGGCACCATCATAAAGATAAAGGCCAACATTAAGAAGGACATAATTACCTGCATGGCATAGGAAGAAAAGACAATCATATTTCCAAAGAGTGAAATCTTATCCACCATCGCCGCTTGATCGATCAAATGCGCCCCCATCCAATAAATAATTAAAGCCAAGCCATTCATGACCAAATACATCATCGGCGACATAAAGGCAAACATCTTTTGGTTGAAGGTCTGAAGTTTAGTCAATTCGTCATTCACTTGGTCAAACTTGGCTTCCTGATAAGCTTCCGCATTAAAGGCTCGAATGACCCGCATGCCGGTTAAATGTTCCCGCATCAAACGGTTCAACTGGTCAATCGCTTCTTGAATCAACTTAAAGCGGGGTACAACCACCCACATAATGAGGGCTACTCCTGTCAATAAGACTAAGACCGCGATCCCAGTAGCTGCCGACCATTGCCAGCTCTTATTAAGAATTTTTTGAACTGCCCAGACTGCCGTAATTGGTGCTTTTACCAACATCTGAAAACCCATGGCCAAGAATTGTTGAACCTGGGTGATATCATTGGTATTTCTAGTAATGAGACTCGCCGTTGAGAAGCGATGCAACTCCTCTTGGGAAAAGCGGGTCACTTGATCAAAAAGCTGCCGCCCCGTCTCTCTCGCAAAACGAGCAGAAACTAAGGATACTACATAGCCAGTCACCATGGCACTTAACATCGATCCCAGGGCACAGGCCAGCATCCAACCACCATTCTCAACGATCTGGCTTAATTGACTGCCTTCACTTTGTACCAAAACGGTAATTTGCGACATATAGTCTGGCATCTTTAAATCCAAATAAACTTGTAAGACGATTAAGGCAATCGCAATTACGCTATCGATATAGTCCCTCATCGTCCATTGTTTCACCCATTTAATCATGTTCACTCTCCTCCATGACTTCAATATTCGCCACCATTTGCTTCATGACCCGTATAAAAACAGCCAAGTCTTCCTCGTTAATCCCTTGAACCATCTGTAATTCAAGATCACGCACGTGATCTAACCCCGTTTGATAACGGTCGAGTGCTAAGTCCGTTAGACGAATCTGCTTGGACCGTGCATCCTGGTCTGCGACTTGACGCTCAATATAACCATTCGCTTCCATCTTCTTCAAAACCGCTGAAATCGTGGCCCGCCTTAAATTTAAGGCTTTTTCTAAATCCCGCTGCAGAACCGGCTGATCCCGATGATCCATTAAATAGGAAAATATTTTTATTTGTGTGGGATTGGGTGCCTTAGGCTGAGTATGACAAGCCGTCTGTGACTTCAACTGTGCCATCCTACGAATCCAAGCCACATGTAAATCTTTAATACTATTGAATACCTCTTCTTTCATAAGAACCTCCTGATTTAAAAGATTATACACGGACGGATCGAATTGTCAACTAGCTAACAATATTTTGAACAAATCTTCCTCTCAATAAAAAAAGCAGCGGCCAAGCCACTGCTTAAAAAGTGATCCAATCATCACTTATTGAATCTTATGTTTAGCCATTTTTTCCTGGAAGATGTTTTGCATGATCTTTTTTAAAGCTTGGGCCTCTTGGTCAGGGAGATCTCCTTCTTGCTTGGCTACCGCATAAAGCTCAGGGTACTGCTGAGCCACTCGTTCAACCGTCTTAGTCGTTGCGTGCTTACGAACGATCCAAGGGATCTTCTTAATCCATTCTGCTGGAACCAAGTCTAATATCTTTTTTGCCGCCGCTTGATCACTGATCTCAGCCGTTGATAAGCCTTTTTGAATTAAAGCCTCTTCTTGTTCACTAAATTGATGCATTCTAAGTTACTCCTTTTCTCTTATATCATGACTGAAACTAACTCGTCTAAGCCATAAACGATTGTAAGGGCCATTATGACACGCAAGCTTATTTATCACAAGAAAAAAGCTCATTTCTCATCAACCTTAGCACTTGAAAACCAGCAAGCAGAATCGATCGCTACTTCTCCCCAGATTATCGGCTCCTAATTATGCACGGTCATAGAAACTCCCAATTAAAACCCCCATCAATAAACCAATCCCCGCCCCAATGGCAAGCTGATCAACAATGATTCCTAAGCCTGTTCCCAGACAAAGACCAATACCGATCGCAGCTCCTAGCGAGTCGTCGCGCTTATTCCGTCCTGAGGTAGCTCGACTTGCTTGATCACGGACATAAGTCACCAAAACAACCACCAAGACCGCCAAAATCATCAATGGCCAAATTTTTGAAAAAATTAGTCGCATTTAAGCCCCCTCTTTCTTGAATCCTTAGTCCTTAGCATAACGCTTGATTAATTTAGGCAAGTCCTCTAAATCCACCCATTCTTCCGAGTAGCCACAGGCCCGGCAGACATAACGATTAACGGGAACCGCAGATAGGATTGTTTTGCCTGTCATAATATTATTTCCAGCTCCATAAGCTCCCGCCGCCCCAGGAATAAAAATGAGTGACTGACCTTTGCACTTTGGACAAATTCCTGTATTTTTCATGTTATTTCCTCCTTCATCTAAACATCATAATTTTGGTTCAATATAGCCCAAGGCCATGGCCTGATTATAGGCTTCTAACAAATTATTGACCCCTAGCTTCGCGTAGATGGAAGCTAAGTGATTATAAAGGGTCCGTTCACTAATAAAAAGCTCGAGGGCAGCCTCCTTTTTACTTTGACCCTGAACTAATTTTTGCAGAATCTCTATCTCTCTTGGAGTGAGCGGATCCACCATCGAAGGCTTTGCAGTCAAGACTCGGCCTTTTTGAACCTCGATCAAGCGATCCATTAAATCGCTAATTTCAACGGACTTATGAATAAAAGCCTGAACCCCTAAATCAAAGGCCAGACTCTGATAATTGGTCAAGTCATAAGCCGTTAGTATCACAATCGGCGTTTGATTGGATTGATCTCTTAATTGACGAATCAGGTCAAAACCGGTTAAGTCCGCCTTAAGATTAATATCTACTAGCAGAATATCGTAATCCTGACGGCCTACTTGGTCAAGGAAAGCCTGAGGACCATCCACATAGTCACATAAATCCACCCCTGCCTGATCCTCCAACAAGCATTTAAGACTTTGACCAAATAAATGATGATCATCCAGCAATAAAAGTTTCATGATGGCCTCCTTTTAAACGAACACGTGCCGTTAATACCTCACCATTTAATTGATAATCCAAGTCACCACTTTGGGTATCCACGATCAAGCGCATCAATAGAACACCGCGTTTGGAAGATTGAATCAAGGCTAAGTCCTGAGCACTGGCACCGTCACTCTCGACCTCCAACAACACGTCCGTCCCCTCCAAGCCGACACGATAAGACACATAAGTCCCCGTCGAATGCTTATAAACATTGTTAAGCAATTCCTTGCTGAGGATACACAGCAAACGCAAGCTAGCTGGATCCAAGGTGCGGTTTAAGTCCGGCTGAATCTGATCGTCAAAGACTAATTTGCTTTGAGGGTAGAGCGCTTGTACCGAGTGAAAAACCTGTGTCAAATTCTCAGTTAAATCCTCATTATCAAAGAGGTGATTTTGATAATAAGTCATCTGGTCCCGTGCCTTTTTTTCAAGGTCGGTTAAGACTTGCTTTACATAAGCATAATCCGGTTCCTTCATGGACAATAAATTCTTAACCGCATAAATTGGTTGGATCAGATCATCATGAATCCATCGTGCAAAGGATTCCCGATCTTGGGTTAGATAGTCCGATAAATAATAGGCTCGATAAATTTTCTCATAGGTCTGGTCTTTCTCCTTAAGAAACAACATTAAACAAAGCTCAAAAGACAGAAAGATCAAGTGAATCACGATATGAACAATCACTGGCTCCAAGCCTAACAAATTGATCAAGATTAACATGACCAGTAAGAAGGCAAGCGTAAAGCCTTGCGTCATCTTTCTAGAAAGGGGCAAAATCGAGACCGAAACGAACTTTCCCGAGCCAAGGGGTTGTAGAAAATAATAGCTGGTAAGGGCGACACTCGTTAATAAGACGAGGCAAGCATATAACAAAGTGAGTTGCAGGGACAAACCAATTAAGACAAAGGATGCAACAACAAAGAAATAATCCGTTCTCGTCAAGCTTGGACGTTTAGCTAAAAAGCCATATAGATAAGTGTATAGGGTTCCAAAAATGGTCATGGAGAACAGGTTGAAAAAAACAGCTTCATTCAGCCCAGCCTGCTGATGGAATAGATAAGCCCAGTAAATCAACAAGAGTCCATGCATCAGAACCAGTATTGCGATTTTTTTATACATGATATTAATAATAACTCCTTACAATCCCCTCAACGGTCCGTCGCCTTTTAAGCCAGAGACCCACACCGATCAGTAATAATAACTTCGTTACCAAATAATATTCTACCATAGATTGAAGGTGGGAGATGGCGAGTGATAAACCCGCCAAGATCCCATTAACCAAGACCGTTTGATACTGAATAGCATTCAAGCGACCCAGATTCTCCCTTGATAGAATCGCATTCACTAGACCCCAAGTGATTAAAAAGCTTTGAATAAATAGAATCATAATCATCAGCAGGAATTCACTTCCCATTGAATGATTGAAAGCCTGTAGCCCCTCGAATAATAGACTCGGAAGCCATAATATTAGGCTAGCTAAATAAAGGCTCACGAGATAGCCCCTTACTAGGTACTTCAAAGGAAGCCCATTAGCTAAAAGAAACTCCAGACGCTTAGTCTGTTTATCACGAATTAAGGCTGGCTTGGCTAATTCCGTCACGATCACCCCATAAAGACAAAGCATTCCTTCCAACTGCAGCCATAAAGTAAGACCTCCATGGCCGGGTGACGAACCCTGAACAGCTCCAAACAAGCCCATCCCTAAAAAAATCAAGCCCGCAAACAAAACAGCATTCCGATCGAGGAGGGCTTTCACTTGTAATCGAATAAAAGTCATGACCAGGTCCCCTCCTGTCTAATGACCCCTTCCTTACTTAGATGGCGCCATTTCAAAGCAAGCAAGCCCGCTAAAACCAGTGTTAAGCAAACATTTAACCCCAACACTAAACTCGAAAGCGCAATGTGGTGATTCGCTAAAAATTGTAAAAATTGATTGGAAAAACTCCCCATCCCATAAATCAGCAAATTAAGACTGATAAAAAGTAGGTATTTAACAAATTTCAAATGTTTTTGTCCTAAGACCAACACATTAAAATACAAAATCGTCATAAAAACCAAGATAGCGGTGGACCCAAACAGACCTAGAATAGATAAGAAACCAAGTTCAAATGCTGGTAAAAAAACAAAAGCCATCAACAAGGCAAAAGGAATCACCATTGAAAAGCGGCACATCTGTAAACTATAAGCCAGCATCAAGGACTTAATATCAATGCCCGAAGCCAGAAAAAAGTCCAAGCGATGGCTCAGCTTATCCTTAACGGTCACATCCACCACCATTGACGTGCCCAATAGAAGACCCATGCCTAACATGAGTGCCCAGATTAATAATAACAAGGGATCGCTCCCAAACCAGCCCGAGACCTGACTAAGGTAATAGACTCCCAGATAGAAGACCCCACTAAATACCAGCGCTAACAAAGAATTGAATCGGTAATCACGACTATGCCAAATCATCGACGGCACGGCTTTATTTAATAGCTTCTGATCCTTCATTTCAACCCCTCCTCAATGAAGATATTCTCCAAGCGTTCCCCTTTCAAATCTTGGATCCGCTTGGTAAAGACGATCTGACCCTCTTTAATCATCGTGACCCAATCAGCCACTTTTTCAATTTCCTCAAGGTCGTGGGAAGTGAAGACGATTGTTTTACCCCGATCTTTTAAGACATCAATCACTTGACGAATCTGAATCCGCGAGATCGGATCGACCCCAGAAGTGACCTCATCGAGAAAGATCAGCGACCGGTCCATTAAGATAATGGTCAACAGAGATAATTTTCGCTTCATTCCCTTAGAATAGGTCGACACTTTACGCTCTAAATCCGCTTGAATCCCTAATTGCTGAGCCCAAGCCTGATAATCCTTTAACTCAAAGCCAAAATAGCGTCCGAATAAACGCAGATTCTCCAAGCCCGTCTTATCTTCATAAAGATAGTCATTCTCCAGCAACATAGCATGCTTGCCCTTCAATTGAACAGTTCCTTGATCCGGCTGATAAAGTCCCGTTATTAACCGCAACAAACTGGTCTTACCCGCTCCATTGGGTCCCATTAGTGCATGAACGGTATTTTGTTCAATCCTTAATGAAAAATCATTAAATAAGGTCTTTTGCTCAAAGTTCTTGCTTAGATGATCGACTTTTATTGCCCACATGGTCATTCCCCTCTTTCATCCATTTGATCTTAGCTTCATTCTACTAAGACAGGAGGCAACCTACCTGAGTAATCCCTGCAAGAATTCAAAAAAGCCCTTAAAGCGAGGAAGCCTGCTTCCAATAAAAAAAGCAAGCCTTTCAAACCGCTTGCTTTTGATCGATGAAGGATCGATTAATTTAATCCCAAATAATAAATACCTGTCACAATTAGAGGCACCGCTCCGACTAAGAAGATGATCAGCGATAACTGGGCTTTTTTCTTATATAAAGAAAATTCAAGCGATTCTTGCTGAGTCAAAGTCCGACGGGCATATTTCCTACGAAACAACAAATAGGTCACTAAGCCCGTTCCATGCCCATCCGACAAGCTCAAAGCCCCCCATAAGCGAGGGTGCTTCATCCCCCGCGCTCTTGCATCAATAGCGACCAACTGATAGAGATTATAATTCAACAAAAGAGCCCCCATTAAAAAGACCGCTCCCGAGACCACCATGATCACTTGATAGTTATTCATTATTTACCCTCCCTTAAAACCGTTGAATAATTTCTAGATAGATAAGCCCAGCTACTAGTAGCGATAAAACAAAGACAATCGACAATGCCAGTTGAAAAGGAATCCAGCGACTGATCGCCAAAACAAAGAGGATCCCTAATAAAGCAAACAACACAACTCGAATTAATAGTTTATTACTTTTAACCACATCGGTACTTTCATTCAGATGCTGCATATAATCGGCACTTCCCTTCAATAAGACATCGAGACTAACCTGATACAAATCACTCAGAGCAATCACATTCAATACATCGGGATAGGTTTTATTATTTTCCCAATTTGAAATAGACTGCCTGGAGACACCCAGCGATTCTGCCACCTCTTCTTGAGTCAACTTTGACTTTAGCCGGGCTTCTTTTAATAAGCTTCCTATGGTCATCTTTTTTCCTCCTTCTAGTCATGACTTTAAGCGATCCATCCTGAAAATACCATCCAGCTTCTTTGACATCCTCACAAAACAGGGTAAAAATTCTTTGACAAGGTCAAAATTCCCCTGTCAAAAATCATTGACATCGCCTTTTAATCGGTTTTGTGCCAGTCCAAGCAAGTTCTTAAAACTATTTTACTTGAGTAAGGCCACGAAAAAAAGAGGCTTTGAATCCTAGCACTTAAGCAAGTTATTCAAGCCTCACTCTTTGATTGAATAATGAATGGGATTGCTGAATCGACTTATTAATTATTCACCGCCGCCAGCAACTCAGTCAGCTCTTTGGTAAAAGCGCCCTCCTTTTTTGAATGATCTCTCTGGTAAAGCTGAGTAAATTCTTCTCCAAAGGCGACTATTTTGAGTCGATAAGTTGTCTTATCAGACACTTCTTCAAGCAGAATATGATCTATCTCACTGACTTTAATTCGCTTCAATAAGGACGTCGTTCCCAAAAATACCAGCACCGAATCCTTATTGATTCCTTGAAAAAAGGCTACAGAATAAAGGAGCAAGACGGAACTTCCCGCAAGGGCATAATCTTGAATCGTAGACCCCCATTGATAAGCCATATAAAAAGCAAGCACGGCATAGGCGATAAGTATCCACTGGACTAGCGGACGCTGCTTAATGAAAATAGTCATCTTACTTTATAGCCAATAATTATAGCCAAAACCTGCTAAAAACAAGCCTAGGACTAAATTCTTCAAATACACCCTCCCCTTCCATATTGCATTGATCGTTTCGATTAAACTCTCTTCGATAACTCTCCCCGATTAACAAGATTAATAACGTTTTTCGTAATATTGATTGATAAAGAAGGATAATAAGGGATAAGCCACTACCGCAAGCACTAATAGACCCGCTGGTAAATAAGCCTTCATCGACAGACAAATCACTGCCACCACACCCATCAAGACCATTAGAATCGATGTCATGCGTGCATTAACCTTGTCCCTAATCTTCTCATTGCGTTCATCCTGCACAAGGATCCGGTAATGCGAGTCAGTCTTCATTTGCTTAATGTGTCGAAGCTTTAAATAGGCAATCGTGACACTGATTGAAAAAACAAAGGTCAATAGAATCGTTATGGTGTCATTCTGTCTAAAGACCCATAATAATATTAAACTGACCATCCCGATTAAATAGCCCAAATACCAAATTTTATCCTTGTTCATCCTGGTCTTCCTCCTCAAATATAAAAATATCTTCAATCTGCAAGTCAAAAAGTCGTGCGATCTTAAACGCTAAGATAATGGAGGGATTATACCTTCCCTTCTCTAAGGAACCGATGGTTTGGCGGGATACCTCAAGCAAGCCAGCCAATGCTTCTTGAGTCATCCCATGTTGTTTTCTTATTGCTTCAAGCCGATTCTTCACCTTTGCCTCCCCCTAAAATGCTAAGCTAGCTTTACATTTAATATACAGCGAATCTCTTTCGATGTCAAGTAAGCTTTACATATATGATTAAAATAAACCTTTTACCCAGAAAAACTAGTACTTAAACAAATAAATCCAAAAGATTCTTTCACCTTTCCATTCTCCCTATTTATCCATTGCCTTATAATTTAATATCGGAGAAATCGAGATATAGTGCCGAAGGTCTTATATCCACCTCGATTTCATGGTAAAATTGGGAACGAAAAGAATATCAGATGAGGTGATAGCAATGGATCGAATTAGTTGGACCGATTACTTTATGGCACAAAGCTTGGTGATTTCAACGCGAAGCACCTGTGACCGATTGATGGTCGGAGCTGTCATTGTTAGAAATAATCGAATAATCGCAACGGGCTACAATGGGTCTGTCTCAGGCTTAACGCACTGCATCGATCACGGTTGTTTTGTGGTAGATGGACACTGTATTCGAACCATCCATGCTGAAGTGAATGCCGTCATTCAATGCGCTAAGATGGGGATATCTACCGATGGTGCAGAAATCTATATTACCCATTTCCCTTGTTATAACTGCTCCAAAGTCATCATTCAAGCAGGCATCAAGAAAGTACATTACCTCTACGACTACCACAATGATCCCAATGCGATCGATCTCTTTAATGAATGCGACATCCAAGTGAGCAAGCACGAACTTAGCCCTCATCTATTCGAACAAATTAAGCAACTCCACCTCACAAACATCGATCAGCAATAATCAAATAAGCTACTGAAGCCTAGGACTTCAGTAGCTTTTTCAGTCAGTAACTTTTATCTGGGAATCATAAGAAGACACAGTCATTCTCTAACATTTATAATGACCTTGCAACTAATTAAAGTAATAGACATTCCCAGCTCCACCCACATTATCGAAGGCTTTATTATGTTTTAAGCCCAATGATTCAGCGGTTTTTCTTGAAGGAATATTTTCATCTAATGTTAAGGTGACGACTTTATAATCATTGTTCAATTCAATCGTGACACGATCCATTATTTGACGAGCTGCCTCTTTGACAAATCCCTTTCTCGTATTAGACGGATCGATTCTATATTAGAGATTTAAATACTTTTTATCGTTTATTAAGGTAAACCTCAACCCACACAAGCCAAAAACACTATTATCTGCTTTATCGACTAAGGAATAATAGCCAAATCCATACTTATTATGATGGTCAATCATGGCATTTAAAGTATCGATAAATTCTTCCTTACTTGGCTTTTTCCATCCCGGATTAAACCGATTCGTTTCAGGATTGGCATGAATGGCATATAATTCATCAAAATCCTCCAGCCTAGGAACTCTTAATATTAAACGCTCAGTCTCTAATCGTTTCATCTCTGACTCCTTCACTTAATCTATATCATTGATTTACCCCTATTAATAGAGTCTTAACTATCCTTTCACATTCAGAGTGATGTCTCAGTAGCTGATGGCAACCAATCATTCCTCATGTTTACTTCTTTCCAACTTAATTATACACTCCTCATTTAATTTCACTGCAGTGTATATTATAATTACAGCAGTTGATTTAATAAAAAAGCAAATATTAAAACAACCAATTACACGTTACACACTCTTAACTTTCAAATATAAAATGTCGCAATTCAAGACCATGCACAAAGCTTATTTAACAAAAGCATAACCGGGAGGATTCGATTGATGATTAAAAAATTATATAAAAAGAGTGAGATTTGGTTTGCATTAGCATGGATTATTGTATATGTTGTGCTTGCATCAACAGGAGATAATATATCAGAAAATATAGGAATTTTAAAAATTGCAACCTTACCTATATTGATAATTTTATCAATCATATTATTTCTTTTTGTTAAAAATAATGGATTGGCAAAAAAGTATGGACTTTGTAAATCAGAAATTCCAGCTTCTAAAATGTTATTTTACATTCCATTAATAATTATAATGACAACAAACCTTTGGTATGGTGTAACGATTAATTTTTCACCATTAGAAAATGTATTATATATTTTATCGATGCTTTGTGTTGGTTTTCTTGAAGAAATGATATTCCGCGGATTTTTATTTAATGCACTGGTTAGGGATGGTGTGAAATCAGCGATTATCATTTCAAGTGTGAGCTTTGGAATCGGCCATATCGTGAATTTAGTAAATGGTTCAGGAGCGGAATTACTACCAACTATGTTACAAGTAGTCTATGCAATAGCTATTGGCTTTGCATTTGTCATGATTTATTACAAGACCAAAAGTTTGCTTCCCTGCATTTTAACACATAGTATTCTTAATAGTTTAAGCGTATTTGCGAATGAAGAAATCATTACACCACAAAAGCAAATTATTTCTAGTATTTTGATTGCGCTAATTGCAGCTGGATATGCATTATATATAGCTTTAGCCGTTAAAGAAAAAACACAAAATAATTAGGAGGGAACTTAAACTCTCCGTTTATTTCCTGAACTCCCCACTCCTAACAAAAATGATCGGCTATAAGATATGTCTCTTTTTCACTAGCTAAGAACTGCAATATTTGATGATGCTCGTTTATGAATCTCAAAGCCGTTCTGTAGTCACCAGGTGAACAACATGATGTCCATCTTCTTGGCCTTCCTCATAAACCTCTTTACATTCTATTAATATCAGATTCCCTTCTCTATCACCTACGCTAACGCTATATGGACTTATGTCACAGCTGATTAATAAAAGTTGATGCATTCCACTTCTCTAAGTCTTAATATTTTCTTGTCTATAATTTGCCAGACACTGTCTGTTAAATTACATCTCATTAATCCTATTTGATAAAGTTATCACTACATCAATAACCTTATCAAAAGTCAGATCATCAATATACTTATTTTCATTAAGATATACATCCCACAAGGATCTTAAGTATGAATCTTCTTTTATATCCTCGATTATTTCTTCATAGTCTTTTATTATTTCTTGACTTCCTCTTTTATTAGAGGTTCTCTCTATTGCTTCTTTTAAAATATCATAATCTATCTCATCTTTTTTTAGTTTGTAGAGAGTGTATAAGTCATAGAACTGTCTCTTATAC
>OJLW01000034.1_pt1 | contig 69855 bp, 65 predicted proteins | sample 1597021 | NCBI WGS metagenome assembly OJLW01 (sample SAMEA3904676, study PRJEB24821) | metagenome | biome: Builtin; feature: hospital; material: surface | place: USA | collected 2013-06-03
GTGCGCGGCCCTTGTGCGATCACGTCCACCCGTGCACCGTGATGCAGCAGCGGAATGATGTCTGATTCCGCGACCGGAACCGGCACCAGAGAGAACTCTTCGCCGGGTGGTTCCTCCGCAACCAAGGTTGCGGTGAGATCCGGTCCGACAAGGCGTGTGGAGGTCACCACCTCACCAGCTGATGCCGCCGCGGCAAGAAGCTGGCCCTCCGCCAGCGCGAGATCAGACAGTGCCCCCTGCGGTACTGCGTCAGCTGGAAGTCGCCGCAGGGCTACGTCCTCGCCGGTGAGGGTCGTGCCGGGCGCAACCTCACGGGCAAAGACAACCACCGCTGGATCATTGCGTGACACACCGACGATGACGTGCAACGCCGCGGCGATGACAAGCACCACCGCAACGATGCGGCGAATGATGACAGACCGGCGGTATCCGGGCGTGCGCAACTGTGCGAACTGTGCGTGAAGGTCCATAGGTATCTGACGGACCCTGCGCTACCCCGGTTCCCTCAGGCCCTAAAAAATCCGCTTGGGGTGATGATGTAGTCCACGGGTTGGTCGTGGTCGTTGCAAGGCACGGCGTCCACGATGTCCGCGTCGTAGACCACCGCGGCCACCGGTACGTTGAGTCCTGCAAGCGCACGGTCGTAATAGCCTTTGCCTTTACCTAGGCGCATCCCGCCTCGGTCCACCGCGAGTGCCGGCGCGACGATCAACCCGCACGAGCGCAGCACCCGGGAGGTGAATCTCGCGCCGGTGGGCTCGACGACTCCGAGTGCACCGGTTGCACCGGCGTCGTCGGCTGCGGCTGGGGACCACGCCAGCTCGCCGCTGCTGAGCGAGATTGGCAAGAACACCGTGCGGGCGGGCCCGGTAAGACGTGTCGCGAAATCGGCTGGGCCCGGCTCAGTAGCCAACGGGTTGTAGGCCGCGATGTTGGTCCCCACCGCATTCGTCTCACGCAAACACGCCAGTGTGTGCGACACAATCGCGTCGTCAAGTGACTGCTTACGTGCAGTGTCTGCGGCTAATTCGCGCCGGGTGGAGAGGTGGGCTCGTCGTAAAGCATCTTTTGCATTGACGGCTGGTGTGGATTGAGACACGGAACTCCTTGGGTCGCTCACCGGGTTTACAGGGGCGTCAGGTTAAGCTCATGACTTATGCGGAATTCTACTGACCACACTGCTGCGGCCCCGGCTGCCACGGACGGCAACGCGTTTTCGTTGAAGACGGTTGTTGTTCCTGCTGCTGGTATGGGGACGCGTTTTTTGCCGGCGACGAAGACTGTGCCGAAGGAGTTGCTGCCGGTGGTGGACACTCCGGGCATTGAGTTGATCGCCCAGGAGGCTGCGGCCTGTGGTGCGCAGCGTTTGGCGGTGGTGGTGGCGCCGAATAAGGAAGAGATCATGCGCCACTTCGGTGACTTTGCCGAGTTGCAGGATCTCATGGTCGCGCGCGGCAAGGAAGAGCAGGCTGAAAAGGTTGCTCGTGCTGGCGAGCTGATTCAGGCTGTTGCGGTTGAGCAGGATCAGCCCCTCGGCCTGGGTCATGCTGTGGGGTGTGCGGAGCAGGCGCTTGACGACGACGAAGATGCCGTGGCCGTCATGTTGCCGGATGATCTTGTGCTGCCGATGGGGGTGATGGACAAGATGGTTGAGGTGCGCAATCGCCTCGGTGGGTCTGTGCTGTGTGCGTTTAACGTCTCGCGTGAAGAGGTGTTTAACTACGGCGTGTTTGATGTTGAGGATGCGGGGGAGTCCTTTGATGGCATCGAGGTGTTGAAGGTGCGTGGCATGGTGGAAAAGCCTGCTGTGGAGGATGCGCCGTCGACGCTTGTGGCTACTGGCCGGTATTTGTTGGATCGTGGCATTTTTGATGCGTTGCGTCGTATTACCCCGGGTAAGGGCGGCGAGCTGCAGTTAACTGATGCCATTGAGTTGATGATCTCTGAAGGCCACCCGGTGCATGTGGTGGTTCATGAGGGCAAGCGCCATGATTTGGGCAATCCGGGTGGGTATATTCCGGCGAATGTGGACTTTGGTCTGCACGATGAAAAGTACGGGCCGGCGTTGTACACGGCGTTGAAGAAGATCATCACCGAATACGAAGCAGAACACCCCGAACTGACAAACTAAGGCGAAAGTAAGGCGGGTACATCCATGCGCAGCGTTGAGGAGCAGCTTGCAGCGGTGATTGATGCTGCCGTTGCGCCGGAGCCCATCCGCGTCGCACTCACTGATGCCCTCGGGCTGCGGTGCGCGGAGGAAATCGCCGCCACCCGCCAGGTTCCCGGTTTTGCTCAGGCTGCCATCGACGGGTTTGCGGTTCGCGCCGTCGACGTCGGCGGTACCGCAGGTCTGCGCAGGCGACCAGCAGCTGGCGCCGAGGATGAGTCCGAAGCGGACGCCGAAGAGCAGAAGGCCCCACGCCCGGCGCCCGATCGTGCGCTGCCGGTCGTCGGTGAGGTGCCCGCCGGATCTCAGAAGCCGCTGCGCCTCCAACCACGCCAGGCGGTGCGTGTGGCCACGGGCGCACCACTGCCCACCCTGGCTGATGCTGTGTTGCCGCTGGAGTGGACCGACCGCGGCCGCAAGCGCGTGACTCCGCTGCGCCCCGTGCGCACCGGTGACTTTGTGCGCAAGGCCGGCGACGATATCCAGCCCGGCGACGTTGCCGTGCGCCAGGGCACCATCTTCGGTCCCGCGCAGGTGGGGCTGGCTGCTGCGGCCGGTCGCGACAAGGTGCTCGTTTACCCGCGCCCGCGAGTGACGGTGATGAGCTACGGTCTGGAACTCGTCGATTTGGAGCGCGACCCCGGTTTGGGTCAGGTCTTCGACATCGCTTCTTACGCTGTGGCTGCCGCTGCTGAAGAGGCTGGCGCTGAGGTGCAACGCGCGGGCATCATCAACGCGGAGCCGCGCCGCATGCGCGAGACCATCGCCGGTTACGTGGATAAGAGCGAGTGCATCATCATCACCGGCGCCGTCGGTGGCTCCGGGGCTACGGCGATCCAGGAGATCCTGCGCGAGATGGGGCAGATCGACACCACCCGCGTTGCCATGCACCCTGGCTCCGTTCAGGGCTTCGGCGTGCTGGGGGAGGAGAGGATCCCGGTGTTCCTCTTGCCCTCGAACCCGGTGAGCGCTCTGGTGATTACGGAGACCATCGTCCGGCCACTCATCCGCCGTGCCCTCGGGGCGCCGACGATCACGCGTCAGACGGTGCGTGCGCGTTCGTTGCGTCCGATGGAGTCCATCGACGGTCGTCGGGGCTACATTCGCGCCCGCCTCATGCGCGACAGCGAGACCGGCGAGTACCTCGTGGAGCCGCTGAGCGTGCTCGACGCCGGCCCGACTCACTTGCTGGCTGGGTTTGCGGAGGCCAACGCCATGATCCACTTGCCAGAGGGTGCCACCCACGTGCGCCCGGGCGACGAGGTGGACGTCGAGTTCATCCGGCAGCGCAGCTAGCGTGTTTGCCATGTTTCGCCCGCCCACACCGGGCTGGCCAGAACTGACCCCTGCCGTCGGGCTGCCGGACGGTGCGCGTGTGCAGTTGCGTCCGCTGCGCGGTAGTGATGGGGCGGATTGGTGTGAGACGCGCGTCGTCGATAGGCAATGGCTCGCGCCTGTCGAGCCCACAGTGGACGGCACCTGGGAGGACGCCCACTCGCATGCAGCGTGGCGCAACTCGTGGCTCAACCTCAAACGCATGGCGCAGCAGGGCACGGTGGTGCCGATGGTCATCGAGGTCGACGGCGCGTTTGCCGGCCAAGTGACGTTGGGCAACATCCAGCACGGGATCGTCTCCGAATGCTGGATCGGCTACTGGGTGCATTCGCCATATATGGGTCGCGGGGTCGCGTCGGCGGCGTGTGCACTCGGCGTGGATCACGCCTTTGGGCGCGTGGGCCTGCACCGTGTGACGGCGACGTATCTGCCGGGCAATCCTGCCTCTGGCAAGGTGCTGCGCACCAACGGCTTTGTGGAGGAAGGCTATTTGCGACGCAACCTGCACATCGACGGGCAGTGGCGTGACCATCACTTCGTCGCCATCAATATCGATGACTATCCCACGACCGCGGTGCAACGGCTCCGCCGCGCGGGTCGGCTTGTCTAGGTTGTCTGGTTTTTGAATTCCTTTCTGTGACCACGGCGCGCCAACCCGCCGAGTGTCGGTTGTGCCGATACCGTGGCGTGAAGTGTCTATTGGGTGCATGTAGTTGCGGAAAGGTCTGTGATGGGCAGCTCGAGCTTATTGATCGTTTTGATCCTCATCGTGTGGGTGATCGTGCTCGCGCCGTTGGCGGTGGGGAATAACAAGCCGATTCGCCGCTCCGGTGAGGGCTACGAAGAGACGCGCGTGCTGCACAAAGGTGGCGACGCCCCCATGGCAACCCGCCGTCGCCCGAAGCTGACCCAGGCTGACATCCACCGCCACGACGACGCAGATGACGATTACGAGGTTGTCGAGGCTGTCGCCGAGGAGGAGCAGGTGCTTATCGACGACGCCCCGAACCTGCGCCTCTTCAAATCCGCACAGGCCGAAGACGCTGCCCAGGACGACAACACCGTCGATGGCGAAGTTATCGAGCACGTCGCCGACGAGGCTGACGCTGAATCCCAGGACGAGGCTGCACCCGCCGAGTCTGAGGAATCTGTCGAGACCGCTGAATCTGCTGAGACCGCCAGTGTTGTCGCCGCAGAGGCTGGCGGCTCGACCGCAATCTCTGTGCTCGTCCAGAACGAAGAAGGCGCTGAACACACCGCTGAAGAAGCTGTCGAGGAAGACCTCTACGAGCTCGACGAGACGTACACCTCGCCGGCGGACCTGGGCTACGCCACCGCAGACACCGTCACAGACGCAGACACGGACACAGGCGCTGAGGCTGAGGTCGCTGACGCTGAAGGTGCGGAGGACGCAGAGGACAACCCGGACGCTGTCGAGGCCGTCGACGCTGAGGATGCTGTGGACGCAGACGCAGACGCAGACACAGACGCTGAAGACGCGGCCGAAAACGATATCGTCGACGAGGCAGACATCGCATTTGCGGCGTCGCGTCGTGGCCGCGGTGGCTACGACCCACAGCGCGAGCAAGCAGCCAAGGCCACGCGCCAGCAGCGCCGCCAGCGCACGCTGCTCGGTCTGCTTGCAGCGTGTGTGATCACGTTTGTGGCCGCGTTCGTCGCCGGTGGCTGGGTGTGGGCGCTCAACATCGTCGCGCTCGGCCTGACCGCGTGGTACATGATCGCACTGCGCCACACCGTGCTGCAGGAGCGCGCACTGCACCAGCGTCGTCTGCGTCAGTTGCGTCGCGCGCGCCTGGGTGTCGCTCTGGGTGATGAGGCCAACTCGCGCGAGCGCGTTGCTCGTCGTTACTCGGGTTCGGTGATCCTGGATCTTGACGACGACAGCCCCGACTTCGACGCACTGCCCGTTTCTCGCTTCACTCCGCCAGAAGACGACCACGACCGGGCCGACTACCGCGATATCCGCGACCGCTTCGCTGCACGCGCCAGCTAGTGCTTATAACCAGGCGATTTAACCACATCGGGTTGCAGGAGTAACGTGGCAATCGCCTTCAAGAGGCGCCCTTGAGGGGCTATAGCTCAGTTGGTAGAGCGTCGCGTTCGCAATGCGAAGGTCAGGGGTTCGATTCCCCTTAGCTCCACTTTCCGCCCCGCACGATAGAACGATCGTGCGGGGCTTTCGCTATGGAAAGGATTGGTCACAGTGTCCGCGCAGTGCTCATCGTTGCGCTGCTAAACCTTGCGTACTTCTTCGTTGAGTTCGTCGCTGCGATATCGATTGGTTCCGCATCATTGTTTGCGGACTCGGCCGACTTCCTCGAAGACACCGCTATCAACCTGCTCGTGTTTGTTGCGGTTGCATGGCCTGCTTCGAGGCGACGCGCTGCCGGCAGTGTCCTCGCCGCCCTGATCTTGATCCCGGCGGTGGCAGCCGTGGTGACTGTGGTGGTCAAGATTTTGAACCCAGAGCCACCCTCACCGGAAGGGCTGACCGGTGTTGCGCTCGGCGCGCTGGCGGTCAACCTGATCTGTGCCGTGATCCTGCTGCGGCTGCGCGACGAAGGCTCGTCGCTTGCCACCGGCGCGTGGCTCGCGGCACGCAACGACGCGTTGGCCAACGTGCTCATCATCGTCGCGGGATTGCTGACCTTCGTGTGGCACACCGCGTGGTTCGACATCATCGTCGGCGCGATCATCGCTGCGGTGAACTTTTCGGCAGCGAAGGAAGTGTGGGAGGCCTCCCGTGAGGAGTACGACTCGGTCGAGGACGCCTTCGCCAAAATGGACGACGACTAGTCCCACACTCCGGATCTGCCGCGCTTCCACGTGCCGATGAGGTTCGTGTCCAAGATGCCGGTGGACTCCATCAGCGCGTACATGGTCACCGGTCCGACGAAGGTGAACCCCCGCTTCTTCAGATCCTTGGCTAACTGTGCAGACTCGTCGGATTGTGTCGGGACTTCCGCCATCGTGCGCGGGGCAGGGGTTGTTTCCGGCTTGTAGGACCAGATGAACTCGCCCAGGTGCGTGCCCTCCTCGCGCAGGGCAAGTGTTGCCTTGGCGTTGGTCACGGCGGCTTGGAGTTTGCGGCGGTTGCGGATCAAGGTGTCGTCGTCAAGCAAATGCTCAATGCTCATGCCCGCGACCACCTCCGGGTCGAAGTTTGCGAAGGCGTCGCGGAACGCATCGCGCTTTTGCAGGATCAACCGCCACGACAAGCCCACCTGGAAGCCCTCGAGGCAGACGCGTTCAAACATGCCCCGCTCGTCGCGTACGGGGTCGCCCCACTCTGCGTCGTAGTAGTCGCGCAGCAGGGGATCGGTTGCGGCCCATGGCGGGCGCGCACGGCCGTCTTCGCCGACGACGGGCCATCCTGCGGCGTCTGGAAGTTGGTCAGTTTCGTTCATCTTGTTTTCACTCATAACTATTGGACTCGTTTCTACCCCATTCGGTTCCACGGGTACGCTCATTGGCATGAATAGGCCTGCCGTACGTGACTTTGCGCTGCTCCTTTTGCGTCTTGTCCTCGGCACCGTATTTGTCGCCCGCGGGTTTCAACACTGGTTTGACACCGGCATGGCGCAAACCGGGCGCGATTTCGCGGCACTCGGGGTGCCGCAGCCACAACTGTCCGCATACCTGACTGGTACCGCTGAACTTATCGGTGGGGCGTTTTTGGCAGTGGGGCTGCTCACTACGATCGTCGCGTCGGTGCTGACGCTGCTCGTGCTCGCCGCGGGGTATTTCGTGCACCTGGATAACGGGTTCTTCGTGGAAAACGCCGGGATCGAGTACCCGCTGGTGCTAGCTGCGGCGTTGTTTATCATCATCGTGTTCGGCACCGGTCGTGCGAGTTTGGATGGGGTGTTAACGCGTGCTTAGCCACGAGGAAGTTCAGGCAGCGCTGTCTGCGCGTATCGACGGCGAACCGGCCGGTCTCGACGACGCCGTCGTCGACGCACACCTGGCGAGCTGTGATGAGTGCCAGGCCTTCCTCGACCAGGCCCTGGTGCTCTCCCATGAGTTCGTGCCGCAGGAGCGTCCCGCGATGGCCCCGCCGCAGGATCTGTCAGAGGTGATCCTGGCGAGCGTGGACGACGAGTGGCGCAAGCTCTCGCAACGGCGCGCTTTCGGCCTTGCCATCGGGCGCACTCTGCTTTTCGCCATGGCGGTGGCGTGGGTGCTGTGGGCCATCAGCCTCATCGTTGCGGGTGGGGAAGCGCCGGTGGTGGCGTCTAGCGCGTCTGTACGCCTTGGTGTGGCGCTAGCGCTGGCGTTTACGGCGTGGAAGCCGCGTCAGATCCCGGGCGTGCTGCTGATCGTGGGGTCGATGTTCACCTTCACGGTCGGCTTCGCGGTGCGCGACGCGGTCCTTGGCGCGGGTGAGTTTGAACCCGCCGCGGTATTCATCCCGTTTGTCAGCGTGATCGCGCTGGTGTGGACGTGGTTCGCGGACCGCGGCGGGGAAGTGCGCCGAGCGTGGCGCATTCTCGGCGCCAACCCGTTGTAGTTACTTCCAGCTCGGCAGCCACATGAGGGATTCGTAGTAGGAATCCGGGATGCGCAGGCCGTAGAAGATCGGGGACCAGTAGAAGAAGCTTGCCGCGACCAAGGCGATGTAGACCACGGCAGCGAGTTGGCCCCAGCGCATCTCAAAGCCTGCGACCTTGTTGACCCACCCCCACGTCACGGGTCCGCCCTTCTTCGCAAGGTTGCCCACCGCCAGTGCAAGCAGCACCGCCGTAAACGGCACGAGAGCAGTGGCGTAGAAGAAGTACATCTGGCGGTCGAATGCAGCCAGCCACGGGAGGAAACCGGCGGCGAAGGCGATCACCGGAACGATGACGCGGAAGTCCTTGCGGGTCAGCCAGACCCAGCACGCCCAGAGCAGGACTGGCACGGTGAGCCACCAGATGGCAGGGGTGCCGAACATGTAGATCATCTCGCGGCAGGTGCCATCGCCCGGGGCGACCTTGCACTCCAAGTCAGTGGCGGAGTAGTAGAGGATCGGGCGCGCAGAGACGAGCCATGCCCACGGCTTGGAATCCCACGGGTGAGAGTGCCCACTCGAGGAGGTCAGGGATGCGTGGAAGTTCAGGACGGAGAAGTGGTAGTACAGCCAGCCAGCGACGGAATCGGGCAGGTTTGTCAGCCAGGGCCAGTCGGAGCCGGCGATGGTGCCGTCGGCAAGCGAGTGGCGGTACACAGAGGTCTCGGATGCGAACCAGGCGCGCCAGGACCAGATGTAGAGCAGCGCCGGGATGAGCACGATCGACGCCAGCGCCGCCGGCACGTCGCGCAGCAAGGTGCCTGCGACCGGTTTTTCCACGCCGTAGCGGCGGCGCAGGTAGAGGTCCCAGAACGACGACAGTAGGCCGAAGAACATGATGTAGTACAGGCCATTCCACTTCACCGACAGCGCAAGACCAAGCGCGATACCGGTGGCGAAGCGCCACCAGCGAAAGCCCATCCGCGGGCCGAACGGGCCGGTGCCGTCCAACTTGCCGGCCAGCCAGGCATCGTGCCAGCGGTGGTGCACCTCGCGCATGTCGCCGGCGAGCGTCCAGGCGGCAATGACGATAAACAGGACCTGGAAGATATCCAGCATGCCGAATTTGGCTGCGACGAGCAGGACGCCGTCGAAAAGCGCGATGATGCCCGCGACCACACCGATAGAGGTGGACTGGCTCACGCGGCGCGCGATGAGGAACACGAACACGATCACCGCGGTGCCAAACAGTGCGGTGATGATGCGCCAACCCAAAGGCGTGTAGCCGAAGATGGTTTCGCCCATCGCTAGCAATTGTTTGCCCAGCGGCGGGTGCACGACCAGGCCGTAGCCCGGGTTCGACTCAATGCCGCCGAGTACCGGGTTGAAGGAGCTGCGCACCATGTCCCAACCCTGCGGTACGTAGTGCTTCTCGTCGAAGACCGGGGTGCCGGAACTGGTCGGCTGGGTCAGCCCCAGGAACCTGGTAAACAGCGCGAGGACACCGATCACGCTGGCGGCGATGGTGTCGCGGCGCGTCCACGGCACCGATACGGGTGCGGTGGGGGCCGGTCGGCTCGGGCGGACTTTGCGCGCCGCGCCTGGTTCGTCTGGCGCCGGGGTGGCGTTGGAAGTGCTCGCGATAGTGGTCACGGACGAAGATACTAGCGCCTGACGCGTATGCTTCAGGCTTATGTCCGCCGAGCATGATCGTGAAACCCAGTTCCCAGCTACCGGAGTGGTGCTCGCTGCCACACCGCTGGGCAACATCGGGGACGCCTCTCCACGGCTCGTGCAGGCCCTTGGTCAGGCCGATATCGTCGCCGCGGAGGACACGCGTCGCACCCGCGCGCTGGCTGCGGCACTCGGTGTGGAGATCACCGGGCGTGTGGTGTCCAACTTCGACCACAACGAGGACGCGCGTTCGCGTGAGCTTCTCGACGCCGCCCGCACCGGTACCGTCCTCGTCGTCACGGATGCCGGCATGCCGATTGTTTCCGACCCAGGGCATTCGATCGTCGCCGCCGCCCACGACGCCGGCATCCCCGTGACCTGTATCCCGGGCCCGTCTGCGGTAACCACGGCACTCGCGCTGTCCGGGCTCAACGTCGGCCACTTCATCTTCGACGGCTTCGTGCCCCGCAAAGCTGGTGCGCGCCGGGCCTGGCTGGAAACTCTTGTCGACGAGCGCCGCGCCGTCTGCTGTTTCGAATCCCCGCACCGCATCGCGCAGTTGCTTGACGACGCCGCCGACGTCCTCGGCGGTACACGCCGCGCCGCGGTGTGCAGGGAGCTGACCAAAACCTACGAAGAGGTCAAGCGCGGCACCCTAGCGGAACTTGCCGAGTGGGCCGCGGACGGCGTGCGCGGGGAGATCACGCTTGTGATCGAAGGCGGGGAGCCGAAGCAGCCGGAAGCGGAAGATTTGGTGGGGAAGGTGCTTGAGCTCGTCGAAAAGGGCGAGCGTATGAAGGACGCTGCGAAACAGGTCGCCAAAGCGCACGGCGTGAAAGTAGGGGACCTGTATGATGCCGCGCTCGCTGCGCGCGGTTGAGTAAGTTCTCGCGACAACTCGGTTAGCACAAAGGTGTTATTTACGTTAGCCTGCTTGGGCACTTTTAAACACCTGAAAACTTCAAAGGAGTAACCGTATGTCTCAGCGAGACTCACAAAGGGATCCACACGATCCCGATGCGGAGACGCAGAGCACTGATCAATACGCACCCCAAGAAACTTCTGCAGCCAGCGAACTTGCTGCGCTGCTCGACGCCGACCGCGACGGCGTTGCGACGGACTACGTCGACCCGGAAGAGCGCATGGAGCGTGCCGCGGATGCAGAAGATGCCCCAGTGAACTGGGGCATTGTCATTCCGTTGGCCATTATTGTCGCGGCAATTGTCGGCTGGGGCCTGGCTGCCCCCGACAGCTTTTCCAACTTCGCCGATGCCGCCTTCACCTGGGTGATTGACAACCTGGGCTGGGCATTCGTCCTCGGCGGCACCATTTTTGTCATTTTTGTCATCGTGATTGCGGCGTCGAACTTCGGCACCATTCGCCTCGGCACCGCAGACGAGCGACCAGAATTTAAGACCACTTCATGGATCGCCATGATGTTCGCCGCCGGCATGGGCATCGGCCTGATGTTCTACGGCGCCGCAGAACCACTGGCGATGTACCTCGACGGCGTACCCGGCCACAACGAACGTGAAGTAGGCGCTGCCATGGCACAGACCATGTTCCACTGGACGCTGCACCCGTGGGCTGTGTACGCCATTCTCGGCCTGGCCATTGCGTATTCGACGTTCCGCCTTGGCCGCAAGCAGCTGCTGTCGAGCGCTTTCATCCCGCTGATCGGACAGAAGGGTGCTGACGGCTGGCTCGGTCGTCTCATTGATGCGTTCGCTGTGTTCGCCACCATCTTCGGCACCGCCTGCTCCCTGGGCCTTGGCGCGCTGCAGATCAGCTCCGGCCTGGAGGCGTCCGGCTTCGTGGACAACCCATCCACCAAGCTGACTATCGGTATTGTCTCCGTGTTGACCCTGGCGTTCCTGCTGTCCGCAATGTCGGGCGTGTCCAAGGGCATCCAGTGGCTGTCTAACGCCAACATGGTCATCGCCGCGATCCTGGCGATCTTCGTCTTTGTCTTCGGCCCGACCGTTGCGCAGCTGAACATGCTGCCGACCGCATTTGGTAACTACCTGCAGAACTTCTTCGAAATGGCAGCCCGCACCGCAGAGAGCTCCGACGGCCAGGCCGGTGACTTCCTCTCCGGCTGGACCATCTTCTACTGGGCGTGGTGGATCTCCTGGTCGCCGTTCGTCGGTACGTTCCTGGCTCGCATCTCCCGCGGCCGCACCGTCCGCGAGTTCTGCCTCGGCGTCCTGCTTGTCCCGGCTGGCCTGTCCACCGTATGGTTCGCCATCTTCGGCGGCACCGCCATCAAGATGGAGCAGGATGGCCAGTCCATCGTCGGCGGCGGCTCCAACGAGGAACAGCTGTTCAACCTGCTGCACGCCCTGCCGGGCGGCTACGTTGTCGGCGTGTTCGCCCTGTTGCTGCTGGGTACCTTCTTTATTACCTCCGCAGACTCGGCCTCGACCGTGATGGCGTCCATGACCCAGTCCGGCAAGACCGAAGCCAAGCCGTGGCTGGCCGCTATGTGGGGCGTGGCTACCGCATTCGTCGGTCTGACCCTGCTGATCTCCGGTGGTGCTGACGCGCTGAACTCTCTGCAGTCCGTCACCATCGTGGCCGCAACACCGTTCCTGTTCATCCTTATCGCGCTCATGTTCGCGATTGTGAAGGACATGTCCAACGACACCATTTACCTGGATAAGAAGGAACACGAGCGCTTCGCCCGCCAGCTGGCTATCGAGCGCCGCATGCACCGCGACCAAGCGCAACTCGACGCACGTCGCGAGCAAATGAAGAAGATGCTGAAGCCGCGCGCGAAGAACTAACGCGTAGCGTTTCGCACCTTCGTTGCTGGCCCCGCGGAGCAGTTTCCTTGCTTGGCGGGGCCATAACTTATGCTGGGAGCCATGACTGCTGCTGATTCCACCCAGAACGTTCTTGTGTGTGTGGCCTGGCCGTACGCAAACGGCCCGCGCCACATCGGACACGTCGCCGGCTTCGGCGTCCCGTCCGATGTCTTCGCCCGCTACCAGCGAATGGCTGGCAAGAACGTGCTCATGGTCTCTGGCACCGACGAACATGGCACTCCGCTGTTGGTCCAGGCGGATAAGGAAGGCGTCAGCGTCAAGGAATTGGCGGACCGCTACAACAAGCAGATCGTGGAAGACCTCGCAGGCCTTGGCCTGTCCTACGACCTGTTTACCCGCACCACGACCCGCAACCACTACGCGGTGGTCCAAGAACTGTTCCGCGGGTTGGACGCTAACGGCTACATGGTGAAGGAAACCACCAAGGGGGCGATCTCCCCGTCGACGGGCCGCACACTGCCGGACCGCTACATCGAGGGCACCTGCCCAATCTGTGGCGCAACCGATGCCCGCGGTGACCAGTGCGACACCTGCGGCAACCAGCTGGACCCGGCAGACCTGATCAACCCGGTGTCCAAGATCAATGGCGAAACTCCGGAGTTCGTCGAGACTGAGCACTACATGCTCGACCTGCCGTCGCTCCACGACGCACTCGAGGCGTGGCTGTCCACCCGCGAGGACTGGCGTCCGAACGTGTTGAAGTTCTCCCTGAACCTGCTCGAGGACATGCGCCCGCGCGCCATGACCCGTGACATCGACTGGGGCATCCCGATCCCAGTAGAGGGCTGGCAGGACAACCCGTCGAAGAAGCTCTACGTCTGGTTCGACGCCGTCGTCGGTTACTTGTCTGCCTCCATCGAGTGGGCTCACAACATTGGCAAGCCGGAAGCTTGGAAGGACTTCTGGCAGGACCCAGCCACCGAGGGCTACTACTTCATGGGCAAGGACAACATCACCTTCCACTCCCAGATCTGGCCGGCGGAGCTGCTTGGCTACGCGGGCCAGGGCTCCAAGGGCGGCGAGGTACACAGTCTTGGCGAGCTCAACCTGCCCACCGAGGTTGTCTCTTCTGAGTTCCTCACCATGTCGGGCTCGAAGTTCTCCTCGTCGAAGGGCGTGGTCATTTACGTCAAGGACTTCCTCAAGGAGTTCGGCCCGGACCCGCTGCGCTACTTCATCGCAGTCGCAGGCCCGGAGAACAACGACACCGACTTCACCTGGGACGAGTTCGTCCGTCGCGTGAACAACGAGCTGGCCAACGGCTGGGGCAACCTGGTCAACCGCACCGTGTCCATGGCGCACAAGAACTTCGGCCAGGTGCCCGCGCCGGGCCCGCTGGAGGCGTCCGATGAGCGCATTCTGAACCTTGCGGAAGAAACCTTTGCTACCGCCGGTGCGGACCTGAGCGAGGCACGGTTCAAGAACGCGATCATCAAGATCATGCACGTCGTTGGTGAAGCGAACGCCTACATCGCGGAGCAGGAGCCGTGGAAGCTGGCTAAGGACGAGTCCCAGCGTGAGCGTCTGGCCACCGTGCTGTGGACCGCGCTGCAGGTGGTGTCGGACTGCAACGCCATGCTCACCCCGTTCCTGCCGCACACCGCCCAGAAGGTCCACGAGACCTTGGGCCGCACCGGCGTGTGGGCTGCTGAGCCGCGCATCGAGGAGATTGTCGACGACGCCGACTTCGACCTCGTCGGCGTCGGCCTTCCGGAGAAGGGGCAGAAGTACCTGACCATCACCGGTGACTACACCCAGCAGCAGGCCGTGTGGCAGCGCGTGGAGGTCACCCCGGGCACCGAGTTGGCTAAGCCGCAGCCGCTGATTGCCAAGCTCGATGCTGAACTTGGCGAGACCGGCCCGGAGTGGGCGCCGGTGCAGAAGTAGGCCTAGAGAAACTGGTTGAGGAACCCGGTGAGTTTGCCGGGTTCTTCGTCTTCAAAGCGCTGGTCCACGACGACGAGCGGGGCGGTGTACTTCTCGTCCGCGCCGCCGGGATTTTTGACGACGACAAGATCGGTCCCGTAGTCGTCGATAAGCAATTGCCAAGAAAAGCCCTCCCGCACGAGCGCCTCGCCGAGGGCGGTGCCGTAGATGCGGGCGGTTTCGCCGCGAGGAAACGCACGCTGCACATCGCGGGGAAGTGCCAGGTAATCGGCAAGTTCCTCCTCGAACGAGGCGACGATATCCGCCGGGGAACCGTTGATGCCACGACCGGCTGCCTCGGCCAGGTCGGCCTCAATTTGGGTGCGGGTGGCTGAGTCAATGTCGTTGAATGCCATAGGGTGCATCGTATGAGCAAAAAGAAGCCACGTCCCACTCCCGTGCCCGCCGAGCCGATCGCCGGGCTCGTCGATGCACACACGCACCTCGCGTCCTGCGGCGCACGTACCGCGGAAGAGATCGACACGTTTGTCCAGCGTGCCGTAGCCGCCGGGGTCGAGCGCATCTGCACCGTCGGCGATGGCCTCGACGAAGCGGAACTTGCGCTTGAGGCCGCACATCTCAACGAGCGCGTGTTTGCCGCGTGCGCGATCCATCCGACCAGGGCGCATGAACTTGACGACGACGCGCGTGCCCGCCTACAGACCATGGCCGCCGACGCGCGTTGCGTCGCGGTGGGGGAGACCGGCATCGATACGTACTGGCTCAAACACGACGCGGAGCGCACCGCACCGCTGGACGTACAGGAGGAGGCGTTTCGCTTCCACATCGACCTGGCTTGCGAGTCCGGTAAGGCGCTGATGATCCACAACCGCGAGGGTGATGCGGAGATCATGCGGATTCTCGACGACGCCCCGCGCCCCGAACACGTCATCTTGCACTGCTTCTCCTCGCCACTGGACGTGGCACGCGAGGCGATCGAGCGTGGCTACGTACTGAGCTTCGCGGGAAACGTCACGTTCAAGCGCAACGAGGAACTGCGCGAGGCCGCCCGCCTGGCGCCTGCCGGCCAGTTGTTGGTGGAGACCGACGCGCCGTACATGACGCCGGAGCCGTTCCGCGGCGCGCGCAACGAGCCATCGCTTATCGGCCACACCGCGAAGGTGTTGGCCGAAATTCGCGACATGGATGTGGCCGATGTGGCACGTGATATCAGTGAGACGTTTTCACACGTCTACGGGGTGTGACCTGGAACATTAGTGCGCGTCGGTCCTTGTGTCCCGGCGGGCGTTACCGTATTGTTACCGAAGTTGCTTTACGTTAACCCCTCGGAGGAAGCGCGAATGTCTCGTCAGATCAAGCGGATCAACCCGAAGAACTCCGCCGCAAAACGCGTCGCGGTTGGCACTGTCGCCGGCGCCGTGCTCGTCGGTGGTGCGGGCACCGCGCTGGCCTCCCAGAAGCAAATCACCGTGGATGTCAACGGTGAGGAAACCAACGTCCGCACCTACGCCGCCGACGTCGCAGGCGTACTGCAGTCCGCGGGCGTTGACGTTGACCCGCAGGACCTTGTCTACCCAGCGCCGGGGGAGAAGATCTCGCGTGGCGATACCGTCACCGTGCGCACCGCCAAGCCGGTCGCCGTTGTCGTCGACGGTGTTGCCCAGCAGATCACCTCGACCGCCAGTACCGTCGGCGAACTGCTCGAGGAAGCCGGCGTTACCTCCGCCGCGGGCGTGGACATCGACCGCGACGAGACGGTCACCGAAGGCCTCAACGTGGACGTGACCACACCGAAGATCGTGGCACTTCGCGACGGCGGCAACCTCACCTACGTTTCCGCCGCAGCCAAAACCGTCGGCGACCTGCTGTCGGCGCGTGGCGTCACCTTCGATAGCGACGACCGTTTGAACCATGCGCTCGCCGACGCGATCGTGCCGGGCATGGAAATCGTCCTCGACCGCGTCAACACCATCGACCGCCCAGAGACCGTCGCGGTGGAAGAACCCGCCGAATACATTGACGACGACACCCTCGACGAAGGCACCGAAGAAGTCCGCGAAGAAGGCGTGCAGGGCGAAAAGCAGATCATCCACCGCACCGTGACCGTCAACGGTGTTGTCGAATCCGAAGGCGTTGCCGAGGAGAAGGAAACCAAGAAGGGCAAGCCCGCCGTCATCGCGCGTGGCACCAAGCAGACGGGCAACACCGGCGCGGCAGCCCCTGCCGTGGCTAACGGTTCCGTCTGGGACGCGATCGCAGCCTGCGAATCCGGCGGCAACTGGTCCATCAACACCGGCAACGGCTACCACGGTGGCCTGCAGTTCAACCCGGGCACCTGGGCAGCCTACGGCGGCACCGCCTTCGCGCCGACCGCCGACCTGGCCACCCGCGAACAGCAGATCGCCATCGCTGAGCGCACCCAAGCCGCCCAAGGCTGGGGCGCGTGGCCTGCCTGCACCGCCCGTCTGGGCCTGCGCTAAATGGCGGGCGCGCAGCTGCTCGGCCCGGCCGAGATCCGCGAACTCGCGGCAGAACTCGACGTCACGCCTACCAAGAAACTGGGGCAGAACTTCCTGCACGACCCAAACACCGTGCGCATGATCGTCGGCGCCGCAGAACTCTCACCCGACGACGTCGTCGTCGAGGTCGGCCCTGGCCTGGGCTCGCTCACCCTCGGGCTTGTGGATACGGTCTCGCAGGTCGTCGCGCTTGAGATCGACCCACGTCTGGCGGGACGTCTACCGGCAACCGTTCAGGCGCGTGCGCCCGAGTACGCAGAGCGCCTCACCGTCATCAATACCGACGCGTTGAAGGTGCGCCGCGAAGACCTCAACGTCGCACCAACCGCGCTGGTGGCCAACCTGCCGTACAACGTCTCCGTGCCAGTGCTGTTGCACCTGCTGGAGGAGTTCCCCACGATCAGGCGCGTGCTGGTCATGGTGCAAAAGGAAGTCGCCGACCGCCTCGCCGCGGTGCCCGGCTCCAAGATCTACGGCGTGCCGAGTGTCAAAGCTGCGTTCTACGGGGACGTCTCGCGCGCCGGCACGATTGGCAAGCACGTCTTCTGGCCCGCGCCGAACATCGAATCGGGGCTCGTGCGCATTGACGTCAACGACGACAACCCGCGCGAACTCCGCGAGCGCGTCTTCCCGATCGTGGACGCCGCCTTCGCGCAACGCCGCAAGACGCTTCGCTCCACACTTGCGGGCATCTACGGCTCGCCCGCAAACGCCGAAGCGGCCCTTCGCGCAGCGGGAATCGACCCAGGCCTGCGTGGTGAAAAACTTACCGTGGCCGACTTTGTACAGTTAGGCCATGCGTAAGTACGTCGCCTCCGCACCAGGCAAGGTCAACCTCCACCTCGGAGTAGGGGAGGCCCGCGCCGACGGCTACCACGACCTGGTCAGCGTCTTCCACGCCGTGGACCGCCGCGAAGTGGTCACGCTCGTCGCCTCCGACACGCTCACCGAGGGCCCCATCGTGCGCTCCATGCAGACCACGTTTTACGTCGACGAGCCGGAAGAGAGCATCGACGGGCCAACCAACCTGGCGTGGCGCGCGGTCAACGCAGTTGCTGAGCGTGCCGGGATCGCCCTTCCGGAGGTTCACATCGAGGTGGCCAAGCACGTCTTCGTCGCTGGCGGGATGGCGGGCGGTTCCGCCGACGCTGCCGCTGCACTGGTCGCCGCGAACGCGCTCGTGGCTGATCACGGCGAGCCGCTTACGGCTGAGACGTTGCACGAGTTGGCAGCGTCGCTCGGCGCTGACGTGCCATTTTCGCTCATGGGTGGCACAGCACTCGGTACCGGCCGGGGAGATGAACTCGTCGAAATGCTGTCGCGCGGGCGCTTGAACTGGGTGTTCGTCAACCCCAAGGTGGGCATTTCCACCGGCGGAGCATTTTCGCTTCTCGACGACCTGCGTCACGGCAACCCAGCCCTCGTCCCACACCTCAACACCGCAGACCTGTCCCAGGCGTTGACCTCGGGCGACGCGGCGCGGATGGCAGAGGCGCTGCACAACGACCTCGACGCGGCAGCGCTGTCGATGCGCCCGCAACTCAAGCGGCTTATCGACGCTGCCAACGAAGCAGGCCTGCGCGCCATCGTGTCCGGCTCCGGGCCCACGGTCGCGGTGCTGTGCGAAAGCCTCGAGCACGCCCAATGGGTCGCCGAACATTTGGGGGAGCGATTCGAGGGCTACGAAATCTTCGTTGCTGAAGGACCCGACCACGGCGCGGTGCTCGAGACCGCCGATTAGGCAGGGTGCGTAGACTATGCACCCGATATGGCTAACCTGATCAACCTTGAAAACGTCTCCAAAACGTGGGGGCTGAAAACCCTGCTCGACGGTGTCTCCCTCGGCGTGCAAACCAACGACCGCATCGGCATCGTCGGCGTCAACGGCGGCGGCAAAACCACCCTGCTTGAAGTGCTCACCGGCATTGAGAAGCCAGACGCGGGCCGTGTCTCCCACAACTCGGGCCTGCGCATGGCAGTGGTCACCCAGCGTTTCGACCTCGACGAAAACCTCACCGTCGGCCAAGCCGTCGTCGAACCGCTCGGCCTGCAAACCTTCGAGTGGGCTTCGAACGCCAAGGTGCGCGAGGTCCTCCAAGGCACCGGTGTGGCCGAGCTCGGCCTGGACACCCCGGTAGGCAACCTCTCCGGCGGCGAGCGTCGCCGCGTCAACCTCGCCGCAGCACTCGTCCAAGACTTGGACCTGGTGGTGCTCGACGAGCCGACAAACCACCTCGACGTCGAAGGCGTGCAGTGGCTCGCTGACCATTTGTTGTCGCGCAAGGTGGCGGTGGTCGTCGTCACGCACGATCGCTGGTTCCTCGACACCGTGGCCACCCTGACCTGGGAAGTCCACGACGGCACCGTGGACGTCTACGAAGGTGGCTACAACGACTGGACCTTCGCGCGCGCCGAACGCGCCCGCCAGGCCGACGCCATCGAGCAGCGCCGCCAAAACCTCGCCCGCAAGGAACTCGCGTGGCTGCGCCGCGGCGCCCCCGCACGCACCTCGAAGCCGCGCTACCGCATCGAAGCCGCAGAAGCCCTGATCAAGGACGTCCCGCCGCCGCGCGACACCGTCGAACTCATGGCGTTTTCCAAGCAACGCCAAGGCCGTGTCGTCATCGAACTCGAAGACGCACGCATCGACGCCCCCGACGGCCGCACACTCGTCGACCACCTCACCTGGCGCCTCGCACCCGGAGAGCGCATCGGCCTTGTCGGCGTGAACGGCTCCGGCAAAACCACCCTCCTGCGCACCCTCGCCGGCGAATACCCACTGGCCGCCGGCAAACGCATCGAAGGCCAAACCGCACGCATCGGCTGGCTGCGCCAAGAACTCGACGACCTCGACCCGGAACGCCGCGTCATCGACGCCGTCGAAGACGTCGCCACCTACATCCAATTCGGCAAACGCGAAATGTCCGCCTCCCAACTCGCCGAACGCCTCGGCTTCTCCCCGAAACGCCAACGCACCCCCGTGCGCGACCTCTCCGGCGGCGAACGCCGTCGCCTCCAACTCACACGCGTGCTCATGGCCGAGCCGAACATCTTGCTTCTCGACGAGCCCACCAACGACCTCGACATCGACACCCTCCAAGAGCTAGAAAACCTCCTCGACTCCTGGCCAGGCACACTCGTGGTGATCTCCCACGACCGCTACCTCATCGAACGCATCGCGGACACCACCTACGCCCTGTTCGGCGACGGCACCTTAACCAATCTGCCCGGCGGCATCCAGCAGTACCTGGACCGCCGCGCCGCCGAAGCCACAGACGCAGGCCCGCTCGATTTGGGGGACCGGGGCGAGGGCGTCGTCGACAAGCAAGAAGGCTTGAGCTCGCAAGAACAACGCGAAATCCGCAAACAAATGAAGGCGCTGGAGCGCAAGATCGCGAAGGAAAGCGAGCGGGCAGAAGCACTCGAAGCCGAGATCACCGCCCTGTCGCAAGCCGGCGACTTCGACGCCATCGGCGCCAAAACCAAAGAACTCAACGCCGCCAAAGACACCCGCGAGGAACTCGAAATGGAATGGCTCGAACTCGGCGAGCAGCTTGAAAGCTAACTCCGCATAGGGTGGGGCGCATGATTCTGATCAACGTACGATTCAAGCCCCTGCCCGAACACGTAGAAAACTTCCGCGAACTGGTCAAAGACTTCACCGACGCCTCCCGCGCCGAAGAAGGCAACATCTTCTTCGACTGGTACCGCAACGAAGACAACCCCGACGAATACCTGCTCATCGAAGCATTCCACGACGACGCCGCCGAAGCCCACGTCAACTCCGACCACTTCAAGACCGCGCAGGAATTCTTCCCGACGATCCTGAAGGAAACCCCGACCATCATCAACACCCTCATCGAAGGCAAAACCGAATGGGACAAGATGGCGGAATTCAAAGTCGACTAGGGGTAACCCGGGTGTGACGATGTGTGACGAGGTGTCACCCAGGGCGCTTTTATGCCCTAATATCACCCACGTCACATTCCCGTCATTGAAAGGAGTGCCCCCGTGACCGCTCCAAACCCCAACACCGGCGGCTCAACCGCAGCCGACGTACCCACCAAGCCGCCAGCAGCGGCACGAGGCATCGGCCCCATGGTCGGCGCCATCTTCCTGATGGCCACCTCTGCCATCGGGCCGGGCTTCCTCACCCAAACCTCCGTCTTCACGGTCCAGATGGGCGCGGCGTTCGCGTTCGCCATCCTGCTGTCCATCATCGTGGACATCGTCATCCAATTGAACGTCTGGCGCATCCTCGGCGTTTCCGGCCTGCGCGCCAGCGAACTTGCCAACGCGGTGCTGCCGGGCCTCGGCTGGTTTTTGGCCATCCTCGTCGGCATCGGCGGACTCGTCTTTAACATCGGCAACATCGCCGGCACCGGCCTCGGCGTCCAAGCGCTTACCGGCGACACCGTCGACCCGAAGATCGGCGGCGCCATCTCCGCCATCATCGCCATCTGTGTGTTCCTCTGGAAGCGCGCTGGCGCCGCCCTCGACGTCCTCGTCGGCATCCTCGGCGCGCTGATGATCCTGCTCATGCTCTACGTCGCCATCTCCTCAAACCCGCCAGTGGCTGAGGCGATGCGCCAATCCGTCGCCCCGGACGCCGTGGACTTCAAGGTCATCACCACCCTCATCGGCGGTTCTGTCGGCGGCTACATCGTGTTCGCCGGCGTGCACAGGATTATCGACGCCGGCCACACCGGCCCCGAAAACCTCGACTACATCTCCCGCTCCTCGGTCACCGGCATCATCGTCACCGGCATCATGCGCGTGCTGCTGTTCCTCGCGGTGCTGGGTGTCGTCGCTACGGGCGTTGCACTGTCCAAGGACAACACCGCGGCAGACGTCTTCTACCAAGCCGCAGGCGACATGGGACGCCGCATGTTCGGCCTCGTCCTGTGGGCCGCGGGCCTGTCCTCGGTCATCGGCGCGTCGTTCACCTCGATCTCGTTTTTGACCAAGCAGGGCTTCGACCCGAAGAAGCGCGGCTGGCTCACCGTCGGCTTCATCGTCATCTCCACGGTCATCTACCTGTTCGTTGGCTCTGCACCGCAGAAGCTCCTCATCTTCGCAGGCGCCTTCAACGGTCTGATCCTGCCGATCGGTTTCGCCGTCGTCCTCTACGTCGGTTTCTTCCGCAAGGACCTGCTGCGTGGCTACAAGCCGCCGATGTGGATGCTCATCGTCGGTGCGATCACGCTGGTTGGTTGCGCGTGGATGGGCTGGAGCTCGATCAGCACCCTGCCGAAGTTGTGGGCGTAGTCTGAAGGGCATGCACCCCGCCTCTATGACCCCAGCGCAAGCCCGCGCGTTGTTCCGCACCACCGAGGTGCCGACAACGGCGGGCTTTTCCGCTGGTTACGCCCAAGCCAACCTGATCGCGCTGGATAAGAAGTACGCGTTCGATTTCCTGCTGTTCGCGCAGCGCAACCCGAAGCCGTGCCCGATCCTGGGGGTGTTGGAGCCGGGGCAGGTGGCGTCGTCGCTACTCGCGGGTGGCGATATTCGCACCGACATTCCCGCCTACCGCGTGTTCAAGGACGGCTCGCTTATCGACGAACCCCTCAACGCAACCGAATACTGGACCGACAACACCGTCGCGTTTCTCATCGGCTGCTCATTCACCTTCGAGGCGGCGCTGCTGGACAACGGGGTGCCCGTCGCGCACATCGAGCAGGGGCGCAACGTGCCGATGTATATGACCAACATCGACTGCGAACCCGCCGGAGTGTTCTCCGGCAAGATGGTCGTCTCCATGCGGCCGATTCCGGCCTCGCAGGTGTCTGACGCCGTACGGATCACGTCGCGCTACCCAGCCGTGCATGGTGCGCCCGTGCACGTGGGGGATCCGGCCGCAATTGGTATCGCTGATCTCGGTTCGCCGGACTTCGGCTCCGCCGTGGACATTCCGGCCGGGACCGTGCCGGTGTTCTGGGCGTGTGGGGTCACGCCGCAGTCGATTGTGATGTCGTCGAAGCCCGATCTGGCAATCTGTCACGCGCCGGGCAAGATGCTCGTCACCGACGCCCGCGACCTCGCCTACCAGGTGCCTTAGGGGTTATCCACAGGGGCGTTTTTGTAAATTTCACAGGCTCGCAGAGGTGGGTTGCGGGTTTGGTCTAGCGTCTTGGGCATGAATTCGTTCGAGGTGTTAGTGCAGGCGATGTCGGCCGCAGCGTTAGAGACGCTGGCTGACTTCGACCTTGAGGTTGCACTCGCCTCGGGCTTCGCTCCGGATCGTGCGCGTGCCTGGTCGCGGCTGCGCGACGTGTACTTCGGGCGCACCAAGTTCACCCGCAAGCAAAAGACAGCCAGTTCTTTAGCTCGGGGTTTCTCCCTCGACGAGCTGGCTCTGATCGAGCGACGCATCGCACCGGTGAAAGATGCCTCCCAGCGGTGGGCACTGCGCCTTGCCCTGCTTGAGGTCGAAGGTGGCTACCGGGCGATTGAGGCTGCAGCCCGTACGTTGGTGCCGGCAGATAAGACACCGGCGGTGGATGCGGCGAAGTTTGGTCCGTCGCGAAACGGCAAACGCACCCTGCATCTGACGTATGACGAGCGGGAAATCTCCGATATGGAACACGCCGGGCGGTTAGGCATTGACCCTGATCGTCCGGCTGCGGCCCAGATTGCCGAGAACTTAATTGGGATTTTCTTCGGCGACGGCAAGGTGGCTACTGCTGCGCCGCGTCCGACGGTGTTGGTGCCGTTGCCGGATTACTTACGCATCATGGACGGCAGCGGCGATGACGTTCTACTCGCCATGACTGATGGCACCACCATGACGGGTGCGGAGTTTTTGGCCGCCCAGTTCGGTGATGCGTTGGAAGTAGCTGCGTTTCATCCGCAGGCCGGTGCGGTGAATCTGTACCGCACGCAACGTTTGGCGAATCAGAAGCAGCGCGATTTGGCCAAGTTGGTCTCGCCGGTGTGTGCGTTTCCTGGCTGCCGTCACGGAGCTGACGTGTGCGAGTTGCACCACGTGGAGGCGTGGCGCCATGGTGGGGAGACCAATATCGCGAATCTGGCGCCATTGTGCAGGTACCACAACCGGGTCAATGATGATGATCCGTGGCGGAAGAAACGCGGCCGGATCGTGATGGTGCGGGGTGCCCCGGTATGGATTTCGCCCCGCGGCTACCCGGTGAAAAACACCAACCGCGGGGCAATGGACCAACTCTTCGGCTAGGAGATCGTCGCGATCGTGGCGTTCGCCTTGACTCGCTCACCCTGCTGAGCCGCCAGCGAGATCTGGCCGTCGCGGGTTGCCTTGATCTGGGATTCCATCTTCATGGCCTCGATCGTGGCAATTGGGTCGCCTTTGGCAACGACGTCGCCGTCAGCTACGAGCCACTCCACGATGGTGGCTTCGTACTTTGTGGTGACAGCTCCTGCGGCGTCGCCGGCGGGTGCAGCGGAGGCTTCAGTCGGCGTGCCAGCGCCACCGCCGGTGCCGAGGAGGGCGACGGGGAAGCCGATGGTGTGGAGTTTGCCGTCGATTTCAACGATCACGTTGCGGCGCTCGTCGTAAATGTGCTCGATGTCCACGTTGTTGTGTCGCTGCGACGGCGAGTAGTTGTGATCCACCCAGTCGGTGTAAACGTCCAGGGTGTCACCGGTCAGCTCGGGGGCGACGACCATGTCGCGATGGAACGGGATGACGGTGCGTACGCCTTCGATGGTGAACTCGGACAGAGACTGCTCGGCGCGGCGCAGGGCGGTGGCGCGGTCCGGGCCCCAGATGATGAGTTTGCCCATCAGTGAGTCGTAGTAGGGCGGGATCTGCCCGCCGGTGATTACGCCGGTGTCGACGCGTACGCCGGGGCCGGTGGGGGCGTCGAAACGCGTCACGGTGCCCGGCGACGGGGCGAAGCCGTTGGTGACGTCCTCCGCGTTGATGCGGAATTCGAAGGCGTGGCCGTTGATCTGTGGGTCGACCGAGTCCCCGGAGACGAACGACAGCGGCAGCCCGTCGGCGATGCGGAACTGCTCGGCGATGATGTCCACGCCCGTGACGGCCTCGGTGACGGGGTGCTCGACCTGCACGCGCGTGTTGACCTCCAAAAACGACACGGTGCCGTCCTCGGAGACGATGTATTCGACGGTGCCGGCGGACTGGTAGTTGGCCTTGCGGATGATCTCGCGTGCGCCTTCTTCGATGGCGTTGCGTTGCTCGTCGGTCAGGAATGGCGCGGGGGCTTCTTCAATGAGTTTTTGGAAGCGGCGCTGGGTGGAGCAGTCGCGGGTGCCAAGTACGGCGACGTTGCCGTGGGCGTCGGCAAGCACTTGCGCTTCGACGTGGCGTGGGTGGGTGAGGAACTTTTCCACGTAGCATTCGCCGCGGCCGAACGCTTCGCGTGCCTCACGTCCGGCGGAGGCGAAGCCCTCTTCGATGTCGGCTTCGTCGAAGACAACTTTCAGGCCGCGACCGCCGCCGCCGAATGCAGCCTTGATGGCGATTGGCATGCCGTGTTCTTCGGCGAAGTCGCGCGCTTGTTCCCAGGTTTCGAGCGGTTCGCCGGTGCCGGGTGCGAGTGGGGCGTTGGCTTCGACGGCAAGCGCGCGGGCGGAGAGTTTGTCACCGAGCAGTTCGATGGCGTCGGGCGATGGGCCGATCCAGGTGAGGCCGGCTTGTTCGACGGTGCGGGCGAAGTCGGCGTTTTCGGAGAGGAATCCGTAGCCGGGGTGGAGGCAGTCGGCGCCGGCGCGGTGGGCGATTTCGATGAGTGCCGGGATGTTCATGTAGGTCTCGGCGGAGGTTTTGCTGGGGAGGAGGTAGGCCTCGTCGGCGACTTGGGTGTGGAGTGCCCCGGTTTCGGGTTCGGAGTAGACGGCGATGGAGCGGATGCCGAGGTCGCGTGCGGTGCGTGCGATGCGTACGGCGATTTCGCCGCGGTTGGCGATGAGTACTGCGTTCAGAGTCATTACAGGGTCCTAACTGGGGCGTAAGTGCGTTAGAGGGAAAAGCGTTCGAAGCGGAGTTTGGCGCCGGGTGGGAGTTGGGCGGCGATGTCGACGTCTTCGTTGATCACGGTGGCCATGACGGGGTATCCGCCGGTGACGGCGTGGTCGCGGAGGAACAGGACGGGTTGGCCGGAGGGTGGGATTTGGATGGAGCCTGCGACCATGCCTTCGCTGGGGAGTTCGCCTTCGCGTTCGCGTGTGAGGGGGACGTCGGATTCGAGTCGGAGGCCGACGCGGTTGGAGTCGGCGGTGACGGTGAATGTGGTGTTGAAGAAGCGTTCGACGGCGTCGTTGCTGAACCAGTCGTCGCGGGGGCCGAGGACGCAGCGTACGGTCCCGACGACGTCTGCTCCGTCGCGTTCGACACGCAGGGGGTTGGTGAGTAGTGAGTTGGCGGATTGTGGTTTGGCTAGGGACATGGCGATTTGGTCGCCGCTTTGGAGTGGTTTGGGTCCGAGGCCGGAGAGCATGTCGGTTGCGGCGGAGTTGAGTTCGGTGTCGGCGATGAGGCCGCCACGTACGGCGATGTAGGTGCGGAACCCGAGGCGCGCTTGCTTGACGACGACCTCCGCACCCGCCGGGACAATCGTCGGCGTTGCCAGTGGTACGGGCCTGCCGCCGACGGTGACGTCCGTGTCGGCACCGGTGACGCAGATGACGGTTTCGGTCAGTGCGGTCATGGTGAGCCCGCCGATGTTTTCGAGCAGGGTGGCGTTTCGTTTGTTGCCTACGGCTGCGTTGGCGGTGCGTGCGGAGGCGCGGTCGGCGGAGCCGGAGGTGGTCACGCCGAGGTTGCCGTTGCCTTGGCGGCCGAGGTCTTGGTAGAGGGTTTGGAGTCCGGCGTCGTCGAGTGTGAAGACGGGGCGGCGTGGTGGGGTGGCGAGGTGGTGGCGGGCGAGGGTGGTGTCGTCGTTAAGTGTGTCGACTGCTCTGTAGTGCACACGGTCGCCGGGGGCGACGAGGGCGGGCGGGGTGGCGGTTGAGTCCCACATTGGGGTGTTGGTGGTGCCGATGAGTTGCCAGCCGCCGGGGGAGGTGCGTGGGTAGACGGCGGAGAATTCTCCGGCCAGGGCTACGGCGCCTGCGGGCACGGCGGTGCGTGGGGTGTCGCGGCGTGGGATGCTCAGGGCGCGGGTGGCGTCTTCGGGCACGCAGTAGGTGAAGCCTGGGGCGAATCCGCCGAAGGCTGCGACCCAGGTGGTGGAGGTGTGCCAGTCGATGAGTTCGTGGGTAGCCATGCCAAGCGATTCGGCCAGCGGGGCGAGGTCTTCGCCGTTGTAGAGCACGTCGATGGCGATGTCGCGCGGTTCGGTGTGTTTGGCGGCTGCGGGACTGTAGGTCTGCAGCGTGTCGATTGCCTTGGTGGTCGCGGTGGGCGAGTCGAAGGTAAGCAGTACGGTGCGTGCGGCTGCAACGACGTCGGTTTGGTGGTCGAGCGGGCTTGCGGTGAGTGCGGCGTAGTAGTTCATCACCGTGGCCAGGTCGGGCAGATCGACGATGAGGCCGCGGGTGCCGACCCGTTTGATGCTGAGGGTCATAGGACGCTCGCGATCGTGATGTTTTCGTCGCGAAGCTTGGCGACGACACTGCGTGTCAGCTCGACCGAGCCTGGGGAGTCGCCGTGGACGCAGACGGATTCGGCCTGCACTTTGACTTCGGTGCCGTCGATGGCTGTGACGGAGCCGGTGGAGGCGACCTGGAGGACGCGTTCGGCGACGGCGGCTGGGTCGTGCAGGACGGCGTTGGGTTCGCGGCGCGATACCAGCGTGCCGTCGGGGTTGTAGCCGCGGTCGGCGAACGCTTCGCGGATGACGCGCATGCCGGCTTTTTCTGCGATGTCGACGGCAACACCGCCTGGCAGCAGCATGACGGCCAGGTCGGGGCTGAACGCTTTGATGCCGTCGATGACGGCTTTGGCATGGGCCTCGTGGTGGACGATGGTGTTGTACAGCGCGCCGTGTGGTTTGACGTAGCGCACGTGCATGCCGTGAACGCGGGCAAGCGCGTCGAGGGCGCCGATTTGGTAGAGGGTTTCGTCGGCGAGTTCGCCGGGCGTGTAGTCCATGAATCGGCGGCCGAAACCGACGGGGTCGTTGTATGCCACGTGTGCGCCGAGTGTGACGTTATGTGCTGCGGCGTCTTTGAGTGTTCCGGCTATGGAGTGGGGGTCTCCAGCGTGGAAGCCGGTCGCAACGTTTGCGCTGGAGACCATCTGCAGCATCGCCGCATCGTCTGCGACCGGGTTGCCCGCAGTCGTTTCACCGAGGTCGGCGTTGAGGTCGATATGCATGACCTCAGTTATACCGCTGTTCGAGTGTGACCCCGAACATAAGGGGGGTGCGGGGCTAGATGAGCTGCCCGCTGTTGATCTTCTCGATCATCTCGATGATTTCGGTGCTTAGCTCAATCAGTTGGTGCTGGAGGTAGTCGGATGCGCCCTGGCGATCGTCGGCACGCAGCAGCTCCACGATGTGCTCATTAATGCCGATGAAACGGCGGTTGAATGAGGGATCCTTCTCCAGAATCGGGAGGGTGGCCAGGCGGAGGAAGGCGTCGAGCTGGTCCATGGTGTCGCCGAGGGTCTTTGAACCCATCGAGGACAGTACGACGTGGTGGAATGCCTGGTTCACAGCGATGAACAGGTCGTCGTCCTGTTCCTCAATTGCGGTGCGGCCTTCGGCGTTGAGCTCCTCGAGGCGGTCGACGTCCAGGTCGGTGCCCCATAGCAGTGCAGCAGGTTCGATTGCTGCACGTGCGCGGAAGGTGTCGGTGATGAATTCCGCTGTTGGGGTCGCGAGGAACACACCGCGGTTGGGGATGCGCTCGACCAGGCCTTCAGCGGTCAACATTGCGAAGGCTTCGCGCAGCGTATTGCGAGATACCCCGAAGCGGTCAGCGAGGGCCACCTCGTTGAGCTTCTGTCCGGGGATAAACTCACCGCGCGAAATCGCTCTGCGAACTTCGGCGGAAACGTTATGTGCAAGCATGGCATCCGTTTAGGTCAGCGTTACCGGGACTTTTTGAGTGACCCGGTACGGTATTGAAAAGGTTTCGGGAGAAGTATAGCCCATAGATTGTTCAACAATGTCTTCCCTCGCGAGATAATTGTTGTGTCGTTTTTGTCTGTGAGTACGGTTATACCTATGAGCCAAGCTAAAAAGCCGCCGAAGTTGTCCCGTGATGCCTATGAGCAGGAGTTGCTGCGCCTCCAGGCTGAGTTGGTTGCGATGCAGCAGTGGGTCGTCGAAAACGGCGAGCGTGTTGTGATCATTATGGAGGGGCGTGACGCTGCGGGCAAGGGCTCCGCAATTAAGCGCATCACCCAGTACCTCAACCCGCGTCAGTGCCGTGTGGAGGCGCTGCCGAAGCCGACGGACCGCGAGGCGGGTCAGTGGTACTTCCAGCGCTATGTGGAGAAGCTGCCGACGGCAGGCGAGATCGTCATCTTTGACCGTTCCTGGTACAACCGTGCCGGCGTCGAGCGCGTGATGGGCTTTGCCACCTCTGAGGAGTACCGCCGCTTCCTGCACCAGGTGCCGATCTTTGAGCGCCTGCTGGTTGAGGACGGCATCATGCTGCGCAAGTACTGGTTCTCCGTTTCGGATGAGGAGCAGTACAAGCGTTTCCAGTCCCGTCGTGAGGATCCGTTGCGTCAGTGGAAGCTTTCGCCGATGGATCTGGAGTCCATTACGAAGTGGGAGGAGTACTCCCGCGCGAAGGACGAGATGTTTGTCCACACCGATATTCCGGCGGCGCCGTGGTACACGGTGGAGAGCGAGGACAAGAAGCGGTCTCGCATCAATGTCATTTCGCACTTGCTGTCGACGATTCCGTATGAGCATATTGAGCCTGACCTCCCAGAGATTCCCGAGCGTCCGGCGATCACGGACTATGAGCGTCCGCCTCGCGACGAGTTCCGCTACGTGCCCGATGTCGCCGCCAAGTTGGAGAAGCGCAAAGTGGGCAAGGGCAGCAAGAAGAAAAAGAGAAAGTAGTTACCGGGGCAGCCACTGCGCAAGGAGCGCCCGGACCGGGGTAAGGGTTGATGCGTAGGCGAGACCGCCAAGTACGGCGAGCACGCCCACGGCGATGCCCGCGATCGCCCCAGGGCTGAGAGCAGTCGCCCCGAATGTCACGTTGAGATCCACTTCAGAGTCTTTTAGCAACGTGCCCTTCGGGTAGTGCCTGAGGGACTTCTCCATGCCGGTATCCGACACCGTTGTCCGGTTGTGCTCTGTCACTCGTTTCGGCGGGGTGATCTCGCTGCCGAGTGTGAAGGTGACCAGCGGCTCGTCGTCCCCCTTGGCACCGACTGGCTTGTACGTCTTGTTCGCGACCCCGGCGAGGAGGTAATCGCCGTACAAAGTGGCGTTTTTTCCCTCCACCTTCAGCTTGAGGTCCGAGTATTTTACATCTACGGCCCAGCCGTCGTAGCCACCCGCATTCTTGTATCCCTGTACCTGCGCTGAGCCGTCGAGCGCGAATGTCCACGTCTTTCCGGTCCGCGTCGCGGAGGTGACCGGGAAGGAGAATTCAAGCGCTTCCTGGTTCCACGTCGCGCCCCCGCCTGTGAGCACGCGACCTTGACCTTTAATGACGGCCTGATTCAGAAAACCGGTGGAAATGGGCCACACAAATTCGCCGCCAACCTCGGCGGGCTCAGCAGAGGAGCTTTCGGCGGCGGCAGGAATTGCCAGCGCAGTGGCGAATATAAGCGCGGAGAACCCCGCCGCAGCGGCGTTTCGGGAGATGAGCATTGAGGCGAATCCTTTTCGAATCAAATGAGGGCCCCGCCGGACGACGGGGCTCTTGAGGCAGTGTTTAACGCACCAGTTGGGGCAGTTGTGGAGGCTTGATGCCGAGGATTGACGCGGCCCCCTGTATGAGGGCGCTGAGCGCGAACCCTAAACCGGTGAAAGCCATCGCCAGTGCGATTGCCCGCGTGGCTTGCGTAGCCGGCGAGCCGTCGTCTGTCGAGGAAATCTCCGTGAAAGTGTCTTCCTCCGCAGTTTGGCCTTCGGCGACGGCGGGGGAGCAAAGCAATAGCGCCACCGCCACCGCGGTGGACAATCGCGCCTTGTACATGGACGCTACTTGCCCATGAACTGGTTAATCAGCTTCTGGACCGAAGGCTGAGTCGCCGCAAAGCCCAGGCCGCCCAGCACTGCGATAACCGCCATGACAATGCCGACGATTGCGCCGGTGCTCGAGCCGTCCTCATCGGTCGGCTTCGGGTCAGTCGGCTTCGGGTCGGTCGGCTTCGGGTCGGTCGGCTTCGGGTCGGTCGGCTTCGGCTCCTTCTTCGGGGCCTTGAATGCGAGGTTGACGGCGACTTTCGAGTCATCCAATGGCTTGCCGACTTCGTAGCTCGAGCCGAAGATGTCGACGCCGAACTCGGTCAGCTTGGTCGGGGTGAACGTCGCAGACAACTTGTTGTCCTTGCCGGGCTTCAGCGCATCTGTGACCTCGAACTCTGCGATCGGCTTGTCGTCTCCGGTGGCGGTGGTGGGCTCAGAGCCCGGCATTGCGCCCTTGCGCACGTAATCCGCCTGCAGGACGCCCTTCGTGCCGTTGACCACAATCTTGAAGTCGGACATCTTGATGTCCATAGCGCCGTGGTGGCCCTCGATCGAAATGGCGCCGTCGAGGTCAATGGTGCCGTTGCCGTTGGCATCGAGGGCGGAGTCGGCGGCATTGACCGGAAGTGCGAAGTCAGCAAGCTTGCCGTCGCGAAGCACCTTCTCCGCGCCTTCCGTGGTTGTGATGGTGCTGGCGACGAACGGGGATTGCACGTAGCGCAGGAACGATTCCTTGATGTTCCAGTGCGCATTTCCCGACTCGATGGTTGGCGCATCCGCGAAGGCAGCGGGGGTGGCGAATGCAGTCGAGATCATGGCCGTGGCGGTGATGGCCGCGAGGGTGGTGGTGCGGGACATTGATGAAGCCTTTCGGTGAGTTGGTGTGGTGGATGTAACATCGCACCTGTGGGATAGGGTAGGCTAACCTTAGCAAGGTATCCCTAACTTTTTCAAGGGGTGGGGGGAGCTGGGGCTGGACACCAGAGTCCGGAGACGGGTTCACCCGCCTCGTCGGGGGCCACTAGGATCCGCCCACTGCTTCGCAACACGGTGATGGGCCAGTCGTAGACGGAGCTGAGAATCGCGTCGTTGTACACTTCGTCAACGGTGCCTGCCGCTGTAATCTCGCCCGCCTTAAGGCACACGACGCGGTCGCAATATCGCGCCGCGAGCTGTAGGTCGTGCAACACGACGATGACTGTCACACCGCGACGCGCAAGCGCGCGAACGGCTCCCATCGTTTGTTCTTGGAAGTGAACGTCCATGGCTGCCGTTGGTTCGTCGAGAAGCACGACCTGCGTTTGCTGCGTGAGCACCCGCGCGAAGGCTGCGCGGGCTCGCTCTCCGCCGGACAGCGTCACAATCTCGCGGTCCTGTAGGTGGGTGATCCCCGTCGCGTCGAGCGCCGCATCCACGATCGCCGCATCGTCCGGCCCACGGCCCCAGGGGTGGCGGCCCATTTCGACGACATCGCGCACGAGGAAGGAAAACGCCACGCTGACGTCTTGGAGCATGACAGCGCGCGTGCGCGCGAGTTCGGAGGCTGTGCTTTCCGACGCATCCTTGCCCGCCACCTCGACCACTCCGTGCGCGAGCTGAATGTCACCCGCCAAGGCCGACAGCAGGGTCGACTTTCCGGCTCCGTTGGGTCCGATAAGCCCGGTGACCTGGCCGGCGGTTGCGTGCAGGTCGACTTGGTTAAGAATAGTGCGGTTTTGCTTCTGCACAGTGACGCCACGTGCGGTAACACTCATATCTGGTGGTTCTTTCGTATCATTTGCCGCAACAGCAAGAAGAATGTTGGCCCACCGATCAGCGCGGTAAATATGCCAATCGGTAGGTCTGCAAAGGGGATGATTGTGCGGGCGAGAATGTCGCCGGCACCGATCAAAAGTGCCCCACCGAGAGCTGAAGCGGGGAGCAGCACCTTATTGGAAGGGCCTACCGCAGTGCGCACGATGTGCGGCACCACAAGACCCACAAACCCGATCAGTCCCGCAAACGAGACAGCGGCAGCGGTGAGCAGCGTCGACAGCACGATCGCCGCCATTCGCAGGCGTGTGACATTGAGCCCGACGTGGTAGGCGGCCTGGTCGCCGAGTGCGAGAAGGTCGAACTTGCTGCCTAACAGCATCGCCAGCGTCAGTGACACGATGACCACGCCTGTCACTGCGCCCGTTTGCGCCCAGTTCGCGCCCGAGAGAGTGCCCATCTGCCAAAAGATGATTTGCTCTCGCGCGGTCGTGGGGGCCATAAAAGTGAGCACTGAAATAATGGCACCGCAGATAGCGTTGGCCGCGATACCCACCAAGATCAGGTTGAGCACGCGAACCTTGCCGCCGACTCGTGAGAGGAAGTACACCACCGCGGTTGCAAGGGTCCCAGATATAAAGGCAAGGACGGGCACCGTCATCGTGCCGAAAGTGGTGAGCCCGAAGACGAGCGCGACGGCGGCCCCGACGCCCGCGCCGGTGCTCACGCCGATCACGCTCGGCTCCGCGAGCGGGTTGGCGAAGACTGCCTGCATGAGCGCCCCGCTGACGCCCAGCGCGGCACCGACGAACAGACCGAGCACCAGGCGGGGGAGTCGGATCTGCCAGATCACGGACGCTTCCAGAGAGGTTGCAGACAGCGGGCCGGCCTGGAGAATCGGCCACAGCTCACGGACCGAAAGCTCGAACTGTCCAACCATGATCGAGCCGATGGCTGTCGCCACCAGCAGCACACTGACGGTCGTGAACAGCGCCACACGGCCGCGGCGGCGGGCGTGAAACACCTCGGCGGAAGATGTCACTGCCCCTCCCCGTACAGGGCGTGGGCTGCGCGCAGCAGAAGTTCCCCGGTTTGGGGGCCGAACGCAAGCGAGTCGCCGTCGGGAAGTGAAAGCACGCGCTTGTGCTGGCCGGCGGTCGTCTGTGCGACACCGGGTCGTTGAAGCAGGCCCTCGATATCGCCGGTGGATTGCAGCCCGCCGTTCATCATGACGAACACCTCCGGATTGACCTGGGCGAGCGCTTCGGGGCTGGCGGGGGAAGCGTTGCCGATGCCGTTTTCAGTGTTCACGTCGACGCCGCCGAGCGCCTCGATGAGGTCCTTGGTGCCGTCTTCGCCGCCGAGCAGGTAGAACACGCCGCCGGTCCCGCGCGCGTACAGGAATGACATGCGCAGCGGCTGTTTCGGGACGACCTGTTTGATCGCTTCGAGAGCTTGCTGCACCTCTTTTTCACTTCGTTCCGCGAGGAGTTTGCCCGCTTCTGGCTCCCCGACGACGGAGGCCACGTTCATGATGTCCTCTCCCATTGATGCCATGGTCCGTTTCGGCTCCATGACGACGGTGGTCACGCCCGCCGCGCGGATTTGGTCGATGGCCTCGCTCGGACCGACGGAGTGATCCACGATGACCAACGTCGGGCGCAAGTTCAGTATTGCCTCCACGTTTAGTGAGTGACCGTTTTCGGTGACCACGGGAAGGTCAGAAAGCGAGGGTTCCGCGGAGCTGACCGTGCGACCGACAATGTTGTCCGCCAACCCGATACCGCGGAGCGTCTTTGTGTAGGTGCCGTAGAGGTCGAGCGCGAGGATGCGGGAGGTGTCGGTAACCGTGACGTCGTGGCCGTCGGCGTCAGTAAGTTCGACGGGCAGCGCAGTTTCGCGCTCCGCTTCGACGGGTTCTACCTCGGAAATCTCCGATACCATCGCGACGCCCTCAGCCTGGTGCGGGTCGGCTCCGGTTGCGAGCGACTGCGAAAGCGCCTTTTGTTCGGTTTGCACGGGGTTGTCCCAGCTGGCGCAACCTCCAAGCGACAGACCCACGGCCGCCGCGACCGCGCAGACGAGGGGTGTTTTCCAAAGCTTCATTGAGAGTTTCCTTTTCTATCCGGTTTTATCCGGTCGCAATAAACCTGGTCAGCGCGCCACCGGCGCCGAGCAGCGAGGCCACCAGAAGCAGGAGTTTGGCCACCGTTGAGTCGTCCCAGCCTCCGCTGCCGGCGCCGTCGCCTGCCGCGGAGTTTTTGATCTGGAACTTTCCGCCTTCGGGCTGTTTGGCGGATTCCACGGCATCTGTACCTTCTACCTCGTCGAACACGCTGCCTTTTGCGTTTTCGGGGGTCGTCCCTGAGTTCAGCTTCGCTTGGGCTCCTGCCGTGCCGCCGCGCTTCAGCGCCGCAGCGTCACCTGCGGTTCCGCCTTTGCCTGTCGACGACTCCGAGGAGGCCCCACCCTGCCCCTCGCGGCAGTTCGCCGTGTTGCCGAGGCGAGCGCTGAAACTCACTGGGTCGAGTGGGGCCCCAGCGGGGTAGAACTGGCCGAACGCCTCCGCGCCGACTTGGGTGAGCGTCGCCTGCGCGGAGCCGGACACCGCGGAATCGGAAACGCTCAGCTCGCTGAAGGATAAGTTGGCGATCGCGATGCGGCCGAAATCATTCGCCTTGCCATCAGTGCTATTCGACGAAACATTGATGACGATTTGGCCCGAATCGCCACTGAACTGGATCTCCATATTGGAAAAGCGGGTGTCTAACACCCCTTCGTGGCCGGTGAAGTGGATGGTGCCGGGGTAGAGGATGGAACCGGAGCGTGCGGCAGTGTCCACCGCGCCGGAATTGCCGGAGAACGTGAACGCGTTGCCGTCGTCGCCGACGCCTTTGAGTTCCCAGCGTCCTTTCGCGATGTTGCCGCGGATGTACGTGCGGAAAGATTGGCGAATGCCCCACTGGGCCTCGGAACTGACAATCCCGCGAGACGCGCTCGAGTCACAGATCCCGCTGTCGCTGGCGCCACCCGCAGGTGCCGCACCAGTGGGTTTTGCTGCATTACCGGTGTTCGTGCCGCCACTCACCTTCGGCGCGCCGGCTGGTGTCGCGGGGACGGAGCCAGGGTTGACGTTCGCTGGACTGTTCGTTGCGTTGGAGGTTCCTCCCGTTCGGGGGGCATTGGACGTGGGGGCGCCGCTGTTGGCCGCTGGTGCAGGGCTCGTGCCTTCCTGCGTCGGAAGTACCCGGCGATGCAGTGACTCACCGCTGCGCAGCAGTGTCTCAGTGTTGGCGAACATCGCGTTGAGTTCTTCCAGGGTGTCGTTGATCTCGCCGAGGAGGCGGGCCGGGCCGGAGGTGGCGCCCGATCTCTTTGCGCCGGAGGTGCCGCCGCCCTCTTTGGGCTGTGGGGCGGGGCCGGAGGCGTCGTTAAGCGATAGCTCAATTGTGACCGGGTCGAGTGGAGCGCCCACCTCGTAGAAGCCACCGAAGATCTCCGCACCGGTTGTGGTGAGGGAGGTGGGGCCTGCGATGGTCGTTGTTTGTGCGGAGAAATCCGGGGCGGCGTTGAGCGCGATGGTGGCGAGCAGCTCTTGGGTGCCTTCGCGCACCGGGCCGGTCGAGTTCATGCCCTCGTACTTCCGTGAAGCGTAATCCACCCGCAGTTCGGCTTGAGCGCCATTGACCACCACTGTGGGGTTGCGCAGCGTCATATCAAGCGCGCCGTTGTGCCCGGTGAAATGGACCTCACCCTGGAAGCTGATTTCGCCGGCCGAGGCTGAAGTCAGTGCCGAGGATTTGGCGTCGAACGTGAAACCGTCGCCTGAGCGCTGTGCGCCGCCACCGACCGAAATGCTGCCGTGGGCTATGGGACCTTCGATGTATTTTCTGAACGATTCGCGCACCCCCCATTGCATGGTTCCCGCTGAGACACTGCGGTGTGTGCTGGCAGACTCTTCGGCCGCCGCGAGAGGAAGAAGCGCAGGCGCGGCGCCGAACATGGTGGCGGTAAAGCCGATCAGACTCGCGCAAGCGACTGCGCCGAGGTGGGTGCGAACATTCATGGTTGCCTCGAGGTGCGAAATAGCAAAAAGTAGGTAGGCTAACCTTACCTAAGTAAGGTTAGGTTTGCATAATGTTGAAAGGGGTTGTCGTGATGGCGCAACAGACGGGACCTGCTACCAAACTCATTCGACCTGTCGGTGTGCGATTGCCGCGCACATATGAAGGCGGCGCTGTGCACTTCGTCACCTGGGAGCGCGCCCTGATCGCCTTGATCACAGGTGTGATCGCGTTTGGGGCGGGTACCGGAAGCATCTGGGTGGCGTTCCCTGCGAGCGTGGCGTTGGTGGCTGCGGTTCTCGGGCTTTCGTCACTGCCCTCGCATAAGGGCCGCGATGCCGGTGCTCGACTGGGCAAACGCGCGGGGATCGTCCTCGCGGTGGCTTGGGGGTTGATTGTTTGCTTGGCAGTGCTAGTGCTGTTTCTGGTGCCTGCGCAGTTCACGCTCACCGGCGGAGTGCTCACTGCGTTCGTGGCGGCTGGGGCGATCTGGGGTGCGATCGCTTACGTTGACAGGCGTTAGTGAGCCTCGGCCTAGCCGGCGTGGGTCGAAAGGTCCTGGAACACTGCCTGGTTCAGGGCGAAAACGTGCTGGGCGGTGGAGATGATTCGTGCGCGCTCTTCGTCGTTAAGCTGCATCGCGTCGAGCGCCTCCTTGTAGTGCGCGCGGTAGTGTGGGATCTTGCCTACCGCGGAGAAGTTGTAGAAGTGCAATGCCTCGTCGGGCAGCGCGTACGCATTCTGGAACACGCGTGCGAGCACCTGTCCGCCGGCAATGTCGCCGAGGTAGCGCACGTAGTGGTGGGCGATGACTTCCGGGCCGGAGTCCGGGGTGAGCGCCTCGAGTTCGGCAACGTAGCGCCTCGTGGCATCGAGTGGGGCGGTGGTTTCCTTCCAGCCGGCACCGAGCATGGCGGTGAGATCGGCTTCGAGGGCGGGCACGCGCTCGAGGCGCTCGTCGGCGATCTGCGCCACCGCGGGGTGGGAAGCGGCGCGGCGCACCGCATCTTCGAGTGCCGAATAGATGTGGAAGTACTGCACTGTCAGCTCTGCTACGGCTGCCCGGTCCAGCTCGCCTTTTCCAAGGCTCGACATGAAGGGGGAATTCTCGGCGCTGGAGTGCGCAGTGGCAGTCTGGTCTTTGAGCGCGGCCGACAGTCGCTGGTCAGTGGGGGCGGCCATGGTCATCTGCTTCTCCAATCTAGGAATGAAGGGTAGGTTACCCTTAGTTGCAGATTGAGAATATAGGTAAGCCTAACCTTCAATCAATCACCCAAAAGGTTGATCCGCTTCGGGCGCCCGCGTGGTGTGGATACGGTCTTGTCGCCGGGGATCCAGAACCGCCACGGGGCGTCTTTGTTTTTGGAGATCCCGATGCGGGGTCCTGCGACCCATTCGGGTTCGGTGTTGCGCGGGGTGAGGTGAATGGGGGTGCCGTTGTCGCCTAATCCCAGTGCGAGTGCTTGGCCGAGGTTGCCTGGCCCGCGGGCGAGGTTTTCAAACGGGATCAACGCGCGGTCGGGGCGTTGGCGTCGCTGGCGGGCGAGTGCTTCGCCGGCGACGACTTCGCCGCCACGCATGAGGCAGCCTTGGCCGATGCCTTCGGGCGCGCAGACGATGTTGCCGTTGTGGTGGATGCCGTAGGAGAGGTAGACGTACAGCCTGCCGGGTGGGCCGAACATGGCGGCGTTGCGGGCGGTTTTGCCCCTGTGCGTGTGGGCGGCGGGGTCTTCAGCGCCGAGGTATGCCTCGATTTCGGTCAGGCGCACGGTTACCCCGTTGTGGGTGATCAGGCACCCTAGCAACTGCGGTGCGACGACGTCGGCGGGTTGGGTGAAGTCGATCATTGCAGCCATTGCGCAAGCTTATCGACAACCGCCTCGTCCCCATTCGTCCCAATCACCTCATCCGCGATCGCTTTGAGGTCGGGGTGTGCGTTGTCCATCGCTACCGCGTGGCCGGCGGCGCGGAGCATGCCGAGGTCGTTGAGGAAGTCGCCGAATGCCGCCGTCTGTGCAAGGGGGATGCCCAGCGTGCCGGCGAGCGCTTCGAACGCGTGGCCCTTGTCGGCATCGGGGTGCATGATGTCCAGCCAGTGCTTGCCGCTGACCACTGCGCGCAGGTCGGGGGCGTGTTCGCGGACCCAGGGCAGGGCGTCGCGTTCGGCGTCGGTTTCAACGTAGAGGGCGATCTTAACCACGGGGCTGGGGTGGTCGCCGAGCGCCGACAGCGTTGTGTGGGAGGCGTAGTACTTGTCCACCTCCGCGTCGATCGCCGGCGGCAGCGGGAGGGTGGCGGCTACCTCCGGGGCGCAGATGACGGCGTGGGCGGGAAAAGGAGCGTCGGGAAGCGCTGCGATCAAGTTGCGCGCGGCGTCTGCGGGCAGGGCCGTGGTGGAGACAACTTCGCCGGCGTGCCACACCACCGCGCCGTTTTCGGCGATGAACGTCTCGCATGCGGGGAACATGCGTTGCAGTGTTGCCAGTTGGCGGCCGGAGGCGGGGGTGATGGTGACGGACTGGGCGGTGGCGTCGTCGTAAAGCTGCCAAAAGCGCTCAGGTACCTGGCCTTCCGGGGTGAGGAGGGTGCCGTCCATGTCGAGTGCGATCAGTCGTGGCGTCTGCATTGCCCACACCATACCGGTGTGATGTGGAACACTGGGCGGCATGACTGAGTTTGTGAAGACCGAAGTACGCGGCGCGACCGGGGTGATCACCCTCGACCGCCCCAAGGCCCTGAATTCTCTGAACCCGGAGATGGCACGCGCCATCGACGAGATCCTGAAGCAGTGGCGTGACGACGACACCGTCACCCAAGTTGTCATCCAGTCCTCTGGCAAGCACTTTTGCTCCGGCGGCGACGTCCGTGCCGCGCGCGACGGTGTCCTCGAGGGACGCCTGGATGAGGTCGATACGTTTTTCGCAGACGAGTACGCCATGAACTTGGACATTGCGAACTACCCCAAGCCGTACATCGCGCTGTGTAGCGGCGTGATCATGGGCGGTGGCATGGGTGTGTCGGCGCACGGCTCGCACATGGTGGTCACTGAGGACGCGTTCGCCTCCATGCCGGAGATGAACATCGGTTACATCACTGACGTGGGTATGTCGTGGTTGCTGCAGAACTTGCCGAAGCACCCCTCGCAAGCGCTCGGCGCGTTTTTGGCGCTGACGGGCTACCGCTTGAGCCCGGACGACATGCTGGCTACCGGCCTGGCCACGCATAAGGTTGCCTCGCTTGACGGGGTGCTCGACGGGATCGTGGAGCACGGGCCCGGCTACCTCGACGAGGTTGCGCTGGAGCAGGGTGAATCGCAGCTCGCGGCGCTTTACAGCGATATCGAGGCCACCTTCACCGGCTCCTGGGCAGAGATCCGCGAGAGCCTTGACGGCGAGACCGGCGAGTTCGGCGAGTTCGGCGAGAAGGTACAGGAATTGACCAAGCAGGCGTCCCCGTCGTCGCTCGTGGCGGCGGCGGAACTCATCGCAGCCAACGCATCGCAGGATCTGGCCGGCGCGCTGGACAACGAGCGCCGCCTGGGCGCGGTGATGGTGCGTGAGCCGGACTTTGTGGAAGGGGTGCGTGCGGTGCTCGTCGATAAGGATCAGGCCCCCAAGTTTGCCCCCGAGGCGGACCCCTCCAAGTATCGCGCTGTCCTGCGCTAAAGTAAATGGCGGTGTGGGGCTGAAATTGCCCCCGAATCCAACACGCTGAAGGAGCAACGTTGACCGAAACCACAAACCCCCGCGACGACTGGAACCACAAGCTCACCCTTGCCCAGGAGATGCTGCCGCTGATCAGCCGCCTGCACCGCGAACATAACGCGGTCACCTCGGTTTACGGCCGCCTGCTGGTGGGTGTGACCGACATCGAGATCATCAAGGCACACCGCTACGCGCGTCGTATCGACGAAAAGGAGCTCGCCCTCGACGAGACGCTCCCGATCCTGCGCGAGCTCGTGGAGATGGATCTCGGCACCGCTTCGATCGACCTCGGCCGCCTGGCCAAGGAGTTCAAGTACTCCGACGAGAAGGATCTGCGTACCTTCCTGGATGCGCAGCTCGCTGACGTCATCGGTACCTCCTCCGAGCTCGATGCACGCGACGTTGTGCTCTACGGCTTCGGCCGAATTGGCCGTCTGCTCGCCCGCATCCTGATCGCGCGTGAGGCAATGTACGGCGGCGTGCGCCTGCGTGCGGTGGTGGTGCGTAAGAAGGGTGACATCGACATCATCAAGCGCGCATCCCTGCTGCGCCGCGACTCCATCCACGGCCCGTTCAACGGCACGATCACCGTGGATGAGGAGAAGGAAATCATCTGGGCCAACGGCACCCCGATCCAGATGATCTACGCCAACGACCCGGCCGAGATCGACTACACGGCGTACGGCATCAACAACGCCATCGTCGTCGATAACACTGGCGTGTGGCGCGACCGCGAGGGCCTGTCCCAGCACCTGCAGTCCAAGGGTGTGGACCGCGTGCTGCTTACCGCGCCGGGCAAGGGCGACATCCCGAACATTGTCTACGGCATCAACCAGGACATGATCGGCGACGAGCGCATCCTGTCCGCAGCGTCCTGCACCACCAACGGCATCACCCCGGTGCTGAAGGTGATCAACGACCGCTACGGCGTCAAGCACGGTCACGTTGAGACGGTTCACGCGTACACCAACGACCAGAACCTGGCCGACAACTTCCACAAGGGCAACCGTCGCGGCCGCGCAGCGGGCCTGAACATGGTGCTCACCGAGACCGGCGCGGCGAAGGCCGTGTCTAAGGCACTGCCGGAGTTTGAGGGCAAGCTCACCGGCAACGCCATCCGCGTGCCAACCCCGGACGTGTCCATGGCTGTGCTGAACTTGGACTTGGAGAAGGACGTTGAAAAGGACGAGGTGAACACCTTCCTGCGTCGCGTGTCCACCCACTCCAACCTGCGCCAGCAGCTCGACTACATCTACTCGCCTGAGGTTGTGTCGACGGACCTGCTTGGTACCTCCCACGCATCCGTGGTTGATGGTCTGGCCACGATTGCTTCCGGCAACCACCTCGTGCTCTACGTCTGGTACGACAACGAGTACGGCTACTCTCACCAGGTGGTTCGCGTTGTTGAGGACATTGCGGGTGTGCGCCCGACCGTGTACCCGGCACGCAAGGAGCCGTCTGAGATTCAGTAGCGCGTTTGCTTAGCGACGACTCCACCGCCCCGGCCGCATTCGGCCGGGGCGCTTCGTCGTGTAGTAAGGGTGTGGAATAGCTGGCAGTTCCGTAAAAGATTTAGATAAGGCATATAACTAAGTGGTATCATTCCTGTGTTTTACCGTTCGTTTCCCGTGCCTTTGCTTCGAGAAAGTTGAATGACGCCCATGTCTCGCTATTCCGATGACCCCCGTCGCGTACACCGCCCACGGGGCATGCGCATCACCGCAGTTGCGACGGTGCTCGCGCTTGCCGGCACGGTCGCCGAAGTCCCGCTGGGTACCTTCACGCCGGTCGCGCACGCGCAGAGGGCGCCCATTCTGCAACCTGGTATCGACCATGGCGAGGTTCGCATTGAAAACGGCAATTGGCGAGGAGCGGTCTTCTTCAACGGATCCGTGCGGGTGAAGACGGTATCCATCGAGTTCGTGCCGCCGGAAACCGCGCCCCCGCCGCTCTTCGCAAGTACTGTTAAGTCAGCGCCGAAGGATGATCCGGTATTCAAAAGAATCCCTGAAGTCTCGCAGTTCAAGCTTGATCACCGCGTTTACAGAAACCGCCAAGAAGTTGTGCTGAAGACATATGATGTCACCGTCCACCGCAGCATCGCGACAACCCCCTCAGGCAATTATGCGATTCGACTGCGCTATGAGCTACCGGAAGAGTTGCAGGTAGAAAGAATGCACCGCCTGATCCTTTGGGGGATGGGCAAGGGCGGTTATCCGACTCCGATGGCCGGTGGTGGCTCCCGGTACACCGTGCCTATGGTCAACATGGCTTCGCCGGGCAAGGTGCGTGTGCATAATCCGGACGAGGAGCCAGTCGGCCGCCCGAAGGTGTTGGTGAACAGGAAGTGGACCAACCGCCAGGGCAAGGAAATCGTCCTCCAGGGTGAGGAAGCGGTTGCCGATAACGGCTCCTACTGGCTGACCTCCAACAACCCAGGAACGACGTACCAGATTGGCGTGCGACCTCCAGCGGGCTTTGTCAGCCCGGCGACCAAGCCGTGGAAGGACGAGGCCACCGCCCCGGATTTTGATCTGTACCCGATCACCGTCACCGGCCGGGTGATCGACGACAAGGGAGTCGGCATCTCCGGTGCACGTGTGACCGTCGGCGGTAAGTCGGCCCAGACTGATCAAAGCGGTAACTTCACCGTGCCCAAGGTTCCGGTGCCCAAGGATCCAGAGGATAAGTACACGCTGGTCGTGGGCGAAACTGAGGACAGTCAGGGGACAGAGGTTGAAGGTGTCAAAGTAGAGGATCAGCGCGTCAACCGCATCGCGGACCCGATCGTTGTGCAGCGCAAGCAGCAGTACGGCAAAGTCAGCGGCAAGGTCAACGGGCTGCCGGAACGCACCAAGGTGAAGGTGCGTGTCGTCGGTACGAACACTGTCGTAGACACCGATGAGAACGCGGAGTTCACCATCCCGAACCTGGCGGTGGGCAAGCACGTGCTCGAGGTCGTCCCAGAGTCGCTGCCGAAGGGCTATTCGGTGACCCAAACGGCAGACGTGGACGTCAAACGCGCAACAACCGCGAACGCAAACTTCACCGCCACGCGCGATAAAGGCAGCATCTCTGGTGTGATCTCCGGCGTGCCGGCCGACAAACAGGTCAAGATCCGCGTCACGGGTCCCGAGATTTTGGAACAGACCGTCTCGGGCGGCCACTACAGCTTCCCGGACCTGCCCACCGGGGACTACCGCGTCGAAGTGATCAACAACTCCGTGCCACGCGGATACTCCGTCACGGGCCCGCAGAACGCCAAGGTGGAAAAGTACGAAAACAGGACTGTTGGGTTCGCGGTGATTGCGGACAACGTCACGGGCGAGATCAAGGTGGTCGACGACGCCAACAGGCCAGTTGCCAATGCATCAGTCACCGTTGACGGACGGACCGAAACCACCAATGCGGAAGGCCTTGCAACGTTTGCGGATCTCGCGCCGGGTGCCTACACCGCCGCAGTGTCTGCTGCCAGGGGCAAGTACAGCGGCGCATCCCAGGGGTTCGTGCTGTATCCGGGCGATAATGATCCGGTGACGGTGAAGGTTGGTTCACTGAACCAAACCGGTGGCATTGTTGTCGACGATCTTGGTCAGGCTGTGGCGGGTGCGCAGGTCGTCGTCAAGCAAGGCTCCCGTGTCATCGGCACTTTCCCGACCACCCCGGAAGGCAACTTCGACGCCGGCGCGCTGGCTGCAGGCAACTACACCGCAGAGGTGGTCCGCACCAACACGTACGGCGCGGCGAGTGCAAACTTCACCGTCGAGCCCGGCGGAGACACCGAGTCGGTGATGCTCAAGGTGGCGCTGCACCGCGGATCCATCAAGGTTGTCACTTCGGGGCCGTTGGCTCCGACGGAGGTGTTCCTCAACGGTGGCCCCAAAAACGAGTACCTGCCAATCGAGGAAACCGGCGGCAGCTTCGTCCTGAACGATCTGTACCCGGGCAAGTACACCCTCGGTGCGCACGCACCGGAGGGGTACTCGATCGAAGGTGGCGGCGATGTTGACATCAACCCGAACGACACCTCGGAAAAGACGCTTAATGTGGTGCGCAATTTGGGCAATATCGCCGGCAGCGTCACCGGACTGCCAGGCGGTCAACATGCCGAGATCCAGGTCCGTGGCGCAGACCAGAACACCGCTGGCGTGAAAAAGACTGCGGCGGTGGTCAACGGGGAGTACTCGATTGCTGATCTACCAACGGGCACCTACACCGTCGAGATTGATGGCCCGCAGGGGTATTCGGCGCCGTCGCAGGCTGCGAAGGTGAAAAAGGACAGCACCGAAACGCACGACTTTGCGCTCGTGCTGGACAAGGTGGACCTCGTCTTGCAGGTTGTCGACGACACCGGCCACCCCGTCGCCAACGCCAAACTTGATGTCGCCGGACGCACGGTGAATACCAACGCGGAAGGCATGGCTACGGTCGAGGACATCCTGCCCGGAACCTATACGGCCAAAGCTGCCGAAAGCGAGACCCACAGCGAAGGCAGCCGCGAAATCACGCTGCAGCCCGGCAGGCACGGCAGCGGCGAAATCCTGGTGAAGACGCTCAACGCGGTGAGCGGCACGCTTCTCGACGACCTCTCCGCACCCGTCGCCAACGCCCTCATTCGCATCACCCAGAACGGTGGGGAAGTCGCCGAGGATACGACCGACGCACACGGCAGGTTTAACGCGGGCAAACTGCACGCCGGCGAATACACCGTGCAGGTTGAATCCAGCGACAACCACGGAGGAACAACCAAGCGTTTCAGTGTGGAGCCGAACAAGCCGCGCGACCTAGAGCTCCAGGTGGCGCTGGTCAAGGGTTCCGTCAACATCTCGGTCACGGGTGACGCGGAGCCAGATTCGATCACGATCACGGGTGGTCCGAAAAACCAAACCCGCAACGTGGAAAAGGTTGACGGCAAGTACGTCGTCGATGGCCTCTACCCAGGCGATTACACCGTGACCGCAAAGGCACCGAACAAGCACACCGTCACACGTGAAAACGACGGCAAGGTCACGGTCAAGCCAAGCGAGCAGTCCAACCTGGGCATTACGGTGAAAAAGGAGCCGGCGACGTCGAATCCGGCCCCGCAGCCGGATCCGTTCGTGTGGGCACCTGTGGTGGTGCACGCCGGTGAGGTCGGCATCGGCACGCCAACGCGTAAGGGGAGCAGCGACCCGGTGCCGTCTGGGTTCACCACCAACGGCGTGGAAAAGGTCATCTCCGGCAACAAGACGGAACAGGTTGCGCCGAAGGATTCCTGGATTCGTGTGGAGCAGGACGGCACGGTCGTCGCCACGCCACCGCGCGATGCCGCGCCCGGAACTTACCGCGTAGAGGTCAACACACCGACGGGCCAGCGCGAGATCGTCGAGGTTGTCGTGGCTGAAGAAAAACCCATGGCCGATCGCTACACGGTCGAATGGGCGAAAACCCCGGTGCCTGCTGGTGTGGAGCGCTCCTCGAGCTCGCCGCGTGCGCAGGTGGTGGAGCGCGGCTTCACATACGACGACCGCGTGCTGCCCGCAGGAACAACGTTTAAGCCGAACGCCAAGGGCGTGACCATCGACGCCAAGGGCAGCATCACGTTCAAGCCGGAGGCCAACGCAAAACGGGGCACCCACACGGCCCCGGTCACGATCACTTTCCCGGACGGCAGTTCCAAGACGGTCAACGCCGTCTTCGAGGTCGGCGAGCCCATGCTGGCCGACCTGGCAAACCTCGGCTACGAAGACGAGATCATGGTGGTCCCGGGACTGAGCGCAACCGTGCTGCGCACCGGCGACGCTGCGTTGCCCGAGGGTACGACCTTCAAGATGAAATCCGGGTCGAGCCTGGGCGGCTGGTCCGCGACGGTGGACGCGAACACCGGCGACGTGCGAGTCAACGCGCCAAAGGTGAACGCGCGTCCGCTCACGGTCAAGGTCATCGCCTACTTCCAGGATGGTTCCACCAAAGAACTTGAAGCGCGCGCTCGCTTGGCCACAGCTTCTGCACACGCCGTGAAAAACTCCATCTCCTACCCGTCTACCACGGTGCGGGTGGGCAACACAGTTGCAGTCGCCGCTGTTGGCGATGCGGTCAAGGGCGCGGTCTTCGACGTGATCGATAACGCTGGCCTTGACGTCGGCGTGAACAGATCCACCGGCGCGCTGCGCATCACGGCGCCGAAGAACGCCGAGATCGACGAAACCTACAAGCCGCTGATCCAGGTGCGCTATCCAGACGGCAGCGCACGCGAAGTCACCGCCACGGTCACGGTGCCTTCGGATGCGGCGACGTTTGACGCCGGATACGTTGGAGCGAACGTTCCTATCGGCGGCGAGGCTCGTCCGGAACCTTCGTCGAAACTGCCAGAGGGCACGCGGTTTAGCATCGACGGCTTCAACGAGCAGGGCTGGACAGCAACTATCGACGAAAAAACCGGCCGCATCACCGCCCGTTCCAATGGCAGTGTGCCCAACGGCAAAACCACCTCCGTCAAGGTGCGGGTGACCTACCCGGACGGATCCTCCGAACTGGTCAACGTCCCCCTGACGGCGAGGGCGCCGGAGGAAGTGGTGGTTGAGGATAAGGGGTCGTCGACAAGCGTTGGCTGGATCGCGGTCCTCGTGGGCGCGCTGGCGCTGCTTGCCGGCGTAGGATTCGCCGCATTTTTGAACCAAGACAAGATCATGCAGGTACTGGGTAGGTAGGCAACAACATGCGATTTTCCACAAAAGTAATGGCAGTCGGCCTGTGCGCCGCCCTCGCCCCCGTCTGCGTTGTGCCCGCGCAGGCCAAGGTCACGCAGCAAGGCAGGCAGGTTGTCGTTGAGGGGCAGCAGAAGAGCACATGGTCGCCGTACATCAACGCGACCGTGCGCCCCGACGGACAGGGCCTCTTCGACTTCGACCACCCCGAAGCTGCCGCCGAGGTGCTCAAGTACGGGCTGAGCACCGACGTGTACGTCAACGAGGCGAAAATGCCCGTCGACTGGAACGCGACGCCCGAAACCCTCAGCAGAGACGACGGAACCGACACGGTTGTCTACACCCAGACGTTTAACGGTGTTGAGGTCAAACGCACCATCAACATTTTCGACAACATCATCCAGTACACCGTCACCGCCACCAACGTCTCGGGCGCCCCGGTCAATGTCCGCGTCGAAGCCGTAAGCGACATCATGGGCAACCACGGCCAACTCCGCGCGCAGCAATACTTCGACGGCGAAATTCGCGTCTCCCCGGAAAAGCCCGGCCACACCGCACGCGTGAAGTTTGCGAACGCCGACCGGTTCGGCGTAGGACCGACCGCTGAGAAAGCCAAGGAGAGCCGCAACGACAACGACGCGCGCTTCCAAGCTGGACGCTGGAGCAAGAGCCTCGCAGCGGGTGAGGGGTTTAAGGCCGAAACCCAGGCGCGTTTCATCCCGCAGCCAGCCGCGTTCGACTCCGACGGCGACGGGCTGCGCAACTCGTGGGAACGCGTCGGCATGAAACTCTCCTCAGGCAAATCGTTGCCAATCCACCAGTGGGGCGCCGACGAAAACAAACCCGACCTGTTCCTGCAGCTGCACTGGATGCGATCCGAGTGGGAACAACTCAAGTGCGATCGGAAGGAATCCTTCGCGGCATCCGTGGAGGGCTTTACCCAGTTCGCCGACTGTGCGCGTGCAAACACGAAGGACTATGCGCCGTCGCCGGAGATCCTCAAGCAGTTGGAGGAGCGCTTCGCCAAACAAGGCATCAATCTCCACATCGTTGCGGGGCCGGAGTACGTCAGTTCCTCGATGTCCAGCATGAAGGAGGCAGACCGCGAGGGCGGCAAGACCGAGGACTACGCCAAAGAATTCATGCCAGGGTTGGCCGATCCGAAGTTGGCCAAAGACGAATGGGCTTACGCGCTGTATGCGCAAAACCAATTCATCTCGGCACGCGAACGGTTGCTGGGAGAACGCAAGGCGGTCTTCCGCGTTGGCGTCATCGGCGACACGATTTCTCGCGGCGACTCCTCGACAGGCCTCGCTTTGGTCAACGACTCCGTATTCTTCGTGGCGAACCATCCTGAGATGACCACGCAGGAGCAGCTGCGCAACACGATCCTGCACGAGTTCGGCCACACCCTGAACCTGCTGCACTACGGCGCGCACGTGGAGTCAAACACGGCACCGGCGCGCGATGACCTCGAAGAGTACAACTCGGTGATGAGTTACGCGCACCAGTTCAACCAGTTCAACTTTGCCGAAAAGGAAACGCACGGCCACGACGAGACCGGCAGGGAGTTTCAGATCCCGGCGGACTGGGCGAACCTGAACCTTCCAGGCGCGAACGTTGGCCAAGGCCACATCGGAGTGAACGACGAGACAGACAAGGAAAACGACAAAGACGACCACGATCACGACCACTCGCACGGCGAGGAAAGCATGCCGGTGCTGACCGAAGGTGACGTCAAGGAACTGGTCATCAACGCGGCAAGCAATAACAAGTACAAGGCAGGCTTTCGTCTCAACGAAACCGCGAACGGTGACAATGGCGTCGTCGCACAGCTTGGCGACGACAACGTCCTGCGCGGCACCATCTCCAACCTGGGAGACGTGGACGAGCGGTTTAAGGTCAGCGTCAACTACGGCTCGGGAGTGTTCCAACAAAGCTACGACCTGAAGCCTGCCGGCAAAGTCGGCGACGAGAAGCAGGTAGACATCAAGCTCGACCGCGCGGCGTTTTTGGACAAGCCGGTCGTTCCGCTGAGCGTAGTGGTTACAAACTCGCGCGGAACGGAAGTGTTTAGCCAGTCCTACAACGTCTCCGCGCTGAACTACACCCGCGAAGAGATGGCGAAGGTGCTTGCCGAGGTGCTTGCCTCCGACGCCCCGGAGTACGTCAAGGACATGGCCCGCAGGAAGCTGCAGCCGAAGGACAAGACCGAAGGGACGAGCAACGCGCCGGCGGCGCAGAAACCGAAGACGCAGCAGCCGCCGGCCAACGGCGACGGTGCGGTCTCGCCAGTGGCGATCATCATCGGCGTGCTGCTCGCTATCGGCGGCCTTGGTGCTGCGCTAGCTGGCTGGGCGATGAGCCAGGGCATGATTTAGCGCATGATCTAACGCCTAGGCTGCCTGCTCCTGCCACCAGGCCAGAAGCCTCTCAAGTGTTTGGAGGAGCGCGTGGTCGGGGCCGACCGCCTCGACGGAGGGCAGCCTCGATGCACGGAATTGCGGGCCGAGGTTGGCAAACGGGCTCACGGGATGGGTTGCGGTTTTTGAGGAATCGATTGCCGCAAAGATCTCGTCGAGTTTGCGCTCGACGATCCTGCGTTGCCTCCGGTTGAACGCCTCCGGTGCGAACGGGTTGATGCCGGTGAAGCTCTTGCTGACAAGGCAGTTATCGCGCGGGTCGTACACAAAAACGGCGACTGGGAACGACTCGTCGGACTTCAGGTTCGGTGTGAACTCGATACAAAAGGCGCTGTACCACGCGTTGTCTTGCGAGTCGCCGAGCATCATCACCGTCGCAGCCGTGAGATCTTCCGCAGGGAAGACGCGAGGCGCCGTGAGCGCGAACGCGGGATCCTGCGGTGGCACGATACTGACCGTGTAGTCGTCGTGAGCGACCATGATGCGCTGGACTTCGGCCATGACGTTGGCCATCTCCTCCACGCCATACCAATCGGGCGCGCGAGGATTGTCCGGTTGGAGCAACGCGCAGTCGATTTCGTGGGTGTCCGGGTCGTGGATGAGTATTGCGACGCGGAGGCCGTTTTCGATGATGTAGTCGTCGTCAATGTGCCAGCGGATGTCGTCGTCGAAACTGTAGTCGTCCTCGTCGTAGTCGTACATGGTGACAAGGTCATCGACTTCCTCGTCGTAAGAATCGAGGTAGTAAAGCTCGTAGGCACGAAAAGCCATAATTATCCCCCCTGGGTGTCGGGCGGAAGCCCCCATTTTGCTTCCGCGTATCGACGAGCCTAAACCACAACCGGCCCCAACACCAGAGCCGGGATGCACAATATATTGTGCATCTCGTAGGGAACCGAGCAACGCAGCAGTAATTGTGGCCGAAAACGCCACACGCGCGAGGAACTTGACACTGAGCTCATGCACAAGACGAGCACCAGCATCAAGCGTGCTTAGTGAGCCGGTTACTCGCCACGCATCAGGGCGAGGGTGAGTTCATAGCAGCGCTCGAGGGAAGGCACCGGCAGAAACTCGTAGATCGAGTGGAAGTTGTGCGCGCCGGTGAAATAGTTCGGGGTGTAGACACCCTGGTTGGACAGCCATGACCCGTCGGTGCCGCCGCGCATATCGATCTCTTTGATCTCGATGCCGAGGCGGCGCATCGTCGCGTGGAGCCTCTCGGATCCGATGGAGTTCTCTGGAGTCTTCGCGTCGGAGATGTTCGCGTAGACATCTTCGATGTCGCAGGTGATGGTGGCGCGGGGGTTTGCTGCGGCAAGGTCGCTGGCAAGCGCGCGTAGACGCTGCTTCTTTTCCTCGTAGCCTTCGCGGTCATGATCGCGGATGCTCAACTGCATGGTGCAGGTGGACTGGTTGCCGTCGATGTGGTTGAGCCAGATAAAGCCCTCACGCCCCTCGGTGTGCTCGGGCGTTTCCTGCGCGTCGAGCTGGTTGGCAAACTCCATTGCCAGTGTGATCGGGTTGACCAGGTTGCCCTTCGCGTTCATCGGGTGGGCGCTGACGCCGGCGATGGTAATGGTGGCGGTGGCGGCGTTGAACGTGGTCTCTACAACCTCGCCGAGCTCGCCGCCGTCGACGGTGTAGGCGTAATCGACAGGGAAGCGGTCAAAATCGATCGTGCGTACACCGCGCAGGCCGATCTCCTCGTCCGGCACGAACGCGATGTAAATGTCGCCGTGTGGGGTCTGACCGCCGAGCTCGGTGACCGCCTCCATGATCGCGGTCACGCCGGCCTTGTCGTCGGCGCCAAGCACGCTCGTGCCGTCCGTGTGGACGATCGGCTGGCCCTCGTACGCTGCAAGTTCCGGGTGGTCGGCGGCGCGCAGCCAGAGGTCGCGCTCGGCGTTGAGGCAAATATCCCCGCCTTCGTAATGGGTTAGCTGCGGATTGACCGTGGGGGAGAGGTTTACATCCACCGTGTCCAGGTGGGAGCAGAAGCCGATCGCGGGGCCGTCGCCGGTGCCGGAGATCTTCGCGGTGACCACGCACGTGTCGGACAGGTGGACGTCGGTGGCCCCGGCGGTGGAGAGCTCGTCGACAAGCAAACGCGCAAACGTCCATTGGCTTTCGGTGGACGGGACTGTAGTGGCGCGAGCGTCGGATTGGCTTTCCGTGCGGACGTAGCGGAAGAAGCGGTCAGTAAGGCGTTGCTGGATCGGCGTGAGAGTGTTCATGCCGCGAGGGTAGCGCGTTAGTTTGCCAGCGCTGCCTCAGAGGTTCGGGTAGGGCTATCGATGGCGCGACCCAGCAGTACTACGAAGATGACCAACGCGATGGTGAGCATGATGTGGCCCAAACCTGCGATGCCGGAGATCGCCGCGCCCGACTCCTTGCCCAGCACTGTCATCGAGCCGTGCAGGATCAGCATGGACACGGTGGTGAGCAAACCCGCGTTGTAGAGCCAGAAGAAGATATTGAAAAGCTTCTTATTGCGCGAGAAGGTGAAGACCTTTTCTAGGGCGAGGAAGATGAGGAACATCATGAAGCCCAGGGCCAAAAGGTGGGTGTGGGTAACGCTGAGCTGGGTGAACTGGCCTTCTGGGAAGTTGTTGGCGCGGGTGAACTCGCGGTAGAACACGCCCGAGATCAGGCCGAAGGCGAGGTAGAAGATTGCGGCTCTGTAGAGGGCCTTCATGGGAAAAACTCCTTTTAGCAACAAAGTGTTGTGAACATTATCTACGTTTGTACCAGAAAGCTCGGTCCTGCGAACCGGGTGTGCCGTTTAAACGATGATGGAGATTGCGTTGATGACCGAATCCCATAACGCCACGACAGAATGGCTCAGATCGTTTAGCGACGCTTGCCACGATGCAGGCAACCAGGCGTCAGCGGCGCCGTTGCCGAGCGCATTGCGGAAATCTTGTGCACCATGATGGATGTTGTACGTCAACAGTGAACTCAAGCCCATGATGGCCATGCTACGCGCCCGTATGCAGGGCAAACAGTACACGCGTCACATTTTGAAGGCCGATTTGGTGAGACTAATGTTTATGCAGGAACAACCACTTCAAGGAGGAAGACCGTGACAACGGCAGTCGCCCCCGCAGACAGCCCCGAACAACAAACCTCAAACAAACTCAACACCGGAAAAACGATCGCGTTTTTCCTCGCTTTTGTCGCGTTGGCGGCGGTGATCCTGACCCCCATCGCAGGGCTTGCCATGCCAGCGAAGATCGCACTCGGCATGCTTGCGTTTGCCGTGATCATGTGGGTCTCCGAGGCCGTGTCCTACCCGGTCAGCGCAGTGATGATCGTCGGGCTGATCGCAATCATGCTCACGTTCGCCGTGGACCCCGAAACAGGCGAAGCGATCGGTGCCTCCAAGGGCCTGAGCATCGCCATGAGCGGCTTCTCGTCATCGGCGGTGGCGCTTGTTGCTGCGGCACTTGCGCTGGCAACCGCCATGCAGGCAACCGGCCTGCACCGTCGCCTGGCGCTGTATGTGCTGAAGTTCGCTGGCGAGAAAGTTTCCAACATTGTCATCGGAGCGATTGTTATCTCGATCATCCTGGCGTTCTTTGTCCCGTCCGCAACCGCACGCGCCGGCGCCGTCGTGCCGATTCTCATGGGCATGGTGGCCGCCTTCGGTCTGGCCAAGGAATCCAAGCTCGCCGCGCTGCTCGTGATTACGGCAACCCAGGCGGTGTCCATCTGGAACGTCGGCATCAAGACCGCTGCTGCGCAGAACCTCGTCGCTGTCGGCTTCATCGAAGACCAAATGGGCCAGACCATCTCCTGGGGCCAGTGGTTCATCTGGGCCGCACCGTGGTCGATCCTGATGTCGATCGCGCTGTACTTCATCATGCGTGCCACTATTAAGCCTGAGGTGGAGTCGATTGATGGGGGACGTGAGCTCGTCGAAAAGCAGCTTGCAGAGATGGGACCCATGACCGGCGCTGAGAAGCGCCTCACCACCATCGCCGTGTTGCTGCTGTTCTTCTGGGCTACCGAAGGCGTGCTGCACCCGATTTCCTCCGCAACCATCACCATCGTCGCCGTCGGCTTCATGCTTATGCCGGTCATTGGCGTGATGGACTGGAAGTACGCCCAGCAGCAGATCAACTGGGGCACCCTCGTCGTGTTCGCCGCCGGCATCTCCCTGGGCAAGTTCCTGCTGGACACTGGCGCTGCAACCTGGCTGTCTGAGGCAACCTTCGGCGCTATCGGCCTGTCCTCGATGCCGATCCTCGCCGCGATCGCCCTGGTGTCGCTGTTTAACATCCTGATCCACCTGGGCTTCGCCTCCGCGACCTCGCTTGCCTCCGCGCTGATCCCTGTGTTCATCGCCCTTGCAGCCACCCTGGACGTACCCAACGGCGGCATCGGGTTCGTGATCATCCAGCAGTTCGTCATCTGCTTCGGCTTCCTGCTGCCGGTCTCCGCACCGCAAAACATGCTGGCCTACGGCACCGGCGCGTTTACCTCCAAGCAGTTCCTGCGCAGCGGTATCCCACTGACCATCGTGGCCTACCTGCTCATCCTGCTGCTGTCCGCCACCTACTGGAACTGGATCGGCCTGGTCTAGATACGCCGTATTACTCCAGGATAAGGCCCAGGTGCAGCGTCGAAAGTTCGTGCTCGCCTGGGCCTTTTGCTAACCCCGCAAACTCGGCGGCGGTCTCACGTGTGACGGGGATGATCCAGCCGTACTTCGGATCCAGCACAGGCTCGGACCTGCGGTCTACCGGCACGAACGTGACGGAGCGTTCGTTGGGGGAGGTGAGTTGCACGGCGTCGTCGATACGCGAAAGCTCCTCGAGTGCCCTCGCTGAGGTGGTCACAATGATGATCTTCTCGTTGGTATCGGGCGCAAGCCGCGCCGTGTGCACCTGCAGCGTATCGACGACCACCGGCACCACCCGCCCCGGCAACTCCACCAGCCGAGGCTGGTTCAACCCGAAAAGTTCACGCGCGCGGTCGATGATTCCCATGACAAGTGAGTGTATAAGGTGACCAGTATGTCTGAATCGCACCGCGTCGACATGGTGATGTCGTACGGCACCGGCGACCTCGTCGTCACACCCCACGACTACGAAACACCCCTACGCCGCGGCAACCGCCTCACACGCGCCGGATGGAAATCCATCTTCCGCCGCGTGGTCACAGACTTTTCCAACGACGCCATGGTGGACCGTGCCGCAACGCTGACCTATTACACCCTGCTGTCGGTCGCGCCGATGCTGCTCGCCGCATACTCCATCTTCAGCCTGCTCATGCCGCGTGGCGACGACATGGCCGACTCGATCATCGCCGACCTCGTCGCCCAATACGTACCGGCGCAACTGCAGGAAGAAGCGTTCCAGCTCATCTCCGCCATCGTGGCCACGCCGGCGGAAAGCACCATCGCACTTGCGGTGTCCGTGATCATCTCGCTGCTATCCGCCTCGGCCTACGTGCGGTCGTTTTCCCGCAACGCCAACCTCATCTACGGCCGCACCGAAGGCCGCCCTATGGCGGTGACCTGGGTAACCATGTGGCTGGTCACAGTAGTCATGGTCGTCGGTGCGGTGGTGATCATTTTGGGCGCGTTGCTGACGGACTCCATCGTCAACGCCGTGTTCGGGCCGATCGCCCGGCCGCTGCAACTGGAGGAGGAGCTGCACTACCTCACCGCAATCTTCCTGCCCGTCTGGGACTACCTGCGCGGCCCTGTCATCGCGGTGGTCTCGGTGGCGCTCGTCTCCGTGCTGTACTACTTCGCGCCCAACGTTAAACCCGGCAGGTTCCGCCTGCTCACCCTCGGCTCGGCGAGCGCGCTGCTGGTCGTTGGCGCGCTGTGGGTCGGGTTTTCCTGGTACCTCAAACTCGTCGGCGTGCGCAGCACCTACGGTGCGTTCGGCACCGTTTTGGCGGTGCTGGCGTTGATCTGGCTGATGAACATCGTGCTGCTCGAAGGCGTGAAAATCGACGCCGAAGTCCTGCGCGCCAAAGAACTCCAACGCGGCATGGACTCACGCCGCCACATTCAAGCGCCGCCACGATCCAACGTCGGGGCGGCGTGGCGGCTGCAGACTCGCCGGTGGACCGACCGCATCGCCGACGACATCCTGCAGCAACGCGAGGAGTCGGCGCAGTAGCTAGTCGGCGATGAGCGGCTCGATGGTGAGCTCCGGGTGCTCCTTCTCGACGAAAGCCAGCTTCCACTTGTCACCGAACAGCGCGATGATCTCGCCGTCTGTACGCGTGAAAATTTCCACCCCGCGTTGGCGGCCCAGCTCTGGCGCGGACTCGGCGTCGGTGCGCCGGGCCACCGAGTAGGGGATCGGCTCGGTGACCGTTTCCACGTTGTACTCGTTTTCCATGCGAGCCTGCATGACCTCGAACTGCATGGGGCCGACGGCGGCCATGACCGGGGCAGCGTCGCCGCGCGTGTCGTTGCGCAAGATCTGCACGACGCCCTCGGCGTCCAACTGCTCGAGCGCCTTGCGGAACTGCTTGTACTTACCCAGCGACTTCGCGCGCAGCGTGCGGAAGTGCTCCGGTGCGAACTGCGGCATCGGCGGGAACTGCACCTTGCGCCCGGCGTAGATCGTGTCGCCCGGCGCCAACGCGCCCGCGTTGACCAGGCCAATGATGTCGCCCGGGAACGCCGTTTCCACGGTGTCGCGGTTGCGGCCGAAGACGGTCAGGGCGTACTTCGTGGAAAAGCTGCGGCCCGACTGGGCGTGCGTGACCTGCATGCCGCGATCGAACTCGCCGGAGACCACGCGCATAAACGCCAACGTATCGCGGTGGTTCTTATCCATGCCGGCCTGGACCTTGAACACCACGCCCGAGAAATCGTCGCCGACTTCGCGCTCAGTATCCATCGCGGTCGTGGAGGCTTCCACCGCCTTCGGGTCAGAGGCGCGGCCCTCGGGTGCCGGTGCGATTGCGCACAGCGTGTCCAGGATCTGGTGCACGCCGAAGTTCAGCATCGCGGAGGCGAAAATGATCGGGGAGGTGATGCACTGTTCGAAGAGCTGCTGGTCGTGGACGGCGCCGTCGGCAAGTAAAAGCTCCGCTTCTTCGAGCGCGGTGTCCCACGCGTCGCCTTCCTTCGCGGCGGCCTCGTCGGCGGAGTAGTGCTCCTCTGGCGCAATCGTCGAACCGCCGGCTGTGCGGGTGAAGTGTACGTACCCGTCGATCTCGCCATCGGAGGAGACGTGCGCGAGCCCGCGGAAGTCACCCGCTTCGCCTACCGGCCAGTACAGAGGGGTGGGTTGGAGGTCGATTTCGGTAACGATTTCGTCGACAAGTTCAAGCGGCTCACGACCCACGCGGTCCCACTTGTTAATCACCGTGACAATCGGCAGACCGCGCGCCTTGCACACGCGAAACAGTTTCAGGGTTTGCGGCTCGAGGCCCTTCGCCGCGTCGATCAGCATGACCGCGGCATCCACGGCGGAAAGCACACGGTAGGTGTCCTCCGAAAAGTCCGCGTGGCCCGGAGTATCGACGAGGTTGACCACGTACGGCTCGCCCTCGTGGCCCTCCGGCGCGTACTCGAACTGCAGCGCCGACGATGCGACGGAAATGCCGCGCTCCTTTTCCATCTCCATCCAGTCCGACACCGTCGACTTACGGTTGCCCTTACCGTGCACCGCACCGGCTTCCGAAATCACATGCGCATGCAGCGCCAGCGCCTCCGTCAACGTGGACTTACCCGCATCCGGGTGGGCGATAACAGCGAACGTGCGGCGGCGGGCGGCCTCGGAAACAGTGCTCATGGGGTGCTAGCTTATCGACGACCCACCCACCGAGTACAGTCGCGTACATGACAACAATTGGCGTATTTCTAGGATCCATCCGTCAAGGCCGCGTCGGCGAAGGTGTCGCCCACTGGGTACGCGACACCGGCAACGCCCGCGACAGCGTCGAGTACCGACTCCTCGACCTCGCAGAGTTCAACGTCCCGGCGCTCACCGCCGCCACCGTGCCGGGCGCCGCCAACAAACAATACGAGCACGACGCCGTCACCGCCTGGTCAAACGCCATCGACGCCTGCGACGGCTTCGTCTTCGTCACCCCCGAGTACAACCACTCCATCCCCGGCACCATGAAAAACGCCTTCGACTCACTCGCCTCCGAGTGGGCAGGCAAGCCGGTCGCGTTCGTCGGCTACAGCGGCACCGGTGCGATCCGTGCGATCGAGCACTGGCGCCAGATCGTCGCTAATTTCTCCATGTTTGACATCCGCAACCAGGTGGGCATCAACATCTTCGGCACCGACCTCGAGGAAGAAAAGGCCGCCAACACCGACGCGCTGGGCACTGTGCTTGCCGACCTAGAGCAGGCAATTAGCGCGCGTGGATAACGTTCTGCGCCTTCGCTAACCCCTCGGCGACGACCAGGCGAGCCGCCTCCGCCGCGGTTGCGATGTCCTCGTCGCCGGAAATATCACTGAGCACCCAATCCGGCACGGCCGTACCCTTTGGCGGCCGGCCAATACCGATGCGCACGCGGACGTAATCGCGCGTCCCCAGGTGCTCCGTAATCGACTTCAGACCGTTATGGCCGTTTTCGTTCCCGCCCAACTTCACGCGGACTTTGCCGGCTGGGAGATCGAGCTCGTCGTGAAGCACAATGATCCGCTCCGGCGGGATGTTGAACTTCCGGACAAGGGGAGCGACCGCCTCACCCGACAGATTCATATACGTCTGCGGCTTGCAACGCGCCACACCGTCGATCTTCGGCAACTCGTCGAGCGCCAAAAAGCCCACATTGTGCTTCGTGCGCGCATACTCCGCACCCGGGTTACCCAGCCCCACAACCAGCCAATCGGCCTTGGGGCGCCTGAAAAAACCAAACACGTGCCACACTGTACCCATGGAATTTCCACGCGTGATCGCAGCACCCATGGCCGGTGGCCCATCCACGCCCGAACTGGTCAACGCGGTGTCCTTCGGGTTCATCGCGCTCGGCACCTGTAGCGCCTCGCAAGCCCGCTCGTGGCTCGCCGCGTGCGAGGCGCCGTTCGGCGCGAACCTCTTCGTGCCCCAACCCGAGCCATTGCTTGACGACGTCCACCGCACCGCCCACCACCTCCAACAGGAAGTTCCGGCGCTCGAATCCGACTACGCCGAAAAGTTCGCCGCCGTGCTGGAGGCCGCACCCGCCGTGGTGTCCTCGACGTTCGGCTGCTTCACCGAAACCGAGATCGCACAACTGCATGCGGTCGGCTCGGAAGCCTGGGCGACAGTAACCAACGAGGCCGAACTGCGCGAAGCCCAAGCCAGGGGAGTCGACGGCGTAATCATCCAGGGCCCACGCGCCGGCGGCCACCGCGGCACCTGGAGCCAGCACGACGACCCTGACCAGCGCTCATTGCCGGAGTTGCTCGCAGATCTGCGGCCCCTCGCCACCGTTCCCGTGATCGCCGCCGGCGGCGTCCGCAATGCCGAAGACGTCGCCGCGATCGACATGCCCGTCGCCTGCGGCACCGCATTCCTCCTCGCCGACGAAGCCGGCACCAGCCAACACAACCGCGAACTCCTGCGCACCGACACACCCGCCGTGGTCTCCCGCGCCTTCTCCGGACGGTGGGCGAGCGGCGTGGAAACAGATTTCACGCGGGAAAATCCTGACCTGCCGCCGACCTACCCGTATTTACGGCCGATGACCAGGGATAACGACTACTGCCTCGTCGGCGCCGATCGGGGAGCATTGATGGCTGCACCGGCTGCCGAAATCGAGCGGATGCTAACGCCCTAGACAGCTGTTGCGATGAGAAAGGTATGAAGCTTTCCAAAATCGCAATTGTCACTGCAACGACCGGCGCGCTCGCACTGGGCGCGCTCGCCCCGGCAGCCAGCGCGGCACCGGCGGCTCCGGCCGCTCCTGCTAACCATGACGGCGCCTACAGCGGCAGCGCCTGGGGCCTCTACAACTTCCTTGTCACCAACATCATCAACGGCGCCGACCAACTCAACGGCGGTGCCAACAAGAGCGGGACGGAGAAAGCTCCTGGGGTGATGCTGAGCTCCGCACCGTTTCTCCTTCTGCTGTTCCCGCTGCAGTTAATCGCAGAAGCAGAAGTTCGCCTGCTCGATCAGCTCGGCTTCTAATCCGCGAGCGGGAGCTCGACGACGAGCCCCTCACACGCCACACGCTCGGTAGGTTTGCCGCCCCACATCGGGGTCAGGCCAACACCGCGAAGCGCTTCCACGAGCGATTCGGCCGCCTCAACGGAGCTAAACCCGAAGTAGAGCTCGCCGGTGTGGATGACTCGATCCACGTCCTGGTTCGTGCAGTACACATAGCCGCTGCGGCCATCATTTTCTGCCTGTTCGGCGGCTTCCTCGGCGCAGTCGCTTTGAGTAAGCCCCTCGTCGAACGAGAACGCGAGGTTGCGCTCAGCCAGAGCGTCGCGGAGCGTATCGAGGCGCTGCGCGTCCTCGGAAGCTTTGGGGATGAGGTTGGCGTACTCGGCGCGGATGTCGTCGATAAGCACATCGAGCCCAGGGACCGGATCGCCGCCGTTATCGTCCTCAAAAAACGCCTCGATCTCGCCGGTACTCCACCCATGGCACAGCATGAGCGAGATGTCGCCCTCGCATGACTGCGATTCGTAGAGGTTATCTGACGGCGGATACTTGCTGGTCAACATCGCGTGCTGGCTCATGGGCACGAGGCTAGCAAGAAATCACGCGGGTCGTGTTCTCGATCGCACCAAGGCCCTCGATCTCAACACGCACCGTGTCGCCATTTTTCAGGTAGCGCTTCGGATCACGCGCGTGGCCAACACCGTCCGGGGTGCCGGTGGCGATCACATCACCCGGTTCCAGCGGATACAGATGCGAGATGAACTCGATGAGTTTCGCGGGGGTGAACACGAGGTCGTCGGTACGCGAATGCTGCATCACCTCACCATTAACCGTCGTCGTAATCGCGGGACCCGGCTGCCACTGCGTATCCAGCCACGGGCCGAAACCAGCGGTTTTCTCTAGCGACTTGCCCTGGTGCCACTGCTGCGTGCGCTTCTGATACGTGCGCTGCGTGTAGTCGTTGATCACGCTGTAGCCAGCAATGTAATCCGCACCGTTGGACACATGGCGCGCCCGCTTACCGACGACCACCGCCAACTCACCCTCAAAATCCAACGACTCCGCATTGAACTCCGGCACCTCAGCATCGTCATACGGCCCAACGAGCGCCTCCGGGAACTTAATGAACAGCGTCGGCACATCCGGCTGCTCATGCCCCATCTCCGCGATATGCTTCGCGTAATTTAGCCCCACGCAAATGATCTTGCCGGGGCGCGGAATCACCGGCGCCAAATCAGCGGGGGAGAAGGTAAACTCCTCGCCCTCCTCGAATTTTCCCGCGTGCAAAAGTGCGCCGACGTCGGGGGCGTTGAGTGTGACGGCGCGGGTGTCGTCGATAAGCCGTGCCGCGGTGGTGGTGCTTCCAGTCCTGATCGTTGCAAGTCTCATGCCGCTAGCCTAACGCGCGCAGAATCTCATCCGCCGCGTCCGCAGCCGCAATCGCGAGATCTACCTGCTCTTTTGTACTGAATGGTTTCAGCACATAATCCGCCGGCGCCATCCGTCCGGGCGGGCGACCGATGCCGACGGCGACCTTGTTGTACGGCTTGTTCAGCGCCTTGGTCACCGACTTCAGCCCGTTATGGCCGTGATCGCCACCGCCGAGACGGATCTTCACCTCGCCGAGGTCCAGATCGAGCTCGTCGTGAATCACATACACGTCTTCCGGCTTCACGCCGAAATAATCTGCGAGCGCCTTCACCGGCCCGCCCGAAACATTCATGAAACTGCGCGTGCGCGCAACGATCACACGGTCCTTGGCCAGGCGTCCCGCCGCCAACTCCGCCACCTCGGTGTTAGTGCGCTTGTGTGCCGACAAGGTTGCGGGCATCGGGGTGGCGCGCTCCAAAAGCTCATTGACGACGAACACACCCGCGTTATGCCGCGTATTTTCATACTGAGGGCCAGGATTTCCAAGACCAACGATCAGAACAGTCACGACGCACATAGTACTTCTCACCAGCGGATTGTGGAATTTGGTGTTGGAGTTATCCACATTTTTGTGGTGGGTCTTGTGCGGTGGTTGATCGCTTCGTAGCGTTTATGCCATGGCATTTGTAGACCTTCTCGGCTTCCGGCTTACGGACATCGCCGACTTCGACCGCGACACAGCCCTTGCTGCCGGGCTGAACCCGTCGCGCATCCGAGAATGGTCACGGGTACACGACGTCTACTTCGGGGTGACGAAATTCACGCGGAAACAATCCGACGCCCGCCTGATGGCAGCAGACACACCCTTGGATCAGTTGTGTTTGATTGAACGCAAACTCGCCATTGTCGACGACGCCGCGAAGCGTTGGCAGTTGCGCTTTACCCTGCTGAAGTTTCAGGGCCGCTTCGATGCGCTCTCGCGCTATGCCGATCAGGTTATTGATGCGAAGAAACCCGCGCCTGAAAAGCAAGTGCGGTTTTCTCGTGCTCGCGAAGGGATGGCCACGCTGCACTTGACGCATTCGGCACGCAATATTGCTGATATTGAGCACACGCTGCGTGGGTTGATCGATACGGAACTGCCACCAGCCGGCCAGATGGCTGATGCGCTTATGGGGCTGTTGCGTGGTGATGGCGACGGTGGTGGGGTGCCGCATGCAGTACCACGCCCGATTGTTATGGTGCCGCTTCCCGAATGGACGCGGATCCAATCCGGTGCCGGTGACGAGGTCACGCTCACGCTAACCGATGGCACGACGATGACAGGTGCGGAGTTTCTCGCGCAGCAATTCGGCGACGAGCTGGAAGTCGCGGCGTTTCACCCGACCGAGGGTGCAGTCAACTTGTATCGCACCCAGCGATTCGCCAATAGTAAGCAACGCGCGTTGGCATCGATGATGTCGCCGACGTGTCCGGTGCCGGATTGTCGGCACGGAGCCGACAATTGCGAAGTCCATCACATCCAGGCCTGGCGGCATGGTGGGGAAACCAACCTGGCCAACCTAGTGCCGCTGTGCCGGTTTCATAACGGGCGCAACGACGATGACCCGCGTGAAAACCGTTACGGGCGGATACAGATACGCGATGGGATACCGGTGTGGGTATCGCCGGGAGGGTCGGTCGTCGAGAAGCATCCGCCCGGAGCCATGCAACAACTCTTCACATAACGAAAAAGCCCGCCAAAAAAGCGGGCCAATCGTCGTGCCGAAATTACTCGGAAGCTTCCTCGCCAGCCTCAGAAGACTCAGCGCCAGCCTCAGCGCCGCCCTCCTCAGCAGCCTCAGCCTCAGCCTCGAGATCCTCATCAACCTGCTCGAAGGTGATGTTGACAAGCAAGTTCTCCGGATCGGTGATCAGCTCCGCACCCGCCGGCAGCTCGAGATCGCCAGCGGTGATCTGGTCGCCGATCTCCTTGCCCTCGATGGAAACGGTGATCTCGTCCGGGATAGACAGAGCGTCGATCTCGATCTCGACAACGTCGGCTTCCTGGAACACAACAGCGCCCGGAGCAGCCTCGCCCTCGGTGACAACCGGAACCTCGACGGTAACCTTCTCGCCACGCTTAATGCCGAACAGGTCAATGTGGTCGATCTCGAGGGTCAGAACGTTCTGGTCGACGTGCTTGACCATGGCGAGCAGCTTCTCACCGTCGAGCTCAAGCTCGACGATGGCGTTGGTGCCGTCGTTACGCACGATCGCGGTCATCTCAATGCGGTCAACCGCAAAGTGGATGTTCTCGATGCCCTTTTCGTACAGGACACCCGGGATCTTGCCATCGCGACGCAGACGACGTGCGGAGCCCTTGCCAAACTCCTCGCGACGCTCACCCTTGATAACGGTTGGGGTAATAGCCATGTTGTACTCCTTCGGTTGGAAGGGCCACAGGCTTTGCCTGCGACCACTTAACGGATTGTGCTCGTCGAGTGATCGCATAGTGGATCTTCATCGCGTCGATAACGGCCCGAAAGCCCTCGCCGAGACTGCTACAGGCTACCAGCCGACTTTTCCCACACAAAATGCCCCGCCGCCTGGAGGTCCTCATGATCATGGCCAAGCGGGATGCCGGTGCGATCACGCACAAGCAGCGTAACGACGAACCCCGTCAACGTCGCCGCCATCAAATACACCGTAATCGCCGCCGTACCACCAGTAGCCTCACGCAACGCAGCCGCAATCGTTGGAGCAAACGCACCACCAAGAATTGCACCCAACGCGTACGAAATCGACGCCCCGGACGCCCGGACCGAAGCCGGGAAAAGCTCCGCGTAGAAAGCGCCAATCTCGCCGTACGTCAGGCCCAGGCCAACGGTGAGGAAAATCAACGCCGCGGTGATCTTTGCAATCGAACCCGTATCGACGAGCGGGAACAACACCGCAACACCCGCCGCCTGAACCACAAACCCGATCGCAAGCGTGCGCTTACGCCCGATGTAGTCCGAGACCCACCCGGCGAACGCTGTAGTGAACAACCACACCGCAGCCGATGCAGTGACAGCCCAGAGAATGTCCCCGCGTGAAAGCCCGATACCGGCAGGGTCAGTGACGTAATTCTGGATGTAACCGCCGGTTGTCATGTAACCGACGGCGCCGTTGGCGGCGAAGATCAGGGCGGCTGCGAGGACAACTCCCGCGTGAGATTTGAACAGGCCGCTGATGGGGCTGCGGGTGCCGGTCTCGCGCATCTCCTCGACGACGGGCGATTCTTCGACGCCGGTGCGGATCCACCAGCCGAGGAACGTCAGCGCGATGGACAGCAGGAAGGGAATGCGCCAGCCCCATTCGACGAAGGCGTCACCGGGGGCGACGGCGGTCATCAGGGCGAGCATGCCGGAGGACATGAGCAGGCCAGCGGGGACGCCGACCTGGGGGCCGGCGCCGTAAAGGCCGCGTTTGTTCACAGGGGCGTGCTCGACGGCGAGGAGGACTGCGGAGCCCCATTCGCCGCCGGCCGATGTGCCCTGCAGGATGCGCAGGAGAATCAGTGCGGCGGGGGCAAGCCAACCGATGGTGTCGTAGGTGGGCAACAGGCCGATAAGCGTGGTGGCGGTGCCCATGGTGAACAGGGTGATCATGAGCACGCCGCGGCGCCCGAATCGGTCGGCGTAGTGGCCAGCAAGCACCGCACCGAGCGGGCGGAACAGGAAGGACAAGCCGACGGTGAGGAAGCTCACGATCGTCGCCGCAGCAGGTCCGAGGGGACCGAACATGGTCTGGTTAAACACCAAACCGGCGACGGCGGCGTAGAGGAAGTAGTCGTACCACTCGATGGCTGTGCCGATGGTGGTCGCCGCGATCACGCGGCGGCGCTCACTACGCACGGTCCCATGCTTTCAGGAAGGCGTCGGTTTCGGCTGAGTTGGTGACGGTGACGCGGATACCTTCCGGGAAAGAACGCACCAGCACGCCCTCTGCCGCTAGCCGGTCAGCTTTTTCACGCGGGAAATCCGGCAGCCAGATGAAGTTGGCTTGGGATTCGGGGAGGTTGAGTGCGGTGGTGAGGTGTTGGCGTTGGGTGATGGTGTCGTCGATACGCGTTTGCAGCTCGGAGGTGGCTTTGAGGGAGGCGAGGGCTGCGGTTTGGGCGACGGCGTTGACGGAGAAGGGGACGGCGACTTTGTTGAGGGCGCTGATGATGTCGGCGGGGCCGAAGGCGTAGCCGATGCGGGCGCCGGCGAGGCCGTAGGCTTTGGAGAAGGTGCGCAGGCCGACGACGTTGGGGTAGCGGGTGATGACGTCGGTGGCGACGGGGGTGTCGGTGGCGCGGTTGTATTCGAAGTAGGCCTCGTCGAGTGCGACGAGGATGTCGGATGGGACGGCGTCCATGAAGGTTTCGAACTCGACGTTGGTGATGGTGGTGCCGGTTGGGTTGTTGGGGTTGCACACGAAGATGAGTTTCGTACGTTCGGTAATCGCTGCGGCCATGGCGGGCAGGTCGAGGCGGTGCTCGGCGTCGAGTGGGATGGCGACGGGGGTTGCGCCGACGATGCGGGCGAAGATGGGGTAGGCCTCGAAACTGCGCCAGGGGAAGATGATTTCGTCGCCGGGCTGTGCGGTGATTGTCGCGAGTTGTTGGCACAGGGCGGAGGAGCCGGTGCCGACGGCGACCTGGTCGATGGTCACGCCGAGGTGTTCGGCAAGGGCGGTGCGGATGTCGGTGGCGCCCATGTCGGGGTAGCGGTTCATGGAGCCGAGGGTGTCGCGCATTGCCTCGAGCACTGAGGGCAGTGGGCCTTCGGCGCATTCGTTCGAGGAGAGTTTGATGGCGCTGTCGTTGCGGGCTCCTGGCACGTAGGCGGGGATGGTGTCTAGGTCTTTGCGGATCATGTTGCGGGTCATGCGTTGCTCCTGCGTTGCGTTGTCAACCAAATGAGGCCGAGGGCGAGGATCCAGCCGAAGAGTGTGGCTAGACCCATGCGGTAATCGGGAAGAATACCCATTAGTACGAGTACGAGGGCGAAAAATGCGATGCAGATCCAGTTCGCAACTGGGTAGAACGGGGCGGGGAATTTTGTGTTGCCGGCGTGTTTGCGGAAGTTCAGGTGGGATAGGCAGATGCCGGCCCAGGTGATCAGTTCGGTGCCGACGATGATGGCGAGCAGGATGGCGAAGATTTTGCCTTCGAAGAAGTAGTTGAGGATGACGACGACGCCCATGAGGGTGGCGTCGAAAAGCAATGCTTTGGTGGGCAGACCTTTGTGGTTGGTTTCGGCGAGTTTTTTGGGGGCTTGGCCGTTGCGGGCGAGGTCGCGAAGCATGCGGGCGCCGGAGTACGTCATGGTGTTGAGCACTGAGAAGACGGCGACGACGATGACGACGTTCAAGGCGGTCGCTGCGCCGGAGAACCCGACGCCGGTGAGTACGCGGATGAACGGGCTTTCGTTGGTGTCCTGCTCGTTCCACGGTGCGAGCAGCAGGATGGTGCCGATGCCGCCGAGGTAGAACACGAGGATGCGCCACACGACGGAGTTGACCGCGCGGGGAATTGCCTTTTCGGGGTCGTCAGCTTCGCCAGCGGCGGTGCCGATAGACATGATGCCGCCAAAGGTAAAGGTCACGGCGACGAGTGCGAAGAGGACGCCGGAGATGCCGTTTGGCATGAATCCGCCGTGGTCGGTGATGTGTTGCAGGCCGATGGCGGGCTCGGAGCCGACGCCGAAGACAAGCGCGAGGCCGAGCACGATCATGAGGACGAGTGCTGCCACTTTGATCAGGGAAAGCCAGTATTCGGTGGTGGCGAACACGCGCACGTTGAGCACGTTGAGGACGACGACGAGCAGCAGCGAGACTAGCGCGGTGACCCAGTGGGGGATGTGGGGGAACCAGTAGTCCAGGAAGGTACCCATGGCGGTCAGTTCCAGCATGCCGACAACGACGGTGGTGAACCACCAGTTCCAGCCGGTGATAAATCCGGCTCCGCGGCCGATGAATTCGCGAGAGTATGCGGCAAACGAGCCGGAGACGGGGTGTTCGACGGCCATTTCGCCGAGCATGCGCATGAGGAAGTAAACGATGACGCCGACGATGGCGAAGGAGATCAAGACGGCGGGGCCGGCGTATTGGATGGAGCTGGCGGAGCCGAGGAAAAGTCCGGTGCCGATGGATGATCCGAAGGCGATCATCATCAGTTGGCGGCTTTTGACGCTGCGTTTGAGTCCTTGTTCTTGGAGGCTCATGGGTTAGTTTCCTGTCGGGGGACGTGAGGTGGTGCGGGAGAGTCCGCGGAATTCTGCGATGACGGTGTCGCCGTCGTAAAGGGTGACGTCGGACAGTCCGTTGCGGCCCCATTGGTGGTGTTCACGGGCGACGCCGCGGATGGTGCGGCCCATTTTCGCGGGTGCGAGGTAGATCATTTCGGATTGTGCGCTGACGGTGGGCTCAGTGCGGCGCGAGTTGCAGGCGCCGCCGAAGAGGGCGTCGGCAAAGGTGAACAGGACGCCACCTTGGCAGACGCCGAATCCGTTGGCATGCCGCTTTTCGACGACAAACTCGCCTTCCGCTACGCCTGGCTCGAGTCGGGTGATGGTCGCACCCAGATACTCGAGGGTGGCGTCGCCGTCGTACATGGCTTTGGCGTGCTCAAGCTCTGGGGTGATTTCTACGGATTCGGCGTAGCGGTTGTACATGAGAATGTGTCCTTTCCCTAAGCGTGAAGCCGGGGCAGCGGTGAAGCTGCCCCGGCTGTCGCGGTCAAGAGTGGTTTAGGCCTGGCCCTCGAAGAGGGTGGTCACGGAACCGTTTTCGAAGATTTCGCGGATGGTCTTTGCCAGCAGTGGTGCGATCGACAGCACGGTGAGGTTCTTCCAACCTTCGGTGTTTTGCGGCAGGGTGTCGGTGGTGATGACTTCCTCTGCGCCGCAGTCGCTGAGGCGTTCGCGGGCCGGGTCGGAGAAGACACCGTGGGTGCAGGCGATGACGACGGACTTCGCGCCGGCTTCCTTGAGCACGCCGACGGCGCCTGCGATGGTGCCGCCGGTGTCGATCATGTCGTCCATGAGGATGCAGTCTTTGCCCTCGACGTCGCCGACGACACGGTTGGAGACAACCTTGTTTGCGGCGTCGATGTCGCGGGTTTTGTGGACGAAGGCCATGGGGGCGTCGCCAAGCATGTTGGCCCACTTCTCAGCGGACTTCACGCGGCCGGCATCCGGGGAGACCACCACGAGGTTGTCCAGCGAGTACTTGGACTTGATGTAGTCCACCAGGATCGGCTGGGCGTGCATGTGGTCGACCGGGCCGTCGAAGAAGCCCTGGATCTGGTCGGTGTGCAGGTCCACGGATACGATGCGGTCCGCGCCCGCTGCGGAGAGCAGGTCTGCGATGAGGCGGGCGGAGATCGGTTCGCGGCCGCGGTGCTTCTTGTCCTGGCGTGCGTACGGGTAGAACGGCAGGATCGCGGTGATGCGCTTCGCGGAGCCACGCTTGAGCGCGTCGATCATGATCAACTGCTCCATGAGCCACTTGTTCAGCGGCTGTGCGTGGGACTGCATGACAAAGCAGTCGGAGCCGCGGACGGACTCTTCGAAGCGGATGAAGATTTCGCCGTTGGCGAAGTCGCGTGCAGTGGTGGGCACGAGCTCGATGCCGAGTTCGTCTGCTACGGCCTCTGCCAGTTCCGGGTGCGCACGCCCGGTGAAGACCTTGAGGTTTTTGTGGCTTTCGGTGGAGTAACCAGTCATGTTCGAACCTTTACTTCTCGCGTGCTTTCTTTGCAGCTTCTGCCGCATCGGACCCGGGGCGGCGCTTTTCCACCCAGCCCTCGATGTTGCGCTGGTGGCCCTCCTTGATGGCGAGCGCGCCAGCCGGAACATCTTCCGTGACTACTGTACCCGCGCCGGTATACGCGCCATCACCGATATTGACCGGTGCGACAAACATGGTGTCTGAGCCGGTGCGGCAGTGGTCGCCGATGGTGGTGTGGTGCTTGTTTACGCCGTCGTAGTTAGCGAAAACGCTGGAGGCGCCGATGTTGGAGTGCTTGCCTACGGTGGCGTCGCCGATGTAGGTCAGGTGGGGCACCTTGGAACCTTCGCCGATCTTGGCGTTTTTGGATTCGACGAAGCCGCCGAGTTTGCCGCGGGCGCCGAGTTCGGTGCCGGGGCGGATGTAGGTGAAGGGGCCGACGGTGGCTTCTTCACCGATGACGCCGAGTTCGCCTTGGGCGCGTACGACGGTGGCGCGGGCGCCGACTTCCATGTCGGTCAGGGTGGTGTCGGGGCCGATTTCGGCGCCGTCGCCGATGACGGTGGAGCCCCACAGTTGGGTGTTGGGGTGGATGATGACGTCGCGGCCGATTTCTACCTCGACGCCGATCCAGGTGGTGGCCGGGTCGATGACGGTTGCGCCGTTGCGCATGGCGCGCTCGACGAGGCGGCGGTTGAGTTCTTTGCCTGCTTCGGCGAGTTGGACGCGGTCGTTGACACCGGCGAGTTCGCGGGCATCAGGTGCGATGAAGGCGGAGACTTTGCGGCCGTCGTTGCGGGCGATGCCGAGGACGTCGGTGATGTAAAACTCGCCTTGGGCGTTGTCGGGGGTGACGCGCGCGAGGGCGTCGCGAAGCACGGTGGCGTCGAAGGCGAAGACACCGGAGTTGACTTCGTGGACCTTGCGTTGTTCGTCGGTGGCGTCTTTTTCTTCGACGATTTCGAGCACGTCGCCAGCTTCGCCGCGGATGATGCGGCCGTAGCCAGTGGGGTTGTCGAATTCGAGGGAGAGCACGGTCACAGCGGCATGCTCGGACTC
>OJLW01000037.1_pt1 | contig 67490 bp, 52 predicted proteins | sample 1597021 | NCBI WGS metagenome assembly OJLW01 (sample SAMEA3904676, study PRJEB24821) | metagenome | biome: Builtin; feature: hospital; material: surface | place: USA | collected 2013-06-03
GCACGTTGTCGTTATGGCAGGGCGTCGATGTCCCCGGGCCATCGTTATCTTTGGTCATTATCGATCGGCTTCCGTTTCCTCGTCCCGACGATCCTCTCTTAAAAGCTCGTTCCGACGCGGCCAACGCAGCCGGGCGCAATGGCTTCATGGAAGTCTCAGCAGCGCACGCAGCGCTTCTGATGGCGCAAGGATCCGGGCGGCTTTTGCGGTCTGTCGATGATCGGGGTGTCGTCGCTGTTCTGGATCCCAGGCTGGCGACGAAACGCTATGGTTCATTTATCGCAGCGTCCTTGCCAGACTTGTGGCGCACGACCTCACTCGAACAAACGCGGGATGCGCTCAAGCGACTTGTCAAAAAGTAGCTATGCCGTTCGGCTGCATCGCAGCGCTCTGTTGTCACCCTTCCGTCTCAGGATCAAACGCGACCGCGGTTCTGCTCCCGGGGGCTACTTCAGTGAAACCAGCGTCAATAACCTCGACGTAATGGCCAGTTTGATGACGACAGACAGCCGCCTCCAGATCACTACTCGCTACCTCTAGGATGGTGAATCGTGGTTCATCAAGCCACCGTTGAATGGTCGGAAATGACGCATGCGCAGCCCATAGCATCGCTGCATGACCCACCTGAGCCGCAGCTTTTCCGACCGACATCCCCAGGTCCGCGTTCAGTGCGATCATCGGTTGAACGGGATCTCTGCCTTTTATGTGTTCCCCCTGAGCAGAGTCATCACGCGGAAGATCCGTACCGGAAATCTGCAGTTTTCCGATTCTCGAATCAACATCGCGGACCGGACCAGGAAGAAACCCACGCGCAGACGACACCCCAATGGTGACCGTCACTCCCGGAATGCTCTGCACTGTCGACCACTGCCCCGACGTCCGAGCACGTCGCGCAATTTTTCGGATTCGTGCTCCGTACCACCGAGACAGCGATTCCTTCCATACCCCGTCGCGTCCGGCACGAGCATCAAGGCATACTAGTACTGACGCTAACGCCGCGGCTTCCAATAGCTCCCGCCGACGCGGCGGGGATGCTTTAGGCATGTTCAGCACGATCGGCATCGCTTGAACCGTGTCTGGATTGCGGGGATCTTCCCGATCGAGCTGGTGGACGCCATCGCCGAGAACTGTGGCTAACAACGAGTGTGCGTCTCTGATACCAGGTGCCGCGCTGTTCTCCTCTCGCTCAAACACGTCCACTTCAGACGCGTCTGCCCACGATACATCGTCGGCTGTGTAATTCGTGTGGGCCGTCATGTCATTATCGGTCATGACTTTGCCTCCTGGGGCGTGATTTCCTCGTCGTCAGACGCCTTGTCAGTCGTCCCTTCGTCGGTAGTTGCTTTGTCATCGGAAGCGGCGTCGATATCGTCGCGGTCGATGCCTAATATGCTCAACACCTCGTCAAGGAATGGGAAGTTCACGGACGCGTCGGCTACCTCTTGCAGGACTTTCTTGGCGTTAAAGGCAATACCGAGGCCTGCTGCGGACAACATGTCGATATCATTCGCGCCGTCACCCACGGCAACGGTCTGATACATCGCCAATCCCGATGCCGCGGCGAACTCTTTGAGGTATCGTGCTTTCGCTTTCCGACCCACGATATCGCCGACGACGTTTCCGGTCAGCTTGTCGTCGACGATCTCCAAGGTGTTGGCTCGGACGAAATCGATATCGAGGTCATCAATCATTGGTTGGATAACCTGGATAAACCCTCCTGAGACGACTGCAGTGCGATATCCCATTCGCTTGAGAGTCCGGATTGTCGTCCGCGCACCAGGGGTGAGAACAATGTTTTTCGCGACGTCATCGATAACCGCGCTGTCTAAACCGCGCAGAGTGGCGACGCGTTCCCGTAGCGACTCTTCGAAGTCGATTTCCCCCCGCATCGCCCGGGCCGTCACTTCTGCTACTTCTTGTTCTCTGCCGGCGTGGGCTGCCAGCATTTCGATGACTTCACCCCGGATCAATGTCGAGTCACAATCGAAGCAGATGAGACGTTTGGACCGACGAGCTAAGCCCGCGCGCTCAATGGCAATGTCGACGCCGATCCGAGTACTGAGCTCAGCTAGAGCTTTGCGGAGCGCAATACCGCCGCCGGGCCGGGGATCCCGAACCGACACTTTAAGCTCAACACCGGTGACTGGATAATCAGAAATGCCCCGATAGGTATCAATATTTGTCCCGTAATCGGCGAGGACTTGCCCGATTTGTGAGATGTGCTCCGCAGTAACTGGATTACCTAAAACAACGACGGCATGGCTGGAATATGGGCGTGACGGTACAGCCTGATCATCAAACTCGATCTCGACGGTGCAGTCGTAGGTGGCTAGCGTTTCGACGAGATCGTCACGCAGGCGACCGATTGTGTGAGGTGGGCATCCGACGAGTGCAGCCAGGGACAGGTGTCCACGAAAGATGGATTGTTCGATGTCGAGCAATTGACCGCCATGCGCGGCGAGGACACGAAACAGTGCCGCACTGACACCCGGACGGTCAGAACCGGAGGCGATGACGACGGCAGGGCGGAAGCCGTCAATGAGATTAATGGAGAGCTTAGGGGCCATGGTGTACTTCAGTTGCTCCTAGGCGTGGATTACGAGGCAGGGAGTCTAACGGATGCGCGCTGACGAAGTGAGCGTGGTAAAGAAACGGATGGTAAAAGCGGGGCGTGTACGGAACTCGACATTATTTCAACGCGTGGAGTGGTGATAGCAGAAACGGCCCCACCCATGTGGATGGGGGCCGTCTCATTTACTCAGGAGGTCCGAATACTTTGTTTCTCGCATTGAGCGAGCAAACACACAACCACTCTCATTAAATCTGCCGACCGATGTGGGCTTCAGCTCGCATCTTTTCAACCATCTGAGGATGGTGAAGCTCGAAGGCTGGGCGCTCGGAACGGATACGAGGCAGCGAGGTGAAGTTGTGCGTCGGGGGCGGGCAGGACGTTGCCCACTCGAGGGAGTTTCCGTAACCCCACGGATCGTCAACGGTCACGATCTCGCCGTAGCGGAAGGACTTGAACACGTTCCAGATGAACGGCAGGAATCCGATACCGAGGATGAAGGAGAAGATCGTGGAGAACTGGTTCAAACCGGTGAATCCATCGGTCGGGAGGTAGTCAGCGTAACGACGTGGCATACCTTCGTCACCGAGCCAGTGCTGAACCAAGAACGTTCCGTTGAATCCGATGACTGTCATCCAGAAGTGGATCTTACCCAGACGCTCGTCCAACATACGTCCCGTCATCTTCGGGAACCAATAGTAGAGGCCTGCACAGGAGGCGAACACGATGGTACCGAACAGGGTGTAGTGGAAGTGAGCGACCACGAAGTAGGTATCCGACACGTGGAAGTCCAGCGGCGGTGAAGCCAGCATGATGCCGGTCAAGCCACCGAAGAGGAATGTCACCAGGAAGCCCATGGTCCAGAGCATCGGGGTCTCAAAGGTGATATGACCGCGCCACATCGTTCCTACCCAGTTGAAGAACTTCACACCGGTAGGCACCGAGATCAGGTACGTCATGAATGAGAAGAACGGGAGCAGGATAGCGCCGGTGACGAACATGTGGTGAGCCCACACAGCAATCGACAAAGCAGCGATCGACAGGGTTGCGAAAACCAGGCCGGCGTAACCGAACATCGGCTTGCGGGAGAAGACCGGAACGATCTCGGACACGATACCGAAGAACGGAAGGGCCAAGACGTAAACCTCCGGGTGACCGAAGAACCAGAACAGGTGCTGCCACAGAATTGCACCACCGTTGGCGGGGTCATAAATGTGAGCACCGAGTTTGCGATCGTACAGCACGCCGAGGGCAGCTGCGGTCAGCATCGGGAAGATCAACAGAACGATGACCGAGGTAACCAGGATGTTCCAGGTGAAGATCGGCAGGCGGAACATCGTCATGCCAGGGGCACGGAGGCACACGACCGTCGTGATCATGTTAATAGCCGAGGCGATAGTTCCGACACCACCAGCACCAACGCCGACGATCCACATGTCAGAACCGATACCTGGCGAGTGAAGAGTGTCGGACAACGGAGAGTAAATGGTCCAACCGAAGTCAGCGGCTCCACCAGGGGTAAAGAAGCCCGACAACATCAGAATGCCGCCACCGAGTGTGAGCCAGAAGCCCAGAGCATTCAGCCTAGGGAATGCCACATCGGGTGCGCCGATTTGCAACGGCATGATGTAGTTCGCGAAGCCCCACATCACAGGCGTACCGTATAGCAGCAACATGATGGTGCCGTGCATGGTGAACAGCTGGTTGAACTGTTCATTGGACAAGAACTGAAGACCCGGGCTGAAGAGCTCAGCACGAATCAATAGGGCCATGAGACCACCGAGGAAGAAGAAACAGAACGACGTGATGATGTACATCATCCCGAGCTGCTTATGGTCCGTCGTGGTCAGCATGCGCCAGGCAAATCCCCCCTTCGGGGTGGTTCCTGACGGCTTTGGCCTAGCAGGGGCGACCGGTTGGTCAACCTTAGGCGCTACAGCAGTCATACTTTCCTCCTGAATTCGGAAGCTGCTCCTTCCCTTCACGTGAAGCAGATTCCTCGTCATTGTCATTGCCAGCGTGCGTCGACCATGCCCCACCCCAACCACTCAGAACCCTTCCACCAGCGCAAACAACGTCGAACAAGTTGTTCCGATGCCCAACAACTCAACGAGGGCGCCTGAGAGTTTTCTGAAGATCGGCGGACAATAGCCTGAAGTACACCAACGATGTTCAATATAGTAACGCTGTGTACCACATAAAGGCCAGCCCTTTGAGCCATCTTCCACACAGTAGGGGGAAGAAACGTGTCGGCCTAAGGAACTACAAGCCGCTTTTGAGCGTTTGTCGTCGACGATGCCTTCGAGCTGCCTTAGAAATCCCAGTCTTCGTCGGTCGTGGATTCCGCCTTACCTATTACGTAGGACGATCCCGATCCCGAGAAGAAGTCGTGGTTTTCGTCGGCTCCGGGATTGAGGGACGAGATGATCGCCGGACTTACGCGGGTTTCACTGGTAGGGAACAACGCTTCGTAACCCAGATTGTTTAAGGCCTTATTAGCGTTGTAGCGCAAGAAACGCTTGACATCCTCCGTCCACCCCAACTCGTCGTAAAGGTCTTCGGTGTACTGCGTCTCGTTGTCATACAGCTCGTAGAGAAGGTCGAAGGTGTATTCCTTCAGACCGTCCCGCTCGGACTGTGTCAAGGCCTCCTGCCCGCGCTGGTACTTATAACCGATGTAGTAGCCGTGGACGGCTTCGTCGCGAATAATCAGGCGAATGACGTCGGCAGTGTTAGTTAGCTTGCCGTGGCTGGACCAATACATCGGCAAGTAGAAGCCCGAATAGAAGAGGAAGGACTCAAGTAGTGTCGACGCAACCTTCCGTTTGAACGGGTTATCGCCCTCGTAATAGTCGAGAACGATCCGGGCTTTGTCCTGAAGGTTCTCATTCTCCTCGGACCACCGGAAGGCGTCATTGATTTCCGGTGTCGACGACAACGTCATGAAGATCGACGAATAGGAGCGGGCATGGACCGACTCCATGAACGCAATATTGGTGTAGACGGCTTCTTCGTGCGGCGTGAGGGCGTCGGGAATGAGAGAAACCGCGCCGACAGTGCCCTGGATGGTGTCCAGCATGGTGAGGCCGGTGAATACGCGCATCGTGGTGCGCTGTTCCAGCTCGTTGAGAGTACCCCAGCTCTTGATGTCATTAGAGAGCGGAACTTTCTCTGGTAGCCAGAAATTCCCTGTCAGTCTGTCCCACACCTCTTGGTCTTTGTCATCGGGAATGGTGTTCCAATCGATGGCAGCGATGGGGCGATCGTGGTTGTTTGCGTTTGTCCCCCATCGGACCGGTGTGATTGCGTTGGTCTTCTTCATAAAAGTGCCCCTTTCAACACTGTAAATATCAACTGCCAGTATCCGTCAGTCCCGTACCGGCCAAGTCTAGCCCTTACCCGACGACATAGGTTCCCCTCTCACTACTCGAATCAAATCTTTAGCGTCAGTGGCAGTTTTGCGCGGGAAAATTGTTCGATCCTCTTTGGTCAAAGCCGCTCATTTTAGATTCATAGGACAACGCCAACTTCCTTAAAAACTAGACGTAGGTTTAATTCTAAAATTGTGAATCTGGAGAGGGTAGTGAAATATCGTGGACAATAAATCGGACGGTAGCGAACCCTAAAACCCGCATTCCGGTTGTCTTTTGCTTAAACTAAAAAATTCATTCCTGTGTTTTTTCCAAAATAATTGGATAAATCAAAAAAGTTTTATATAATCAGGGCATGGCTATCAGTGACACAATGCAGAAAGCATTAAATGACCAATTCACCGCCGAACTCCAGGCGGCACTTGTTTACAAGCAACTAGGGCTGGAGCTTGATCGTCTTAGCTTGGTAGGCATGCGGGACTGGATGCGCGCACAAGTCGATGAGGAATTCGGACATGCTCACGCTTTCAGCGACCACATCTTGGCTCGCGGTGGCCAAGTGACCATCTCCACGCTCTCCATCCCTGAACTGAACATTCAGTCAGCAAAGGATGCATTCCAAGCCGCCCTCGAACATGAGAAGAAGGTATCAGGCCTGATTCGCGATCTTGCTAAGACAGCAGATACTGAAGGAGACCTCGATTCCCGCCAGTTAATCGACCGCTTCTTGACCGAACAGATCGAAGAAGAAGACACGGTTAACGAGATTCTCGATCGCCTTGAACTTGTTGGTGACGATGGTGCAGGAATTCTCCGTCTCGATGCTGAGCTCGGCCAGCGTTAAACTAACTAGGCAGAACTCGTTGGCACCTGCCAGCTAATCAGACATTCAACGGCCTCATATCACCTCGATATGGGGCCTGTTTTATGCCCTTCCCCGACCATGGCAGCATGACCGTTACAGGGTGCGGGTAGCACACTGTTTAGCCTGCTTATTTACGTGAGCGCGTCAAGCACCGTTACAGCATGCAGGAGACACAACCTTCAACCTCTGTACCTTCTAATGCAGCCTGCCGGAGGCGAATATAATACAGTGTCTTAATTTCGTTCCTCCACGCGTAAATCTGTGCGCGGTTAATATCTCGCGTCGTCGCGGTGTCTTTGAAGAACAGCGTTAACGACAACCCTTGATCGACATACTTCGTCGCTACCGCATACGTATCGATAACCTTTTCATAACCTATCTCATAAGCATCTTTGAAATAGTCAAGATTATCATTGTCCATATGCGGGGCGGGATAGTACACGCGTCCAATCTTGCCCTCTTTACGGATTTCAATTTTCGACGCGATCGGGTGGATCGACGATGTCGAATTGTTGATATATGAAATAGAACCCGTCGGAGGGATAGCCTGGAGGTATCGGTTATAGAGACCGTATTGTTGGATATCCTCCCGCAACTGGTCCCACTCCTCGGCCGCCGTTACAGAGATCGACGATTTCTCAAAGATACGCTTGACCTTATCAGTTTTCGGCGCGAAGTCCTTCGGATCGTACCGATCAAAAAAAGCGCCAGACGCGTAATCGGAATCTTCAAAGCCGATGAAGGTGACTCCCCGTTCCCTGGCAAGGCGATTGGATGCCTTGAGGCAAGCCACCATGACAGCGGCAAAATACGCGTTAGTGAAATCGAGCGCTTCTTCGCTGCCATAGTAAATATGCTCACGACCCAAGTACCCGTGGAGATTCATCTGGCCCAAACCGATAGCGTGGGAACGCTCATTACCCTGCCGTACAGATGGCACCGAATCAATAGACGTTTGATCTGAGACCGCCGTCAAGCCGCGGATAGCAGTATCAATGGTTCCGTCGAAGTCATCGCTATCCATGACCATCGCAATGTTCAGCGAACCGAGGTTGCACGAGATATCGTCGCCGATATGCTGATAAGTCAAATCCGCGTTAAATTCTGACGGGCTATTGACTTGGAGGATCTCTGAGCAGAGGTTAGACATATTAATACGCCCCGGGATGGGGTTAGCGCGATTAACTGTATCCTCATACATAATATACGGGTAGCCGGACTCAAATTGAATCTCAGCCAGTGTCTGGAAGAACTGCCGCGCATTAATTTTCGATTTCTTAATGCGAGGATCTTCCACCATTTCGTCGTAGTGCTCAGAGATGCCAATATCCGAGAATGGTTTACCATAAACTCGTTCAACGTCATACGGCGAGAACAAGTACATATCATCATTACGCTTGGCCAATTCAAACGTAATATCGGGGATAACTACCCCCAGTGACAGGGTTTTAATACGGATTTTTTCGTCCGCATTTTCACGCTTGGTATCCAAAAAACGCAAGATATCCGGATGATGTGCATGTAAGTACACTGCACCGGCTCCCTGACGAGCCCCCAACTGGTTGGCATAAGAGAATGAATCTTCCAAGAGCTTCATTACTGGGATGACACCGGATGATTGGTTCTCGATTTTCTTAATCGGGGCACCTTGCTCTCGCAAGTTAGACAGGAGGAGCGCTACTCCGCCGCCACGCTTAGACAGCTGCAAAGCAGAATTGATCGACCGGCCAATTGACTCCATATTATCTTCGATACGAAGAAGGAAACAGGAAACCGGTTCACCGCGCTGAGCTTTACCGATATTGAGGAAAGTCGGTGTTGCTGGCTGGAAACGGCCTTGAATAATTTCATCAACAAGCCGACGTGCCAGAGAAATATCGCCATCAGCAAGCCCCAAGGCGACCATGCATACTCGGTCCTCATACCGCTCCAAGTATCGGTTTCCATCAAAAGTACGTAGCGTGTATGAGGTGTAATACTTGTATGCACCTAAGAACGTCTTAAAACGAAACTTGTAGCTATAGGCATGCTTGAACAGATCTTTAATGTCGGAAAAATCATATTTCTCGACAATATCACCGTTGTAGTAGTTGTTCTTTATTAAGTAATCAAATTTTTCTTCCAGATCATGGAAAAAAACCGTGTTCTGATTAACATGCTGAAGAAAAAATTGATTAGCCGCTTCGCGGTCTTTTTCGAACTGAATTTTGCCGTTCTCATCGTAGAGGTTAAGCATAGCGTTGAGAGCATGAAAGTCTAACTGCTCCGTAGACCGAACAGGTTCTGCTACTGTTTTGCCAAGATCTGACACCTAGAATCTCCTAATGTTGAGGTGGAACTTCTGGACTGGAAAAGAAAGATGGAAAGGATATAATCTACGGGCAATATCGCCTTGAAATATATCCGTCCCGTCCTAATTTATATGGATTTGCGCGTAGTGATTAGTTGTCGTGCTGTAATCAGAGTCCATACAACCGATTCGCATTACTCATGCTGCATGCTGCTTCATCCCGTTAGCTTCAAATGCAGCTAGGCCCCGCTTCACGATGGCCACATCCTCCTGAGTCCCCATCAATTCGAACCGGTAGAGATAAGGGACGTGACACTTTTCTGAGATAATGTCGCCCGCAACTCCATAGTCTGGGCCAAAGTTGGTATTGCCCGATGCGATAACACCCCGAATCAAGCCGCGGTTTTGCTCATTGTTCAGGAAATGAATCACCTGAATGGGCACGGGCCTCGTTTCCTGCCTACTTATCGACGCCCCACCACCATATGTTGGACAAATCAGCACATATGGCTCGTGGACGACCAGGTCCGGTTCGGTACGTCGAAGTGGTATGCGGTCTGCATGCATACCCAACTTGTCAACGAACCGCTGCGTGTTATTCGTCGCCGAAGAAAAATAGACGAGGTACATGATTATTTGTCATCTTTTCTGGTCACCGAAACTGTTAAAATGGGAAGAACAATGAAAATGAGGCGGAGTGAAACATTGCAGAGATCCGCCCATTAACTCTGCAGAACAACAAAAAGATAAGAATTCGCGCCACGTGAGACCTCGTCTCACGGCGACGAGGTGCGCAACGGCACCTTATGCAGCGGAGGTAACTAGGCTCTTAATACGATCCGGACAGAACCCTGACCAGTGCTCATTGTGGGCGACGACGACCGGAGCCTGCAGGTAGCCCAGAGCCATCACATAGTCACGAGCCTCGCTGTCCATAGTGATATCGACAATTTCGTAGTCCACGCCCGCACGATCAAGAGCCTTCTTTGTAGCAGTGCACTGAACACAGGCGGGCTTGGTGTAGACGGTGACGGCCATAGAAAATTCTCCTTCTGTTGATGCACTACTTTTGCTGCGGAAATTCTTTATCAACGAGCACTTTTACCGCGAGAACGAGGTGACTATCCGGCAGATCCTCAACCTTTGTTCGGCCCGCGCAACGGAAATTAACTCTATCCCACCGACAGCAAAAACACAATAGGTAGAATTTAAATCATCTTCTCACCACTACATATAGTAATTACAAAGACGAAATTCCAAGGTCGTCACTATTACGGATCACTACATGTATACCGCGCCGATTTAAGCACCAGTCCTCCTACATAGATGGTCACCAACCCCGAACCACACAACCTCACCCACGGAGCAAAATGCCTCGCCTGTGAACTAGAACCCCTACGAACCCCCTTGCCAACAAAAGACAAAACCGGCAACCTTCCTAACGGAAAGCTGCCGGTTCGGCGCTACTTCAGCGCTCAGCTCAATGTCGACCGTCGGCTTCTATACAAACTCTTGCTGACTGCCAGCTACGGTCACTGAGTCAATTAACCCTGGCGGGCCTTGAAACGAGGATCCTTCTTATTGATCACAAAAACCTTACCGTGACGACGCACAATCTGAGCGCCCGGCTTGTTTTTCAGCGACCGAAGGGACTTGCGGACCTTCATCGGGCGCTCCTTTCTTCGTCGGCTGAGCTAGTAAAAGCCAAACACCTGTGGTGACCGGCCACTACACAACACAGTCTAATGTGGATAATTCCTGCGCGATCAATGCAGTTCACACACATGACCATGACACGAATCGCTATGGTACATCGACCAGGCCGAAATCCAAAACTTTATGCTCACTTCCTCAGCGCTTCGTCTCCAGCAACGACCCTGTCATGGTGTTTTCACGATAACGGTGCTGCGCTATATCGAGCCCTCACAAACACCGTATTCACGCCTCACTTACCCCACACCGGTGGAGGCGAACTATGGACACCGGTGTACATCAGCGCCCCAACCGTTTTACCATGGGGGAATGACAAGCGATCTTCGTGACGACATACGACGCTCCCTCGGCGTCCAGTCCACCATTGATCCACAGGAAGAAATTGAACGACGAGTTTCGTTCCTGGCCGAGTACCTGACCTCTACACAGGCTAAAGGCTTTATCCTGGGCATTTCAGGAGGCCAGGATTCTACGCTGGCCGGCAGACTGGCCCAGCTCGCCGTCGAACGTGTCCGCAAGCTAGAAGGAACCAAGGTACGCTTCCACGCGGTGCGGCTTCCCTACGGAGAACAAGCAGATGAGGACGACGCCCAGCGTGCGCTTAACTTCATCGAACCCGATCGAACCGTCTTCATCAATATCAAAGATACGACCCAAACGTTACAAAAGACGGTATCAGCGTCGCTGGGAATTCACTGTCTCACCGACTTCAACCGGGGTAACGTTAAAGCGCGCATTCGTATGGTCGCCCAATATGCGGCGGCCGGGCAGCTTGGTCTCCTCGTCGTCGGCACTGATCATGCTGCAGAAGCCGTGACCGGTTTCTACACCAAGTACGGTGACGGCGGAGCGGATATTCTCCCCCTCTCAGGACTGACAAAGCGGCAGGGCACAGCACTGCTTCAGGAACTTGGCGCACCACCCAGTACCTGGAGTAAGGTTCCCACGGCAGATCTGGAGGACAACCGCCCCGTGCTGCCCGATGAAGACGCCCTCGGCGTGACGTACTCGCAGATTGATGATTACCTTGAAGGAGTCGACGGCCTGCCTCAGGAGGCCACCGACCGCATCGAGCACCTCTACACAATTAGCCGCCATAAACGCAGTATGCCGGTCGCCCCTACCGACACATGGTGGAAGCAGTAACTAATTATGTGCCAGCGGCCTCATTGACCCAGACATCTCGTACTTCTAGCACTTCTCCTAGTACTGCTAGTATTTCGTGCTCATATACCGATCAGGTTCGTCACCGAGTTTGAAGTGACGGCCCGACGTGGACTCTGGCACGATTCGCACATAGTTGTATTTCAGCGTGGGAAGCCACGGTTTGAGGTCAAGTTTGTCTGCCTCGTTGATCTCTGCGGTGCTGGTCAGGCGATGGGCTCTACCACGAATGACGACCGATGTGGCATCGGACTCATCATAAGAGTCAACCTCGAAAAGGACCTTATCGTTGACAGTCAGTGAGACCAGCTTTGACCCCTCTGATGTGCGAAAAAGGACAGACTTCGGACGGTCGTCGTCGCCGGGATCAACGACGTAATTAACCGGATAAATGTCAATATCCTCACCAGACCTGACAACCAGTCGCCCAAGCTTTAGAGAAGAGAGGAAGTCGAAAGCTTCCTCGTCGGACAATTCAGTGATGATGTTCTCGTCGCTCATGTGCCTATTCTGCTCTAAAAACACGTCCGTCACAGAGAAATCCCCCTTTCGGGTGCCAATCCCCCACGCTGCGACCGCATCGGGGTCACCCACAAGACCCCGGACTCCCTCAGCACATGAACCTCGGACGCGGGAATGTCGAATTAGCGCTAATAAGGCACAAAAAATCCCCGTCTCGTCAATACCGAGCGAGGATGACATTGCTGTGCAGGCGACTGAGGAACTCTAACTCACTGCGGGTGGTCCTCCTCTACCATCCCCCTCAACAATGGCTACCCTTCGTGACCACGTAAAAGATCCTCAAAATCACGGGAGTGGGAGACGTTGACACCGTCCTTGCGTTCAGGGGCTGCCTCCGTCAGATCGGGCCCGAATCCTTCCACAGCTCCCGTCGTCGCCAAAAGATAACCAGCAAGTTCCGACGCCGCACGATTAGCTCGGCGCGTGAGATCAGTCTCTTGACCGAAATCCTCGGTAGCGGCAAAGACGCCCGTAGGCATCACCGTAGCGCGCAAGTATGTGAAAAGCGGCCGCATCGCGTAATCGAGCATAAGCGCGTGCCGAGGAGTACCCGCTGTCGCCGCGATCAAAACCGGCATACCATTAAGAGCATTGGTATCCAGGGAATCCATGAACATCTTGAATAACCCGGTGTAGCTCGAGGTAAATACCGGGGTTGCTGCGATGACACCGTCGGCCGCGGACAGCGTTTTCTTCGCTTGCGTCAGCTCCTCCCCGGCCATACCGGTGGTCATCACGGTGGCTAGTTCTTTAGCAAGGGGACGCAAGTTAATGATCTCAATCTCGACTGCGTCCCCACGCTTGGACACCTGAGACTCTAGTGCGCCAGTAATGGAATCAATGAGCATCTTGGTGTTCGAGGGCGCTCCCACCCCTGCGTTAATGACCGCGACTTTCTTCATTATCCGTTACGCCTTTCTGATTCACTGATGTAGTAATAGCGAGCTAAGAATGCACGGTAGCATAACTATTTTGTTCCCGTGCCTTAACTGGCTGAACCAGATGGAACGGCGAATCCGGGCCTTCAGCAACCAGCGATGCATGCGTCGGTGGATCTGACGGGACGTGGGCCGGACGTCGCGCGTCAAATTCGCGACGCAGAACCGGGACAACTTCCGTGCCCAGGATTTCAATCTGCTCCAGTACGTTGTCCAGCGGAACACCAGCGTGATCCACCAGAAATAGCTGACGCTGGTAGTCACCAATCACATCGGCGTACCCAAGGTATTTCTCGATAACCTGCTCCGGTGTGCCCACCATCAACGGGGTCATAGCCTCAAACTCTTCGAGCGACGGACCATGCCCATAGACCGGTGCATTATCAAAGTAGGGGCGGAAGAACTTCTTTGCTTCTGCTTCCGTATCTGCCATAAAGACGTGACCACCAAGGCCGACGATTGCCTGGTCGGCGGATCCGTGCCCGTAGTGCTCATAGCGCTCGCGGTAGAGCTTCACCATCTGCTGGGTGTGCTCGATATTCCAGAAAATGTTATTATGGAAGAAGCCGTCGCCATAATAGGCAGCCTGCTCTGCGATTTCCGGCGACCGGATGGAACCATGCCACACAAATGGCGGCGTGCCATCCAGTGGCCGCGGGGTGCTCGTGAAGCTTTGGAGCGAGGTACGGAACTCACCCTTCCAGTTCACCACGTCTTCACGCCATAGCCGACGCAGCAGGTGATAGTTCTCGATGGCCAGTGGAATAGCCTTGCGGATATCTTTTCCGAACCACGGGTACACCGCCCCGGTGTTGCCCCGCCCCATCATGAGATCGATGTTGCCGTCAGTGAGATGCTGCAGCATGGCGTAGTCTTCGGCGATCTTGACAGGATCATTCGTGGTGATCAGCGTCGTCGACGTGGAATACAGCAGTTTCGGATATTTGGCAGCGAGGTGCGCCAGTGCCGTCGTGGGGCTCGAGGAGAAGAATGGCGGGTTGTGGTGCTCGCCGATAGCGAAGACATCTAAGCCAACTTCTTCTGCTTTCTTGGTCATCGCATCACAAGCCTGGATGCGTTCATGCTCGGTGGGCACTCTTCCGGTAGTGGGATCTGTGGTGATGTCACTAACGGTGAATAGTCCAAACTGCATCGTTCAATCCTTCCCTCAGCTATGAATAAAACTATTTACATGACATATCAACGAAAATCATGAGGAGTATTCGCCCACCCCGTTGACTGGCACTATCACCACTAAACGGCCTAGTTAAAAACCATGCCACCATCAATCATGACCGCTTGCCCTGTCATATAATCCGAATCCTGGCCGGCAAGGTAGGACACACATGCCGCCACATCCTCAGGCTTCGATAAACGACCCAACGTGATATTCCGTGCGAACTGCCCCATACCCCATTCGAATGATTTGCCAGCGTTATCGGCAACCTCCTGAGCAATGCCACGCATCATCGGTGTATCAACAATACCCGGGCAGTAAGCGTTAACAGTGATCCCATACTTCGCAAGATCACGGGCAGCAGTCTGAGTAATACCCCGAATAGCAAACTTCGTGGCACCGTAGACGGCCAATTCTGGGTTACCCACCTGGCCTGCCTGCGACGACGCGTTGATGATCTTCCCGCCCGTCTCTTTCATGTACTTCATCGCAGCTTGAATTCCCCAGAGGGTTCCACCAACGTTGACGTCGAACACCTTGTGGTACAGCTCAGGAGTGATATCTTCCAGCGGGGTCGTCGGACCAAGGCCAGCATTATTAACCACGACATCCAACCGCCCCAGTTTCTCGACGGTTTCATCGACAGCAGCGAAGACAGAATCACGATCCGCCACATCGACGTGTACAGCGACAGCCTTGCCACCATCCGGCGCCACTATATCCTTAGCGACTTTTTCTGCCGTGTCATCGTTAAAATCCGCCACCGCGATGGCAAAACCATCATCAGCTAACCGCTTTGCAATAGCCTCACCAATGCCCTGGCCGGCGCCGGTAATGAATGCAACCTTCTGCATTATATTTCCTTCCGTAACGCTACTTCCCCACTCCTTCGAAGCAGCACGACATCGATATCGGGGGTAAGTGACCAGAAAGACACAACAAGTGAGTGGACACTTACTCACATACTCAGTGTACGCGGAAAAGGGGGGCCAAACCGACACAAGATTACGCACTCACACCAACACTCTATCGGCGAAAATCAACCTACCCACCTGGTAATTTGTTTAATATCTTCCCGGTGAGTAAATTAATCGTGGTCTAAGGGGCTATGGCGCAGCTGGTAGCGCACCACACTGGCAGTGTGGGGGTCACGGGTTCGAGTCCCGTTAGCTCCACAGTTTTCCCCTGGTCATCACCGGGGTTAAGTAGCAGAACACCTGTCTGGTCGGCGCGTGGCCGGTTAGGCACCTTTTTATTTCATGGAACCTCTCCGATACCTAATAACGGGCGTCGTAATAATAGAGGACGAGGAAGATGCTGACACTTAGCCGGTAAGTATTTCTGTTCTTCTCATGCTTTTTATCTCTACCGTCTGGCTAAACCCATCCGGTGGAAGGATCGTGTAGCTGAGCAGCCATCCCCTCCACCAGGATCGCATCCTGCTTGTAATGTTATGGGAAGCCCCACATAGGGGCGCCAGTCCTCTAGATTCTGACTAGAGTTGAATCGCATCGCTTGACTTAATGGACAGCGTACAAATCGATAAAGAAGGCCTCCTATATCGGCAATGCTCTGGTGGAAGAGGTCACCGGGTTATATAAGACGGGACTCAACTATCCTCACCAGCCGTCAATCAGTGTTGGCGACGGTGATCTAGTGCCACTGCAGCGGGTTCGCTAGAGGAACAGTCAGCGTCTTCACTAGTCCTTGGGAAAACCAACCCACAGAACATAGGCGACAAATACCATCAACACACAATGCTCCGTATCCCATCAAAGTCTTCGTCAGCGCTATTCGGGCCCTGCACGCACTTTTCGCTAAAATCTTGGACAGAAAACCAATAAAATCCGAAGAAAGGCATTGATGACTTCCATAGACTTCAATGCGGACCTTGGCGAAACTACTGCCGGTAACCCCGTCGCAGATGATGCCGCCATGATGGAGCTCATCACTAGCGCCAACGTAGCCTGCGGCTTCCACGCTGGGGATCCACACGATATTTCCAAAACCTTAAAGAACGCGGCCGCGGCCGGTATTACCGTAGGCGCCCACGTTGGCTACCGCGATTCCGCTGGTTTCGGTCGCCGTTTCATGGACTACGCACCCAACGAACTTGCCGATGAGGTGCTCTATCAAATTGGCGCTCTCGATGCGCTCGCCCGCGCTCACGGCACGACTATTCGTTACGTAAAACCTCATGGCGCGTTGTACAACACCATCGTTCACCACGAAATCCAGGCCCAGGCCGTCATAGATGGCATCACAGCCTTCTCCCCCCGGATAGCGGTCATGCTTCTACCCGTCGGTGTCGCTATCGAGAAGGCAGAGGCAGCCGGCCTCCGCGTGATCCGTGAGGCCTTCGCCGATCGCGCCTACAACCCCGATGGCACCCTCGTTTCCCGGCGCGAACCAAATGCCGTGTTGAACAGCGTAAAAGCGGTCATTGAGCAGGCTCGCCAGATTGCCCAATCGGGTTCTATCACCGCCACGGATGGTTCTACCATTCAAGTAAATGCCGAATCGATCTGCGTACATGGAGATTCGCCCGGTGCCGTGCAGATGAGCCGCGCGGTACGGGAACAACTGGTGGCCGAGGGCATCGTCTTCAGAAGCGTTCTATGAGCAAAGAGGAAATGAAACGAAGAGGCCTCTCCCGTAACTCCGCTGCCTCCACAACTCCGATGATCCACCGCGTGGGTACCCGCGCGATTCTGATCGATCTACCGGATCTGTCCACGGTGATGGCGTGGCATGCAGCACTCAGATCAACTCCTTTGCGCGGCCAGATCGATTGCATCGCTGCCGCCCGCACGGTATTGATCGTGTTGGATTCCCCACGCGCGGCGAAGGATGCCGCCGAGAAGTTGTCCGACTTCTCCCCTGCCAATACTACGCAGACCAAGCCACGGGACATTACCATTACCGTGCGTTACGATGGCGAGGATCTGCAGGAGGCTGCCGACGCGGTAGGTATGACAGTCGAGGAACTCATCGAATGGCACACCTCCACCACCTTCGTGGGCGCATTCGGCGGGTTCGCCCCCGGGTTCACGTACTGCGTACCAGAAGAAAGCTCCGGGATACCACTAAGCATGCCCCGCAAGGCCACTCCCCGGACCGCCGTTCCCGCTGGTGCCGTTGGTTTGGCAGGAGAGTTCAGTGCGGTGTATCCACGCCAGTCCCCCGGCGGATGGCAGCTGATCGGTACCACCACCGATCCAATGTGGGATAACTCCAAGGAGTCCCCTGCTCTCATCACCCAGGGTGATCGTGTGCACTACCGCGCCGTGGACACCCTGGAACAGCACGAGGAACGCGCTACCCCCAGGGCCACCAGCTTGCCCCGCTCCCGCCCCATGCTGCGGGTAGACGATCCTGGCATGCAAACCCTCATCCAGGATCTCGGCCGGGCCGGCAACGGCGACTTGGGGGTAACAACCTCTGGGGCCGGAGACGAAGCCTCCGCTCGCGCCGCTAATGCCTCGGTGGGCAACGACGCCACGGCGGCCGTTCTCGAGAACATCGGAGGTATGCGGATCACCGCACTCGTAGATTCCGTGATTGCACTCACCGGCGCGGAAGCCCCCGCCCGCATCGGCAACCGCCGCATCCCACTCGCCACGCCCGTCATGTTGCCAGCGGGCAAAACCCTCGAAGTTCAGCCCGCCCAAGTCGGTATGCGGTCCTATCTCGCGATTCGTGGTGGTATCGTCGAACCCCTCACGCTGGGTTCCGCCTCGGCCGATCTTCTTTCCGGGTTAGGGCCTCAACCACTCCAGCCCAGTCGCGAACTGCGCAGCCAATTCGCTCCCACCACGTTCGTAAATAACTCGCGCCTAAATCCTCTGTTGGTTAACCGGAAACACCGCGTGGAGATTCGTGTTGTTCCCGGCCCCCGGGATGACTGGTTCGCTGATGGCGTGGCCCCATTGGAGGCCCAACAGTGGGTGGTCACGGCGGCGTTGAACCGAATTGGTCTACGCCTCGATGGAGTACCGATAGAACGCTCCACCAGCGTCGAGCTGCCCAGCGAAGGCATCGTCGCCGGCAGCATCCAGGTACCGACTAGCGGCCTGCCCGTGGTATTCCTCCGTGATCACGCAGTCACCGGCGGTTACCCGGTCATCGCCACCGTCGTACACGAGGACCTCGATATCCTCGCTCAACTTCCTCCGGATGCGCTGATCAACTTTATCGCCGTCGACCCAGATACCCTTCAGCCGCTGCATGGATAAGGAATTTTTACGCTATGACTAACGATTCGACCGTCAACCTGCACAGCGTTCTGATTGCCAACCGTGGCGAAATCGCCGTGCGCATCGCTCGCGTAGCGCGGGACCTAGGTATTCGCTCCATCGCTGTGTACTCGGAGGCCGACGCCGGCGCACTGCACACCCTAGTTGCCGACGAGGCCTACGCACTACCCGGCAACACTAGTGCGGAAACGTACATGAACGTGCCCGCGCTGTTGGACATTGCTGCCCGCGCCGGCGCCGATTGCGTGCACCCCGGTTACGGATTCCTTTCAGAAAATTCCGGCTTCGCGCGCGATGTGGAGGCTGCGGGGCTGACGTGGATCGGCCCCACCCCGGACTCCATCGACCAACTGGGTGACAAGGTATCCGCTCGTAAGCTGGCCATCGAAGCCGGTGCGCCGCTAGCCCCCGGGACCTCCCACCCCATCCACGATTGGCAGGAGGCGCGCGAGTTCGCCGAGGAACACGGCATGCCTATTGTAATTAAGGCCGCCTTCGGTGGTGGCGGGCGTGGCCTGAAGGTCGTCGAGCGCATCGAAGATATCGAAGATGCCTTTGTTTCCGCTGGGCGCGAGGCCAAGGAAGCCTTCGGTCGTCCAGAGTGCTATGTCGAAAAGTTCTTGATACGTCCACGCCACGTCGAAGCCCAGGTTCTAGCCGATGATCACGGCAATGTGGCCGTTATCGGCACCCGCGACTGCTCCACCCAGCGCCGTTTCCAGAAACTGATCGAAGAGGCCCCGGCGCCTTTCCTTACTGACGAGCAGCGCTCCTCCATCGTGGAGGGCTCCCGCCAGATCTGCCGCACCACCGGTTACCGTGGCGCGGGCACCGTGGAGTTCATTGTCTCCGAAGATGGCACTGTATCGTTCCTCGAGGTCAACACCCGCGTGCAAGTCGAGCACCCCGTGACGGAGTCCGTTACCGGGGTGGACGTCATCGCCGAGCAGTTCCGCATCGCCGCTGGTCTGCCGCTGTCCTTTGAGGGCGACCCTGAATCCAAAGGCCACGCCTTCGAGTTCCGCATCAATGCCGAGGATGTTGCCCACGGCTTCGTCCCCAGCCCCGGTGTGGTCACCCAATTCGAAGCTCCCACCGGCCCCGGCGTGCGCGTAGATTCCGGTGTGCGCACCGGTTCGGAAATCCTAGGGTTCTACGATTCCCTTCTGGCCAAACTGGTCGTCTGGGGCCCCACCCGTGAGATCGCACTACGGCGCGCCGCCAGCGCTTTGGCTGAGTTCACTATCTCCGGCGTACGCACCGTCATCCCCTTTCACCGCGACATGATCAGAAACCCCGCGCTGACCGCGAAAGAAGGAAAGCTGGGTGTGTACACCGACTGGGTCGATAAAGAATACACGCCCGGCACTGGCATCACCTTGGGGCATGGCGTGGACATCGAAGATACCTACACCGAGCGCCAAACACTGGTCGTAGAGATTGACGGTGAACTGCACCGGCTGGGCATCCCAATCGGCCTACTTGGCGGTGGTGTGGGAGGCAACGGTGACGCTTCCGCAGCCGGGTCATCCGGAGTGGCTGGTGTAGGTGGTGCAGGCAGCTCCTCCCAGGACGTCGCTGGCAGGGTGGTCTCCCCTTATGCCGGGTCCGTCGTGGCATGGAAGGTCGTTGACGGCTCCTTCGTAGAAAGGGGTGATGCCATTGCAGTCATTGAGGCGATGAAGATGGAATCCACTATCACCGCCAACTCCACTGGCCGTGTCAGCATCAAGGTGCAGACCGGCGAAAAAGTTGATCGCGACACAGTCCTCGCCGTCATCGAGGACTAGTCGCTTCCTCCTTCACTGTTTGGCACGCACTTTTATTTCGGTACGACCACGCCCCGCTGGAACCGTTCTGGGAACTCAGCGGGGCGTCGAAGTCTATAGAGGACTGGTCCGTGTGGTCGCACCATCACGCAACCGATAGCTACCAGAGTGTGGAGAGCTGCGCCATGGAAGAAACGCCCATGTAGACGGACAACAGCCAGGCTAGTAAGCCGAGGATGAGCAGCCACTTCGGGTACTTGTAGCCGTGCAGCAGATCCCGGCGGGCAACCGCCACCCATAGCACGAGTGCGAATCCCACGGGCAGGATCAATCCATTGAAAACTCCAGCGAAGACCAACAAGCCCTGTGGGGCTTTGTTGAGGATCAAGAACATCACCGTGCAGAACGCGATGAAGATGGCCGTGGCGATGTTACGGTGCTTAACCTTGGTGGTCTGCCTAGTGACGAAGGTGATGGAAGTGTAAGAAGCACCGATAACAGAGGTCAAGCCGGCGGAGAATAACACCACACCGAAAGCGCGCAGGCCCAGCTCGCCGGCGGCCTGGCGGAAAGCATCGGCTGTGGTGTTGTCCTTAGACAGGGCCACGCCGGTAGCGGCCACGCCCAAGATGGCGAGAAACAGCAGCACACGTAGAGTTCCTGTGATGACGATGCCCATGATGGACGCTCGGGTAATGGACTTCACAGCCTCCGGGCCGGTCTGGCCGCTGTCGATCATGCGGTGCGCCCCGGCGAACGTGATGTAGCCACCCACGGTACCTCCGATGAGGGTAGTGATGACGAGGAAGTCGACGTTGTCCGGCATAACTGCTTGCTTAAGGGCCTGACCTACCGGTGGGTGCGCGGTGATAGCCACATAGAGCATGAGCAGAATCATGATCGCGCCCAACAGAACCACGAGACGATCAAGTGCCATGCCTGCCTTCTTGGAGAAGAAGATGACGATAGCTATGACGACGGAGATTGCACCGCCGAGTTTGGGATCGACGCCAAGCATGGCGTTCATATCCAAGCCCGCGCCGGCAATGTTGCCGATGTTAAAGACCAAGCCACCGATGAACACGAGCGCACCGAGGAACCAACCGAGATAGGGTGCCACAGTGTTGCCGAGTTCGTTAGCTCGCTTCCCGGACACAGCCAATACTCGCCAAACGTTGAGCTGAATGGCGATGTCCACGATGATGGATAGGACAATCGCGAAGGCGAAAGCCGCTCCCATTGTGACGGTAAAGACGGAAGTCTGGGTGAGGAATCCGGGGCCAATGGCGCTGGTCGCCATGAAGAACATCGCACCCAAAAGGGAGGAACGATTGGCTGCGGATATTACGTTGTCAGAAGTAACGCGGTTTGCCTCGGATACTGGGATGTCGTGCGCGCTTTCCGCTGTGCTGTGTTCATCTCGCGGAACATGGAGATCCACCAGAGAAGAGTTGTTCTCCACCTAACTCTCCTGTGCTAGTTAGTCAGCGACGTGGTGCGTCGATTTGTTGCGAATAGAATGTGCCCAAAAACGTCGGATCAATATTAATCCTTCGACATCCAAACGCACAACATTTTCGCAGGCTAAGGGTGGAATTTTTCGGAGGCTGCCAGCACTTTGAAAATCCACGTTTACCTCCCGCATTTACACAGAAGAGCACGAAACATAGGGGTTAAAATCTTTCAATCGAGCTCTCTAGAATATCCACCGGACAACCAAGCGAGATCTAGGTGGTACATCAGAACACCAGGTACGGTGACCGTACGTAGAACGTCGATCGTGGGAGTATATGACGTTTGTGGTTAGCCGGGCGACCGGCCTAGGCATCGTTGAAAAGACTCCTAGGACAGGATGCGGATTTGTGCCCATAAGAATCTAATTGGCTATGGATTTATGGAGCGCTGAAAGTAAAAATTAAGAATTATCGATGGTGGAATACACTCGATCATCTCGCATGGCGATGACTGCAATGAGACCAACAAGGGCAACGACCGAAACGTAAATCGGGAATACCCAGGCCAAATTGATGTTTTTCAACCCGAGGGCCGCGTATTCCGCAGAACCACCGAAGAGGGAATTGCCCACAGCATAAGTGAACCCAACACCTAAACCACGAACATGTGTGGGGAACATTTCAGCTTTGAGGATGCCGGAAGTGGACGTGTAAAAGGACACGAAAATCAGCAGGAAGAACACCAGCCCGCCGGCGATCCAAATGTTCTTCTGGCCAGTAAGGATCGTGAAGAACGGAATGGGAAGAATGACCATCGCGATGATGTAAATCAGCATGGTGTTTTTGCGCCCGACTTTGTCCGATATCCATCCGACCGCTGGTTGCAGCAGCATAAAGAGGAAGAGGCAGACCGTCATAATCCAAGTGGTCTCCGACTTCGAAAAATCGTTGGTATTGATCAGGAACTTCTGCATGTAGGTGGTAAACGTGTAGAACGTCAGGGAACCCACGGCAGTGATACCCAGTACGATCAGAACAGGCTGGGGGTAGGACAGCAGCTCGCGCAGCTTACCGGAATCGTCTTTAGCGGTATCGCTTTCACCAACAGTTTCTTCCAAAGTATTTCGTAGCCACAGAGAAATCAGAGCCGCGATCGCACCGAATACGAATGGCAGTCGCCACCATCCCCCGGAGATCTGTTCCTCTGTCAGCACCGTGCTCATGATAAGCGCCACCAAGCTTGCCAGAAGTTGCCCGCCGATCAACGTGACGTACTGGAAAGAAGAATAGAAACCGCGCTTCCCCGGAGTTGCAATCTCAGACATATACGTGGCCACAGAACCGTATTCACCACCGACGGATAATCCCTGGATACAGCGCACAATCAACAGCAGCACGGGGGCAAGCGCGCCGACGGTAGCCGCCGTGGGTAAGGCGGCGAGAGCCACAGATCCAGCACACATCATTAAAATTGCGCCGAGCATGGACTTCTTTCGCCCCTCACGGTCGGCAATCCGGCCGAAAATGTAACCGCCCAATGGCCGCATGAGGAATCCCACGAAGAAAATGGCCGCCGTGCTCATCAATGCGCCAGTCTGCCCGGTGCCGGCAAAAAATTCCTCGGCGAAGTAGACACTAAAAAACGCATACGTATAGAAGTCGAACCACTCCACTAAGTTGCCACTGGAGGCAGCAATGATGGTCTTGGTCATCTGCTTATGATCCGCAGCGGGCGCGTCATGATTCCGATCGACGGCAGTGGCCGTGGAACCGCTGGCAGAAATGTCTCCGGGTTGATCAACCATAGCGGTTCTCCTTCGGATCGAGAGTGCTCATAAGGACTAGTGTGGATAGAAAAATGGGTGAAAATGATCTTAGCGTTTGAAGAAACGAGATCAATATTGTATGGCTCCTCAGCAAACGATCCCCACCAGCTAACTCGCCTGTTGAACGGGCACCCGCCCCGCCCTGGGCACCGTTACAGGCACATTGCCCCACCACACATGGCACCAACAATTCCACGGTGATATCGATAAACGTTGAAGCGTCGGTAAGAAGGCTCCCGGAATATCTCATCAGAAGTAGCACTCATAATGACGTGAAAATGCCCCAACCAGTCACCCCTGGAAAACAGACGCACTTCGTGTGCTTACCCCGCCTGTTACTGACCTAGCACGTCTTCAACGAGTTGCTGTGCCTCGCGATGAACTTCCGCCACGTGATCATCACCCTTATGATCATCACCCTTAAAGGACTCCGCATAAATCTTGTATTTATCTTCGGTACCCGAGGGGCGAGCAGCGAACCACGCGTTCTCTGTCACGACTTTCAGGCCGCCAATGGCCACATTATTACCCGGCGCTTCGGTCAACTTGTTCGTGATTTCCTTCCCTGCCAAAGTTGTCGCAGTGACGTCCGCCGGGGATAGCTTCTTCAGCCTGTCCTTCTGCTCACGGTTGGCCGCAGCGTCGGTACGCGCATAGGCCGGAGCGCCAAACATCTCCGACAATTCGGCATACCGCTCGGACGGAGTCTTCCCCGTGACTGCTTTGATCTCACTGGCCAGCAGGTTAAGGATCAACCCGTCCTTATCCGTCGACCACACGGTTCCGTCGAAGCGGAGAAATGAGGCTCCCGCCGATTCTTCCCCACCACATCCGATCTCGCCTGATATCAGCCCCGGGACAAACCACTTGAATCCAACAGGGACTTCAACAAGCTTACGGCCGAGTTTTTCAACGACACGATCAATCATCGACGACGACACCACAGTCTTCCCAACGGCCGTCGATTCCGCCCACTGCGGGCGATGCGTGAAGAGGTAATCAATGGCGACGGCCAGATAATGGTTCGGATTCATCAGGCCAGCGTCGGGAGTAACGATTCCGTGGCGGTCAGAATCGGCATCATTGCCCGTCGCGATGTCGTACTTGTCGCGGTTATGCACCAAGGAAGCCATGGAATTCGGGCTGGAACAATCCATGCGGATTGTACCGTCGGTGTCCAAGGTCATGAACCGCCATGCCGCGTCGACCAGCGGATTAACCACGGTGAGATCCAGCTGATGTTTATCTGCGATCGCACCCCAATAATCGACAGATGCGCCACCCATCGGATCAGCACCAATGCGAACCCCTGCATCGCGAATTGCATCAAGATTCACGATCGACGGAAGGTCATCAATGTAATCCGACATGAAATCGAAGGGCTTGAGATACTCCCCCCAATCCGTCACACCACTAACGGGGGTGCGTGTGACCCCCTTGAGCCGCTGCGCAATGTACTCATTGGCACGATCCGCGATCCACCCCGTCGCATCCGTCCCGGCAGGACCACCCGTCGGCGGATTGTATTTAAAGCCTCCATCCCGCGGCGGATTATGGGACGGTGTGATGACAATGCCATCGGCCTTCGGGTGCTCATGCATGAGGATCGCGTGAGACACAGCAGGGGTCGGCGTGTACTTTCCCCCTGAATCCGCAAGCGTCGTCACTTTATTGCCGACGAGAACCTCCAGGGCGGAAATCATTGCTGGCTCTGATAAACCATGCGTATCCCGGCCAACGAATATCGGGCCATCTATGCCTTCGTTTTTGCGGTAATCGACGATGGCCTGTGTCGTCGCGAGAATGTGATCCTCATTAAAGGCGGTGTCCAGCGACGACCCCCGGTGTCCCGACGTGCCAAAAACTACCTGCTGATCAATGTTCTCCGGATCCGGATGTTTCGTGTAATACGCAGTGACAAGTTGGGCGAGGTCAATAAGATCCTCGGGCTGAGCTAGCTGACCGGCGCGGGGGTGTGCCATGATGGTCCTCCTCAACGATAAGACAACGCTAATAATTGGCAACAATACAAACTTTCGTCCCCCAGTTTCCTCCTTTTTAACGAACGCTGCACCCTCGTATCCCCACGCGGGGGCTTGTGACAATCAGTACATGTAGCCGCTGAAGCGGTAAATATCGTCGACCCCCGAGGCCCCCAAAAGGACAGACGCCAACGAGAACATAGAAAAAGGGAACCAATCTCGTTGTGACTGGTTCCCTGATATGGAATGTCTTCAACGGGAGTCCGGACGGTAGCCGAAGGTCCCCATGAACTCAGCGATGACTGTTTATTCAACCTTGCCGGTTTCGGCTTGAGGCACCCAATCTTCGAATGTGTTTTGGTCAGAGGATTTCAACTTGAGTTCTTTACCATTGACGAAGACTCGCGGGCTAGACACTTGTCCATCGCCTTCCTTGGCTAGCTTCTTTTCATTGTCCTCGGCCATTTTCAGAGCACCCTTGTGATATTTCGCGTCCTTGATGTCTTTGACAACACCCTTGGATGCACCCATATCCTTGGCACGATCTGCAAAATCGTCATAGCCCCATGAGCCGTAAAAGTTCTTCTGATCTTCAAATAGGCTGGCTCGATAGTTCCAATACAACTTTCCATCACCCGACTTGGCCACCGCGTACAGCGCTGTCAAGGCCTTCGTTGCTGGCCCTTGCTCATCAAGCTTTCCGCTCTGGCTTTTATCCAAGAAGTTCATCGTGCGAATGTTCAGGTTCAGCTTTCCCTGGTTAACAGCCTCGAGAAGAGACGATCCAGTGCTCGACTCCAGGTCAGCACAGTGAGGGCAGGTTAAATCGTCATACAGGTCGACGGTGGGTACGTCTGATTTAGCCTCGCTATTCTTGAAATTCGCTGTCGAGCCGTCGAGGGTAAAGTCGGCTGTGACATCGGCTTGATCTTTGGCACCACGCGAGGATGAACTGTTGTTCTTGTCATTAATAATGACAAAGCCAATCACCACGGCGATAATGATAACGATGACGGCAATTGCCCAGATAAAGCCGTTATTTTTCTCGTTTGGCGCTTTAATCTTGTTACTACCCATTGAAGTCCTCATAGTTTGCTTCTCACATGGTGACGCGAACCAGTATCACGCACCTAGCTTTCTCTAGTTTACGGATATGTTTCATGACGGAACGCACCGGTGCCATCTTTGGAACCTCGCAGTTGACAACTACGGGTGCAATGCGAACCTCTTGTACGGCCGCCACACGGTCCATACCGAAAGTACTATAAACCCGAGGTCGCGTCCTATCTCTGTCAGGTAGGTGGCCGGTCCTGCGTTAGAATTCGCTCCACCACCGCCGAAACACCCGCAATCGATAGTGAGGCCACGGGCCCAAGCGGAAATGATTGCGATAATAAATACCGTCAACAGGCCGATGGAGATCACCCCAGCAGGGCGCAGGAAAATCCCGAGAAACAACAACACACCCAACGCAATTTCGAAGGCAGACAGCCCTGCCGCGAGCGGTGAAATAAGGTCTCCAGGAAGAATTTCATAAGCTTTCATTGCTTGCTGAGTTTGCAGTGAATCACGCAATTTCGAGAAACCACTGATAATCCATACTGCGGCCATAGCCAGCCGAGTAATTAAGCTGACAAAATCGAGAATGAGAGACCTATGGCCGCCTTGTGAGCCCGCGTTTCCGCTCCGCACCACCATACTCATGTACTTCCATCTTTCCTGTGAACGGCACATCCATTTTCGGGCACCTCGCGATGGAGCTCCAGCATAGTCTCACGCGCAGCGCCACGGTAACCCACTCCTCGTCGTCCTTTATCGTCGGTGTCCTTCTTGTGATTGATCCTGGTAAACACTGCCTCACTGACGTGGCTTGATGCTACAACTATGTTAATTCTTCACTTTTTCTGAAGATCTAATAAGATTGCTCACAGGCTATCTGTATCTTTTTATCCATGGATTCCTTCTCCTCCTGGCTTTCCGACGTCGACTCCGTCGTCTGGGGCCCGTTCGTCCTCATCCCCCTGCTGCTGGGGACTGGCCTATGGCTGACCTACCGTCTACGAGCCGTACAGGTCCGTAAACTCTTCTCGGCTTTGCGCCTAGGATTCCTCGACCGCGAAGACGACGGCGGAGAGGGCGATATCACACAGTATCAAGCCTTAACGACGGCCCTCGCCGCGACCGTCGGCGTCGGCAATATCGTCGGTGTCGCTACGGCGATTTCAGTGGGTGGTCCCGGCGCGTTGGTGTGGATGTGGATCACCGGCTTCGTGGGGATGGCCTCGAAGTATTCCGAAGCCTTCCTCGGAGTTCGGTTCCGCGAAACCGACAGCCAGGGCACGATGTCCGGTGGTCCCATGCGATACCTAGCTAAAGGAATCCCCAACGGTTTCGGCGCATTTTTGGGATGGTTTTTCACCATCGCCGCGATTATCGCCAGCTTCGGTATAGGCAATTTAACCCAAACCAATGCCATCGCGACAGGGCTTGAAGACTCTTTCCAGATCGACCCATGGGTGTCCGGAATCTTCATGTTTATCCTGGTCGGCGCAGTATTGCTCGGAGGAATCCAGGCAATCGGGAAAATCACATCCGGCTTCGTCCCGCTCATGATCCTGGTGTACATCGTCGGCGGCACGGTGGTCCTAGCTATGAAAGCTGACCAGATCCCTCACGCGCTCAACCTCATTTTCACCGACGCGTTCACCGGCACGGCTGCGGTCGGCGGATTCGCAGGTTCATCGATCATCATCGCTATTCAAATGGGTGTTGCGCGAGGTATCTTCTCTAACGAATCCGGTATGGGTTCTGCAGCTATCGCCGCTGGAGCTGCGAAAACCACTCACCCGGTGCGACAAGGCCTCGTTTCTATGACTCAGACCTTTATCGACACGATCATCGTGGTGACATTCACCGGGCTCGTCGTCATTACTACAGGGGTGTGGGATCACGGTGAAGAGGCTGCAGGCACCATGACAGCCGACGCATTCTCCTCCGCACTGCCCGGCCAGTGGGGTGGAACAATAGTGTCGTTGTCCATCATGTTCTTCGCTTTTTCCACGATCTTGGGTTGGTCCTACTACGGCGAACGTTGTGCGCAGCGGGCATTCGGGCGCTGGGGTTCACTCCCCTACCGAATGGTGTTTACCGCGGTTGTATTCATCGGTGCAACGACCGAGCTGAGCACGGTGTGGACCTTCGCTGACCTCGCGAATGGTCTGATGGCCATTCCAAACTTGATCGGTCTCCTCATACTGTCCGGGCTTGTCGCCCGCGAAACCAAGGCTTACCTTGACTGGGATCCGGGCTTGAAAGCAAATGCGGAACAATGTGCGGCATTCCTTAAAGAACAGGGAACCGACTGGCGGTAACCCGCTGCTCCGAGTAGGACGCCCGTTGCGGGACGGAGCCGGTGCTGGAGCACAACGACCCCAAGATATGCCACACTCGAAGTATGTCTGGTCTACACGATGGGGATACCGCGCAAGATCGTTTCTCTCCTGACCTCGTGATGGGCGAGGACGGGCGGGCACGTCCTCCATGGGCTGCGTCGGACCCGCTGCTGATGGAGTATTACGACACCGAATGGGGCGTACCGGTGAAAACAGAATCTGGCGTCTTCGAGCGCCTTAGCCTGGAGGCGTTTCAATCCGGATTGTCGTGGTCCACCATCTTGCGAAAGCGGCCGGCTTTTCGGGAAGCGTTCGCCAACTTTGATCCAGAGATTGTCGCTACTTTCAACGAGGATGCGGTGGCGTCGCTGATGGCCAACCCGGCAATCATTCGTAATGAGCGAAAGATTCGGGCAACGATTAGGAACGCACAGGCAACTCTTAAACTCCACGAAGAAAATTCTTACCTTTCCGACGTGGTCTGGTCTTATGCTTCCACGTCACTGCCCAGGCCTTTTCGGTTATCCGACATCCCTTCACGTACGCCGGAATCAACGGCACTAGCGAAGACGTTGAAGAAGAAGGGTTTTTCTTTCGTCGGACCGACCACCATGTTTGCGCTTATGGAAGCATTGGGAATCGTCGATACCCATCTCGTCGGTGCTTATCACCCCATGGAGTCCGCCGATTAATTACCTTCCTTACAGGAATTCGCGGACACGGGAATAATAAAAATAGGAACAACAGTAAGACGGAAATGGAGAATCATGACTAATAATTCATCAACACCCGGCGATAACAACAAGAAGGGAAAGGGAACTCCCGACGATCCTTTCGAGCCCGACGCCGTCTACGGTGCCGATGGCCGACGAGCCGACGGCGGTACGTCGGGTAGTAACGACGACGACCATTCTTCTGCTGATTATGACCGCGCCGGAGGATTTTCCTCAGGGTATGCCTCCGCGTTTGGAAATAATCCCGGCTTTGGTGGACTTGGGTCATTAATGGGCGAAAGCCCTATCGCTGGCGTTGCCTCGAAAGGATCTGGATGGCTAGCAGCATTAGGAGGACTAGCCACCGTCGTCGGCCTCGTCGTAGCGATCTGGCCTCATGCTGGAATTAGCGTCTTTGCATGGGCCGCAGGGATCTTCTCCATTTTGGCGGGTGGCGCACTCGTCTGGTTCGGTCTCACCACCAAATCCATCCCCGTCCTCCCCGGGATCGGCGCTTTCTTCGGCATCCTCTTAGTGCTCGCCGGCATCGGGGCTCTGATCTCACCACAGAGTTTTGGTGCGGTCATCGTGATCGCCATCGGTTTCATGGCGTTAGCTCAAGGGCTTACGACGTTTAGCACCGGCCGAGTGATTTCCCGGATGTCCGGATCCTCCAGCTACCTGACGTGGAGCGGCATCCTGTCCATCATCTTGGGCGTCATCTTTATCATCGCTCCCCTGACGAGCCTCTACAGCCTGACCATTTTGATGGGCATCATGCTCGCCGCCTTCGGGATCATGATGATCATCGCGGGCGTCCGCGGCCGCAGGTTCTTTTCATCATCACGCCGCTAGCGCGCGAACATAAACATCGCTTATGCCCCTGAGCATCACTTGATATCCGGGCCGTAATAGGCCCAGGCTTCATGCTCTCTGAAGTCACTTTGCCCCTGGGACACCAGGACCAGGGGCTCCTTCTCGTTCCCACCCGATCCGTCGCCGAACCACGTGTTTTCTGGCGACGCTGCCTGCTCATCGCGGCCGCGGATCGCGTCGATAACCAAGACCACCGAGTACCACAACGCAACGACAACGAGAATGGCGATACCGGTGTACACAAAACTTCCACGGATAATCGCTGGATCCGAGGACTTATTCTGCTGAAGGTGCTTGAAAGCCGGCACGCTGTACTGGCTGACAAACGGAATGTACATCACGCTGACGAGAGCCACAGCACACAACCCCGCCACCTGGTCCAATGACCACCGCAGACGCTTGTTCTGAATCAACCCGATCGGCGCCGTGAGACCGCGCATAATGGCGTCGATAAGCAAGACTGCTAGGGGGACGAGGAAAACCCAATGGTGGAACCATGAAAATGGGGCAATAATTGGCGCGGTTATTCCCGACAGGCACAGTGCCATCGCGACATTGCCTCGTTTAATCGCACCAAAGGCTGCGATGCAGAACACCAGAACAATCGCGATGGATAGCTCGATCCATACCGTCATTTGGTTGTCGATATGCAGCCGGTACAGCACTCCCCGGAGCGACTGAGCCCCCGGATTACTTTGGGGCCCGATCCGGTCCGTATTGAACATGTAATGGGTCCAATACTTCGATCCGTCTGGAATGATGACGCACCCGGCAACGATGGTTGCAGCAAAAACGACGACGGCGGTGATCAATGCTTTCCATCGTCGCTCGAAGATAAAAATGAGTACCGAGAACGCGGGGGTGAGTTTTATACCTGCGGCAAGGCCCGTTCCTATTCCGCGTCCGAAATTCGTTTTGCGACGAAGAAAGTCCAGGGAGACGAGGCCCATCAAATAAATGTTGACCTGGCCGAAAAAGAATGTGCCGTGAACTGCCGAGAGATTAAATGAAGCGAATACCGTGGCAAGGGAAATGATAATCAGTGAAAACGACCATTTATAGCCACGTTGCCGCAAAATCCCTATGATCACCGCGAAAAGGACAATCAGGGAGCCTATCTGCCAATACACAGCAAGTGTTTTGCGATCAACCAAGGTCATCGGGGTGAACGCGACGGCCGCGAAGGGCGGATAGGTAAAGGGCAAGTTGAAAATATAGTTCTTGCCATACAAATTGTGCCCCTCGGAAACGTGCTGGACAGCCTTGTAATAAATGGAAAAGTCCAAGGGCCAGACAAACAAATTGCCGAGATCTTTATTCCGCACACTCGACGAGGTGTAACGAATAATCGCCCATACCGCTAAAAAGATCATTCCGAGAGATATGCCAAGTCCACCTCGGATGGGCTTTCTCTCTGGAGCAGGTTCTTGAGTCGGCTCATATTTTTGCGGACGACGAATTTGCACAGCGTCGATAATATATTGTGACCTCGCCACGTCCTAGCCCAGCCCGGCCTCACTCATAAACACTGTTGAAGCAGGTTCGGAACAACGTTGATGACTGGGGATTATGGCTTGTACGACGAAACCCCGGTCGGTTAGGACCGGGGTGTGTCTGGTGGAGCCGCCGAGAATCGAACTCGGGTCCTCCGTCATCGCGCCAGGGCTTCTCCGTGCGCAGTTCGCGCGGAGCCTCTGCTCGACCTTCCAGATCAGGCGAACTTGTCTGGATGACAGGCCCAGTTGTCAGTAAGAAGTCCCACAACGCCCCGACAACACAACGGTGTGGCAAGTTCCCTCAACGATGCCAGGATCCAGGCCGGGAACGAACCTGGGCTGACAGACACGCTTCGCTAGATTAGGCAGCGAGAGCGTAGTCGCGCTGAGTATTCTCGGCGCTTATCAATGTGCTACGACGCTTAACGGTGGTCTCTAGCCTGCACCGGCACGCTTCCCCTGGCTTGAAGAACGGAGTCGAAACCAAAATCGGCCCCTCATCACACGTTTGCAGGTACGCATGCGGAACAAACGTGGAGACTAGAATTTACTCCGGGTTCTCAGATGAGTCAAGGGGCTGGGAATTCGGCTCATCATTTTCGACGGCGACGTCTCTTTCCTTGGACGTGCTGTTAGGGGTCGTGTTGTCAGGACCCATGTCATTAGGAGACGTGTTGTCCGCCTGGTCCGCTGCGAAGTTGCGTTTCGCGTTCTTCTTCGCGCGCTCCGATTTCCTATGATTCCGCCACGCCGTCACACCGACGACGAGCCCGATAACGATGGGAACCCACATCCTCGGATGGTCAATGAGGAAAACAACCCAATCCGGCAGAGGGATTGACGGTAGATTCCAATCTGGCCATGGAATGTGAGGCCATGAAATATGGGGCCACGGGATATGCGGCAACGGTATGGACGGCCAGGGAATATGCGGCAACGGTATGGACGGCCACGGAATATTGAAGTCAGGCAATAAACCAAGAAGCCAATCCACTATTCGGCCGAGAAGCGGAAGAACAATGAAGACAAAGATCGCCCATCCAGCCTTTGATGTGCCCGCGATCATGGGATAGAGAAATCCCTTCCACGGCGATTCCTGCATCTCCGTAAAACGGCGTGCTGACCGGGAATCTTCAGGCGGTTCGAGGGCTAAAACCGTCTCCTTGTCCTCTTTGTAGAAGGCTGACATGATCTCCCCCAACGGGTTCACATCAACCTGAACTCGCGGTTTATCTCGGGAGGAGCGACTATTGGTGTATTCACCGGGCTTAAGAGGCTTCTCGGCGGGCACGACATATTTCGAAAGCTTCTCTAAACGGGCATAGGGTTCGTCTTCAATCTCGAGGAGCAATCCCTTAGATGGCGACGCTTCCCATCGTTCAAGGAAGCTTCCTGCTTTGCGCCCGAGTCTCCCCCACTTCGTAAGCCATTTAATTCGCCGCGCCATCGAAGTCTTAAACTCGCGGTCGGATTTCGCGAACGCTTGGGCAACTTTTACTTGACTCTGTCGCTTCTCTTCTTCCTTATCCTTTGGGGCGTCCTTGTCTTTTTCGACGTCCTCGCCGACTCCCTTGTCGACGTCCTTCGAGCCGCTCTTATCCTTATCGCGGTCTTTCCCGTCCTCGTCTTTGTCGTCGGTGATGATCTCCGGCCAACCCGCGTCGATAGTGCGCAGATGTTCGGGAGTAGCGATGGTTAACTTGATGGCACCACGGGTCGGATGCTGGGCGGTCCATACTTCGGGAGCAAGCAGATCTGAGTCCCCCATCATTGCTCCTCCCTCAAGTAGGCCAGTACAGCTAAGTATTTTTCATACTCAATCACATCTAGCCAGCAGTTACTACCCCGAAACCGTGCCCTAGCCCGTAAGGCCCTTCACGCGCCTACCGAGGGCACGCGTTGCTTCCCGCTCCTCTGTCCGGCGCTTAATATCCTGGCGACGGTCATAATCTTGCTTACCACGGCCGAGGGCTAGCTCAACTTTCAGTTTCCCTTCGGAAAAATACAGGCTCAACGGGATCAGCGTGTTATTGCCGTCGCGCACCTTGCCCATGATGGAATCAATCTCATTGCGGTGGAGCAGCAGTTTCCGGGTCCGCCGGGGCGAATGGTTCGTCCAGTGCCCCTTCGAATATTCCGGAATGTGGAGGTGCCGCAACCACACTTCACCATCGTCAATCGTCGCGAAGGAATCAATTAACGACGCTTTCCCCTCGCGCAACGACTTCACCTCGGTCCCGACGAGCTGAATCCCGGCTTCCCACGTATCGAGGATGGTGTAATCGTGACGCGCCCGTCGGTTAGTAGCAACAACCAACCGCTTGTTCGCGTTCTTTTTCGACGCCTTTGACTGGGCCTTCTTTTTGCCCTTAGCTGCCCCGTGGTCAACTAATGTCGCTTTTTTCGCCACGTCGAACTCCTCACAAATACATTCCCATCATCGACACACTGCGCTAATCTCTCACGTACCACCGCAATGTTGCTTGCGCGGTAATGGCCGCAAACACGACGCCCACAATAATGATGATGGGCGACACCATTCCAATATCGGCTAAAGTCAGCCGCGCAATCAAACGGGAATCATACAAGCTCTTGAGCGTCTTATCGAGAACAAATTCCTTGCCCAAGATGAGCCCACCAGTGGCCACCAGCGACCCGACGAACGACGCCAACACCGCTTCCAGAACGAACGGGGCTTGGGTGAACCACCTCGTAGCACCCACCATCCGCATGATCGTTGTTTCTTGTCGTCGGGAATATGCGGCAATCTGGACCATGTTCACGATCAAGAAGACCGCAGCAATCGCCTGCACAAACGCCACCACGAAGGTCGCATTTCTAATGGCATTCAGGTTATTCGTGGCGCCACGAAGATCATCAACCTGATCAACAACCTCGGAGACCTGCGGCATATCCTTTACACCGTCAAGAGGCTTCGTATTCAGCGGATCTTTCAACCGCACATGTAAGGCAGCCGGCAGAGCATCGGGGCTCGTATCAGCGACAAGACGAGGGTCAGAGTCCTGGAACAATTCCTTGAAATGCTCATAAGACTGCTCGCGGCTACGGAATGTCACCGATTCCACACCATCGTCGGACTTCAACTTGTCCTGGACTTCCTTACATTCCGTGCTGGAGCAGTTCTTATCATTGGCCGAGATATTGTCATCAAGCTGGACCATGACCTCGACACGATCCAGATAAATGTCCTTGGTCTTCGCCGTCACAGAAGTCACCAAGAACCCAGTGGCCAGCAAAGCCAACGAGATCGCCGTCGTAATAATCATGGCGATGGTCATCGTCATGTTACGGGTCAGGCCCGAAGATGCCTCGCGAAAAACGAATCTAGTCTTCATTGAGCCCTCCCCTACTTTCCGACGCCATACAGGCCGCGGGCATCGTCACGAACGAGATTTCCGGAATGGAGCTCCAGCACACGCTGGCGCATGGCGTTCACAGCACCTGCGTCATGTGTCGACATAATCACCGTCGTCCCCATCTGATTAATGCGATTGAGCAACGTCAAGATGTCGGCACTGGTGTCCGGGTCAAGGTTGCCTGTGGGCTCGTCGGCAAGGAGAACTAAAGGACGGTTAACCGAGGCTCGGGCGATAGCGACACGCTGTTGCTCTCCCCCGGACAGCTCATTCGGCATGCGGTTGCGCTTACTCCCCAACCCCACAAGGTCAAGCACTTCCTTCACCCGCTTATCAATGGCCGAGCGCCGTGTCCCAATCACTTCCAGGGCAAAAGCCACATTGTCATAGACATTCTTCTTCGGCAGCAGCCGAAAGTCCTGGAACACGTAGCCCACCTTTTGGCGTAGCTGAGGCACCTTCTTTCTTGGCAATTTATTGACGTGGAAATCCTCAACCCACAAGTCCCCACTACTGACATTCTGTTCCTTCAACATCAGCTGAAGGAAGGTGGATTTGCCGGATCCCGACGGTCCAATCAGGAAGACAAATTCGCCCTTGTCAATGGTCACAGAGACGGCATCCAGGGCCGGGCGGGTGGACGTCCGGTACATCTTGGTAACCGCGTCATACTTAATCACGGAGCCAGACTAACGCACTACTGGGACAATTGGTAACCCTTGTTGTGAATGTGAACCATGTGGGAAAGCTAGTTATCGTCGTCTCCTCGCTGTTGAGCCATCCGCCACCGAATTCCCGCTTCCAGGAAGCCATCCAGGTCCCCATCCAGCACCTTCGACGGATCACTGACCTCATAATTCGTGCGCAAATCCTTCACCATCTGGTACGGATGCAGCACATAGGAGCGCATCTGGTTCCCCCATGAATTGGAGCCGTCCCCCTTCAGCGCGTTCATCTCGGCCTGCTCTTCTTCACGCTTCCGCTCCAAGAGCTTCGCAGCCAACACCCGCATCGCCGACGCCTTGTTCTGGATCTGGGATTTTTCGTTTTGGCACGTCACAACAATCCCCGTCGGAATATGTGTCAACCGCACGGCCGAGTCCGTCGTATTCACCGACTGCCCACCCGGACCCGAGGATCGGTACACATCAACCCGTACGTCATTCTCATCAATATCGATGTGGTCAGTTTTTTCCACCACGGGCAGCACCTCGACTTCAGCGAACGATGTTTGCCGACGCCCCTGGTTATCAAAAGGACTGATCCGAACGAGACGGTGAGTTCCCTGCTCAACAGACAGCTGACCGTACATGTAATCGCCATGCACAATGAACGTAGCGGACTTGATACCAGCCTCTTCGGCGTACGAAATATCAAACACGTCGATCTTGTGCCCATGCTGCTCCGCCCACCGCGTGTACATGCGCATCAACATCTCCGCCCAGTCCGCAGCATCCACACCACCCGCAGCTGACCGAATATTAACGACGGCCTCACGCTCGTCGTACTCCCCCGACAACATCGTCTGAACCTCGAGAGATTCGATCTCGTGGCGCAAGGTTTCGCGCTCGCTATCAGCCATCTCTCGCGCTTCGTCGGCAGCGTCGGTGTCCCCCACCTCGGTGGCGTCGTCGGCAAGCTCATACATCACGGGCATATCGTCGACACGCTGGCGCAACGTCGTAACTTTCTTAATCTGCGCTTGTACATGGCTCAGTTTCGACGTCACCTGCTGAGCGTGATCGGGGTCATCCCATAAGGAGGGATCGGACGCCTGTGCTTCAAGTTCGCGTACCTGATCCTTGAGGTCATCGACGTCCACCACTTTTTCAATGGTCGTCAGGGTGGAATTGAGGTCTTCGAGATCTTGAGAAACGTCCGGATTCACGTGGGTAATCCTAACAGTGTGTCACTGGGGTAGTGCACAATAAGAGTATGGAATCTTCGGAGGAGCAGGTACCGCACACCATGACGGAGATGGTCAGCGCGCTGGCTAAAACTTTCGCCATCGCACGCGAGGGGGTGGATGACCAACGGCTGGCACGCGACATCGTGTACAACGCGGGGCGCTTAGCGTGGCGTTTGCGTGAAGGTAAGCAGGCCCGCGGCGGGTTGGCCACCGAGTACAAAACGTCGGTGTCCGACGTTGTGACCGAGGCTGATCGCGCGGCGGAGCAATTTGTTGCTGAGGTGCTGGAATTACTGCGTCCCGACGATGGTGTCGTCGGTGAAGAAGGAGCGTCACGGCCCTCGAAGTCTGGTCACGTGTGGGTGATTGATCCCGTCGATGGGACCTATAACTTCACTCGCGGATCTGATTACTGGTGTTCTGCGATTGCTCTGGTAGAGGGTAAGGACGGTAGCCCGGAGGCCGTTGCGGAGGATCCCGACCGGCTGGTTTTGGGGGCCGTCCATCGGCCGGCGATGGGATATACATGGATCGGCGGACCCTCTATTACCACCACACTGGACGACAAGCCACTGCCCCGGCTTGATGCCACGACTCACTCGGCAGATCACGAGTGCTTGGGCACGTACTTGCACCCGACTTTTATGAAGCAGCCGGAGATCAGGTCGGCGTGGATGGCCGTCGTCGAAGAGTTCGCCAGTGTGCGGATGTTGGGGTCGGGATCGGTCGATTTGGCGTCGGTGGCACATGGTGAACTGGGCGCGTGGATTCAGCACTCGGTGAAATCATGGGATTGGCTTCCGGGGAAAGCGCTGGTCGAAGGCGTTGGCGGAACGGCCCGCCGTGTTGACGCCCGGGGAGTGACCTGGTCGATCGCTGGACCCGAGAATGTTGTTGACACGATTGAGCAGGTGCTTCGTGCGGGTGGAGCTAATTCGTCTACTCCTTCGTCTACTTCGACCCCGTTGCCGTGGGCAAGCAGCGCGTATAGCGATGATGTTGACCGGGCTCTTCGGCTGGCAGGTGCGGCCGATGCGATCACGATGAAGCGATTCCTCTCCTCCGAGCTGCAGGTCAGCGCTAAGCCTGACATGACCCCTGTGTCCGACGCAGACTTGGACACCGAGCGCACCCTCCGTGGGCTATTGAGCACAGAATGCCCCGATGACGAGGTTCTTGGGGAGGAGTTCGGCGGCGAGCCGGTCTTGTCGGGCCGCCAGTGGGTGATTGACCCCATCGACGGGACGAAGAACTATGTCCGCGGGGTTCCCGTGTGGGCGACGCTCATTTCGCTGATGGTGGACGGGTACCCGCAGGTTGGTGTTGTGTCGGCCCCGGTGCTCAGCCGCAGATGGATTGGCATCACAGGTGAAGCTGCCTGGGTTCTTGGTAACGGCACCGCGTCGAGTGGCACAGTATCGAATGGCACACTGCGGAAATTGTATGTGTCCACGGTGAGCAATGTCGGCGATAGCTCGATCTCCATGTCATCGCTTGAGGGGTGGAAAGATCGAGGCCTACGAGATGCGTTCGTATCTCTTACCGACGACGCCTGGCGCTTGCGAGGATTCGGCGATTTTTACTCCTACTGCCTGGTGGCGGAGGGTGCCGTCGACATCGCCGCGGAACCGGACGTGTCGCTGTGGGATTTAGCTGCGCTAGTGCCCGTCGTTGAGGGAGCTGGCGGAACGTTTACGTCTCTTGCAGGTGCGCGCGGTCCGCATGGTGGCGATGCTCTGGCCACGAATGGGCTTCTCCACGAGACCGTCCGTCGTCGGTTAACGGATCAGGACTAGCTCGGCGCGACCGATCGCGACGCGCGGTCGGCCGCGGTGCGGTAGGCCAAAGCACGGTAGGCCACGGCGTGAACACCTGGCATACCACTATTTATCAAGCGGACGCCACTACCCCAGACGGAATCCGTTTCCAGGGCCGGCCGTCGCGTTGAGCGAATTCAATATGGCTTGCATGTCAATAACATCGGTCGGCGTGAAGAGGGAGCCCTGCGCTGGGAAACGGCAAGAAATCGGTCCCGGGCTTCCTTCGACAAGTCCAACAATCCGGTTCCCTAGCAGAACCGGTGCACCAGAGTCGCCGTGCGTTGCACACACTTGCGTGAGATAGTGCGAATCTGCGGGGGCCTCCCACGCCTGTCCACAGGTCCAGCCGGTGGAAATACCGTTCTTGCACAATTGGACTCCCGGCGCAACACCGCCACCACCGATGCCGTCGGCAGTGACTTGTCCATATGACGACGTCACTCGGGCATTGTCTTTCAGCTCGATGACGGAATACTTGGGGTTCTCGCTGGTGCGGACGACGGTGCCTGATACTCCGACATCCTGGGAGTCCATCGACGTCACCGGGCTTCCGACAGGCCCGCAGTGCCCAGCGGTAATGGCCATAGCCCGCCCGTTAGAGTCATGGCCGGCTGCAGTGACGGTACAAATCGCGTTGCCCACAAACACGGGTGTTCCCGGGCCGTAAAGGGAAATTCCCTGCTTAGCGAGCTCTACCGCCTCAGCAGGGGCCGGTGGAGAGGGGAAATAAACGCCTTGGATTCGGTGCTGGCCAGCCATTCCGGTCTGGGCGACGATGTCGTCGAAAAGGCCGTACTCCGTGGAAAACTCGGGCGAAGGTGCAGCATCGGATATCGTAGCTGCAGCGTCGTTAATTGTCGGTGACTCGGAAGTGGCTAGACTATCTGCCAGGGTATCCGTCGGCACGTCTGATGCGTGCGCTACCCCACCAACGCCGACACACAACGCTGCCGAGGCGAGTACTGCCAAACCAGCTCGACTTACTGAGTTAACCAAAGACATAACGACATCCTTGCTGTACATGTCCGTTTTTAGCGGACCGAAAACCACTGGAATAACTCCAGAAAACATGGCTACACAGGGGATACCCTATGCTGCGACAAGCTCAGTATATCTCTCTGTTCACAGCATTCCCCTATCTTCTATGCAACAAATTAATAACATTGTGACAACGCGACATTGAAGATGCACGAGGCTGCTTCTGAAGGGGTCTACGATCAAATCCGTCTCCCGCTCCGACGGGGTCATATGCGGCAACATTGGCCCTATCGGCGCGTATGTGGTCAGCGGCCAAAGTGCGTTAGACTTTGCACTCTGCCATCTCACTCACGAGCTAAACGAAACCTAGAATGCGTCTTCCAAAACTCTCACCTGCAGGTTTGGACAAAGCCACCCGCCGAGCGGCACAAGCGGTGCAATCCGCTGCTCAACAGGGAGGATCCTTGTTGAGGTCTGCCTCCACCATCGGTAATTCACCGAGACCTAGCCAGTCCGCAACGGCTCAGCAGTCCGATCCTGAGCCAGGTCAGTCCGGTTCTTCCGATTCCTCCGCAACCTCGTCTTCCTCCGCGAGCGCGTCATCCGGTGCCCCTGCGACGGGATCGTCTAAGGCTGGATCGTCCGGTTCGGCAAAAAGTGGTTCATCGGCCACATCACAACAATCGACGACGCCTCACGACGGGGCCGCTGACGAAACCGGACGCCCAGGTAACAGTGGCGAGCGACAAGGCCGTGGAGAGGTTCGACGCCGTGAGAGTCGAAGCGATGATCGCACCGGTGCAGATGCACATTTTTCTGTTTTCCGCACCTCAACGCCCGTGAGTGCGCGACGTCGCACCTCGGCGTCGCAGAGTTCAACCCGTGAGAGCGATACACCGTCTTTTCGGCACGTCGGCCGTGCTCCGGCCGTTGCTCGTCGTGTAGCTGACGCGCGGACTATTCCTTCAGGAACGTCCGGGATCACGGGTGCAGGTTCCGTCAGGAAGAAAAAAGCTGGGCGCAGCCGTGCTGCAGGATCAGCCCTATCACGATCACACAGATCGTCGGAGGTTAGTGGTGCTCCGCGGCCTTCATTGCGACGTCCGAAACCTCAGGTCTCGGGGTCCAGACCAGACGCATCAGGCTCCGCTGAGCAACGGAAGACCCGGGCTAAGGGTTCGTCAGATAAAAAATCGGCACAGACGACCGGTGCCAAGAAAGCCCGCAGCGCTCCGGTAAAGAGACAAACGGATGCCGCACAAGACGAAGCGGGCACCGCACAGGCGCATCCTGGTGATGAAGATGCGAGGCCTTCGCAAGAACCTGCTGCGGCTCCACAAGAAAGTGTCAAGGCTTCAGAATTAGAAAAGGTATCTAAGGGAACTACTCCCGAGGTAAGCCGAAAGATGCCTGCTCCCCCGCGACCGTTCGGAGCGGAATATATCCCCGTCGAAGTCCCACGGTCCACCGGGATATCGCGCTTTACACAGGGCACCGCACTTCCCCAGCGAATCGAACCGCGGTCGGAGCGCAAATCAGGCAAGGGACGCCGAAAGAAATCATCGCGCGCAGAGTCATCGCGGGCGGGCGTGTCCGCCTCCCCATCGAGAGATGGATTGCAAGGCGTTAGGTCTTCCACGGGAACACCGTCGGCAAGAACTCAAACCGCAGTCGCACCACAACCCAGCCCGGCCAAAGGCAAAGCCGCCGAAGGAAAGACGTCGGCGAAGGACATTCCGACGGGGATTAGACATGTCCCCGGGATCGATGGGCTCCGTGGGCTCGCCGTTATTTCAGTGGTGATCTACCACCTCTTCGGCAACGTACTGCCCGGCGGTTATCTGGGCGTCGACGTATTCTTCGTGCTCAGCGGGTTCCTCATCACTTCCCTGCTGCTTCGGGAATTCGTTTATTCCCGCACGATTAGCCTGAAGAACTTCTGGATACGCCGTGTGAGACGTATTGCCCCCGCAGCCATCAGCACGCTGGTCATTTGTGCAGCTATTGCGGGAGTAATCGGTGGCGACGTCAATGTGAACCTGGGCAGACAATTTTGGTCGTCGGCACTCTTTGTGAACAACTGGGTTCAAATTGCCCACTCGCAGAGCTATTTCGCACAGTCTGAGCTGCCGGTTTTCGCTCACTACTGGTCCCTCTCGGTTGAGGAACAGTTCTACATCATTTGGCCGCTCATCGTTTCGCTGCTGCTCGTGATTCTCCGCAAGACACCGCGGCTGGTCGGGAAGCTGGCCCTCGCCGGCACCGTCATCTCTGCAGGAGCGGTGGCCATCATCGTCAACCCCGGGCACGACGCAACCCGCGTCTACTACGGCACCGACACCCACGCATTCGGGCTGCTCATCGGCGCGGCTTTGGCGTCGATCACTATCTCGTCGTCGACGGAAAAACGTGGCGACACCTGGGGATACCGCGAGGGACTCCTCCAACACGGGCGGATTCTAAGCCTCTTGGCTATCCCCGCGCTCGCGGTGCAGATCTTCTACTTCTTCTGGCTGGGTGACCAGGACACCTTCACGTACCGCGGCGGCCTCATCAGCAGTTCGTTGATCGTTGCGATCATCATCGCATCCGTCGTGCGGAACACTGGTCTGGTCGCGGCGATTTTCCGAAACAAGGTTTTGCGGCGCCTCGGGTTCATTTCGTTCTCACTGTATTTGTGGCACGTCCCGGCCAATCTATTCGTCGTGTCACTTTTCCAGGATTACGAGTGGGGCCGGAAGAAATGGATCACGGGGCTTATCGCGATCGTCATTTCGTTAGTCGCGGCTGAGCTGAGCTTCCGCTTCATTGAGACACCGATCCGCCGATACGGGTTCATCGAAAGTACACGCAAACTGAGCTACGCGATTTTCGGAGAGCGTTCCACCAGCCGGCAGCGGTTCGGCGGTGCGATGGTGCCCGCAGCCATGATCCTGTGCTGTGTGTTCGCCGGCCTGGCTATTCACAACACCAGCCACGGAACCGCGCTGGAATCCGAGTTGGAGCGTTTACAAGCGGAAAACCGCTCCGAGCGAGGCGCCGTCAAACCGGCTCCCAAAGTCGTGACACATGACATGCCTAAAGACGGGTCGAATATCAACGCGATTGGGGATTCCGTCATGCTCGCCTCCCAGGCCGAGCTACAAAAACGCTTCCCCGGCATCGACATCAACGCCGAGGTTTCGCGCCACTACCAGGCCGCTCCCGCGATCATCGCCGACCTCAAAGCCCAGGACGCGCTGCGTCAATTCGTCTTCCTGGGCTTCGGCACGAATGGGCAAGCATTCCCCGGCCAGCTGGACGAGATCATTAAGTCGATCGGCCCGAAACACACCATCGTTATCGCGATGCCCTATGGCGACCGTTGGTACATGCAAGACGCTCAACAACAAGTTGTCGACGCTGCCAAGAAGTACCCGAACGTCTACGCAGCGGACTGGTGCGCCTACGCCGACGACCACGTCAGTGAACTCGCGAGCGATGAGATTCACCCACGCGGGAACGCCACCGTCGGCTATACCAATGCGTTCGTCGCGGCACTCAAGCAGTGGGCAAGTGGAAAGAAAGATGTCCCCCCGGTCTGCCCGCCAGCAGCGTAAAGAAATCGACCCCAGTGTCCACTACTTTCGAGGGCGACAACCGGATAGTTGCTATGTCCATCATGTGGGATTAGGCCTACGGTAAGGGTATGGATACCCAACAAGGACGCATTCACGACAAAGTCACACTGATCACTGGAGCTGCCTCGGGCATGGGTGAATCCCACGCCCGGGTACTGGCTTCGCAGGGAGCCAAGGTTGCCCTGGCAGATATCGCGGATGACAAGGGCACCGAGCTGGCGAAAGACCTTAACGAGAAGTACGGCGAAGGCACCGCCGTTTTTGGCCACCTCGATGTCACCGATTTCGATAACTGGACCGATGCAGTGGAGAAAACCGTAGAGGCCTTCGGGCACCTGGATGTTCTGGTCAATAACGCCGGAGTTTTCACCGCAGGTGATGTGGAAGAGGCTTCGCTGAAGGACTGGGATCTGACCCTTGCCATTGACCTCACCGGAACGTTCTACGGCATGAAGGCTGCTGTTCCGGAGCTCAAGAAGAGGGAGACGTCCTCGATCATCAACATTTCTTCCATCGCAGGACTCGTAGGCTTTAAGCACCGTGCGGCCTATGCCGCCGCCAAGTGGGGTGTTCAAGGGCTGACCAAGACCTCGGCTCTGGATTTGGGTAAGTACGGCATCCGAGTCAACTCCGTCCACCCCGGCAGCGTGAATACCCCGCTGACTGCGAACCTCAAGCGCGGGTTCGGCCAGATTCCGCTCGACCGAGCTGCCGAGCCAACCGAAATTTCGCAGCTCATCGTGTACTTAGCTTCCGACGAATCCACGTTCGCCTCCGGCGGATCCTTCGTCTTGGACGGTGGAGAGACCGCTGGAAACAACTTACGCGACGATCAATAAATCGCGGGAGTTTTCACGGACCAAAAATCCCACCTACCAGCGTTTTCTGATAGGTGGGACGTTTTAAAAAAATGTGGGTGTGCTCGTAAGCCCTTCATCACAAACTTGAGTTTTGCGTGGCGGGGAGCGCCCGAACCCTCCGACGAAGTACGCGCATCAACAGCAACGTCGTCGTTCCGAAGCCGAGGATCAACCCAAGCCACACTCCGTATGCTTCCCAACGGAGGCCTAATCCGAGTATGAATAGCGCAGGAATTCCCACGCACCAGTATCCAATTAACGTGGCTTTGAGCCCCGAACTTGTATCGCGTAGCCCTCGCAAAAGTCCTACCGCAACATTCTGGGAACCCTTGGCGAACTGCTGCAGGATGGCAAAAAACATCAAGATTATTGCGACGGCCATAACTTCGTCAGTTGCCTTCCAGGCAAAGATTCGGACGACCCACCGTCCACAGGTCGCCCATACGAGCCCTATAACGCCCAGGTAGATGCCGACAAGAATCGCCACTCGTCGCACTGTCTCAGTAATGACAACCCGCGGATGGTTTGCCTGGAGTCCCCTACTCACGAGTATCGAACTTCCATGAGAAAACCCGATACAGACTTGATACACGATATACGCGATCTGATTAACGACAGTGTGGGCTGCAAGCATTGTCGGACTAACCATGGACATGGCGATCCCAGCGATTGTAGTCAAAGCGGCTTCCGAACCATAAGTTAAGGAGACGGGCCACCCGATGCGGAGTAGCTCACGTGCTGCTGTCATGTCTCCTGTTTGAGGCCTAAATTCTACGTAGTCACCAAGATCAGGATCTTTTTGAACCTTGAGAGAAAATGCCACCAAAGTAAAAACTTGAACGACTGTAGTCGACAGACCAAATCCGGCCACTGCCCAGGCCGTAGTCGGGGCAACGGTAACCATCAACCAGTTCACCGCAGCATTGACGGCTATTGACCACAAGGTAACGACGAGTAACGATCCTGGCTTTCGCATCCCTACTGCGTACTGTCGTAGTACGTTCAGCCATAGCATTGGAACTAGCCCCGGAGCCAAAGCGACCGTCATCCCGAAAGCTATTCGGGCAGTACCACCATGCACCGGTAAAACAAATAGGCTTGCCCCCAGAAGAGCCACAATAATCGCACCCAATGCAGATATGACCGTCGCTACTTCAAATGAGACGCGTACCTGCTTGCTAATTCCTGCTTTAAGAACGTCACGGCGAGAATCATCGATTGCCCCTCGCGCCTCTGCGTTCTCTAGTTCTGCGACTGCTTCAGCGACCTTATTTCCGCTAGCCGTAACCATACCGACGCACATAGTCCGAATTTGGTTAAAGAACTGCATCGCCAGTCCGCCGGCTCCGATAGCCACCACACTCAATGTACCCAGCATGGCCACATCGGTCGAGGTCAATGCCACTGTGGCTAGCTGAACCCCAGCAATAGGCAACGAAAGCCTAGAGATCTCCAGATACCTAGGAATCTGAACGTCTAAGCACTCTTTTTCACCGGAATTTTTCTTTCGGGCATGGCTTGTTTCAACACGATCTTTAGAGCCCACGCGCAGAAGCTCCCTCTGCCGTAAACCAATATCTACTCAGATTCGCTGTCTGACGGTTAGATAGGGCAATAGAGTCATCAAAAGCCCTTAACATTCCGCTAACCTGATGTTCTGCAATATCCGACAATAATTTATTAGCAATCATCCACCGGTCATCAAATATCGTATTTTGATATTTTTCACCGGCATCGCAGGCGATCACTACCATCGTCGTACCAGCGGGAAAACTCGGCAACTGTCTTAACGCCTCATAAATGGCTGCTCCCGAGGTACCACCCAGCATCAGCCCTTTCTCACGTGCTAAGACTCTGCAAGTAGCGAAGGCTTTCACATCATTTATCTTTAAACCTTGGTCAATAGCTTCCGTATCGACATTGCAGCCCACCGGAAACCCTCCTGGAGCTCCAGCTCCACTTTGCTTGTACGACCCGGCTGGAGGACCAAATATGATCGAGCCTTCTGGTTCGACTCCAATCGTGGTTAATGAATGGCCTAGCTCGCGCAAACGGCGTGCCGTTCCGCAAAGGGTTCCCCCCGTGCCCACCGAAGCAACCAGGACGTCGATACTGGCGGAAATAGCACTATCTAATTCCTCAGCTAAGTGTGAATACCCTAAGGGATTATTCGGATTATTATGCTGGTCAGGCCACCACACATATGGGGACGAGGAACAAATCTCCTCGGCCTTCTTCCGTCGAAGCATTGTCGAGGGACGATCTGACGGCCCATCAACAACTATTAGTTCCGCTCCATATGCTTTCATAGCTGCCAATTTCCACGGCGCTGCGTGGGAATCGACCACCCCAATGAACTTATAGCCCAATTGAGCAGCAGCAAGAGCCAGGCCCAGCCCGGTATTCCCCGAAGTAAGCTCAACGATGGTATATCCGGGTTTAATCTGTCCCCGACGTTCAGCACTGCGCACCATGGCTAGAGCCATCCGAATCTTTGCCGATCCAGTTGGGTTAAAGCACTCCAACTTAATCAACAGACGACTGCCGTTGCCGACCCTAGCTAGCTCGAGAAGCGGCGTTCTGCCGACAAGATCACATACCGAACGAGGAAAGTTGTAATCTTTGGGGACTTTTCGTACAGGGCTTGAGCTTAAGCCACTCGGTGGTAGCAGGTGGTTCTGATCTTCAGGTCGATTGCTCATAGCCAGCCTCTCTCCACTAATGGCCGATCAATTCTTAAAGTCCACCGGTCTGCCCAATTGGAAGTACCTAAACCGCCAGACGTTGGCACAGATACACTGATGTTTTCTGGTGACAGGCCGTCTTCGGACAGCTCTTCGAGAACGAACCGGGTGGGTAAAGGTAATTGGTGGAATTGACTCTCGTTCTTATCCATCTGATAGCCGGCGGTGTTGTGATAAATGAGCAGATCGCCGACTTCTGCTGGTCTCTCAAACCACACCTTTCGCCAAGTCAACATGTCGTATTCCATACAGCTCGCTCCCCCTACTGCAGCGCGCCATGACTTTGTCTTTGTGTTACCGATTGATCGTTGTTTTCTCTGCCGCGATTCTCTGGGCCATAGTGTCGGATCGGGAGAAAATTCCCGTCCTTTCCACTGCTCAGACAGACTCATCGATAGCCCATCCACAACGATGAGCGAATATGGGTCGGGCGGACTAACTGATCCCCCCGGTTCTGAATTGAGACAAGGTTGGATTTCCGAGTTCCCCCGATCTTTGACACCTTGCACCGAGAAGACCGTATCGCCAGCCCCAGCTAAAAGGGCACGACCAGGTTCTATGCATACGAAAATACTGTTCTCACGTAAGGTCGAGCCCACTTCATCAAAGATTGAACTCAACATCGCGGAGCCCGTAGGAAGTGGATTACCGTAGGGATATGTGCCGAAAGGAACCCGCCGAGCGTGGTAATCCCCGGTACTTATCGTGCTCTGAAAACTCTCCCACTCATCATGGCCTGTATACGGAACAGTGAAGCCGCCCCCAATGTCGACGGTAACTGCAGAATGCCCTCGTCGTCGCAGCTCAGCAATCTGATCGACGGCTCTGCGAATGGCACGCACACGTTCGCCTATGTCGTAGCCATCGAGATGGAAGCAAACCCCCTCTATAGATAAGCAACCACTCTCAGTAGGATCTTCCGATGGAAAACTCCACGTTGAACGCTGTGCCACACTTTCATGGCTCAGCCATTCAGAAAACGAAAGACCGAATCTTGTGTCCGGCTGAGTATCAGGCCGTAGTCGTAGAAGAACCCTAGCAACTCGGGAACTTTGGCCCGCGATTTTTCTTACACGGTTGAGTTCAGTCAATGAGTCAAGCGCAAGAAGACATCCATGCCGTATGCCTAGCCAAATAAGAGTTTCACTTTTATCAGCACCGGTGATGGTGAGTCGACTCGGATCAATACCTTCAGCTAGGGCCCCCACCAGCTCAGGCCCACTCGCGACATCACACCCCTGTTCGGAGAGCGCTACCTTATGGAGCCAACACTGAGCTCTATTGGCTTTTCGTGCAAAGAGAACGCGCCCTCCCACTCCATGATGGTCAAACACGTCAATGAATGCGTCTAGGTTTTTACTGAATGTAGCAGGATGTAAGAGGTGAAAAGGTTTGCCGGAGAGTCTGCGGAAAAAGTACAAGAAATGCGGGTCATCTATTATTTCTTCCTCCCAGCTCTCCAACGTGGGCTCGAGACACGGGAGTCGGGCCTCATGTTCCGCTAATCCCATAGCTGTATCTCCTGCCCTCGTCCAGCTGCCAGCGCCCTCATAGCGAGCTCATCAGCAACAGGGATATCAGTCACGATCATCCCCGAACTAAAAGCGAATACCTTTTCGTCGGCATGACTTCGAATGGTCCGGTCTGATGAAATCAGTTCTGGAAGTACACCGTCGAGCTGGTTGCTACCCTGGCGTAGACGTTTTCCGACTAAGGCATATTGCCCCTCACTCGTGGCCACGACACGATCAGCTTCTGCAACTGCCCCATCTGCTACGCCCTTTGATGCCACTGAAATGAGTAGGCCACCCTTGGGAAGCCAGTCAGTATGGATGGGTGGATGGCATGCGCGACCGGAAGCAACTACAACGATGTCAGATTCCTGAACCGCCTCTTTAATGTCCTCCGCGAACCTAAGGTCCAGATCGGGATACCACCTACGAAAGTGCTCGCGAGTTGAGCGGATGCCACCTTCATGAGTTCCGTGAAAGGTGAATGTGGATAGAGAAGGTAGCGCTGTCGCCAGGTAAGGCAGGGTGTTGACGGCTTGAATTCCGGTCCCCAGCATCAACACCGACTGAGGATCGGGTTTACTGCACTGTCGAGCTATGAGGGCAGTCGTCGCAGGTGTTCGGAGCGCTCCTACTTTCTGACAGTCCATCAAGACATACGGCAAACCTGTTGAATCGTCGTACAAGGTGATGGTTGTGTAGTAATGATTGGGATTATCTCCACCCTTCCGATACGACGTTTTGTAGCCGACAAGGTCGCGATAACCATCGAAGCCAAGCATCGAAAACGCAATCGAATCCCGGCTTTTAACTGGTAAATCAATCATCATTTTCGTAGGGCATCGAGATTGTCCTTCATCCAAGGCACGATAGCCATCTTCGACAAGTTCGATAACCTTTGACGGTTCAAGCTCTATGTCTTTTAGATCCGATCTAGTCAGTAGACGAAGACTCCTGTCAGACCGAAGTTTTGGCGTTTCAACAGCGGGCATGGGGTTTCCTTCCTTGGGATGGGGATAGCGGGTGGAGCGACATGTATTTCGGTGGGAATTCGCAAAGTAAGGCAAAGTAAGAAATGACTAGGCAATGGCCGGCTAGGCCAACGGGGATAGGGCGTCGATGAATAATCCCGCCTCCCCTCGAGTAATATGGGAGCGGACGCGATACACCGAGGCGAGCATGGATTCGGTGATGGTCTCCTCGGGTAAGCCTGAGCCGACGTTTCTCCCCTGGTCAAGGACTACTACTTGGTCAGAAATTCTGGCGGCCTGGGTAAGATCATGAACCGTGAGCACCACCGCAGCTGGCGTAGCCACCGCATAATCACGAACCCACTCCAGTAGCGATAGTTGGTTTTTCAAGTCCAGAGCGCTCGTGGGTTCGTCGAGTAACAAAACCTTGGGGCGCCGAATCAAGGCTTGTGCACAGCTCACAAGCTGACGTTGTCCTCCCGAGAGCTGCCCCATCGGCCGATGCTCTAATTCAGCTAGCCCCATTGTGGCGAGCACTGCTCGAACTTTGGCGCGAGGTTCCGGCGATACGCGCAACCCCGCGAATCCTTTAAGACTTTGTTGGTGTGCTAGCAGAACGGTCTCAAACACAGTTAAGGCGCTTTTAGGCGGAGGATCTTGCGGAAGATACAAGGCCTTCGGCCCGACTACTGTTCCTTCGCTTTTCTCTAGCCCAGCTAGGCATCTCAAAAGTGTTGACTTGCCTGAACCGTTCGGGCCAATCAAGGCCGTAATGGTTCCCGATGAGCACGGCGGGATCGTGACATCCCGAAGCGTTGGAGTCGTCTCTCGAGGGGAATATGAAAAGGTGATATTGCGGCCCTGGAAAAACTCTTCTTTACCGTCGAGGGTCGTTACAGATCGAGCATTGAAGCGACGGCTCTTAGAAGCTGATTTACGTGGCATAATCGATCCCTCCCCTAGGACCAGTTTTGGGTTCGGGAGGAGGCGATAATGGCTACGAAGACAGGCACGCCAACCACTGCGGTGATAATGCCTACTGGAAGAATTACCCCAGGCTGGATGAGCTTTGCGCACACCGAAGCACTCACCAGCAACACCGATCCTGAAAGAACGGAAGCGGTCAGGAAATAGCGCTGATCCTCCCCGACAATGATTCGCGCGATATGCGGGCCAACCAACCCGATGAAACCGATAGTTCCGGCCATGGCAACTGACGTCGCAGCCAATAAGCTAACAGCTACCAACGTTACGATGCGGACCCGAGGGACATTGACTCCCATCGACATTGCCCTGTCGTCACCCAACCTGAACGCTGTCAGGACCCACGCATTGCGGTAAAAACCTGCTAGGCAAATCACTAGAAGAACAGCGAGGACTCCAATTTGCGGCCACGTCGCACGCGTCAAGCTTCCTAAAGTCCAAAATACGACTTGCTCCAGCTGCACCTCAGAGGCCATGTACTGCATCAGAGCGAGCATCGCATCAAAGAAAAATACGATCGCGATACCAAGCAAGATCATTGTCTCAGCACCGCTTTCACGAAGCCGAGAAAATATGATGATGATTCCGCACGCGGCGATCCCAAAGATCCACGCCGCACCAGCCATTCCCAGTGTTCCACCGATCGTGGTTGCCGAGAAGCCGGTAACGACTGCCAGCGCTGCACCAAAGCTGGCCGCTGCGGATATACCCAATGTGTAAGGTTCTGCGAGCGGATTTCCCAAGATTGTTTGCATTTGGGCGCCGGCGGCTGCAAGCGCTCCTCCTACGAGCACCGCGGTCACCGTCATCGGGAGGCGAATATCCCAAATTATCTGATAGCCAATTGGCCGTGAGTGGGAAGGATTGAAAAGTGTCGATAGCGCATCGGAAGCAGACATCGAGCCTCCGCCTATTAAGAAATCGCAGATCATGAAGATAACTAGGGCAACAGCCAGAACTGCAATAAATAAAAGCTTTTTCCGCGACGACGCAGTATAAAGCTCTTCTTCCGTATCGTCGTCAGAAAGGGCATTAACGGCGGAAGCTACCGACGGCTCAGATTCAACTGAACTCATGACAGCTGAGTCCAGAAGGTACCTGAGTATTTCACAGGCAAGAACTGCTCATGCAGCGTCTTCATGTCAGCATCGGGATCCAGGTCCCCAAAGACTTCCGGATGCATTGCCTTAGCCATCCATTCGATGGCTATGACGTTGTAAGGGGAATCGTAAAAGTGGTGCCACATGGCATACGTGCGGTGATTCTTCACAGCATCAACCTGCGAAACGGCGGCTTGGCTGGAGACAACTTCGCTAAGCTGCTGTTTGGCCTTATCGGCGGGTTCGTCGTAGCCAAGGGCCACGTATTTCTTCCCTTTGACGGGTGAACGATCTGGCGACCAATCCGCACCGGTAGCCACGATCACATCTGGATTCTTTCCAGCGAGAGATTCGGGAGACACTTGCCCTTGTTTGGTATCGATCATGCTGTCGCCGAGGTTGTTACCACCGGCTTCGTTCACTAGCGTCGCCAAGTTCGATTTATTGAAGGTCGAACAGCAATCAAAGTATCCAGGTGCCCGCCACAGGAACGTGTCTGTCGCCGGCTGATTAGAGTCCTTCAGACGTTTTTGTACTCGGTCAAGTTCTTCCTGATAAAAATCCGTGTACTTCTTTGCTTCATCGGTGTGCCCGGTTAGTTTCCCCATCAGCGTGACTGAAGGAACCGTGTTTTTCGCGGGATCAATGAAATAATCGACCGTGACGGTCGGCACACCGGCTTTCTCAAGCCCCTCGATTAAGCCAGCTTCCTTGGCAGCATCAAAGCTTCCTGCACTGACAACGAAGACGTCCGGACGAGCCTGGAGAGCTTGCTCAAGTGACATCGAGCCGTCCCACACTTCACCTGTCTTAGTGATGTTGGCTATATCCGGGAATTTCTCTTTGTACTTTTCGTACGTAGCCATGTCATTTTGTTCGAGATCATCTGGCCAGGCGACGATGTTCTCGAGCGGGTTTTCTTTGTCGAGGAGCGCAGTGGTGTACAGCAACCGTTGACCACCGAATAGAAGTCGCTCTGGGTGGGCTGGTATTTCAACAGTCCTGCCCATCACGTCTTTCACAGATTGCTTTTCACCTGACTCGGAGTCATTCTCAGAATTCGGACCCGAACAACCTGCCATAGCCATCGATGTGGCAAGGATACTAGCGAGGATTGCCCTCCTAGCTTGACGTTTTCGTGTATTCAGTATTTTCACAATTCTTCCTGGGGAGCATGGGTTCTACATGGGATTAGGTGAGAATTCAAAGTATTGGAGCCTTGCCTAAGTAAGTCAACGGATTTCTGAGACTTTTTAAATAAACTCCAATTAGCATCGAAAATTCCCCTAATTACACCGCCCCATAAGTCCCACGGTGTCGACCAAAACACCCCCAAATGACCTGCACATTCGCAAATCGGACTTTAGTTCATAACCTAATGTTTTATCGAATTAGATTTCCACCCCCATACGTGGTTGGTAAGATTTGACCAGGCGAGACTTCCTTAGCATGCTCTAACCCACATCACTTTTCATTTCCATTTTCTCCCTTGCGAAAGACCTGCCGTGTCACGATCTCACTCCTCACCCAGCCTCCGGGCTCCCCTGAAGAAGTCGCGAAGCCGTTACATCACCACCGCGTTCACCGCGGTGGCATCCATCTCCCTTGCCCTTTCAGCATGCTCAACACCGTCCACCGGCGGAGATGGCGGAAGTTCCGACAACGCCACCAAGCAGTTCGTCGTTCTTGAAAACATGGAGCTGGGCAACTACAACCCACTCCTTGGACACGGGCGAAACGGAGAGTCCCACATCTATGACTCGCTCTACCGTGTTTCCCCAGGCAAAAACTCCAAGCCAAAGCCCGTTCTCGCCGATGGTGAAGCCACATCCAACGATGATCTGACCGAATGGACCGTCCCGCTAAAGAAAGACATTTCTTTCTCCGACGGGTCGTCGTTCGGGCCGGAGGATGTCGTCGCCACTTATAAAGCGATCATTGATCCGCGCTTCGCCTCAACAGAGGCCACGGCAGTTGAATCAATCGACGACGTCACACCGGACGGCGACCACGCAGTCAAGTTCCACCTCAAACACCGTGATTCCGAGTTCGACCGTCGCATTTACCGAGCTATTGCCCCTTCCGAAGCCTTCGACTTCACCAACCCGGTAAAGGCAGAGGACATGAAGATTAACTCCGATCCCATTGGCACGGGGCCATACAAGGTCACCTCTCTACGCCCCGATGAAGCGATCCTCGAGGCTCGCGACGGCTACTGGAGCGACGCCCCCGAGACCAAGAAGATCGTCATCCGGCACAACACCGACGACAACACCCGGGCGCAGCAGATGCGCGTCGGCGAGGGCGACGGCACCATGCTCGAAGCCAAACTGGCCGACACCGTCGCCAAGGCAAAAGACATCTCCGCGGAACACATCGAATCCCTGGATTGGCGAGGCATCTCCCTGCCCGCCGCTCACCCCGTCGCGGGTGATGACGCGATCCGCATGGCCGTGAACCTCGGCGTCGATCGGCAAAAGATGATTGACGACATTTATGCAGGCCACGGAACCCCAACCAGTACCTTTATCACGGACTCCTACGGCGATGCCTACGACAAAGACTCGGAGATCCCCCACGACACAAAGAAGGCAGAGAAAATTCTCGACGAGGCCGGTTGGGTGAAAGGATCCGACGGCATCAGAGTCAAGGACGGCCAGCGAGCGGAAATGGATGTTATCTACTTCCCTAACCGCGATGCCGCCCGAAAGGATTTAACCCTCGCCGCAGCCTCGGATCTGAAGGCTATTGGCATTCAGATCAACCCGGTGGCCAAAGACTCCAGCGCGGTGACCGAGGAGGTGTACAACTCCACGCCGGTCATGCTGGGCGGCGGCGGTGAGCCGTACACCATCGACGGACAGATCTATCACATTCTGCACTCGAAGTACGCGGCCGACGGCGTCGGCGCGAAATGGGATAACGCGTCGGACTACGTCAATCCAGAAATCGACAAGCTGCTGGACCAGGCGCGATCCGAATCCAACAAGGACAAGCGCAACAAGCTATACAAGAAAGTCCAGCAGGAGTATCGGAAGAAGCCTGCCATGCTGGCGCTCACGTACGGTGCTCACTCCTACGTGCTCAATAACCACGGCATGAAAACTGGCGACCAGATTGTCGAACCACATTCCCACGGCTCCTTATTCGGGCCTTGGTACAACATTGAGGAATGGCACAACTAAACCGTGTCTATACTGAGACTGCGCCGAATTTCCCCAGGCCACAGGCCTACAGAAAACCCGATCGATCGCCATCGTCGACGATCGATCTCGGCGTCTAGCCACAGCCGCCGGCGTGACATAGGGATCCTTATGCTCCGCCGGCTCTGCTCCCTGCCGATTCTCGCGTTGGCAGTCACGGCCGCGATGTTCTTCTTGGCGTCGCTCAGCCCCTTCGACCCGCTCGAAGCCTATACCCACGGCAACGCCGGAGCTTTAACCGACGAACAACGTGAAGATCTGGTCCGAACCCTCCACATTGGAGGCCCATGGTACGCCTCCTGGTGGTCATGGGTGACCAGTGTCTGCACAGGTGATCTGGGAACTTCACGGTTCTACCGCATGCCAGTAGCCGACGTCCTCGCGCAGCGTCTAGGGTGGTCGATCCTGCTGGGGTCGCTGGCCCTTGGTCGTCTCATTCGTACTCGGCATCGTGGCGGGCCTTCGTGAAGATGGCATCGTCGACCGCTTCGTTGGTTTTATTGCGACGCTGCTGCAGTCTCTCCCGCCCTTCGTTCTGGCACTTATCGCTTTGCTGTTCTTCTGCCTGTGGATCCCCATAGCCCCCGCCGGCGGGCTCACGGATCCCGGTCAACCAGTGACGGTGGCGAGCACCCTCCGCCATGTCACCCTCCCCGCCCTCATCCTGGGGATTAGCCAGCTCCCCTGGTTCCTGTTGAGCCTCCGGGCCTCGGTCCGTGAAGCAATTCAATCAGAAGCAATCACTGGTACGCGGGTCCGCGGGCTTAGTCACCGCACGGTGATGCTGCACCACATCGTTACGCTATCGTTACCCTCGTATTTTGCGCTCATCGGATCCCGACTCTCCGAACTCATCGTCGGCTCAACCATCATCGAATCGATCTTCGGCTGGCCGGACCTCGGGCAAGCGATGGTCGATTCCGCAAAATCCCTCGATTTCATGTTGTTATCGACGCTCACCCTCCTCATCACCATCGCAGTGCTGATCGGAAACATGCTTGCCGACGCCTGCGTCGTCCTCACAGATCCGAGGGTCGATGCCAATGTTTAAGCACCTATTTACGCCTCGGTCTTCGGGGTTATCACTTGCCTGGATTTCAGTGCTCACGATTGCGTTGATCGTTGCCTATGCGATCATCGTGCCCATTGCCCTGCCGGAGGATCAAACGACGGTCAACTTCGCGAATGCGTACAGTCCCCCGAGCTCGGACTACTGGTTTGGTACTGATTCGGGCGGACATGATCTATTTGTCCGCACTGCACAGGCGCTGAGGATTTCGCTGATCATCGCGGTGATCACGGCTATATTCTCAGCGATTATCGGCACCCTGATCGGGGTGACCGCGGCCCTCGCCGGCGGATTCCTTGACCGCCTGACCATGCGTTTTGTTGATGGAATGAATGCGCTCCCGCACCTCATTCTGGTCCTCGTCGTGGTCTCACTTTTCAAAGGATCGGCTACCGCCATCGTGCTGGCCCTCGTTGCCACCCACTGGATTCCCATCGCCCGTATCACCCGAGCGCAGGTGCTCACCATGAGGCACTCGGATTACATCCAGGCCGCCTACCTCGGTGGACGCGGCCACCTGTGGGTGATCGGGCACCATCTGGTTCCCGGCGCGCTCAGCCAGTCCGTCGTCGGCCTTGTTTTGCTTGTCCCACACGCAATTTGGCACGAATCGACCTTGTCATTCCTCGGTGTCGGGCTTCCCGCCCACCGAGCAGCGCTGGGTACTCTCCTCCGCGATGCTCAAGGTGGGGTGCTCCTGGGCAGCTGGTGGATTCTGGTGTTCCCGGCATTGTTCCTTGTCGTGTTTTGCTTGGCAGTTTCGCACGTTGGGCACTCGCTCGTTTCCGTTGTTAATGACTATGGCGAAGGGAGGGTCTAACTGATGCCTCTCACCCCTGGTAAAAGTCTCGCCCCTGATGAAGGGAGCATTCCCTCCATCGACATCCAGAACCTGAGCGTACGGATCCCCGCGCCCGGCCACCGTGGGCGTTTCCGTGGTCGCGGCCATGCGGACCGTGGCTGGGTTCATGCGAACACAGACGTTTCCCTTACCGTATGCCCGGGTGAAGTCCATGCGGTGATCGGCGAATCCGGGTGCGGTAAGTCCATCATCGCGAACACCGTCGTCGGCACAGTGCCGTCGTCTGCCCACATGGAAGGCACGGTTATCGTTCAAGAATCATCGCCGTCGCCGAGCTGGTCCCAAGACATGGTTGCCTACCACCGCGCCAAGCACGGGGATTGGCGGGACAAACCGAGCCCCCTCGCCGGCCACCACGTCGGGCTGATTCCGCAGTCCGCGGCTACTTTTCTCACCCCGGTCCGGACCGTCGGCAGCCAACTCATCGAAACAATCACCGAGCTCAACCCCTCTGCCGACGCGCCTCAGAAAATCGAGAAACTGCTGGATCAGGTCCACCTCCCGAACCGAGTGGCGAACCTTTACCCGCACGAGCTGTCCGGCGGAATGGCCCAACGAGTAGCCGTCGCCTTCGCCCTTGCCGGCGATCCCGACGTCGTGATTGCCGACGAGCCCACGGCCTCCTTGGACCCCGAACTGAAATCCTCCCTGTTCTCTCTGTTGCGAGATATTGCCGACGCTGATCGCGCGGTCCTTTTGATCACGCACGATGTGACGGAGCTGCGGGACGCTGGCATCGCCGACCGTTTAAGCGCGATGTATGCCTCCCGTTTTGTTGAACAAGGTGCAGCGTCGACGGTCCTGGAACACCCCCATGACCCGTACACTCGGGCTCTACTTGCCGCGCTTCCCTCCGGTGGCATGGTTCCGATACCTGGCTTCCCTCCGTCGCTGGTTGACCTGGATGACTCTGTCACCTTTGAATCACGTCTGTAGGAAGCGGAAAAACTCTACACTGCCTCGCATGACGGATCGAGCGCTTCGCATGACGGCTCGCCGGCAGAGTTAGCGTCGGAAATCAAAGTCCGTCCGCAGGTGTGGGAGGGATCGAAAATTACGAAGAGCTTTAACGACAAGAAGACGCCGATCCCCGTTCTGGACCACCTGGATATCTCTATTCACTCGGGAGAAATTGTGGGGCTCGCCGGGCCGTCGGGATCCGGTAAGACGACCCTGGCCAGAATCATGTGCGGGCTGCTTGATGCTGACCAGGGAACCGTGACATGTGGCGGCGAGGAAATTCGGAATATTACGTCCGTCATCGGGGGCCGGAGGCAAGCGCGTGGGAAGATCAATATGCTCTTTCAGTCGCCGCGGAAGGCGTGCAATCCGCGGTTTAACCTGCGCCATATTATTGAAGAAACCAGCCACGGAATGACGGCCGAAGAAGCGGCGATGGAAGTCCAGCTCACACCGGACCTGCTGGACCGTCGCCCCTCCCAGGTTTCAGACGGACAGCTCCAGCGAGCGATATTGGCGCGTGTGTTGGCAAGCGAACCGGACTTTGTCGTCTGTGATGAGGTCACCGCCATGCTCGATCCGGGAACAGCTGCGCACTCCATGACCATGCTGACTTCCTGGGCGCGCGACGGCGGGACTGGAATTCTGATCATCAGCCATAGCCCCGAGCTTCTTCGCACCTGTTGCGACCGGCAGATTTATATCGAAAGCCTTGCTCGAAGCCATTGTTAGCGGTTCATACGCCAAAACCCCCTATCGGCATCACCTGCCGATAGGGGGTTTATTTTGTAGCGGGGGACGGATTCGAACCATCGACCTCTGGGTTATGAGCCCAGCGAGCTACCGAGCTGCTCCACCCCGCGACAGTCGCAAGGAGACAGTGTCCCCGTCAGCGACAAGAGATAATTTAACGCATCGAGGAACAAATGTGAAATCGCCTGCGCACTGGCTATGAACCACTGCCCGATGGCTTCGGCCCCTCAGTATCCGTCAGCTGCGTCGACCCACTAGAGCCAGTGTCACTCTGGTATTTCTCCAAGGCCTTTTGCAACTCGTCCAAGGCTTTACCATAGTCCTCAAACGATCCACTGTTCTTTGCGTCGCGGACCTTCTGAACAGCGTCATCAAGTTCCTTTACATCGTCGTTAGATGGGCTGACGGCGGTGGAACTTGAGTCGTTCTTATCAGAGTCGTCCTTGTTATCACCAGAGTTGTCATCGGAGTTGGATCCTGAATCGGAATCCGAATCATTCTGGTCGGACTTATCCTTATCGGATCCGTCCACTTCCTTCGTTGTCGTGGTTTCCTTCGGGTCGATGCCGACCTGGCTCAACGCCTCACCGATCGTCGGCGCGTACCCAACCTGCCCGTTGTAGAACACGAGCACACGCAGCAGCTTCGGGAACGCGGATTCCTGCTCCTTACGCTTCGAATAGACCGGCTCAACATAAAGGATTCCGCCGTCGCCCACAGGCAAGGTCAGCAAGTTGCCATTGATCAACGTACTGGACCCCTCTAACAGGGTGCGCTCACGCGAAATCTGGTCCGAGGACATCATCGTGTCCTGAGCCTGCTTCGGCCCCTGCGTCTGAGTATCCGTCGGCAAGACACGAACGGTGATCTTCCCGTATGTCTTCGGGTCCGACGACACCGCCATGTGAGCAGAGAGGAACTCGCGCTTCAACCCGCGCAACGGCGTAATCAGCTGGAAACTGGGATCCCCGGTCTTCGGATCCGACGCGACGACGTAGTACGGCGGCTGGTTCTTGTCCCTCAGCCCCTGCTCAGAGGCGGTCGGATCCAGAGGAACAGACCAGAACGAGTCGTTCGTGAAGAACACACCCGGGTCCGACACGTGGTACCGCGTCAACAATTCACGCTGAATCTTAAACAGGTCCTCCGGGTAGCGCAGGTGCTTCATCAACTCGTCAGAAATATCCGACTTCGGCTTCACCGTCCCCGGGAAACTGCGCCGCCACGACTTCAAAATCGGATCAGATTCATCAAAGGCATAGAGATCAACGGTCCCGTCGTAGGCATCCACCGTCGCCTTCACAGAGTTACGGATGTAGCTCACACTATTGCCGACGGTGTTCTGTTCCGTTCCGTCAGGGTTGAGCGAGTCCTCCGTCGCGCCCGAAATCTGAGTGTGCTCCGAGTACGGCAAGTTATTCACGGACGTGTAGCCGTCGACAATCCACTTGATACGGCCATCGATAACAGCCGGGTACGTCTGTGAATCCGTCGTCAACCACGGGGCAACCTTATGCACGCGGTCGCGAGGGTCGCGGTCGTACACAATCTTCGAATCCTTGCCCACGGCGTCCGAAAGCAACAGGTTCATCGACTGATACTTCAGGGAATACATGGCGCGGGAAACGATATTTCCGATCCCGACGCCACCTTTGCCCTTATAGGTGTAGTTCGACCCATCAGTGTCGTACTCACGTGGTTTGCCGGACCCGTCACCACCAACGATGGCGTAATCCTGATCGGTATCAGCCACCACGGGGCCATAGTAAATACGTGGCTGGTCAACCTTGATCTTCAGCGTATCCGAATCGTCGGACTTCGTGCGGTCCTTCGACTGCAGGTCAGCCACGGTATAAATCGGGTACCCACCGCGGGAGGATCCGACATCGCGGGCGACCTCGTCGACTTTGTTCGCCGGCGCAGCGATGAACCCGTTACCGTGCGTGTACACCGTGTGCTTGTTAATCCAGTCCTGCTGGTTACCGGACAGCGATTTGGGGTCAAGCTCGCGGGCCGCGACCACATAATCCTGCATCTCACCGTTGTGCTCATAACGATCAATGCTCAGGTCGCCCGGGAACCCGTAGAAGTTCTTCAACTGCTGCTGCTGGGTAAATGTCGCCGAAATTGCTTTGGGGTCCAGCAAGCGGATGTTCGAAATCGTCGCCGAATCATTCGCGACCGACTCGTTCTGGTCCGACTTTGATTTCTCATCAGCACTCCAATTCCGTTCATACGTGACGTGCTCGTCGGTCAGGCCATAGTTGTACCGCGTCGACTTAATGTTCCGCTCAATGTAGTCGCGTTCTTTCGCGGCACGGTTCGGGGACACATTGAACTGCTCCACCACCAGGGGCCACGCGACACCAATAATTCCTGCCGACGCCACCATCAGCACCGCAGCCATCGCGGGAATCCTGAGATCCCGCAGGAAAATGGCCGCGAAGAACGCCGCTGCCACCACAATGGATACGACGAGCAACACAATCTTCGCGGGCAACACCGCGTTGATGTCGGTGAAGGAACCACCGGTGAACGTCGAATGGTCCTTGGATAGCAGGCGGTAGCGGTCGAACCAGTAGTCGACGGCCTTCACGACCATGAAAATTCCGGCAATCGACGCCATCTGGACGCGAGCTTGGCTCATCACCGTCGCCCGCTTACCAGCACGAGGATCCCCCGTCCGGATACCACCCAAAAGCCAGTTCATGACGAGGTTTACGACGAACGCCACAACCGTCAGGGTCAACAGAACTGAGAGCAGCCAGGACCAGAACGGCACACTAAATGCGTAGAAACCGTAGTCGTGGTGGAACTGCGGATCCGATTCGCCGAAGCTCTCGCGGTGCATAAACATCAAGGTCATGCGCCATTCGGACTGTGCAGCTAATCCCGCAAAGAGCCCCACGAGCAGCGGCAACCCCAGCAAAACAGCCCGTGAGGATCGAACAATAACCTGTCGATAAGCCTCGAGCGGACTGTGGGGGTCAGCGTCTTCGGGGACAAGAGGGCGATATTTAATCGCCACCCACGCGGCTGCCCATATCGACGCGGCGGCAAGCAGCCCGACCACGACGAACAGCACGATCCGAGTGACGAGTTCGGTGACATACACCCGGCCGAAGTTCATGGAATTAAACCATGCAACATCTGTAAAAACAGCTACTGCGACGGGCAACAGCATGACGATAATGGCCAGTATCACCGCAATTACGGCCCACCGGCGGGGAGCCTTTCGCTTAACCGACTTGGGCACCTTTTCGCTTCTCCTTATCAGAGGGTCATTGCTGTTCACTGTACTTGAAGCTGGGCCGACGTCGATAACCTAGGAGCTCCTCGTACAACCGAGCCCCATGGGCGTGTTTCTTGCGAGCCCACCAGCGCGGCATGAATACTTTCTGTATGTCCGAACACGGTTCTTCTCTCTCTTCAACAGGCTCGTCTTCAGCCCGCGACTCATTGCCGACGCCCGACGCGCCCACCGACCGCCAACTCCTCGAGCGGGCGATGCGCGAAGCCGTCAACTTCATTCACGCCGAAGGATGGGATCAGCCTCCGACACTTTTCGGCTTGGTTCCCGCGTCGGTCATTGCGCGGGAAACGGGGTCAATTGTCGACGATGAGCAGGACAATCTGACGCTCGTCGTTCAAGACCTGCCGGACATGGGTTCCGGCGATGAGCTCCAAGACTACATCGCGCGAACCGCGTGGCCGCGAACCGTGTCCGGCGCGATCCTGGCCCAAGAGATCATGTTCCAGAATTCTGCAGAACCAGGCACCGGGCCCCGGAAAGCGCGTTTGTTCAGCGGAATTATTGACGACGGCCCGGATCTGACACTGCTTCAACTGCGTCCGACGGAGGAAGAGCTGTCCGCGGCTGGCACGTTCGGCCAGGACAATATCGAACTCCTTGGAGGTCCCGACGTTGCTCCCGCTGTGATCACACTCCTGCGCTCCACATTTGAAGCGGTGCAGGATGCTGAGGATCCCTACGACGGGGATCCGTGGGGCTGAGCCGTCGGAATGGCGAGGGCTGGCCCCATCGGCCGAGTATTAGATGTCGATCGCGGGGTGAAGCCGCTCCACCGTCCACTTGCGGTCCCTGTAGGCGCAAAGTGCCGTGATGCTGACACAAATCACCCCAACGAGGACCAGCGCCAAGATTGCTTGTGGGAGCCGCTCATCGATATTGCCGTACATCAATTGACGGAACCCATTAACTGTGTAGGTCCACGGGTTGACGGGATGGAGCCATTGGAAGATCTTCGGCTCGGTCTCCACGGGATACAGACCATTCGACGCGAGAATCTGCAGCATGAGCAGCGCCATCGCGGCAACCTTGCCTGGCCCTGGCCCCAGCGCCACATTCAACATCTGGTTAATCGCCGCGAAGACTATGGATACTCCCATGGAGAAGATCCACAACGCCCACGGGTGGGCAACGTTCATGCCGATGAGGGTGAGGGTGACCACGATGATCGCGGTGGCCTGCAACATGGCAATGAGCGTCGCCGGCCACAACCCGTCGAGGGCTGCGCGAAGTGGGGCAACACCCGAGGCAACGGCACGGTTCTGAATCGGCCGCAGCAAGAGGAACGTGACCAGACCGCCGATAAACATGGCGAGAGAGAAGAAGAACGGCGCGAGGCCCGAACCGAAGACCTGGTTACCAGAGAGGTCCTTGGCCGAGAGCTTCGCGGGATCCGACATCACGCGGGCAGAGGCTTCGCGCTGAGGTGTTGTCCACGACGGCACCTTCTTCGCTCCGTCACCGAGCTTGTCCTTCAACTCACCCAGTCCGGCCGAAACCTTGCCCGAACCTTCCTTCAGTTTCCCTGCACCATCGGATAGTTGCTGGGCACCATTCTGCAGTCGCGTCGTGCCACTCGATAATTGGGTAGCTCCGCTCTTCAGCTGATTTGTGCCGGAGGCTAGCTGCTTCCCACCATCGGCAAGTTTGGCAGAACCTTGGACTGCCTGCGGCATCCCCGCTTTGAGCTTCTGGGCACCGTCGTCCAACTGCCCCAATCCCGAGCTCAGCTGGCCCGACGCGTCAACGAGCGGTGTTGTCCCCTGTTGGCGTAATTGCTGCGAGCCCGATGCCACGGTGTTCGCACCATTACTCAATTGGTCTAGCCCGTTCGTCAGCTCATTGATTTTGCTCTGGATCGGCCCGGCACCCTGCGCCAGTTGGTTAATTCCGCCACGGAACTCTGACGACGGATCATTGAGCTGGTACGCCAGCGCCGATGTCCCCTGCGACAGCTGATTCACCTTGGCCAAGCCGTCGGAATTCTTCCCCAACCCCTGCGAATCAATCTGGGCCGCAAGACCATCCAGCTGGTTGGCGACGTTTTGGGCCGTCGGATCTGACAGGCCTCGCAGCTGGCCGGCAATCGCACGGACTTTATCCGACTGCCCCGTTTGTGCTTTCGACGCCTGCTGCGCGATCCCGTTAATCTGCTGGATACCGCCATTGACCTGCGCCGCGACCGTGCCGAGCTGATCGAGTCCGCCCGTCAGCTGGCCCATTTTTGAATCAATATCTGCAAGGGGTGCGGTACTTTGCTCCACTTGCTCCTTCATCTGGTTGGCGCCGGCAGCTAACTTGGCTGACCCAGCGGACACCTCGCCGAGCTTGCTATCGACCTGCCCAATGCCATCGTGGATCTTGTCGGAGCCGGCTTTCGCCTCGCCCATTTTCTCGGAGAGAGTGGTGACACCGGTGTTCGTCTCGGCCAACTTGTCGTGCAACGTCGTCGCACCTTGGGAAAGGTCGGTGGCTCCCTTGTTAAGCTTGGTCGCTCCGGTTGCTAACTCCGTTGCACCATTATGCGCTGTGCCCAATCCAGAATCTAGCTGATCAGCGCCATTTTTGAGGTCCCCTAGTTTCTGGCCAATTTCATTGGAGCCGGCCTGCAGCTTGTCGGACGCATCCGCAGCTTGGGCAATCCCCGCTCCGGCTTCCTGCATACTAACGAGAACTTTTCCTATGGCTTGATCACCCAGCGTAGACGAGATGACGGGAACCATCTCACGCATCGTGTTCTGGCCAATTAACGTGGCTAAGTAGCCATTCGTCGAATTGTAATTTGTTTGAATAACGGCTTGTTCGGCCTTAGTCCCGCTCGGAGAAGCGACTGCCTTAGAAAAGTCTGGTGTCAAGCGAACCGTGAAATAGTATTCACCATCTTCAACACCTTTCATAGCTTTATCATTACTGACGAAGTCGAAATCGACCTCTTTGTTACTCTTGATCTTATCGACGATCTGATCACCCGCCCGAAGGGGTTTCCCCTCGACCACGGTTCCTTTATCGTCATTAACAAAAGCCACGGGAAGCTTCTCTACGTGCCCAAATGGATTCCAAAACGCCCACAGGTAGAGGCACGAGTACAGCAACGGAATCAAGACGATGGCAGCCACCGCCAGCCGCCCTAGTTTAGAGCGCCGGAAACGACGAAGTTCCGAACCCAGGTTTAAGCCAGAAATCATTACTTTGTCTCCTCATTGGATCCGGCAGCTGACGCGCTGGTGGTTTTCTCATTGTCAGTGTCTTCAATTTTTATCATTGGCTGTGTCTCGTCACTGACATGTGACGAATCCGCCGCCAACCCACCGGCAATCTGACCACTATCACCGATAAAGCGATGCTTTCTAAAGTCCTGGGTTTCCGGCGGCAGTTCCTCAGCGATCGGGCCTGGATCGTCGTTCATCGTGTTAAACAGCTCAATTAATGTGTAATCGGGCATGAGCTCGTCCGGAATCGGATTCACCGTATTCACGATGACCGGCATACGCTGAGCCAGCCGCGAGAGAACGTCGATAAGAATGAGGCGGAGATCGTACTCACGGACTTGCTCAAGATCATCCATCACAAGCATCCTGATCTCATGCGAATTAGCCGGAGCCAGCGCAAGAGAAATGCGAATCAGGATGTTATCCAAGCTGCTCAGCTCGGCTATATAAGAATCGAGCGGCGGGAGTTCACGGTCGCCGAAGACCTCGCCGCACAAGGATTCGTAATAGCTCTGATCAGAGCGCTTGGTCCACTTAATCCATGGATTTGACCAGCTCTTATGTTCCGTCAGGACCGTTTTGAGCCGGACATCGCCGTCGAGACCATCAATTTGTTCTACCCCCGCAATGGCTACCATCTTATTGATTTTATTGGGGTTATCTTCTCCCAAGACTGTCAGGGACCCAGCGTCCAACTTCATCCGGCCCGAAATAGAGAGTGCCAGCGAGGTCCGGCCCGAGCCACCGCGCCCGGACAACACGGTCAACCCGCTACCGGGTACGGTGAAACTTAGGTGGCCAAAGACGCGCCCCTCCGCGGCGGAGAGAGCGATATCGTCAGCAATGACAGCTGGTGCAACCTCATTATCACTGCGAGATGTTCGCTGTGTCCGAGCCACCGTAGCAGCTGATTTACCAGCGCCTTTTACAGGTTGGCTTCCATCAGATGGATGTTCTCGCACATTGACTCCTTTGGTGGTTCACCGGACACCCCGGTCTACTCCGATACACAGCCCAGACTAGACCAATTTAGTTATGGCGATATAAGTGTACTCATTGAGGAGTTAAAACGAACACACATCACGTCCACCATGATCCTCTACATACATGACCATGATGCTACGCCCCGCGACCTACTTAGGAACAGGTCTTAGGCTCCTTGCCGGCTTTGACCTCTTTCAACGCGGTCACTGCGTCGGAAAGGTTATTGACCTTCGCCAGAACAACGCCATCATGGTCGCCCGACATTGCCTCCGCACAGTTATCGGACGGAGTCATAAACATCGTCGCCCCCGCCTTCTTCGCGGCGTCGATCTTGTGGGAGACTCCACCAATCGGCCCGACGCCCCCATCAGCGTCGATGGTTCCCGTCCCCGCGATGAATTTCCCGTCGGTGAGGTCCTCGGGAGTCAGCTTGTCGACGACCGCCAACGTAAACATTAGCCCCGCGGACGGGCCACCAATGTCGTCCAGGTGATAGTCGATCGTCGTCCCGTCGGCAGGCTCTTGTTTAATGGTGATTCCCAAAATCGGAGCATCGTCGGACTCTCCTTGCCGCACGGGAACGGAGACATCCTGAGATTTGCCGTCGCGCTGCACCTGAAGAGTGACCCGATCCCCCACCTTGTGGCTGCGCACTGCCTTGACCAGGTCCTGCGGCTGCGCAATCTTCTTACCGTCGATCCCCTCAATGATGTCGCCCTTGCGGATCTCGTCGAACCCCTCGGGCTGGGACATCACCGTGACCGCCATCGGCCGATGAAGATACTTCATCGCCGCGGACGTCGCATTATTTTCCGACGACGCAAACGCGGCCTGATTCTCCTTATTCACTTCCTCCGGCGACTGATTGGCGGGGAAAATCTGCTCAATCGGAA
>OJLW01000040.1_pt1 | contig 66183 bp, 54 predicted proteins | sample 1597021 | NCBI WGS metagenome assembly OJLW01 (sample SAMEA3904676, study PRJEB24821) | metagenome | biome: Builtin; feature: hospital; material: surface | place: USA | collected 2013-06-03
ATCCAAAAAGGCTGGATCAAATAACCGCAACACGCCCGGAAAAGACACACTTTTCTTTACTTAACCCCTCTTGGCGCGGGGGTTTTTGCATTGGAGCGACGAAAAAGGACCCAAAAAGGACGCGAGCACCCTTTAAACCAAAGAACCCCAGGCCGGAAAACTTCCTGACCTGGGGTTTTGGAGCCGGAAACGGGACTCGAACCCGTAACCTACTGATTACAAATCAGTTGCGCTACCAATTGCGCCATCCCGGCAACTTTAAAGCGACCTTTTGGCGTTAGCCGTCGCTGGCTCGAAAGAATCAGAGTCAACCTGAGAATCGAACTCAGCTGTGCCGCTGACAGGCGATTGTACAGGTTGGCAAGCAGAAGTTAAAAACGACACCACAGGAAAACTGCAACCGCACTTCTTGAACACTTTTCCACACGCTAAAGGCCCCGCTCAGATAGGCAAATTCACCGCCTCAAAAACGAATTAAGATTCTCGGTCACTGACGGGGTAGTGTGACTATCGCTAAATCACTGGGGCTATGTTTCTGCAACGTCTCCGCATCGCGTCTTTGCAGCATCACTGCAATGCACCCCAGGCAGTATCGGGGAAAGGAAGTGTCGACATGTCATTCGCTGGTGACAGCAATTCCAACGCCGGAGAAAACTCCGCTGCGAAGAATGATCTCTACGACGCTGAAGCCACTGTCTCTTACGACGACACTCCGCAGACCCAGTTTCCTGCAATCGACAATCAGTCCACCTTCAAGCAGCGCGTGATTGATTTCGTTTCCGGCCCAACGGCAACTGTCGACCTAGTGCACTCGACCACTACCCCACTGCCGCTGGCACCGATTGATTATTCCGACCCCAGCCAGGTTACGGCCGTACTCGATCTCGCTGCTCGCATCGGCGGGCTGCTGCTGGCATGTGGCTCGGGCAACCGCGACACCGAGCTGCAGATTAAGACCGTGACCTCAGCCTATGGCCTCACCCAGATCCAGGTTGACATCACCTTGACCTCCGTGACGGTCTACCACCTCATCGGTGCCCGCCGCACACCAATTACGGCTATGCGCGTGGTCACCGCACCAGTGCCCGACTTCGAGCGCTTGCGCCACACCGACCGTGTCATCCGCCGAATTCGCGCGGGCCACCTGAGCCTGGAGGAGGCTATTGAGGCTATCGACAAAGTCGAGCGTGAGCCCGCAAAATACCGCCTCCGCGTCATCTACGCTGGCTGGGCATTGCTGGCTTCATCTGTGACAGTGCTGCTCGGCTCGAGTTTCGAGGTTGCCCTTATCGCAGCTGCGGTCACACTGGCCATCGTCATCGTGATTGGCGAACTCGCCGCCCGCGAGTTGCCCACATTCTTCCAAAACGCAGTCGGCGGTCTCATCGCCACACTCTCCGCTGCTGTACTCAATGCGGCACAGGCATACCTTCCCTTTGAAATGCAGCCATCCAGGCTAATTGCCTCGGGAATCATCGTGATGCTCGCCGGCCTAACCCTCGTGCAAGCACTGCAAGACGGCATCACCGGCGCGCCAGTGACTGGCTCAGCGCGCTTCTTCGACACCATGCTGTTGACCGGCGGCATCGTCGCTGGCATCGCGATGGGCATCGAGTTTTCTGGAATGCTGGGCATTCCGCTTCCCGACGTCATCGCGGGCTCCGACCTCAACCTGGCCCAGGCGACAGTGCGGGTGATAGCGGGAACTACCGCCTCAATCGCATTTGCGTTGGCCTCGAATGCTGGGTTCACCGCGTTGGCAGTGTCCGGAACGGTCGCCCTGCTGGGGTCAATGACCTACTACTACGTGTTGACTCCGCTGGGAGTTCATCCGGTGACCAGCGCAGGCGCGGCAGCAACACTGATTGGTCTCATCGGTGGCCTGCTGGCACGACGTTGGTCCATCCCGCCGCTAATTACGGCAGTGGCAGGCGTAACCCCACTGCTTCCGGGTATGACAATCTACCGCGGTATGCACGCACTGCTGCACGACCACCCGACCAAGGGGTTTACGGCGCTGGCCTCAGCGCTGGGCATTGCGACGGCACTAGCTGCGGGCATTGTCCTCGGTGAATGGATGGCGCGTAGGCTCCGTCGCCCTCGCGCACTGCGCGAAGACAGTGGCCTGACCCGTCCAATCCGGGCTGGTATGCGTCGCATCCGCCCTGTAAATCCGCGGAACAAGCCTCGCCGTCCACGCAACTACCGCTTCAAGGGCGGTATGAACCCGCGAGTGGACTAGCCGTATCCGTGGGAGTATTGTCCACACCGCGCGACCTATCAACAACATGGTAGAATAAGGTTTTTGAATTGTAAGTAGCGCTTAAAGCTGAAACTGCGTCATCACAATCCCATTCCTTCTCCACTGAACTCCGTTGAGTTCAGTGACGGGAGCGTGTGGTGAGATGGCTGGCAGAAGTAGGTGTATTGGGCGCAATTAAGGCCATGCTTGCCAGGAGGATTCGTGCCACCGAAGGTCACAGACACTCGCACTGCTCAGAACGAGGCTCTTCACAAGGTCGAAGAAAAGACCGCTGCTGGCGCACGGCGAATTGTGGCTACCTTCGCCGAGGATTTCTACGATGCCGTCACTCTGATGTGCATGCTCGGAGTGGAGAAGGAAGGCCTGAGCTTCAAGAAGGTTCACGAGGAGTACGAGAAGGAAAACGCTCCGAAGACCGCAAAGCGCACCCGCAAGTCCACTAAGAAGACTGCGAAGAAGTCGGCCAAGAAGGCAGCAAAGAAGACCACTCGTAAGACGGCGAAGAAGGCTACAAAGAAGGCCGCCAAGAAGACGACGAAGAAGGCAGCAAAGAAGACCACCAAGAAGGCAGCTAACTAACGGGGTCACGCAGCATGGGTCTGAGCGGGAAAAAGGCGGTTGCCGCAGTAGCTGTCGTTGCGGCAGTGTCCATGACGGCTACCGCATGCCAGGCAAAGTCGGCAGCGGAGATCGTCGGCAAGCAATGGCAGATAACCGCGATTTTTGATGACCCAAACCTGCCCCACGGTGTGCCGGACGGAACTCAGGCGCCGACTATTACGCTGGGGCAGACAACATATACCTTCGCTGATTCCTGTGGCAACGGCTCTGGTTCGCTGCAGTGGAAGGGCGAGGCGGTCGAATTCGGCAACCCGGAGCAGACTCGCAGTTTGGACTGCTCAGACCAGGCGCAGACCTATTCGGAGCGCTTCCACAAGATTGTTGCGGGCGAATTCGTCTACACGCAGGACAACAATGGTCTGCGCATGCGAGAGATGAAAGACACCAAGCCAGGCGAGGATCACCGTGGCTGGACTGCGACAACCTCGGGTTACACCGAGGGGCGCTGACGCCACTTCTGATCAACAGGCGCATCGGTGCCGGGGTGCGAAACCCGCGCGTAAGAACCGCGGTGGTAAATGAGCGGATTGATTTCTTCACGCTTGCCGATAGCCACAATACCCGCCGTCACAATCCAGTGATCGCCGCCTTCGTAAACATCAACGACGGTGCAATCAATCCACACGGAGCAGCCGTGCAGTAATGGGTTGCCCAGCTCAGAGCGGCTCCACTTCCCCGTCTTGAACTTTTCGCCATTACTGCGACCGAAGGCTGCCGAGATATCCTCCTGATCCTCAGCCAACACATTGACGGAGAAACGTCCAGCGTTCCGTACGTGCGGCCAGGACCGCGAGGTCTTCATGACGGTAAACAAAACCATCGGTGGAGTGAGACTCAGGGAGGAGAAAGACTGGCAGGCAAAACCGTACGCCTCACCTTCATCCTCGGTGGCGATAATGGTCACGCCAGTGGTGAACTCACTCATCGCGCCACGGATAGACATTTCATCCAATTCGACGGGGCCACCAAGTTCGACATGGTCGTCGCGGGTAGCTTCCGGACTATTGAGAGCCGCAGCTGATCGGTCGGTGCTCGAATTTGTTGAATCTGTCATGTAATAGACCTTAATCTGAATCCGAACACAGTAAAGACGAGGTGGAGTTTTCCACCCCAGGAACCTCCGATAGCGCCACGATGTTGTTACCCTCGTGCCCGCTACCCGGCTGACGGTGCCGACGGCGCTGCGGTTGTCGCCCCAACGACAAACTCAGTCTCTAGCAAGACGCGAGGAGCGCGACCGCTGTCCTCGTGTGCGGCCTCAAGCTCCTCGGCCAGCGCGCGGCCGACGGCAATGCCCTTCTGCCTATTCGGCTGAATCACAGTGGTCAGCTTGTGGAAGAGGGCGCGCTCAATTCCGTCAAAGCCGGTGATGGACAGGTCCTCCGGAACACGAATTCCGTTCTCCTTGGCATATTCCAAGACCGCAATTGCCTGAGTATCCGTGGTACAGACCACCGCCGTGAGATCCGGGTTGTCGGTCAGCAGCTGGCGAGCCGCATCGCGGTTGTTCTCGCGATCATTGAGGTGACGCTCGATGATGGGCACATCTGCCTGCTGAATACCGGCCTCGGCAAGCGCTTCCAGCGCACCTTCGACGCGGTTCTTCTGCACCTGGTGATGAGCTTCTGCCAGCCGCTTCTCCGTGACATATCCCGAGTTCGGGGTACGCGACAAGCGCACCGAAAGGATCCCCACCTTGCGATGCCCCAACTCAGTCAGGTGCCGCACCGCGGGCTTGATGGCCTCACGGTCGTCGATGCCCACAAACGGTAGAGCCGCCGCATCTGCAGGCTGGTCGCACACGACCGTCGGCAAGCCGCGGGCGCGCACGGCAGCGAGGAACGGATCGTTGTCCGCGACGGAGTAGACCACGAAACCGTCGACCACCGCTTGCCGAATCAGATTGAGATCTACGTTCCCGCCCTCCTCGGAGGAAGCTGGAATGACCAACATGGAGTCGCCCATTTCGCCGAGCTCTTCTGCGAGGCCGGCGAGAAAATCCACCGACGCAGGGTCTTCAAAAGCGAATGGGAGGTGCTCGGTGAACAACACGCCGATGGCACCAACCCGGCGCATGCGCAGACCCCGAGCCATTGGGTCCGGCCCCGGATAGCCAAGCCGCTCCGCAGTTTCCAAGATGTGCTCCCGCAACTTCTCCGAGAGCTGGTCAGGACGGTTGTAAGCATTGGACACAGTCGTGCGCGAAACCCCAAGTTCTGCTGCGATGGAAGCCAAGGTGCCACGACGACGCCGACTTTGCACGGAATACCGACCCTTCTTGAAAAACCAACAGTGACTGCCCGCTCAGCTATCTTCACTCAGCTATCTCAGGTAGAAAAACCTCAGTTTCATGGAAAAGAACTGCAACGAGCATTACACGCATCTAATCGCGGACAACTTTACCCAACGAATGTGCGCGACTGTCATTTCTGCCACTCCGGCAGCAATCCGCCTTGTGACTGGGTCTCCGCAGCCCCTACTATATTCTTTGAACTAAAAGACAACTGTTTTCAATAGCGGTTAATGCTCAGAAGCTGAATAAACGAAATAATTCAGCTCGCAACAGGATTGGATACAAATATGAAGGCACGCTTTTCCACGCGCATCGCGGCGCTAGTCGCCAGCGCCGGCCTCGTCGCAGGTCTCGGCGCATGCTCCAGCAATGATGACAGCACCACGTCCGCGGGCAAGTCCGAAGACACCATCAAGGTGGTCACCTCCACCAAGGTCTGGGCGGACGTCGCCGACGCAGTCACCGACGACGAGAAGGTCGCCATCGACCCGATTATCGCGTCCAACGACATCGATCCTCACTCCTACGAACCGGCCGCAGCCGACATGGCAAAGGTAGAGGACGCCGATATTCTCGTCGCAGGTGGCGGGCATTACGACGCATGGCTGACCTCCTCTCTGCGTGACGCAAAGGATAAGGTCATCATCTCTGCGCTGCCGCAGGAAGAGGGCCACAATCACGATCACGATCACGATCACGATCACGACCACGATCACGAGGGCCACAATCACGATCACGAGGGCCACGATCACGAAGGCCATAACCATGACCATGAACATGACCATGATCACGAGGGCCACGATCACGACCACGAGGGGCACGACCACGATCACGAGGGCCATGACCACGACCATGGCGACCACGACGGCCACGAGCACCACCACCACGATGGCGAGGCCAACGAGCACGTCTGGTACAACACCGATGCGGTTGAAGAAACTGCAGAGCAGCTCGCCGAAGCTCTGACCAAGATGGGCGCCAAGGCCGACACCAAGGCTGTCGATAAGGAAATCAAGGACATCGAAGAGGCCAAGAGCAAGCTCAAGGCCGCTAAGGTTGCTCAGGTTCACCCGCTGGCCGATGACATCCTGAAGGACACGAAGGTCGAGGACATCACCCCGAAGGGCTACCGCCAGTCCACGCTGAATGAGTCCGAGCCGTCGGCAAGCGATGTCAATGAAATGCTCAAGCTGATCGAGTCCGGCGAGCTGGACTACCTCATCGACTCGCCACAGACCCACGACCAGGTCTCGCAGCGACTCGTCGAGGCAGCCATGGCAAAGGGCGTTAAAATCGTCGATGTTTTTGAGTCACCCAGCACTGACCAGTCGTTCTTTGACCTCTACAAGCAAACCCTTTCCGATATGGAGTCCGCATAACTTTGCCCTCACTGACTTTTACTGACGCAGCCGTCGAACCGCTGTGGTCCGGTCTGAATTTGGATATCGAGCCCGGCGAGTTCTTGGCCATCCTGGGTCCGAACGGCGTCGGCAAATCCACGCTGCTGACCACCACCCTTGGCATGCGGCGGCTGACTCACGGTTCAGTAAAAGTCGACGGGAATCTGGGATACATTCCGCAGCAGCGGATGTTCGAGCCCTCGCTGCCCATTCGGGTTCGCGACCTCGTCGAGCTGGCAGCTGGCAAGAACCGCTCCGCCACCGACGAGATGCTGGAGTTTGTCGGCGCAACGGGTATTGCGGACCGTCGTGTCGGCACGCTCTCTGGCGGTCAGCAACAGCTTGTGCGCCAGGCGCAGGCGCTCGTTTCGGCACCGGATTTTTTGCTTTGCGACGAGCCTCTGCTCTCCCTCGACCCTGCGGCACAACGGACCACGGTCGAGCGCCTGGACCGGCATCGCCGGGAAAATGACACGGCAGTCGTCTTTGTCACCCACGACATCAATCCCATCCTGGGTGTCTGTGACCGAGTGCTCTACCTCACGCCGCATGGACATGCGGTCGGATCGGTCGAGGAAATCATCACCTCAGAGACGCTCTCGGAGCTCTACCAAACCAAAATTGTGGTTGCCCGTGTCGAGGGAAAGTTGGTTATCGCCTAATGACCCTACTGGCTCAGTATTTCTCCGACACCGCCGCTCTACTCCAGGTCGGCTTCGTCCACAATGCCCTCATTGCAGCGGCACTGCTTGGGCTGATTTCCGGCATCATCTCGCCACTAATCGTCATGCGGCAGATGAGCTTCACTGTCCACGGCACCAGTGAGCTGGCACTCATGGGCGCATCCGCGGCTCTATTACTGGGTGTCAGTGTCAGCAGCGGCGCCATTATCGGCTCGGTGCTCATCGCAATAGTCCTGGCAGCACTGTCGCTTCGAGGGCGCCAAGATGCGGTTGTGGGCGTGGTTTTGAGCTTCGGCATGGGCTTATCGGTGCTGTTTATCCACCTCTACCCTGGCCGGACAAGTACCGCGTTTTCACTTCTCACCGGCCAGATCATTGGTCTGACTGACACTTCTCTATGGACGATGGCCATCGTCGCGGTCATCGTCGTCGGCGGCGTTGCCTGGAAATGGCGGCCGCTGCTATTCGCCTCCGCCGACCCCATCATGGCCGCCGCCAGTGGTGTCAATGTGAAGGCGCTATCGATCTACTTCGCGATTCTCACCGGTCTCGTGGCCGCCCAGGGCGTGCAAATCGTCGGCTCTCTGCTCGTCATCGCCCTGATTATCACCCCGGGTGCCGCAGCCGCATTCGTTACTGCCTCGCCGGTGAAGGCCATCATCCTCTCGACCATCTTCGCTGAGGTCGCGGCTGTCGGCGGCATCGTTCTCTCGCTCGCACCGGGTATCCCGGTCAGCGTTCTAGTGACGACAATCGCGTTTGTCATCTACCTCATCTGCTACGCCATCGGAACGGTGCAGTCGCGTAAGGCAACGCGTGACGACGTTCAGGCTGCCAAGTGGAGAAAATAGACACATACGCTTTTCGGAGTAGCTGTTAAAACAACAAAAATATCGGGCAGCCCTTCGAGCGGCGATTATGGTGAAGACGCGTCTGTCTTCCCTCTCGCCACCGAAGGACTGCCCGTATTTTTGCTGGATCCTCAAAAGAAGATTCCAACACCCCCAGCTCTTTTAAGACTGCGAGGCTGCCGAAATGGGATGACCCGGCAGACAGAAAAACCAACGCTGAGAATGTCTTGGTCTGACATCTCAGTGACCCAAAGCTAGCTATACAAGCCACCACTAGGTCCGTGCGCATCCCTAAACTACGACCAATTACGCCCCCATTTCTAGGAGCATGATTTGCCGCCCTCCCCGCGGGAAACGCCGGATAATTTTCTGTTGAAAGTGATACTAATGTGGGTATTTCCGCAGCGCACGCCGGGAATAGAATTACTTCTAAAGTATTGAACTACTGGGGGTAGCCATAAGTACCGGCCACAATCTAGAACTCAAAATGCCCCACGTAAACGCCGTTACGATAACGAATCGATAATGACGTCCACGGGGGCATCAAGTGCGCTACTCGCTGCTCTTTGCCCGGCGCTGGCGGGCAAACTCACTCAGAGTCACGCCGGCAGCAACGGAAGCATTGAGAGACTCAACCCAGCCAGTCATCGGAATGGACATGATGGTGTCACAGGTATCGCGCACCAGGCGCGAAAGCCCCTTGCCCTCAGAGCCGACAACCACCACCACCGGGGTGGTACCGTCGTACGTGTCCAGCGTATGATCGCCACCGGCATCCAGACCGACCACCTGGTAGCCAGCCTTCTGGAACTGCTTGAGCGAGCGCACCATGTTGGTCGCCCGCGCAACCGGCAGACGCGCAGCAGTACCAGCAGAGGTACGCCAGGCGACGCCCGTAATGGCGGCCGAGCGACGCTCCGGAATCACCACACCGTGACCGCCAAAGGCCGCCACCGAGCGAATGACCGCACCCAGATTACGGGGGTCGGTGATGTTATCCAGGCAGACGATAAGACCCGGCTCACCGGTCTGGGCCACAGAATCAATCAGATCTTCGACAGATGCGTACTTGTACGGCGGAATCTGCAGGCCGATACCCTGGTGCATGGTGTTGCCGGTCATGGTGTCCAACTCGTGGCGGGGTACCTCGCGAATCGGGATACCACGGGAGTTAGCAATACGCACTGACTCCTGCAGGCGCTCGTCATTGTCGGTGCCCAACGCCACAATCAGCGCGGCCGCTGGCACCTTTGCATGCAGGCACTCCACGACCGGGTTACGGCCAACTACCAGCTCGGTGCCATCTCCCTTGCGCTCATGACGCCCCGAGTCACGGCGGCGCTTCTCTTTCGCCCGCTTATGAGCTGCGTGATAAACGCGGTCCTCTGCTTTCGGGGTCGGCCCCTTGCCACGCAAGCCACGCTTTTGGCCGCCGGAGCCGCCGACGTTCTTCTTGCTTGCCTTGCGCACTGCGCCACGACGACCGTTGCCTGCCATAGCTACCTGCTTTCTGTAGTTAATAGTTTTCTTTAGCCTAAAGCCAGCTTTTCAGCTTTAGTCAGCGACAGACCATGCTGGACCATCCGCGGTATCAGTTACCTCGATACCCGCTTCCTTCAGGCGGTCGCGCACAGCATCAGCCGTAGCCCAGTCCTTCTCTGCACGAGCCCGGGTGCGTTCCTCCAACTGGTGCTCAACCAGCACACCGAGCGCATGCATTGCCGCATCGGAACCGGAATCGGAGGTTGCCCACTGCTCATTCAGCGGATCGAATCCAAGGACTGCGGCCATAGCGCGGACAGCACCGGCAATCTCCTTGGCCTTGGTCTCGTCGCCGTCGGCAAGCGCCTGATTGCCTCCACGAACAGCGTTGTGGATTTCTGCGAGCGCGCGTGGGACGGCGAGGTCGTCGTCGAGCGCTGCTTCGAACGCCGGCGTCCACTCACCGATTTCGATATCGCCGAGCTTATCGACGGCACGGTGCATAAACGCCTCGATACGACGGTAGCCCGCTGCCGCTTCCTGCAGAGCCTCCTCGGAGTACTCCAGCACGGAGCGGTAGTGCGCACTGCCGAGGTAGTAACGCAGCTCAACCGGACGAACCATGGTCAAAATGTGCGGCACAGACAAAACGTTGCCGAGCGACTTCGACATCTTTTCACCGGACATGGTGACCCAGTGATTGTGCATCCAGTAGCGAGCAAAGCCGTCGCCGGCTGCGTGCGACTGCGCAATCTCGTTTTCATGATGCGGGAACTGCAGGTCGAGGCCGCCACAGTGGATGTCAAACTCCGAGCCCAAGTAGTAGGTGGCCATGGCGGAGCACTCCAGGTGCCAGCCCGGCCGGCCATTGCCCCACGGCGTCGGCCACGAGGGCTCGCCCGGCTTAGCCGCCTTCCACAGTGCGAAATCGTGCGCACCGCGCTTGCCCGGAGTATTGGTCTCGCCCTGCTCCATCTCGTCGACGCGGTTGCCGGACAGGCTGCCGTAGTCGCTGCCTTCAGCCTTGGACCAGGCATCCACGTCGAAATAGACGCTGCCGTCGACGGCGTAGGCGAAGCCGTTATCCATCAGACGCTGCATGTACTCCACCATCTGAGTGACATGTCCGGTGGCACGCGGCTCAACGCTCGGCGGAAGAACACCGAGCTGGTTGTAGGCCCAGGTAAATTCGCGCTCAAAGCGGGAGACCCACTCCCACCAAGGGCGGCCGTGCTCGGCGGCCTTATTCAAGATCTTGTCATCGATATCGGTGACGTTACGCACAAACGCGACGTCATACCCCTTGGCGATCAGCCAACGGCGCAAGATATCAAAGGCCACGCCAGAGCGAACATGGCCAATGTGCGGCTGAGCCTGCGGAGTCGCACCGCACAGGTAAATGGAGGCATGCCCCTCGCGGAGAGGCTCAAAATCCTTCAGTTGGCGGGTTGCGGTATCGAAGATTTGAAATGTCACAGCCCCGAGCATAGCGGGGAAATAGATACGGGTGAAAAAGAGAAAACGGCTAGCGCACACGGGCAATGTGTGTGCGCTAGCCGTTATCCGGAAAAGTGCAGAAAATCCCTACTGGGTGGAAAACCGATAAGGGGGCTCGACTTATGCGTCTGCGTCCAGGTCCACCGGCTTATCGTCGGCTTCATCCTTCTTCTCACCAGCGGCACCTTCCTGTGCCAGCGCGCGGTGACGCTCGATAGTGGCATCGACGCGGGCAAAAACTTCCTCGACCTTGGCCTCATCAACGCCGTCGGCAAGCGCGAGCTCACCGACGAGAACCTGGCGAGCCTTGCTCAACATACGCTTTTCGCCGGCGGACAGACCGCGATCCTGATCACGGCGCCACAGGTCACGAACTACCTCAGCGACCTTGTTAATGTCGCCCGAACCCAGGCGCTCCTGGTTGGCTTTGTAGCGACGGGACCAGTTGCCGGCCTCTTCCACGTCGGTCTCACGCAGAACGGAGAAGACCTTCAGCAGCCCCTCTTCACCGACAACGTCGCGGACACCGACCAGCTCGGCATTCTTGGCGGGCACCTGGATACTCAGATCACTCTGCAGAATCTGCAGTACGAGGTACTGAACGGTCTCGCCGTTAAGCTCTCGTTCAATGATGTTTTCGATTTTCGCAGCTCCGTGGTGCGGATAAACTACGGTATCGCCAATGCTGAATTCCATGTAATGCACACGCCCTTTCCAACGGCCTTCCACCCTATCATGTCCCCCCATGATTTTACGGGTAGTATGAGAACATCTTAGGAAGACACTAAGGTGTTCTTTAAATACTGAAAATCCTATCGCCCATCCTCAAGCTACTGGAGGAAATCTAGTCATGGCCTTCAAGTCCGTACTTCGCCGCAGCGCCCTCATCACCGTCTCCGCAGCATCCGCAGTTGCACTTGCTGCTTGTGGCGCCGGTCAGATTTCGCAGACCGCAAATCAGCACCCGGCTGTAGACGGTGCGATGAACGGCGGCGAAGATGCTGCCGGCAAGGGTGCTGAGAACACCAACTCGGCTCTTGGCTTCGTCAACATCCGCGACGCTCACATCCTGGTCGACCCGGAGGCTGGTACCGCTGGTCTGAAGTTCTCCGCCAGCAACCAGCAGCGCGCTACCGAGTCGGTCTACAAGCTGAAGTCCGTCACCGTTGAAGGTATCGGCGAGGTTGAGCTGAAGAAGGTCGCTGAGACACCTTCCTTCGCTAAGGCTGCAAAGGGCGAGGACTCCCTGCCGCGTGAGTGCCAGATTGTTGCCGGCCCGAAGTCCGTCATCGATCCGCTGGCTAAGACCGCCAAGGACAACACCGGCTGCATCGCGTACTACACCAATGAGCTGGACCCGAGCACCCTGGTTGGCGACAAGAGCAGCGCTGCTGGCCAGAACCGCGAGGCCACCTTCGAGTTCACTGACCCGCAGGGCCAGACCAACACCTACGACCTGGACATCACCATCTCTGCTGACATTCTGGAAGCTGGCGCACCGAACCGCGGTGCTGACGGCATGATTGAATCCAAGTAATCGCAGCACAGTGGTGTTCCTGCGCTGTTCGCGCGCAGCGCACTTTTAGGCGCTGGTACAGCGCAGTCCTGTCCCGCAAATAACGCGAGGCGCTTCATCGAGCGGGCATGGGCGATTGGTCGCTTGATACGGGTCACGGCAGTACAGTCATCCTTGACACAAGTCATTGACACTGCCCTGGCCCGCTCTCGCGTATCTGGGGTAAATTTTCTCGCGACATTCACCGCATACCGCACAACACACGTTGTGGAGTCTGTCGTGTCCCCTCTCTTGAAGCAAAGGTGGTTGCACCGTGGCCAAGACCAAAGACGAAGCCTACGAATGCTCAGCATGCGGCTGGCAGGTGTCGAAATGGGTCGGCCAATGTCCCAACTGCAAAGAGTGGGGCACGCTAGAGAAGGTCACTATCCGCTCCAGCGGTGGGAAGTCCGCCTCCACGCTGGAGGACAAAATTGCCGCACGGGCAGCCAAGCAACGTCGCCGTAGCGCTGCCGCAACGGAGCCCGGCGCGCGGGGTGGTCGTCGTAAAGCATCTTCCACTTCCGTCGCGGCTGAAAGCCAGCGTCTAGCACAGCGCGCGCTTGACGACGAGGCGGAGGAACGTTTCCTCGCCGAGACCTCCGCAACAGATCGAATCCCCACCTCATCCTCCGAGTTGACCGCGATTACGGGGATTTCCGCCCAGGCTGCGCACGCGGTGCGCACGGGCATCGGTGAGCTGGATCGAGTGCTCGGTTCCGGTATTGTGCCGGGTTCGTTGGTGCTCTTGGCAGGCGAACCGGGGGTTGGTAAGTCGACGTTGCTGCTTGAAGTGGCCTATCGCTGCGCGGACGGCGATTTGGGGCCGACGCTTTACGTCACAGGTGAGGAGTCGGTAGGACAGGTGCGCTTGCGTGCCGAGCGCACTGGCGCACTGTCGGACTCGCTGTACCTGTCGGCAGTGTCGAATATCGAGGACGTCATCGATCTGACGCTGGAGCTCTCCCCCGGTCTGCTCATTGTGGACTCTGTGCAGACGATGCGTGCCGACGTCGAAGGTGCTCGCGGTGGCGTTGCCCAGGCTCGCGCCGTAACCTCTGCGCTGGCGGCGCTGGCAAAGGAGACCGGGACTGCGATTTTCCTGGTAGGACACGTCACCAAGGACGGCAATGTGGCCGGCCCGCGCACGATGGAGCACCTGGTTGATGTGGTGCTCAACTTCGAAGGCGATAGGCACTCCGGACTACGCTTCTTACGGGGCTTGAAAAACCGTTTCGGCAGCACCGATGAGGTGGGCTGTTTCGAGCAGACCGCGGGCGGCATCGCGGAAGTTGAGGATCCCTCGGGGCTGTTTTTGCATCACCGAACGCCGACCTCGGGAACCGCAATTACCGTGGCTATGGATGGCCGCAGACCGCTGCTCGCTGAGGTGCAGGGCCTGGTAATCAACACCGAGGCGCATAATCCGCGACGCAATGTCTCTGGTCTCGACCCGCGGCGCGTGCCGATGGTCGCGGCTGTCCTGACCGAACACGGAAACTTCAAGCAGTTGGCCCGCATGGAGATGTACGTGTCCACCGTCGGCGGAATGACGCTGTCGGAGCCTGCCGCGGACCTGGCGATTGCGCTGGCACTGGCCTCATCCATGACCAAGCGGACGTTTCAGGACAAAACCATTGCACTCGGCGAACTGGGGTTGGCCGGCGAAGTGCGGCGAGTGACCGATTTGGAGTGGCGCCTTAAGGAAGCTCATCGAATGGGCTTCGACACGGCAATTGTGCCCAGAGGCGCAAAAGGCCCGGCAGGGATGCGGCTGCTGGAAGCAGGCACCGTTGCCGAGGCCATTGAACTTGGGTTGGGAGCTAAGCGCTAGCGGATGTTGAACGTGTAGGCGTCAGAGTTGTTGTCACCAATCACGCCGTAGAAGATGTACGACCCGGAAGGCACTGGGACCCGGTCTTCTTCGGAGCACTTGTTCGGCGCCGAGGTCAGACGCGACCAGGTGGCGGCATAGTTGACTTCCTCGCCCGGTGCCAATACCAGTTCACCGTGGCCTTCGGAGTCATTGCAGTCCACATCCGACCAGACACGCTCATACGTTGCCAGGTCATACACCTCGAAGCGCAACTGCTGCTCATCAAGGTTCACGCGGCATTCGCCACCGGTGGGATTGTGGACGGTAATCGCCAGCGTCGGCTGCTCATCGCCGTAGTTCGGCTGATCCGAGGTGGCTGTCACCTGCAGATCTGCAAGGCTACAGTCCTTTTTGCTCGCAAGCGCCGCCTGAGCGTCATCCTTCGCGGAGTCTTCGCCTTCCTTGTCACCCTTCTTGGCGTTCTTGTCGGACTTGTCGTTCTTCGAGTCCTTGTCAGACTTAGACGCGTAAGGTTCCTTGGGCTGTTCCGGAGGAGTCACCTCTTTCCCGTCATCCCTGGTGACATTCACCGGTTCAGAATCCTCGCTGTCCCGGTTTACCAGTGCGGAAATACCCCAGCCCAGGAGAACGAGGATGATAACGAGCAATACCGCCGCGGCGATACGCCGACGCCGGTAGATTTCTGGAGGCAGCTTATTGGTCACACATTTAGGTTAGCGGGTTCTCACTGACTCCATGGGTAACGACAGTCTCAGCGCGTCCGTCCTCCAAGCGGTAGCGCATACCGACAACGCCCACCTCGCCGGTCACCAACCGCGATGAAATCTCTGGCGAGCGATCAATAATGTGATTAACAATCTCGCGCACGTGACGACGCTCAAATTCGTCGATTTCAGTCTCGCCATCCTTGCGGGCGGCGAGCAGCGACGGGGTGACCTTCTCAATCAACACACGCTGGAAACCACCCGGCAGTTCGCCACCGTCCAGCGCATGCTTCGCCGCAGCCACAGCGCCGCAGGACTCGTGACCGAGAACAATCACCAGCGAAACTCCCAGACCATCAACTGCGAACTCCAGCGAAGCCAGCACCGACAAGTCCGTGATCTCACCGGCGGTACGGATCACAAATACATCGCCCAGACCCTGATCGAAAATGATCTCCACCGGAGCGCGGGAATCCGAGCACGCCAGCACAACGGCCTTCGGCTTTTGCCCCTGAGTCAGCTGCTTACGACGAACCAAGTCCTGGCGGGGATGCGCAGTCTTACTCTCGCAGAAGCGGAGGTTTCCGCGCACCATCGATTGCCATACACTTTCAGGAGTCCTCTCAGAATTGCTCATAGTTATATTGTGCAACGACTCCGCTGTTTATGGGAAAGCGAGAATGTAGATTGACCTCTGCAATTAGCCAATCCGACGACTTCGACGAACACGTCGATGCCGCCTTACGTGATTGGTATCGCACCAATATGCGGCCACTTCCCTGGCGCGAAGAAGGCACTTCACCATGGGCTGTGCTCGTCAGCGAAGTGATGAGTCAACAGACTCCTGTCGCCCGCGTCATCCCCTCGTGGCACGCCTGGCTGGAAAAATGGCCCACCCCAGCCGCCTTGGCCATCGCGCCCAAGAATGAAGTCCTGCGTATGTGGGGAAAACTCGGCTATCCCCGACGTGCGCTCCGACTGCGTGAGTGCGCAGAGACAATCGTCGAAAAGCACGACGGCGAGGTACCGAGCGACGTGGACACGCTGTTAGCCCTTCCGGGGGTAGGAGACTACACCGCTCGGGCGGTAGCGGCGTTCGCTTTTGGCGCGCGCACGCCGGTGGTGGACATCAACGTGCGCCGCGTGCTCCGGCGACACCGCCAGGGCACGTACCTTCCCGGCACCGCCAAACGCGCCGACATGGCGCTCGTCGAAGAGTTCCTGCCACGCGACCCCGCAACCGCAGCCGAAACCTCTGTCGCACTCATGGAACTCGGCGCTACTGTCTGTCGAACGACACCCGAGTGCGAGGTCTGCCCCATCGCCACCAGTTGCGCCTGGGTTGCCGCCGGTCGCCCCGAACCCGAAGACCACGAAATCGCCGCCGCTAAACGGCGTGTGCAGAAGTTCGAAGGCACCGACCGCCAAGTCAGAGGCTTGCTTCTCGACGTGCTCCGCGCCGCCAACTCCCCCGTCGAACAGGCCGCTCTCGATGCGGTTTGGGATGATGCGCATCAGCGTTCCCGCGCACTGTTTTCCCTGCTTGACGACGGCCTTGCGGAGCAAACTCCCGATGGCCGCTTCCAGTTGCCAAGTTAAGCCGGAGGCAATGCTTCAGTAATGACCAGATTCGAACAAGTTCCTTGCCTAGAATTGGGAACATGAATGCCTCGTCCCATCGATTTCAGCGCCAGCGCTGTCTCTTTGGGGCTCGTAAGCGCAGAATTGCGCTGAGCGCAGTGCTTGGAGTTGCTCTTCTGGGCTCTAGCGTGGGAACGCTCGGTGGTTGCTCGGCGGTGGATGGCCTAGGAGCGACTGGCTTCGGTTCCTCGGATTCTGACTCTTCTACGGTGAAGCGATTGCCTCCGGGGCAGGTAATTACGAAGACGCCATTTCCGGTCAATGCGCCCGCACGCGCACAGCGGGTCGTGTTTTCCTCCACAGGCGCACGCGATCACCGCCAGACAGCCGTGTCCGGCACGATTTTGCAGCCCTATGCCCACTGGTCGGAGAAGTCCCCACGCCCCCTGGCGGTGATTGCGCCGGGAACTCTCGGGATGGCCGATAACTGTGCCAGTTCGGTTGCGCTGCGCTACGAGGCACCTCCGACACCCCCGGCACCGCAGCTGCTAGCACAGGGATGGAATGTCGCCATTGTGGATTACCAGGGGCTCGGCACGCCTGGAGTACATCCGTATCTCAACCGTGAGATTGCCGGGAATAACACGCTCGATATGGCAAGAGCGGCTATTGAAACTTTGCAACTGCCTACAGATACTCCCATTGCGCTGTTCGGCTACTCACAGGGCGGAAGCGCCACCGCTGCAGCGGCGGAGCTAGCTGCGGAATACTCCTCCGAGCTAAATATTCGCGCGGTCTACGCCGGCGCGATTCCCGCCGATCTCACCGACACCGCACTGCATATTCGCGGCTCGGCGCTGGCGGGGCTCGTCGGATACTTTATGAACGGATTAATTGCTGAGTACCCAGAGACCAAAGAACCAATCGAGCGCATGCTCAGCCCGCTGGGGCAGGACTTCCTGAAGCTCACCGCCGATGAATGCATTGGCGCTACTGTCGAACGTTGGCCCCGCAATGACACCAAGGCATTTACAGCCAATGATTTAGGGATAGCGGAGAATCTGCGCTCGTCGGAGCTCTCCCCCGTCGTTCGCCGCCACGTGGACGAACAGGCCCTGGGGACAAAGACGCCCAGTATGCCCGTATTCGTCACACATAACGCATTGGATGATGTGTTACCGGTGACGTCGGCACGCGAACTTGTGCAGAAATGGCAAAAGGCCGGCGCCGACATCACCTATGTGGAGGTCGATACTGACCTCAGTGATGGGACGCACGGCCTTGCCTACGTGCTCACCCACGACGAGATGCTTGCGTGGGTGAATCAGAAAATGGGGTACTAGTGTGCTAGCAGCACTAGCGCACTAGCTGTACTGACGGTGAAATGCTCACCGACAGCCATCAGCCACTAACTACTTCTTCTTCCAACGACCGCGGAAGGTCAGGCCCTTGCCCAGTCGGACAGTGTAACCGCCGCGGCTGTTAATAGTCACCGGACCGATGCGCTTAGAACCAGAAACTCCAGAACCCGAGTAGTTCAGCCAGGTGTCCTTATCCAGGTTCTGCTTCTTGCGAAATTGGAGCCCCATTTAGTTCTCTCCCTCGGAGTTATCGGATTCGACCTCGGCAGCGGCCTGGTCGGCAGCACCTTCGATGTCGTCGGCTTCAACACTCAGGGTGCCGTCAGCGCTACCGAGAACGTCCTTGTCTTCCTCAGACTCCCCCAGAGCACCGCCGTCGGCATCAACGTTACCGGCCTTGCCCTTGTTGGTGAAGGTGAACTTCGCCTTGTCGACGTCCTTGGACTCGCCATCCCAACCTTCGACATCGATGAAGACGGTCTCGCCGAGACCAACCTCACCGTAGAGAATCTTCTCGGAGAGCTGATCCTCAATCTCGCGCTGGATGGTGCGACGCAGCGGACGGGCACCGAGCACCGGATCAAAGCCACGCTTGGCCAGCAGGTTCTTGGCGCGGTCGGAAATCTCCATGGTGATGCGCTTCTCACCGAGCTGGTCGCTGACGCGGGCCAGCATGAGGTCGACCATCTGAACAATCTCGGCCTGGCTCAGCTGCTTGAAGACCACAATCTCGTCGATACGGTTCAGGAACTCCGGACGGAAGTGCTTCTTCAGCTCGTCGTGGACCTTGTCCTTCATCCGCTCGTACTTGCCGTCTTCATCGGCCTCGCCGACGCCCGAGAAGCCCATACCAACAGCCTTGGAAATGTCGCTGGTACCCAGGTTCGAGGTGAAGATCAGAACCGTGTTCTTGAAGTCCACCACTCGACCCTGCGAGTCAGTCAGACGACCGTCTTCCAGGACCTGCAGCAAGGTGTTGTAAATCTCCTTGTGGGCCTTCTCAATCTCGTCGAAAAGCACGACGGAGAACGGCTTGCGGCGCACCTTCTCGGTGAGCTGGCCGCCCTCTTCGTAGCCGACATATCCGGGAGGAGCACCGAAGAGGCGCGAAGCGGTGAAGCGGTCGTGGAACTCACCCATATCAATCTGAATGAGTGCGTCTTCCTCACCAAAGAGGAACTCGGCCAGGGCCTTCGACAGCTCGGTCTTACCAACACCAGACGGGCCGGCGAAGATAAACGAACCGGACGGACGCTTCGGGTCCTTCAGACCAGCGCGGGTACGACGAATAGCGCGGGAGACAGCACTGACGGCCTCTTCCTGACCGATAATGCGCTTGTGCAGCTCATCCTCCATGCGCAGCAGACGCGAGGACTCTTCCTCGGTGAGCTTGAACACCGGAATGCCAGTCCAGGAAGCCAGGACCTCCGCAATCTGCTCCTCACCAATCTCAGCGATGGTGTCGGACTCGCCCGCACGCCACTTCTTCTCGCGCTCGCGGCGCTCTTCGCCCAGCTTGCGCTCCTTGTCGCGCAGACCAGCGGCCTTCTCAAAGTCCTGCTCGTCGATGGCGGCTTCCTTCTGGCGACGCACATCGGCAATCTTGGAGTCAATCTCCTGCAGGTCAGCCGGGGCAGTCATGCGCTTGATGCGCATACGAGCACCGGCCTCATCGATCAGGTCAACAGCCTTATCCGGAAGGAAGCGGTCGTTGATGTAGCGATCCGAGAGGGTAGCTGCGGCAACCAGTGCCTTATCCGAGATGGAGACACGGTGGTGAGCCTCGTACTTATCGCGGACACCGCGCAGAATCTCGATAGTGAGATCCACGCTCGGCTCCGGCACGTTCACCGGCTGGAAACGACGCTCAAGAGCGGCGTCCTTCTCGATGTGCTTACGGTACTCATCCAAAGTGGTAGCACCGATGGTCTGCAGCTCACCGCGAGCCAGCTTCGGCTTCAGAATCGAGGCCGCGTCAATTGCGCCCTCTGCAGCACCGGCACCGACCAGCGTGTGAATCTCGTCAATAAACAGGATGATGTCACCGCGCTGGTTAATCTCCTTGAGCACCTTCTTCAGACGCTCCTCGAAGTCACCGCGGTAACGGGAACCCGCAACCAGCGAGCCCAGGTCGAGAGAGTAAAGCTGCTTATCCTTCAGCGTCTCCGGCACACGGCCGTTGACAATGTCCAGAGCGAGACCCTCCACAACGGCGGTCTTACCGACACCCGGCTCACCAATCAGCACAGGGTTGTTCTTGGTACGGCGAGAAAGAACCTGCATAATGCGCTCGATTTCCTTCTCACGGCCAATAACCGGATCCAGCTTGCCCTCGCGTGCAGCCACGGTCAGGTTACGACCGAACTGATCGAGCACCAGCGAACCGGACTGGTGGTTGCCTTCCTGCACACGAGCGCCGGAGGTGGCGCCGACCGGGCGCTGCTCCGGAGAACCATCGGACTCATCGCCCTGGAAACCGCTGAGCAGCTGAATAACCTGCTGACGTACGCGCGGCAGGTCAGCGCCGAGCTTAACCAGGACCTGAGCAGCAACACCTTCGCCCTCACGAATCAGGCCGAGTAGCAGGTGCTCCGTACCGATGTACTTGTGACCCAGCTGCAGAGCCTCGCGCAGAGAGTACTCCAGCACCTTCTTTGCACGCGGGGTAAACGGCACGTGACCGCTCGGCGGCTGGGAGCCACGACCAATAATGTCGACCACCTCAGAGCGCACAGCGTCCAGGGAAATACCCATGGACTCCAGCGCCTTGGCAGCCACACCGTCGCCTTCACTAATCAGGCCGAGCAGGATGTGCTCCGTGCCGATGTAATTGTGATTGAGCTCGCGTGCCTCATCCTGTGCCAGGACGACAACGCGACGTGCTCGGTCCGTAAACCTCTCGAACATCACTGCCCTTTCAAGTGTCTATTTTTGCCGTAATTCAATAAAGGTTGTTTCACCTAGCTTAAACGCGACGTGACACAGATTAATCCCTATAGCCGTACGCCAGTAGCGAACAGCCTGGTCGAGAGAGGTGCAACGGCAATTTCATCCTGGAACGGACGCCTAGTTGTTCACGCGATCGTCGTGGCCATCATCCCGGTCGTCATCATCGCAATCATCGCGATCATCGCGATCATCGTCCAGCTCCTCAGTCGACGTCACCGGAGTGGTCTCGACAGGTGCCGGATCGACGTCATCGCTATCGCCACAAGCTGCAAGACCGAAGGCCGCACCGGTTGCGACTGCTCCGACTACGGCGACTCGGGTCGCCGAAATACGTAGGAAAGTTTGATGCTTGAGACTGGACTTCATGGGTTCCCCTAAGTCATATCGGATGGCCTCACCCTCCACTACTGCGACGAGAGCGCAGTTGGATTGGAACATCTTTCAAGAACTTTTCCTAGAGAAATTACCTCAAAACGGAGACCCTAAGTGCGGCGACAACATTTCTCGAGACAGAAAAAGCCCCGCACTTTTGAACGTACTCCCTGGTCACGCCTCAGGTCTTCACAACTATTCGTTTCTGATAAAAAAATTTTGCAAAAAGCTACACAAAAGTGACCTAGGACACTTATTCTTACTGTAAAAGAAACTAAATCGGCGGTCCTACCGATGAGGTTTCGCCTGATTAGGCCTCTCCGAAGACCACAGGACATGAACCACGGAAGATGAGTGACTATGACATCTGATCCACAGACCTCGATTCTCAATAAGGTGCGCAAAGCTTCGCGAGCTACCTCGGACCTCGTTCTCGGTCTCGCACCGGTGACGCAAGCTGGTGTCCTCGGCTCGATGGGACCCGGCGCGGCTGGTAAGGCATTAAATTCCATCTACCGCTGGGACTTCCTGCCAGCTGGTCTCCTCGGCATCGCAGCCGGCCGCGATCCGCACCACACCGCGATTATTGATGACGGCGGCTCGCTGACCTACGAGGAGCTGCACGAGCGCTCCACTGCCCTGGCGCGGGCACTCCGCCACGGCGATATTCAGCAGCGCAACCGCATCGGTGTGCTGGCTCGCAATCACCGCGGTTTCATTATGGCTCTGTGCGCCCACGGTCGCCTCGGCACCGACCTGGTGCTGCTCAATACTGGCGCCGCTGCCGAGCAGACTCTAGCTGTAATTCGCGAGCAGAAGATTGACTTCCTGTTCATTGATGAGGAATTCACTCACATGCTGCCGGAGGACTTCGATGAATGCCCGGTCGCAGTGTCGTGGTTTGAAAACTACGGTGATACCTCCTGTGTTCGCGAGGGCTGGACCTCCATGCAGGAGATGCTGAAGACTGCACCGCCGGCAAAGTGGCCGACCGCCGAGCTGCCAAGCCGCCCGCGCCGTGGCCGCGTTATTATTCTGACTTCCGGAACCACCGGCACTCCAAAGGGTGCCAAGCGTCCGGAGCCGCGCAGCTGGATGCCGGCATCTTCCATCATGAGTCGAATTCCGCTGCGTCAGCGCCGCCCGGCTTACCTTGCGGCTCCGCTGTTCCACACTTGGGGCTTCGCAACCGCACAGCTGTGCATCGCACTGCGTTCCACCATGATTATGCGCCGCAAGTTCGATCCAGCCGACAGCCTCCGCATTATCGAACAGCACTCTCCGCACACCATCTTCCTGGTGCCGACCATGCTGCAGCGCATGATTGAGATTCTCCCAGACAACTACGACATCGGCGCGACATCACTGAAGGTCATCGCATCCTGTGGTTCGGCCATTCCGGAGGGAATTGTCACCAAGACCCTCGAGCGCTTCGGACCGGTTCTCTACAACCAGTACGGCTCCACCGAGGTCAGCTGGGCAACCATTGCTACCCCGGATGAGCTCAAGGCAAATCCGACCACGGCAGGTCGCGCACCGCTGGGCACTCGTGTCCAGATTCTCGACGAAGACGGCAACCGCGTCGCCGACGGCGAGACCGGTCGTATCTTCGTGGGCAACAACATGCTATACGAGGGCTACACCCGCCCGGGCGCGGACAAGCAGGTCATTGACGGCATGGTCTGTACCGGTGACCTGGGTCGCATGGAAAACGGCTTGCTCTACATCTCCGGTCGCGAGGACGACATGATTGTCTCCGGTGGCGAGAACGTCTTCCCACGCCAGACCGAAGATGCACTCAGCCAGCTCGAGGGTATCCGCGAGTGCGCAGTCGCAGGTGTCCCGGATGAGCGCTTCGGTCAGGCCCTGGTCGCCTGGGTTGTCCGCGACGACTCCCCTGAGGGCCGCGCCCTGACCAATGAGCAGATTCGCACATACGTCAAGCAGCGCCTCAGCCGATTCGCCGTTCCGCGCGAGACCGTGTTCCTCGATGAACTGCCACGCAACGCAGTCGGCAAGGTGGTTCCTCGCCACCTGCCGAAGCCGTGGGAGAATGTCACCGAGGAGAAGGTGGCTTAGGGCGCAGGGACCGTCGTAAAGCGAACGGCAGACACGAAAAGGACGCGGTAAAAACTTCCGTTATGGAATTTACCGCGTCCTTTTTGCGTGTCCTAGGAAGAACTAGAGCTGATTAGCCAGCGTTCAAAACACCGTAGTCCGTGACGGGCTCACGGAAAATCTCTTCGCCGTCCTGGGTCACGGTTACCGCATTCGGAGTGACGGTATACGTGTAGCCACCATTTTTCGCGACAGCACGGTTCCCGGAGAAACTATCTACTGTGTACGCATCCGGGGTATCCGAAATCTCACCGAAGTCACCAATGTAATGGCGCTGCTGGCGGTTATTGGAGTTCTCACAAATCACGGCCTTACCCGAAGAAGTCTCCGCCAACACACGCGCGTAATACCCACCCGAGCAGCGAGCGGTACTGCCAACCCAACCTTTGGCATCGATATCATCGCGATTCATACCGAACGCGCGAAGACCAAAATTTCCCCGCTGCGTAGTGGTAGGAGCGCTGCTCTCCGGCTGCTTCGTCGTTTCCGGCTCGACGGTCTGGGTATAGGTTTCCGTGTACGTCTCCACCGGCGCCGGGGACGCAGTGCTTGACGACGAGTCCCCTGCCGCAACCGTATCGGGAGACTGCGGGGAATTATCGGAGGAATTATTCAGGTAGTACGCGCCACCGATACCGGCGACCGCTGCAAGTGCGACACCGACGATGCCCAAAACCACGTACAGACCGTTGTTGCTCTTCTGCTCAGGTGCCGGAGCCTGCTGATAAGCCGGATACTGCTGGGGTGAACCTCCCTGGTTCGGCCCCTGCGACTGGTACTGGTACTGAGGCTGGTACTCGTCTTGAGCCCCACCCTGCGGCTGCTCCCAGGCAGATGTTGCATAACCGTCCTGCTCCCAATCCTGCGGGGAGGACGAACGCGGGTTGTACTGGTCGGTCATCGCTAAATTCCTTATTACTTCAGAGCCACACTTGTGCTCGGCCAATAACGTGGTGGCTTGCGACTTCGCCCACAGCGGAACTTGCCACTACGTATTTTCCATTAACACTATGCGTTGCCCAGCGTACCCTGCTTGAAGCTAGCACTAGCTCAGAGTGGCACTTTGTTCTTGAAGAAATTGACGTAGTTCCGATCGGAGATCTTTCCCAGCATAAACTCTGGCTCCAACCCGAACATCGACCAACGAGTCTTCGTTGACCAGGCCAGCGACTGCGGTGTTGTGGTGCGGTGGTAGCTAATTTGGTAACCGTCAGTGTGAACTCGAATCTGTGTGTATCCACCCGGATAGCCGAGTGCCGCACCCCGCTCACAGAAGTCCGTATCCCCGTAGTCAGCGATACCACGGCGGCTGCGGTGCGTATGACCAGCGAACACGCCTTTGGCACCCGGCGTGGCGGCCAGAATCTCCTGAAAAATCTTGGCCTGCTGCGCCTCGACCATGAATGCCTCACCACCGAAATGCGAACGCACCGCATCCTGAGTAAACGGGTGATGCGCAAACAAAATTGTCGGACGCTCTGGATCGTCTGCGAGTTCGGCACGCAATGCACGCATCTGCCGCTCATTAATACGTCCACCTGCATAACCAAACTCGGCGGTATCAACACCGATGAGGCGCACTTCGCCGACGCGAGTCGACCAGTGCTGCTGCGTCGGCACAAGACGCTGGCTGAAGTAATCCGGAACCGCGGTCTTGCCCTTGCGGATTCCGCGTCCCCGGAAACCATTGATATTGGGTAGCCCGGGCGGGTGCACATCGTGATTACCACGGGTGACAAACCAGTTTTTCCCAAACTCACCGAAAGTATCCAAAACCCTGATGAGTTCGTCATACTCCTCAGGGCGGTTGCTATCCGTGCAATCGCCATTGATGACGAGAGTGTCTAACCCGGCAGCCTTTACCGTGTCCACCAGACCCTGCAATTGCATAGAGGCAAAAGGCTGCTCTCCCGGACCGGAGGAAAGACCGAGGTTGCCAATGCGAATGCCGTCATGATTGGGCTTACCAATGTGTGTGTCATTCGTCAGCGCGAACGTCGCCAAATGTGCACCCTCCAGCGCTGGCAGAGTGCTTACGACGCCTGTCTTCTCCGGTGCCGTTTTGCTCATGGTGATATTCAGCGACGGAACCGCGCGACAGTTGTGTGACCAGCACTCAAAGCGGTACTCCCGTCCCGGCTCCAACCCGTCAATGACCACATGGTGGTAGCCCGACTCTGAGTACCCCTCGTGCACGAGCTCTAACTGCGTTGAATCCGCAGGACCAAGCAGCACCCGCTCATCCGAAGGAACGGTCGGCTTAATGAAGCCATACGCTGTCTGCACTCCCGGAGCATATGTTGCCCATGTAAATGCCACTGACGTGTCTGTGACAGTGATGACCTCCAAGTCGCTAGCCAGTACCTGCCACGACTTGGAATCCGACTGGGTAAGCCCCAGACCCGACGTGACGTACTCAAGGCCGTACGCTCCCGAGGTTTTCGCGACGGCCATTGAACTTGCAGCAAGAGTTGCAACAGAGAGGTAGGCCCGGCGGGAAATGCTCATGGCAAATAAGCCTAGAACCTAAAGATGAAAATTAGATGAACTCTCCCTCTAATCTCAGAAAAATAGGAACGCAACGACAAGAGACACACGGCCAAAACAGCGCAAAATAAAACACCGCCTACCAAGTCATGGCAGGACGGTGTTTTAGGAAAATGTGGCTTGAGCATCTTTGTGAGCTTTTACCGGCTCACCAGTATGTAGATTGCTCTGAAACTGTAACTACTTCAGTTCCTTGGAGGACAGGCCCAGGGTGCGGCGAGCAACGACCAGCTGCTGAATCTGCTGGGTACCTTCGAAGATGTCCAGGATCTTGACGTCGCGGGACCACTTCTCCAGCAGGTTACGCTCAGAGTAACCGAAGGTACCTGCCAGCTGAACGGCACGGAGGCAAATCTCGGTGCCTGCACGGCCGGCCTTGGCCTTACACTCGGAAGCTTCCAGAGTGTTCGGCTGCTTGTTGTCAGCCATCCACGCAGCGCGCAGAGCCAGGAGGTATGCAGCCTCCCAATCGGACTCCAGCTTCAGGTACTCAGCTGCAGCAGCGCTCTGGGTGTGTGCCGGTGCATCGTAGTCAATCTCGATGCCAGCCTCTTCCAGGATGCGACGCAGCTCTTCCAGCGAAGCACGGGAGACGCCGATGGCCATACCCGCAACCAGCGGACGAGTGTTGTCGAAGGTCGCCATTGCGCCGGCGAAGGACTTCTTAACATCAATGTCCGGGGAACCCAGCAGGTTCTCCTTCGGAACGCGGACATTGTCCAGGCGGAGCACTGCGGTATCCGAGGAACGAATACCCAGCTTCTCCTCCAGGCGCTCAACGGTGAAGCCCGGAGTGCCCTTCTTCACCAGGAAGGACTTGATGGCAGCACGGCCCTTGGACTTGTCCAGGGTCGCCCACACAACGACGGAGTCGGAACGCTCACCAGCAGTGACGAAGATCTTCTCACCGTTGATGACGTACTCATCACCATCGAGCTTGGCGGTGGTGGAAACTGCGGAGGAGTCAGAACCGAAGGACGGCTCGGTAATTGCCATGGAAGCCCAGGTCTTACCGAAAGCCTCCAGCTGCTCATCGGTAGCAACAGCTGCGATAGCTGCGTTACCTAGACCCTGGTACGGCAGGGACAGGGTCAGACCCACGTCACCCCAGCAGGTCTCAATAACGTTGAGCAGCGAAGCCATGTTGCCACCGTTTTTTACACCGGTGCGCTTCGGCTTCTTATCGTCACCACGTCCACCGGAAGCACCGGAGAAGCCACGGCCACCATCTGCCATGCCGTCCATCATGGAGGCAAGGGTGTCGAGTTCCTTCGGGTACTCGTGCTCAGCGAGATCGTACTTACGGGAAATCGGTCGGAAGATCTCAGCGGCGGCCTGATGCGACTGGGACGCGCCCGCCTTGAGGAACTTCGGCAGTTCGAGGTTAATCATTTTCTTTCCTCTTAATTCTTTTCGGCTGAAGTATCTAGCGGTTTACAGAACGACGATGCCTTCGGCGACACCAATTGCGCGGAGGTCACGGTACCAACGCTCAACCGGGTGCTCCTTGGTGAAGCCGTGGCCACCGAGCAGCTGCACACCGTCGGAACCAATCTTCATACCCTTTTCAGTGGCGAAGGTCTTAGCCAGAGCTGCCTCGCGAGCGAAGCCGCGACCCTGGTCAGCGCGGGAAGCACCGCGGAGAGTAATCATGCGGAGACCATCGAGCTCAATCTTGATGTCGGCGACCATGAAGGCCACTGCCTGGCGGTGGGAAATCGGCTCGCCGAATGCCTGACGCTCATTGACGTAAGGAATGACGTAGTCGAGAACTGCCTGAGAAGTACCCATTGCAAGAGCTGCCCAGCCGAGGCGGGAACGACGCAGAATGTCGAGGTATGCCTCTTCACGGTCTGCAGCCGAGGTGCTAGCGCCGCCGAGAATGTTCTCGGCCGGAACCTTGACATCCTTCAGGATGACGCGACCCATTGCGGCACCGCGCAGACCCATGGACGGGTCAGCCTCAACGTGGAGACCTTCAGTGTCGGACTCAACGATAACCAGAGCCGGCTTACCCTCGAGCTCAACACCGATGATGAACAGCTCAGCTGCGCCGGCGTTCGGAACGAAGGACTTAACACCGTTGAGGACCAGCGAATCGCCCTCGCGCTTTGCGGTGGTTTCAGGCTTGCGTGCGTCGAAAAGCGGGCGCGGCTCTGCGAGAACAACAGCGGCGGCCGGGACGTTCTCGCCAGCGAATGCCGGCAGGTAGGTCTTCTGCTGCGAGTCGGAGCCGTGAGCGGTCAGGGTGGCAGCGACACCGGCCGGAGCCAGCACTGCCAGAGCCAGACCCATGTCACCGTAGGACAGAGCCTCCGCGACCAGCGCGTTGGTGGTGACGTCCTCGCCGGTAGCGATGCCCTCGAAAGCCTCCGGGACGTTGATCATAGTGACGCCCAGCTCAGAAGCCTCAGAGACGAGATTCTCCGGGGGAGTTGCCTCGTGGTCGGACTTGTAAGCAGCCTCGCGCAAGCGCGACTCAGCAAACTCCTTAACCGTCTCGACGATCATCTGCTGATCCTCGGTCGGGGTGAGGTCGAAGAGCTTCTTTGCCTTCTCCTCGGCTGCGGCCTCCTGTGCAGCCTGGGCTTCCTCAGCCGGACGCTCCGGCTTACCGGAACCGGAAATCTTCTTAAACTGACGGTTCGCGGCACCAAGGGTCTTAAAACCGGACTTGGTGGACTGGTACACCACGCGGTCGATCTTTGGCTGAAGGTCGTACTTCTGGGCGAAGTCCGAACCAGTAATCGACGTGATGAACCGCATTGCCGCTCCGATAGCGTCGCGACCAGGGTTATTGCGGCCGACAGTCGAATCTTCGCGGTTCTTCTTCTCGCTCATGTGATCATGGCCTTTCGAGTCAGAACTATTACTGGCATAACAATAAAACAATCACGTGACCGTTGTCACAAGAATTGAAAAAACATTGCCAAGTAACAGAAAACTTTCAGGCTTCTAACTTGTCAGGCGATAACGCGGTTAACAACGTAGTTGCGATCAGAGAGCTCACCAAGCAGAGCCTCGGGCTCGAAACCGTACATCGCCCAACGGGCACGCGCAGTCCACGCAAGCGCATCTTCGCTGCTCAAACGGTGAAAGTTAACCTGGTAGCCACCGGAGTAGACATGCAGCAGTGTGTAGCCACCGGGGTATGCTTTGCACGCGCCGGTCTCCAAATAATCAACGCCGGCCCCAACATCACCGCGAGTACGCTTTGCACGGTGGGTGTGACCTGCTCCCGCGAAGAATACACCCGGAGCGTCGTTAAGCAGCTGCTGCAAACGGCGTGCATCAGCGCTGTTGAGGATGAATGTGGGGCCGCCAGCATTTGTCCAGCCAGCCTGAGAAGTAATTGGGTGATGAGCCAGCACAACCGTCGGCTTATTGGGGTCACGCTGCAATTCCCGCTCCAGTGCATCGAACTGCTCCGGGCTAATCTCTCCACCGGACTGATCCAACTTCGACGAATCCAGACCGATGACGCGAACCGGCCCCTGCTGAGTGACCCACAGTTCCTGTCGCGGACGCCCCAGGAGAACACCGAAGGGATCGCGATGATCTTCGGTGCCCTCCAAAACCGGGAATTCGTCGTAGCCAGCAGACGGATCGGCCTCCGGCTTATGCGGACGATCGTGATTGCCGCGGGTGACAAACCACTGCTGCCCCTGAGCGCCAAAAGTGTTCATAATCTCTGCAAATCGGCGCACCTCTGCCGGACGTGCCTCCGACGTGGCATCACCGTTGATGAAAACCTTTTCAATACCCATCCCCCGAAGCTCAGCGAGGGCAGCCGTCAACATGACCTCGGGGTACGGTGCGGCACCGGCTTCAGGGAAAATAGGTGCAGGCAAATTGCCGACAACAATACCGTGCCCGTTTTCGCCGATATGCGTGTCGTTGAGGATGGCAATCGTGGTCAGGTACTCCCCTTCCGGCGCGACCAGTGTCGTGAACAGTCCAGTTTGCTCAGGTGTATTGGGGAGGTTTCGGGTAATTAATCCCGGCTCGGCGACCAGCCCATTCGATCGGCATTCGAAACGGTACGTGGTTCCAGGCCGCAGCTTATCGACGGTCACAAAATGGTAGCCAACCTGTGCCTCGTCCTTGTGCACCACGGGCAGCTCACCGCCCTCATCAGCATCGACTGGCACTAGCGCAACTTCAGTGTCGGCCGGTGCCAGTGGAGCCAGCTTCCCCCACGCTGGATGTGGGCCTGCATACGTCGCCCACGAAAAGGTAACCGACGTATCGGTCACGGTCACGACTTCCAGGTCCGTCACCACAAGACCGCTGGTCAAACCTGTGAATGGAAACGGCGCCTGGTTCGGAGCCGCCGATGCTACTGCTCGCGTCCCGACGCTATTGACGGCCACCGTTACGGCACCCGCACTCGCTACTGCTCCCGCTGCTGCTCCCAAGCGCAATACGGATCGCCGATTAATTCTCTTATTCCCATTTACCGAAGTCATGGATGAAGAAACTACGGGATAAAAATAATCCCGGTGATAACACCGGGATAACTACACATGAATTCGCCGGCCAGCCGTGGTTTTCCGGCTGGCCGCTGCAGACTACATGCTAAAAAGAAACGTCGCTTACGCTTCCGGCTTCACAATCGGGAACAGTACGGTTTCGCGAATACCGAGACCGGTCAAGGCCATCAGCAGGCGGTCAATGCCCATGCCCACACCGGTCGTCGGCGGCATGCCCTGTTCCATTGCGCGCAGGAAGTCCTCATCCAAAACCATGGCCTCGTCGTCGCCACCGGCGGCCAGTCGCGCCTGATCCTCGAAGCGCTCACGCTGGATAACCGGGTCAACCAGCTCAGAGTAGCCGGTGGCCAGCTCGAAGCCACGGACGTAGAGATCCCACTTCTCGGTCACGCCCGGCTTGGAGCGGTGCTGACGAGTCAGCGGAGAGGTCTCGACCGGGAAATCGCGGACGAAAATAGGACCGTCGAGCTGATCTTCACAGAGCAGCTCCCAGATTTCCTCGACCAGCTTGCCGTGGCCCCAGCCGCCCTTTTCTGGAACCTCAAGTCCAATCACCTCGGCGATTGCTTTTAGCTCCTCGACGGTCGAGTCGATGGTGACTTCTGGCTGACCAGGGAACTTGCGAGCAAGTGCCTCGTTCAGCGACGGGTACATCTCAATCTGCTTCCACTCGCCGCCGAAGTCGAACTCCGTACCGTCGGCAAGCGTAACGGTCGTCGAACCGAAGACCGCGACGCAGATTTCCTGAATGACCTCGCGGACGGTGCGGGCGGAGTCATCGTAGGTGCCGAAGGCCTCGTAGTACTCCAGCATCGCGAACTCCGGGCTGTGCGAGGAGTCGATGCCCTCGTTGCGGAAGTTACGGTTGATCTCAAAGACTCGCTCCATACCGCCCACGACGCAGCGCTTGAGGTAAAGCTCCGGCGCGATGCGCAGGTAGAGATCGATGTCCAAAGCGTTGGAATGAGTCACGAATGGACGTGCAGCTGCACCGCCGTGCAGAGTCTGCAGCATCGGGGTTTCGACCTCGAGGAAACCGCGACGTTCAAGGGCGTGGCGCAGCTCGCGGATGACCTTGATGCGAGTCAGTGCGTTAGTACGAGCCTGCTCACGCATAATCAGGTCCGTGTAACGGTGACGCACACGGCTGTCCTCGGACAAATCAGCGAACGACACCGGCAATGGACGCAGAGCCTTCGAGGCCATCTGCCACTTGGTAGCCATTACGGACAACTCGCCGCGGCGCGAAGAAATTACGCGGCCAGTAATGAGGACGAAGTCGCCCATATCTACGTCCGACTTCCAAGCAGCCAGAGCGTCCTCGCCGACCTCAGCCTTGGAAAGCATGGCCTGCAGGGTCGTGCCGTCGCCCTCCTGCAGAGCGGCAAAGCAGAGCTTGCCGGTATTACGGATAAACATGACACGACCAATGACGGTCACGACATCCTGAGTCTCCTCGCCGGCCTCGAGGTGACCCCACTCTTCGCGGACATCCTTGAGAGAGTGAGTACGGGGAACCTCGACCGGGTACGGCTGAATTCCAGCCTCGAGCAGGCGGTCACGCTTCTCGCGGCGAATGCGCAGCTGCTCAGGAACGGTGGCGGTGTTTTCAGGGGTCTTCTTCGCGTCAGTCACGGCTATAAAGGTTAGCCGACTACACCGCCGACCTGCTAGTTGAGTGCCCTTTAGACACCAATCTTCTTGCCATCAGTGCGTACAACCTGAACGACTGCCGGGCGTGGCTGCTCCTTGCCACCGTCCGGCCAGTGCGAGGTCGGGTTGGTGGTCGGGTCCGGGTTGTCGCCGACCGGGTGACCCTGATCCGTCTCGATTTCTCCCGGGTGCTGAACATTGACCATCACGCGGTTGGAGAAGATCTGCGGACCACAGGTCTCAGCAGCAACCGGAACAGTCAGGAAGCACTTGGTCTCACCACGCCGCTCGCCTTCGACGGCAACGGCGAACAGGCCGTCGTTGGAGTCCAGGGCGTTGCCGTCGGTGGAAACCCACAGGTTGCCGTACTCGTCGAAGGCGACGTTGTCCGGGCAGGAAATTGGCGAGACCGATTCCTTGTCGAAGCCACCGAAGTAGGTGTAAGCCTCGTTCGGGTCACCACAGACCAGCAGAAGGTTCCACTTGCCCTTGGTACCAGCGTGGTCATCTTCCATCTCCAGAACAAGGCCATTCTTGTTCTCGGTGATTGGTGCAACCTCAGTGGCGTCCTCGTAGGGGCGCCCCGCGCCATCAGTCTTCTTGGCAGCCTTGTTGTCCTGAGTCTTGCCAGAGTTATCCGGGCTCGCCTTTCCGCGGTACTTGTTGTTGGTCAGCGCCGCGTAGACCTTACCGGTCTTCGGGGACGGCTCGATATCCTCCGGGCGATCCATGCGAGTCGCACCGACCTTGTCACCGGCGATGCGGGTGTAAATGCAGACCTCTTCGGCGGTCATGCCATCAACGTGGGACTCGTGCTTGCCGTCTGCCTTGGCGGTCATCAGCGGAAGCCACTCAATGTCACCGTCGAAACGGCCGTCCTTCGGCAGCTCACCGGAGCCGTCAATCTCGGACTCGGAATTACCGTTGAACTTACCGACGTAGAGCGTGCCCTCGGACAGAATGCCCATGTTGTGCTTGAGGTCGCCTTCCTTAACCTTGCGGGAAGAGACGAACTTGTAGATGTACTCGAAACGCTCGTCGTCGCCGGAGTAGCACACAACCGTGCCGTCGTCGGTGACGTAAATCTGACCGGCTTCATGCTTGAAACGGCCCAGTGCGGTGTGCTTGACCGGGGTGGAGTTCGGGTCAGATGGGTCAATCTCTACCAGCCAGAAGAAGCGGTTCGGCTCATTCGGCTCCTTGGAGACATCGAAGCGGTCGTAGTACTTCTCCCACGCGCGATCGGACAGCTCTTCATTCTTGACCGAGTAGCGCTTGAGCTTCTTAACTGTGTCCTCGTCCTTGAGCTTGCCAACGTTGCCGAAGTACTGGTCGACGTTCTCCTCGCCGGACAGGTAGGTACCCCACGGAGTAACACCACCGGAGCAGTTGTTCAAAGTTCCCTCGACCTTCATACCGCTCGGGTCAGCCTTGGTCTTCAGCAGATCGTGACCAGCAGCCGGGCCGTCAACTGTGAACTCGGTGAAGCCAGTGATGCGACGGTTACGCTTGTCGCTCAGGATTGGCTTCAGGAATCCCTTGTCATCCTCTTCCACAGCAAGGATGGTCTGACCGTGGGCAGCCAGTCCGATGTCGACCTGCTCCTTAGTGGCATCTTCCTTCTTGTAGGCACGGAACATCATCGGCTCGGTGGTGTACTCGTGCGAGCAGACGTACAGCAGTGTGCCGTCTTCAGCCTTAATCAGGCCAGCGAAGTCATTGTTGAAGCCGAACTGCTTCAGCTGGTTTTCCGGAGTCTGCTTGTCAAAGTCGAACTCCGGGCCACCTTCGTGGATTGGGTCGCCCCAGCGAATCAGAACATTCTGCTCGTAGCCGTCCGGGATAACGACTGCGTCTTCCGTGTTCGGCTTAACGGCGTCGAAACGCATACCCTCCGGCGATTCGCCCTTGCTACCGTCACCGGCAGCAGTGGTACCGGAGGCATCGGAGCCACCTGCGGCACTGCCCGAATCATCAGAGGAGCAAGCGGCCAGCACGGCGCCACCGCCGACCGCAAGAGCACTAGCACCAGTGACCTTCAGTGCAGCACGACGGGAGAATGCGCGCTGGGAGAATGCCTGCTTCGCAACATCACCGAAGTACTGGTTGTCAGAGAACTCATTCGGAGCATCGTCAGCACAAGCATTACCACACTTGTAAGTGCAGGTCAGGGAGCTGCGAGAGGTAGCAAAAGGATTTGTCAGCAGATTCTTGCCAATACGAACCACGGGGGAGACCGCCTTTGTATAGCTTCGACTAGATGAGGAAATGGAAAACTAAAACTTTTAGATCCTCTAAGAAGCTAAGGACGTTGCGTTACCTTTCGGTTTCTAAAGATCAACTCGCCAATGAGCTTTAGCTGACGGTCTAATGGCTTACAATTTAACGCAAAGCAAACACCCTGGTGTCGTGGTTTTCCGGCTCGACTTTTCTCTCCACCCACGCAGTCGAAACCCAGCTCTGCGGGCTGCGTGGACTAGCCCTAGTTCTCCGGACTGCGCGGATTCTTCAAATCAGACCCCTCCGGAACATCCGCCGGGTCATTGCCACTTTCCAGGATCTTGTTGTCTTCATCGACGAAGATGACATTCGGCTTGTAAGTACGCGCCTCAGCGTCATCCATCATGCCGTAGCCGATGATAATAACCAGGTCACCCGGAGAAATCAGACGAGCGGCGGCACCATTGATAGAAATGATGCCCGAGCCGCGCTCTCCGGTAATGCAGTAAGTGGTAAGACGGTTGCCATTATTGATATCGACAATGTCGACGGCCTCGCCTTCAAGCAGGTCGGCCGCTTCCATCAAATCAGCGTCAATCGTGCACGATCCAACGTAGTGAAGATCAGCCTGAGTCACCGTGGCACGGTGAATCTTGGACTTCAACATAGTGCGAAACATGAAAAAGGTAGGTCCCTTCCTGGATTCGTCCCCTGGATGCTTGCCTACCGCGGCACCCCTTAGCGTGGCAGGTTGTCAGTCGGCACACTATAATACGACAACTTCCCAGCCACGAAAAACTACTTCGAAAAGCCGTCCTACTCGCTGTCCTGCTCAACGCCAAAGCCGGCGTTCTTCAGGTTTTCTTTGCTGGACTCATCTTTCAGGCGGGCATCTCGAGCAGCGCGGACCTTTTCCTGCAGCTCAGCCAACTCAGCGGCCTCTTGCTCAGTCAGCTCGCCGTCCAGCCCCGCAGCCGACAGGGCCGCTGACGCAATTTCGGCGTCCTTCTGCCCGAGCTGACCGAAACCGTTTGCCGAATCCGGGCGCGGCGCACCCAGAATCAAGCCAACATTATCAATGAGACGAGTAGTGCCGACCTTCGCAGCAACCAGTAGGCGAGCTTCGGTCTCCTGGCCGTCGCCGCGCAACGCCTCGTCGGAAAGCGGGGCGAGCGCAGCGTCACGCAGCTCCAAGTAATCCAACTCGACCTCAGGCTGGCTGGCGAGCACACCACGCGCGGTTTCCAGCACAGCATCCGCACCACGGTCCGCGACAAAAGCACCGGCAGTCAGCGCAGCGGACAGGGTTACTGCGAGATTGCGCTGCTCCTCGGACAGGTAGCGGTTGCGGGAGCTCATAGCCAGCCCATCGGCCTCGCGGATCACTGGCACACCGTGCAGCTGCACCGGCATATTCAGATCAGTGACCATCTGCTGCATCAGGCACAGCTGCTGGTAGTCCTTCTCACCAAAAACGGCATCAGTGCAGTTGGTAATGTTGAAAAGCTTGTTAACCACTGTCAACGCACCGGCAAAGTGCCCCGGGCGAGTAGCACCTTCGAGCTCAGTAGCCAGCGGCCCCGGCTGCACCGTCGTGCGGAAACCGTTGGGGTACATCTCCTTCGCGTTCGGCGCAAAGACCAGCTCAGCACCGACAGCGCGGAGCTTCTCCACGTCTTCATCCAGAGTCCGCGGGTAGGCATCAAAGTCCTCCCCCTCACCGAACTGCAGCGGATTGACGAAAATCGACACCACCACAACAGCGCGCGGCAGTGTCTTCGCGGCCTGTACTAGTTCAAGGTGCCCCTGGTGTAGCGCACCCATCGTAGGTACGAGCACCACCGGCCGCCCGGTCTTCCGCAACGCACGGGTGACCTGCGTGATTCCCGCAATAGTCCTGTGAACAGTTGTCTCTCCGGCGGTATACCCCGTCATGTTTCCTCCGCGTTCAGATCTACCGGACCAAACTTTTCGTCCGACGGCAATACCTTACGCCACATCCCGGATGACCAGAACAACCAGTCCGCTCAGCTCATCGGCGTAGGTACCGCAAAACCTCGTTGGCACCGCGCAGCTCGGCGATACGCTCGGCAAGGGCCAGGTAGGCGGCTCCCATTTCCGGCGCCACCGCTTCAATTTCACGTTCGTGCTTGACGACGGTCCCAAGGTCGTCCCGCGTCACCGGGCCAGTCAGCCCCCGGGAACCCCACCTCAAGGCATTGTCCAATGAAGCTTCCAGTAGTGGGCGGAGCAGCTCGGCGGCCTGACCTCGACGCAGCTCAGCTAGGTCGGTGTCTTGGGCTACCGCATCTCCGCCGATAGTGGTTGCCAGCATTTCTACCGCATCGACCACGACGGCGCCGAGACCGTTTGAGCCGTGGGCCATAGCCGCGTGATAGAGGCCGCGGTGCCGTTCGCTGATGAACACCGGACGACCACCGAGTTCACCAATGAGCAGTTCACTGACTGTTTTCGCGAGCTCATCCCCGACCGTGATGCCCCATGGGCAACCGGTCAGGAGCTCGGAGTCGTCGTCAAGCCCTGCGAACGTCATTGCGGGATGGGCTGCGATGGTCAGCGCGCCGGTGAGCGCGACCGGATCGAGCACCGCACGCCCGAGGGATCCTGAAGTATGCATGACGATGCGTCCGGGGCCGACGTGGCGGGCAACGTCCTCGGCAACCTCGGCGATGGCGCGATCCGGCACGGCGATGACGATGAGCTCACAAGTGGAAGCTGTGTCGGCAATGCTACTGACCTGGGCGTTCGGGAGGCGTAGATGTGCTCGTGTGACCGATTCTGGTGAGCGCGCGACCACATGGGTGACACGATGTCCACAGCGCTCTAGCGCTTGGCCGAGCGCAACCCCGACTTTTCCGGCAGAAATAATCCCCACCGTCAACCGCGGAGCGGTTGTCCGATGGGGATGGGAATCATGCTGGCTTTGCGTCATGACTGACTAGGTTAGACCAAACCAGCTATGTGCGGTGAGTAGGCCGCGCATACGCAGCCGGCGGCTAGGCTTCTTCGTCCTCGCGCTGCTCCCTCTTCTTGCGCATCTGCGCCATCAGCTCGGCAACCGTCAGGCTGCCCTTGTTGTCCTCAGCACGGCGCCGACCGTGGCTTGCAGGCTCCTGCGCAGGATCTTGCGCCGTTTTTTGAGCTGGCTCTTCTGCGAGGTCCTCATCGCGAATGGCCTGCAGCTGGCGAGTCGGAGAGTCCGAGGCGTCGTCCGATTCCGGTGCAGCGAATGGGTGGCGTGCACCGTGTGCCTCGTGAGCGCCGCCCTGAGATTCATCCTCTGCGGCATCCTCGGCCGGAGTTTCCTGCCAGTTGATGGCGCGGAAAGAGTTAGTGGAGAACTTCTCCTTAGAAACGGTTTCGTCATCCTTGGAATCGGCGACTTCGTGGACGTCAACCGGCTGGCCAGACGGCGAGAATGTACGGCGCATGTCGGTGGCCTCGGCATCTTCAACCGGCGAAGCGGAGGAAGTGGAGCCAGTGCCGCCGTGCTGAGTATGAGCGCCGACAGTGCCGTTAGCGGTCATCTCAGCGCGGTGGGAAGTCGCGCGTGGTGTCGGCCGGTCGTGGCCGGTTGGATTCTTCATCGGCGAGGCCTGCTGTGGCGAGTCGAGCTCACGCAGACGCTCGGCCTGGGCGCGAAGAGCAACTTGCTCGTCGTCGAAATCCTCCCCCATGAACTCAGCAAGCTGGGCGCGCAGTGCAAAGACCTCAGCGCGTAGCGCCGCAATGTTGTCATCATTGTTGCCCTCAAGCGAGTCCAGGTAGTTCTGCTCGAGAATCAGTTCCTGCTCACGGTGAGTGGCCAGCTCGCGGTCAAGCTCTACCTTGTGCAGCTCCTCGATTGTCTCCAACCGCTTGCGCTCCAGCGCAATGGTCTTGCGGTATCGAGTCACCAGCACAGCCCCGATAACTGCCGACCACAACGCCAGCAGCACGGCAACCTTCATCCACCCGGCAGAGGTGGCAAAGAGCATGACGATACTGGCAATCACCGCGAGCACCAGCAGCACAACCATGAGAATGACGGCGGTTTTCTCCGTCATACCATCGGTAGAACTGAATTTCGTCACATCATTGCTCTGCTCATCTGCATATGCCGCATCAGCCCCGGAGTTAGCCCCAGCGGAGTAGCTTTCGAAGGCTGAAGAAGGCGACGGAGACGGAGACTCGGCCATATCCGACGAAGTAGCTGCCGCGTCGCCCTGAAAATATGCGGCATCACCCGAGCGCTTCGGGTCATTACCGGCGTTGGAGAGGTCAGTCATAACTCCCACCCTACCGAGTTAGTTCCCATTTCCCCGCTAGGAGGCGAAGAATTTTCGCCATCAGTTGGCAATTGGCAAACTTTTTCCAGCCACAGCCCCGCCGCAGCGAGCAAAATGCCGGATACTGTGCCGACAATCATGATCGGTCCGTCGGCCTGTGCAGCCGCAAGCTCCGTCCACTTCGGCAAAGCCCACAGCACGCCACCGGCGTACAAACCTCCGAGAATCGCCCCCAACCATGCGGATGCCGTACCGACCACCAGCCATCGCGACAACGTTAACGGCTGCACCTGGCTGCGATCCTGCCCGACCTTCCCCTCTTTCAGCACCGACTTAATCCACCGCGCTGCCGCCACACAGACAGCTGTGAGCAACCAGGGAAACCCCAGGTCCCACCAACTTCGTGGCCCGAGCGCACCGAAAAACTGTGCCACGATCATCCATGACGCCAGCGCGAGAACCAGCGCAGATGCAGCCAACGTAATCGGTGAGGTCGGTTTCATCTCTAGGCCTCTTCTCCATCCGCGCTGTCTGCTAGACGCACTGCGTTTACGTCTTCAGGTGCCAGCTTATCGACGAGTGCTGCGACCCGAACTCCCCCCAATTCGGCATCCGGGTCGGCATCGAGCCACGGCACCAGTACAAAGGCACGCTCGGTTGCCCACGGATGCGGCAGGGTCAGAGTCGAATCGTCAGAGATGATCTCCTCGCCGGTGTCCTTGTCAGTGACCTGCACAATGTCCACGTCGAGCGCCCGTGGTCCCCAGTGAATTTCGCGCACTCGACCAGCGTCATTTTCCAGTTTCCAACCAGCTTCCAGCAGCTCCATTGGTGTCCGGGACGTATCGACAATGAGCACGGCATTGAGGAAGTCACCCTGCTCTACCCCACCCCAAGGTGGGGTGGCATAAATTTTTGAGGCTGCGACCAATTCATCGGCGAAGAAGGCCTGCACACCAGTTAGGTTTTCTCGCGCGCGGTCCATGTTCGCGCCGATAGAAAGAACGGCGCGAATCATGCTAACCGGTTCTTCCGCGAACGGCGGGCTGTTACCGCAGCGTCATCAAAGTCGAGCGGAATGGGCGCATGCGGTTTGTGAATGGTTACTTCCACCGCATGTAACAGTGGGGACAATCCGCGTTCGGCGCGGCCATCGTCGTCGGCAAGCACTGCTTCGGCAATCTCGGTCGCGACGGTTTCGATGAGGTTGCGCGGAGTGCCGGTCAAAATTCCGTGCGCTGTGGCTGCGATGTCGGCGTAGTTGACGGTGTCGTCCAGCTCGTCGCTGGCAGCGGCACCGGAGAAATCCAACCACAGGGTGACATCACAGATGAAGTCCTGGCCATCGCGGCGCTCGAAGTCGAGACAGCCGTGGTAGCCGCGGGCTTTCAGACCTTTGAGTTCAATTCGATCAGCCACTGTTTCTACTCGTCTCCTTCCAGAGCCGCTTCGGCTGGCGATTCAGCAGGAGACTCATCGTGCTGTGCAGCGCGGTTAGAGCCACCTTCCGGATAGTCGCCGGCCGCGGTGTAACCGGTCAGTGAGCGGCCAAGGTTCCATGCCTGCGCCACCCGCACTGCGTCGAGGTTGTCGGCCACATTGTGAACTCGAACCGCCCATGCGCCCGCCGCTGCGGACAGCGCGGAAATTGCGGTAGTCGCGGCATCAGCCTGCTTTGGTGCTCGTACCTCACTGCCAACGGCGGCGACGAAACGCTTGCGGGAAGCACCGACCAACACGGGGAAGCCGAGGTCAATAAGCTCCGGCAGATTGTGGAGGAGCGCCCAATTGTCATCGGCGTTTTTGGCAAAGCCCAGGCCTGGGTCGAGGACAATATTTTCCTCGACGATTCCGGCGCCCATGGCACCGTCGACAAGCTGAAGCAGGTGCTCACGAACATCGGCGACAATGCCGTCCGGGTGAGTTTCGGCGCGTCCAGAAGCGGAGCCGAAGCGATCGGTCTTCCAGTGCATCAGACAGATGGGCACATCGGCATCGGCGCAGACTGCGTACATGTTGGGGTCTGCGAGACCGCCGGAGACATCGTTGATGAATACCGCACCCTCGGCGATTGCTGCCTCTGCGACACTTGCGCGCTTTGTATCGACGCTGATCAGGTGCCCGTCTGCCGCGAGCTCGCGGACCACCGGCACGACCCGGGCAATTTCCTCATCCTCTTCCTCATCCTCGGAAACGCGGTGTGCGCCAGGGCGAGTGGACTCGCCACCGATGTCGAGAATATGTGCGCCTTCAGCGAGCAGCTCGTGCGCATGGGCAATCGCCGCGTCGAAGGTCTTGTACAGGCCGCCATCGGAAAAGCTGTCCTCGGTGACGTTGACAATGCCCATCACCTTGCAGAGCTGATTCTCGACACCCATCTCCGCCTGCTGTCCTGCCTGCGCTTGCAAGGGGGATTCAGTCACCTTGTTGTCCAGCCTTTCCAATCGACCATTTAACTGTTGCGTTAGCTCTTGCGGATCAGCGCCATTGCCTCTGCGCGCGAACGGGCATCCGTCTTGAAGCCACCGCGGACGGCTGATGTCACCGTGCGCGCACCCGGCTTGCGGATACCGCGCATGGCCATGCAGAGATGCTCCGCTTCAATAACGACAATCGCCGAGGCCGGATCCAGCCGCTCCACCAAGGCATCCGCAACCTGACTGGTCAGCCGCTCCTGCACCTGCGGGCGCTTCGCATAGCCATCGACCAGACGAGCGAGCTTGGACAGGCCCGTCACACGACCGTCCTTGCCCGGAATGTAACCAATGTGGGCAACGCCGAAGAACGGCACCAAGTGATGCTCACAGGTGGAGTAAATCGGGATGTCCTTGACCAAAACGAGTTCCTGGTGATCCTCGTTGAAGGTCTTAGCCAGCACCTCAGACGGATCTTCAAACAGGCCCGCGAAAACCTCACGGTAGGCTCGCGCCACTCGCGCCGGTGTCTCCTTCAGACCTTCCCTGTCGGGATCCTCACCGACGGCAATCAACAGTTCACGAACCGCAGCCTCGGCTCGCTCCTGATCGAATTCGCGCTCCATGATGTGTACTTATCGCTCCTCGTTGGTGTCCGGCTTGTCCTGCCAGGCGCTGTTGTCTTCGTTTCGCTTGACGACGCCGTCTTTATCCGAATCGTGCATCTGTGCACCCTTGTCATCGGAGTTGTCGGCGTTCTTCGCGTTTTCCGAACGTTCTGTGTGTTCCGGCTGCTCGTTATCCGGCAGGCGGAATCCGCGCAGTTCCTGCTGCTGTCCCGCCGACGGCATCACCGTAGTCGGGGTGGCATCGCTGCCAGCGTTTTCCTGGCGGTGACATCCCCCCTGCCTGTCCCACGGCATCTTCGGAGGGGCAGGGATATTCGCGGGGCCGTTGCCACCGTTGCTACCAATACCGGTTGCCTTCGAGCCGAAGTCCGGGGAGCCTGCCGGGTAGTTAGCAGTGCCCGGGTGCTGGCCACGCGCGTTGCCCTGGCCATCCTGCGAACCCGGCTGGCTCTGCCCCTCCGGGTGAGGAGTCGGTGCCGGTGCCGGCGCGGGAGCCGGTGTGGGAGCCGAACCGTGCGTGCTGCCGGTATCCTTCGGCGGCCAACCTGGGGCGGTCCAGCCAGCCGGCGGTGGGGTGCCACCGTAAACCGGAACATTCGGTCGGTCCTGCTGGGTGCCCGGCAGACCCGGGGCACCAGCATTACCGGCACCAGCGGAGCCTGTCGGCCCCTGACCATTGCCGTTGTTGCCCGCGTCCTGGTTCTCCGGTTCGCGGCGACGCACCGGCGCGAAGATGTTGACACGCTTCGGCGGTTCCTCGCCGCGCTCGATTGCCAACTCCACTGGAGTCTTCACCGGCTCGCGGCCATCGGCCGGGTGCTTGGTGTCGCTATCGAAGAAGTTCAGGCGCTCACGCGGAACGACATCGGTGAAGATAACTTCCAGATCCGGACGACGCAGGGTCTCCTTCTCCAGCAGTTTCTCAGCCAGAACATCGAGAGTGTCGCGGTTTTCCTTCAGGATGGCGTAGGCCTCGTCGTGAGCCTTATTGATCAGCAAACGAACCTGCTGATCAATGGTTGCTGCCACCTCTGGCGAGTAGTCCAAAGAGCCGCTGCCACCGCGGCCGACGAACGGGTCGCCCTGCTCCTCCCCGTACTTCACCGGGCCGAGCTCCGGCGACATGCCGTACTCGGTCACCATGGCGCGAGCAATCTTGGTGGCCTGCTCAATATCGGCAGAAGCACCGGTAGTCGGCAGTCCGAAAACCAGCTCCTCGGCAGCGCGACCACCCATGGCGAAGACCAGACGGGCAAAGAGCTCTGGCAGGTTATACATGCCCTTGTCGTCCTCGGGGACGGTCAGCGCATGTCCACCAGTGCGACCGCGAGCCAAGATGGTGACCTTGTAAACACGCTCAATGTCCTTCAGCGCCCATGCGGCCAAGGTGTGACCACCCTCGTGGTAGGCGGTGACCTTCTTCTCCTGCTCGGAAATCACCTTGGAGGTACGACGCGGACCACCGATAACTCGGTCGACTGCCTCTTCCAACGCATCCGCAGTAATGATGTTGCCGTTGACGCGAGCGGTCAGCAACGCCGCTTCATTCAGCACGTTCTGCAGATCAGCACCGCTCATACCGGCGGTGCGCTTCGCCAGCGACGTCAGATCCGCATCCGGACCCAGCGGCTTGTTCCGGGCGTGGACCTTCAGAATTGCCTCACGGCCCTTCAGGTCTGGCGCACCCACCGGAATCTGTCGGTCAAAACGGCCCGGACGCAGCAGCGCCGGGTCGAGAATATCCGGACGGTTGGTCGCAGCCATGATGATTACGCCCTGACGATCACCAAAACCATCCATCTCCACCAGCAGCTGGTTCAGGGTTTGCTCACGCTCATCATGGCCGCCGCCCATACCGGCACCACGCTGGCGACCGACGGCGTCAATCTCGTCGATGAAGATAATGCACGGGCTGTTTTCCTTGGCCTGATTAAACAGGTCACGGACACGAGAGGCACCGACACCGACGAACATTTCAACGAAGTCCGAACCCGAGATGGTGTAGAAAGGCACTCCTGCCTCACCGGCGACGGCGCGGGCCAGCAAGGTCTTACCGGTACCGGGAGGACCGTAGAGCAGAACACCACGCGGAATCTTCGCGCCGAGCTCCTCGTAGCGAGCTGGGTGCTGCAGGAAATCCCTAATCTCGTCGAGCTCCTGGACGGCCTCATCGGCACCAGCAACATCCTCGAACGTATTGGTCGGGGTCTCCTTGTTCAGCAGCTTGGCGCGGTTGCCACCAAAGCCGAACATGCCGTTCTTGCCGCCTTGCATGCGGCTGAAGAAGTACATGATGACGAAGAAGAAGATCACCATCGGCAGCAGGAAGCCCAAGGTGGACATCAGGAAGGAATCCTGCGTGACCTTGGTATCGAACTTCTCCATACCCTTGGCGGCGGTGACCTTGTCAAAGACTTGGTCGGTCGCACGCGCTGGGTACTTGGTCATCACCTTCGTGACGTCCTCAGTACCCTCGACCTCCACGCCCTTCTTCAGGGTGAGGCGAATTCGCTGTTCACGATCGTCAATCTGAGCTTCCGTGACATTGCCCTTATCCAACTGGGTCAGGGCAACGGACGTATCCACCTCGCGGTATTCCCGGGAATCATCCGCCAGCTGAGTAATAGCAAAGAGGATAATCAGGATGATGCCGGCAACGGTGGCAAACCGGAACACCTTTTTCTTGTCCATACAGTGGGTTCGCTTTTCGCTCTCTACATCTATTAGTTGCTTTTATTAATTGTACGCATCAACGAGTACTTCTCGAAGACACATCAATGACACAACGTGGGGCCAGGGCTCATGGCACCTGACCCCACAGTAAGCATAACGCATCGCAACCGAAAAAAGTTTCCAACTCCTACTGTTCATAGCTAGAACACAGCTAGAACAGCGGGAGGGTGCGCGCGCAATGCCCGTCGTAAAGCATCGGCACCGTGCAGGAAACGCCGAAGACTGGCCTAGTTCTGGTAAACGCGCGGGTGAAGCGTGCCGACGTACGGCAAATCGCGGTAGCGCTCGGCGTAATCCAGGCCGTAACCGATGACAAACTCGTTCGGAATGTCGAATCCAACATCCGCAACATCCAGATTGGTGCGCACGGCCTCTGGCTTACGCAGCAGCGTAATGACCTCCAGCGAGCGCGGATTACGGTTGCGCAGGTTCTTCATCAACCAGGACAGGGTCAGACCGGAGTCAATGATGTCCTCAACGATCACGACATCGCGTCCCTCAATATCGCGATCCAGATCCTTCAAAATACGCACCACGCCTGACGACGAGCTGGAGTTTCCGTAACTGGAAACCGCCATAAACTCCATCTGGCTGGGAATGCTGAGCTGACGGGCGAAGTCAGTCAGGAAGAACACCGCGCCCTTGAGCACTGCGACCAGAATCAGATCGCTGTCGGCATCCTTGTACTTCTCATTCACACGATGCGCCATCTCGGCAATGCGAGCATGCAGCTCCTCTTCGCCAATGAGAACTGCCTCTACCTCATCGCCGTAGGGGTTTGCGGGGACGTTGAAATCCTTCACATCATGCATCGCATTTCCTTTCCGCACTTCTATGGCGGCGTGTCGATGGAGCGTAACTGCCCCAGTGCAAGTTCAGGGTTAAGGCAACCGATAGTTCTCAGCCGCCGAAAGTTGGATTGCGGCACCTTTTCTTAAGACACCGCGGGACGATTCATTACCAATTGTAGAGTGCCATCTTTTCGCTCAACGACCAACCTGGCATTTCTGTCAGCACCATCGCGCCCGCGGGTCACCGGCACTTCCCCCTGGCCGTGATAGCGGTGCACGAGCGCCATAACCATGTCGATCTGTTTACTGCTGGGCTCGGCACCCGCTTGCCTCAACCAACGAGCGAGGACGCGCACCGCGATGGCGTCGTCAAGCTCAGCGACCCCTCGCACAGACAGGCTCCCGCTTGCCGACGCCACTTCCTCCCCCAGCAGCGCATCCAGAGCCGACTCAGCGTGAGCGTCCAAAAAGTCATTGTCGACTGCTGCAATCCCCGCGGTCTTAGCAAGGTTTTCCGCAACTCCCGGACCCAGCTCCTGCTCCAGCAGCGGCAAAATCGTCTTTCGAACCCGGACGCGGGCGTAATGGTCGTCCTGGTTGTGTGGGTCATGCCAGACTTTTAGGCCCAGCTCTTCACAGCAGCGCTGAGTGTCGGTGCGTCGCACACCGAGCAGCGGACGCAGAATCCGAGTCCCGTCCGACCACGTGAGATTGTCTCGGATAGCGGACAGCGCTTGCGGGCCGCCCCCTCTGGCCAGTCGCAGCAAAACTGTTTCCGCCTGGTCGTCCAACGTGTGGGCGAGCATCAGTGCCGCACCTCGAGATTGGGCGATCTGCCGTAGAACTCGGTGTCGAGCCAAACGCGCCTCGTATTCGGGACCGCGGTCGGAATCGTTATTGATATCGACCGCGATAACCTCGGCCGTAGCCCCCATCCCCCGAGCTATGTGGGCGGCGCGCTCAGCGACTTCTGCAGAGCCCTGCTGAAGCTGATGATCAACGACGACGGCGTGAACGTTGCGGCCGGCCAGTGCCCCCTTGGGCCCGAAAGCTTCCGCACAGGCCCCGGCGGTCAGGGCGAGCGAATCCGCACCGCCGGAAAGCCCAATGACGATACCGCTGCCCAACTCCTGCCCCACCTGCTGCACTATCGCGCGGACAGCTTGGCGAATGATGAGGAAATGAGGGCTGCGGTCCGGCCAAAAAGGTCTAGCCAACGCGTCCACCACTTGCGATGGTCTCCATCGCCGTGAGCAGAATTCGCTCCTGAGTCGGGCGCGCAATCAGCTGCACCGGCAATCCAGAAGTCGGCTCCACAACGATGCCGGCCGGGAATCCCAGGTAATTCCACGTCGAAACGTAAGGGGTGAAGCGCAGATTGGACAACAGGTTCACAATCCAGGGCATGCGATGCCATGCGCGGATCCGCGGTGGATTCTTGGCCAGAGCCGGAGTAATCAAGATGGTGTCACCCGGCAGCTCACGCTCGATGCGGGCGCCATCGCGTGCCACTTGGCGGCCATTGATTGTGAAACGCAGCAAGCGCCCAATGCCAGCGTGGACTCGGTTGCGCCACTCCAGGTGATCCGGGCACGGCTCGTCACGAAGCTGATCTGCCACCCCTGCGGTCCAGCGCGCGAGCATCGGCAGCGGGTTCAGTGGGTACGGCATGTTCTTTTCCGTGACGGCAAAGCCCTTGTCCGCGAATACTCTCGCCGCCTGTTGTGCCGCATCGACGTACTCCGGTGCAGCCTTCAAACCGAATACGGGCGCAGTGGTGTCCACGCTGACTGCGAAGTTTTCAGGCAGGGTCTTCGCCGGGTCCTCCGCATCCACCATGCCATTTGTGAGGATCTTGGTGATCAGGCGCAAGTCCTCGTTGTTGACTGTGAGCACCCCTTGGACAGACATTCCGTACCAGTCATTGCCGCCCACGCGCCCCGGCATTGTTCCCGGGGTCGCCTTCAGGGTCGAAAGCCCGCAGCACGCTGCAGGGATACGAAGTGACCCCATGCCGTCGTTGCCCTGCGCAAACGGAACCATCCCAGCGGCGACAGCCGCTGCGGATCCACCGGAGGACCCACCCGGAGTGTGCCCCGGCAGAATCGGATTATCGACTGCCAGCCCCGGCAGCGTCGTCGTCCCCCACGTACAGAACTGCGGATTCACCGTAGTTCCCACTGCGATTGCACCGGCGCTAGTCAACTGCTGGACAAACGGGTTCTCTAGAGCAGTGTTTTCCTTCAGCGCGAATGGCACACCTGCGAGCGGCAACTCCGAGAGGTTCTCGCTGTGCTCGAGTTCCCGCGCAGCCTGCAGAGCCCTATCCGCCCACACTTCACGGAAGGCATGAATCCCTCCATCCAATCTGGCGATAGCGTCGAGACTGCGCTGCACGCTGTCCACCGGGCTTAGCTTTCCCTCGCGAACCTGTGCGGCAATCTCGTGAACGGTGGGCAAGTTCCTAATCGCGGAAGTGTGAGAGGCCATTGCGGATTCATCTCCTCAAATTATTTTCAGTGGCAAATGAATCTCAGTTTAGATATCCGCAAGGGCGCTCGCTGCCTTATCGGACGCAGCTCTTGCCGGCAACAGGCTCGCCTCGTTGGAAATCAGTGCGAACGTCAGTACCTGTCCCGACTTCGTCACCACATATCCCGCCAACGCCGAGGCTTTATTCAGCGTGCCTGTCTTCGCACGGACGATGCCCGCCCCGGACTGACCAGCAAAGCGCGTCGCCAGAGTGCCGGACACCGCCGCCACCGGCAGGCTATCCAGCAGTGGGCGCAACGACGTGCTTTCCGACGACTCCTGTGACTCCCCCAGTCCCCCCTGCTCGGCCGATTCCACCGGACCCGCGGCGGAATTGAGCACCTCGGAAAGATGCTGCGGAGAAATACGGTTATCCGTGCTCAGGCCGCTGGAGTCCGACAGCACCGCACCATCGAGAGGAAAACCGTGCTCCGCGAGAGTGTCACGCACGGCACGTGCGGCCCCCTCAAAGGTCGGCGGCAGACCGCGAGAGATAGCCACCTCACGGGCAATGGACTCGGCGAGCACGTTGTCGCTGTAAATCATCATCTCGTGCACACGGGTAACTAGCGGAGCCGACTGCACGAGCGCAACAATGTCTGGGTCCAGAGGTAGTGACTGACCATCCTTGGCTGCATCCCTCAGGCTGCCTCCGTTTTCCGCACCAAGCGCCTTGGCCAGCGCATCAGCTGCATCCGCAGCGGGCGTGGCGCTGCGCTGCGATTCTTCATTCGTCGGATCGATACGACCGGCGTCCATCATCACCGACTCCACCGGTGCGATGTAGCCGTCCTCCAGCCCCGCACGCTCCCAGGTCTCGTGGAAACTCTCGGTGAATAGAGAGTTGTCGAGATAAACCTTGCCGACCCCCTCCGGAATGACCACGGAAATCTTTTTCGCCAACTCAGCGATTGAAGCCGAGTCCTGGAAGAACCCTTCCCCGTCCTTACTTAAGGTAGGGTCGCCCCCGCCGTGCAAAACGATGTCATTAGTCCCCGTCACCCGGGAGACGCGGGTGGAAACCCGATGATCTTCACCTAAGTCCAACAGTGCGGCAGACGCGGTGAGAATCTTCATGCTGGACGCCGGCAAGGCCACCGCGGTGTCATTGATCCCCCACAGTTTCTGGCCGGTCGAAGCATCGCTGACAATTCCATGCAGCTCACCGAAGGCTGGATCAGCCGCAGCAGCGTCCATGATGGCGCTGACTTTTTGGGCCAGAGTGCCGTCGTCAAGCGAAGACTGCGCAGCCGTCACGGGAACAGAAGCATGACTGACGGCGGGCGGCGCATCGACCACAATCTGACGATTGTTATTGACGACAACCGCTACGCCGCTGCCCGCTGCGATAACGAGAACACCGGCGATGGCACCGCCGATTTTCAGTCCACGCGACTTCTTGGACTTGCCGGATTTTACGGAACTGGGCGATTTTTGCGTGCCCTTAGCGGCGGTTTTGGAGCTGTCAGAGTCGGTACTACCCACGGTCACAAACACCTTCTTCCTGGAAACAAAACCTCACTTAAGGTGCACAAATAAACGGTTTTGAGCGGGTTTCGCATAAGATAGCCGTCAGAGAAGTGTACACCGATTATAAGGAGTCATCGCCGTGAGCGTTGAGGTCACTATTGAGATCCCGAAGGGTCAGCGCAACAAGTACGAAGTCGACCACGAGACCGGCAAGGTCTACCTCGACCGCTACCTGTTCACCCCAATGGCCTACCCGGCCGACTACGGCTTCATCGATGAAACCCTCGGCGAGGATGGCGATCCGTTGGACGCTCTCGTGATTCTGCCGGAGCCGGTTTTCCCGGGCGTTATTGTCAAGGCTCGTCCGCTCGGCGTTTTCAAGATGACCGACGAGAACGGCGGCGACGACAAGCTGCTGTGCGTCCTGGATGATGTCCGCTTCGACCACTACCAGGACATCGATGATGTCTCCCAGTTCACCAAGGACGAGATTGAGCACTTCTTCGTCCACTACAAGGACCTGGAGCCGGGCAAGGAAGTTTCCGGTTCGGGCTGGGGCGACAAGGCTGAGGCTGAGCGCATCCTGGCTGAGGCTATCGAACGCCACAAGTAAGAACCACAGTTAAGAATTGCGCTGACCAACCCCCTTCCTGGGGTTCGCCCCTTTGACGCAGTTCCTGTGATTCAGCGCTACGGCCGTCGGAATTTTCCTCCGGCGGCCTTTGTGCTTCCGGCGATAAGGCCAGATTGCGTATAGTGCGCACTATGGAAACCGTAAACGTATCCGAAGTACCCGAAGACGCACAGATCATTGACGTCCGCTCACAGATGGAGTGGGATGACGGCCACGCCACCGGCGCCGTTCACATCCCTATGGAAGAGATTCCGTCCCGCTACGGCGAGCTGGATTTGGATTCCGACATTTACCTGATGTGCCGCTCCGGTGGACGCGCCGCTCAGGTTTCTTCCTGGTTGGAGAAGAACGGTATCGACACCATCGTCATCACCGGCGGCATGATCGACTGGGAGCACTTCGGCCGCCCAATGGAGAAGGCCAACTAAATCAACTACAACTGCCCTGCCTACCTGCAGGGCAGTTTTTCATTTATTTACCCACCCCAAAGCACCGACCTTCTAACAATCCGCAGGCAAACATGGGCATTATTAGTTGGCCATGTCCCATTATTGATGGTTCCCCAGATTGTCTAGTATGGGAAGTATGTCTGATTCATCCGTACTTTCCTCGGCGGACTCAGCCGACACCAGCGGTGGTGTGGCACCCGACGTAGACGCGAAGGTGCCTGCTGTCGACGCACAGAGCAGCACCAAGGCGAAGAAGGCCCGCAAGGGAGCGAAAGCCAAAACCAAGGCCAGCGCTAAGTCCAAGTGCAAGCCCGGCTCCGCAAGCGAACCCGCCGTCGCACCGGCCGCCCTGCGCAAATCCGCGTCCTGGTGCCTGGCACAGCTCGATGCGGCTGTCCGCGCCAGCGTCAACGCGGCTCTTGGCCGCACTCAGATTGAGTCGATTTCCATCCGCGGTTATTGGGTTCTGGAGGTCATCGCCGATGGCGGCGACATGGCTCAAACCGAGCTGAGCGCGCTGCTCGGCATGGACCGCTCTGACATGGTTCGCCTGATTGACTCTCTGGAGTCGGCAAATCTAGTCGAGCGCACCCGAGACTCCAAGGATCGTCGCCGCCAGCTCATCGCGCTGACGGAAACGGGCAACACCACCCGCGCATCTCTGCGACGCTCACTCCGCAGAGCCGAGCGCGCCGCCGTCGCCGAATGCGCACCCGAGGTACGCGCGTTGCTCGCATCGCTTGCCGACGACTCCGCTGCAAGCCCCGAAACCGATGCCGGCACTCCGCCTTCTGACAATGCCGGCGCGAAGAACCCCGAGACCGCTACCCCAGAGGTCACGGCCACTGAGACAGACACCAAGGACATGGCGGAGAATAAGACGCAGGCGACGTCGTCAAGCGATGCCCCGCGTCCTAAACGTAAGAAATCGAAGAAGAAAAAGCGCAAGAAGAAGAATAAGAAGGGGGCTCTCAAGTGACAACCACTGAAGCGAAGTTCCTACGCGCTACGGAACAGCCGCTTGAGCGCACACTCATTGACATTGTCCGGGCGACCGCGCGAAGGTTCCCCGAGGCTGAGGCCATCGATGACGGCGAGGTTGTCGTCACGTATGCGGAGTTGATTAACGAGATTGATTCCACAGCTACGTGGCTCTACGAACAGGGCATCCGTCGCGGCGACCGCATTGGTGTGCGGATGCCGTCGGGAAGCCGCGAGCTCTACCTGGCAATTTTGTCCATCATGGCAGCCGGTGCCGCCTACGTTCCGGTGGATGCGGACGACCCCGACGAGCGTGCAGAAATGGTCTTCGGCGAGGCCGGTATCGCCGGTTACTTCGATGCTGAAGGCCTGCATTTGGCTGGCTCCACGGCACGTAATCGCCCCCGCCCGCTGGACTCCGACGCCGACTCCGACGAGGAAGAGACGGAACCGACGCCGCCGAGCGCACGCGAGATCATCTCGCAGGAGCCCACTCCTGACGATGACTGCTGGATTATTTTCACCTCTGGCTCCACCGGCAAGCCCAAGGGCGTGGCGGTCACCCACCGCAGCGCCGCCGCTTTTGTCGATGCGGAGGCCCGCTGGTTCTTGGCCAACCACCCGGAAGGACCGCTCGGCCCGGATGACCGCGTTCTCGCCGGCTTATCCGTCGCCTTCGACGCCTCCTGTGAGGAAATGTGGCTGGCCTGGCGAAATGGTGCCTGCCTGGTGCCGGCTCCGCGTTCGCTGGTGCGCTCCGGCGTGGACCTGGGCCCATGGCTGATTTCCCGCCACATCACCGCTGTTTCCACGGTGCCGACACTGGCCGGCCTGTGGCCCGCCGAGGCACTCGACAGCGTGCGCCTACTCATCGTCGGTGGCGAGGCCTGCCCGCAAGAGCTGGTCGAGCGCCTGTCCACCCCTGAGCGCGAGATGTGGAACACCTACGGCCCCACCGAGGCCACCGTCGTGGCCTCCGGCATCGAGCTGAAGCCTGGCAATCCCGTGACCATTGGTTTTCCTCTGGACGGCTGGGACCTCACCGTTATCGACGAGGAGGGCAACCCCGTCCCACCGGGCACGAAGGGTGAGCTAGTCATCGGCGGTGTGGGACTCGCGCGCTACTTGGATCCGGAGAAGGACGCCGAGAAGTACGCGCCGCTGCCAGCCCTGGGCTGGGAGCGCGCGTACCGCACCGGCGACCACGTCATCATGGATGAGGGCGGACTGTACTTCACCGGCCGCGTCGACGATCAGGTGAAAATCGGCGGGCGCCGTATTGAGCTCGGCGAGGTCGAGGCGCACCTGGCTGCCCTCCCCGGCGCTACTCAGGCGACTGTCGTGGTGCAGAAGACCGGTGCTGGCGACTCCATCCTGGTCGGCTACGTCGGCGCCGGTGGCGACGCCGCAGCCATGGACTACGACAAGTGCATGGACACCCTCCGCGATGCCATGCCAGCCGCGATGGTGCCACGCCTGCACATCATGGATGAGCTGCCGGTTCGTACCTCCGGCAAGGTCGACAAGGCGGCGTTGCCGTGGCCACTGCCTGCGCGTGCGGGTGAGGGCGACGTCGACAAGCTGAGCCCTGTGGAGAAGTGGCTGTCCGATATCTGGGCGGACGTGCTGTCCGTACCTGCGCCCGGCGCGGCCTCGGACTTCTTTGCCCTGGGCGGCACGTCCCTGGCGGCGGCGAGCGTCATCGCGCGCATTCGTCAGCGCGCCCCGCAAGTCGCCGTGCGCGACCTCTACAACCACCCGCGCCTGGGCAATCTCGCCGAAGAGCTAGTCGCGCGCGGTTTCATCAGCGACGACATGCTTGCCGACGACGCCAGCGACCCCACCGCTCACCTGGAAAAGGTGCCCGAGCCGACGCCTGTCTCCCGCAAGACCCGTTGGGCGCAGGTGGGCCTCATGGTGCCGCTGCAGTGGGCACGTGGTATGCGCTGGGTAACGTGGCTTGCGATTATCAACTGGGTTATCGGCGGGCCGCTGGCACTACCAGGCTGGTTGGTGGCCGTACTGGCCGTGTTGTTCCTGACCCCACTGGGGGTTATGCCCATCAACGCGGCGACGACACGCCTGCTCACGCGCAACATCACCCCGGGCGACTACCCGCGTGGCGGTTCGGTGCATCTGCGCCTATGGGCGGCTGAACGCCTGGCAGAGAGCTCCGGCGCCCACTCAGTGGCGGGCGCTCCGTTCGTGCTGTGGTATGCCCGCATGCTGGGTGCCCGCATTGGTAAGGGCGTGAATCTGCACGCGCTGCCGCCGGTGACGGGTCTGGTCAAACTGGATGATTACTGCTCGATCGAGCCGGAGGTAGACCTGTCCGGATACTGGGTCGATGGCGATGTCGTCCACGTCGGCGAGGTCACTATTGGCAAGCACGCCCGCATCGGTGCCCGTTCAACGCTGCTGCCCGGCGCGCGTATTGGCAATGACGCTCACATCGAGGCGGGTTCCACCGTCACCGGTGAGAAGAAGGTCAAGGCTGGCGCGCGCTGGTCGGGTTCCCCGGCTCGCAAGGTCGGTCGGTCCAAGCACCGCTTCCCGGAGGAAGTTCCGCCGGCTCGCCGCCACTGGGTGGCTATCTACGGTCTCACCGCTGTCTTGCTGACACTGGTGCCGCTGTCCGCTGCGGTCGCGATGGCTGCTGTCATCGGTTGGGGCACGGGGCTTATCGACGGCACCACCGAGCTAACCACCTCGAATCTCTGGCCAACGCTGGGAAGCGCCGTGCTGTGGGCTATTCCCGCCACCTTCGTCGGTGTAGCGGTGTATGCCCTGCTGACGCTGATTCTCGTGCGCCTGTTCAGCATCGGCCTGAAGCCGGGAGTGTTCCCGGTGCGTTCGCGCGTGGGTTGGCAGTCCTGGGCGACAATTCGTCTGATGGACGCTGCTCGTCATGACCTGTTCTTCATCTACGCCTCCATGCTGACTCCTCTTTGGCTGCGTGCACTGGGCGCCCAAATTGGTCACGACAGCGAAGTCTCCACCGCGATCGGTATTCCGAAGTTCTTGCACGTCAAGGACGAGTCCTTCTTGGCTGACGACACCATGGTCGGCAGCTACGAGCTCGGCGGTGGTTGGCTGCTGGTGGGCGACTCCCGCATCGGCAAGCGCGCCTTCCTGGGCAACTCCGGCATCACGCTTCCAGAACGCAAGCTGGCGAAGAACTCGCTGGTGGCCGTGCTGTCCTCTACTCCGAAGAAGACCAAGTCCGGTTCCAACTGGTGGGGTTCGCCACCAGAGCGCATGCGCCGTGTGGGCACTGTCTCCAGTGATGAGTCGGCTCAGACCTACCGTCCGACTACGGGGTTGAAGGTCGCCCGCGGCATCGTCGAGACACTGCGCGTCCTGGCACCGATGGTCTCTCTCATGCTGGCGACGATCACGCTGTTTAGCCTGCAGGGAATTGTTATGTTCACCGCGGAGCTGGTCACTGCAGGTGGCGTTGGCGCTGCCCTGCTCGGCCTGGTGGTCGCGTGGCTGCTCTCCCCTGCCGTGCTACTGATTGTTGGTGTGCTGGGGCTGCTCATCACGGTCGTGGCCAAGTGGGTGTGCGTCGGCAAGCACAAGCCCGGTGACCACCCGCTGTGGAGCAAGTTCGTCTGGCTCAATGAGCTGCAGGATACGTTCGTCGAAATGGTCGCCGCGCCGTGGTACCTGAACCCGGCGATGGCCACCGGCGGCATCGCACGCGCAATGCGACTGCTCGGCGCGAACGTTGGCCACGGTGTGTGGCTAGAGACGTACTGGCTGCCCGAGACCGACCTGATCACGATCGAGCGGGGCGCTTCTGTCGGCCGCGGGTGTGTCGTTCAGACGCACCTGTTCACTGACCGCGTGATGACGCTCGACACCGTCCACATCGGGCATGGCTCCGTACTGGGACCGCACTCAGTCGCACTGCCGGCATCTGTGCTTGACGACGGCTGCCGCGTCGAGCCCGGTTCCCTCGTGATGCGCGGTGACCATGTTCCTGCGCACACCTCCTGGCGAGGTAACCCAATTGAGCCAGTGGTGGCCAAGAAGTAGCCCGGATTGAGTGGGGGGGCTTAGGTAGGGGCCTTGTAGGAGCCTGGTAGGCACAACGGGCTGCAAATGTGAAACTGTGCAAGCTTATAGCACTTTCAAGCCATTTTTCGGGCAATTTTTGCTATAAACGCAGTCAGTAACTCACATTGGCCCGCTGCCAGCCATAACCGAGGTCACTAACTCGCATTGGGGCTAAGTAGGGCTAAGTAGCAAAAGGTGCCCACCCGGCGACACGCCGAGCGGACACACTTTTTGCTACTTAACCCACTATTTATTTTGCGGCTATGCAGTTCGCGACTTACTCTGCTAGCTGCAACCGAGCCTGCTGAGCTGCGGCTACCAATACTTTCAGTGAAGCCGTAACCTCTTCCCAACCTCGGGTCTTTAGACCACAGTCCGGATTAATCCACAGCAGGTTGGGGTCAACGCTTTCAAGCGCATCTTCCACGAGCTGGTTGACTTCTCCGTCCGTCGGCACGCGAGGCGAGTGGATGTCCCAGACACCTGGACCAATCCCGCGAACGTATCCCTCATCTTTCAGCGCTGCGAGCACCTGCATACCGTTGCGAGCTGCTTCGATGGACGTGACATCGGCGTTGAGATCATCGACGGTGTCGATAAGCTCATTGAAGTCCGAGTAGCACATATGCGTGTGAATCTGAATGTCGTCAGCCACACCAGAGGTAGCCAGACGGAAGGAACCTACGGCCCACTTCAGGTAGGCGGGCTGGTCCGCTTCATTCAGGGGCAGCAACTCGCGAATGGCTGGCTCATCGACCTGCACGATTTGCGCTCCAGCGGCCACGAGATCTGCAATCTCATCGCGCAAAACCAGCGCAACGTTATCCGCAGTGTCACCGATGGGCTGGTCATCACGGACAAACGACCATGCCAACATGGTCACCGGCCCGGTGAGCATTCCCTTGACGGGAAGGTCAGTCATGTTTGCCGCTGCCTTGTACCACTGCACCGTCATCGGCTCTGGCCTGGTGATATCACCGTAGAGAATTGGCGGGCGCACACAGCGGGAACCATAGCTTTGGACCCAGCCATTGGTGGTGGCAAGGTAGCCGTCCAGCTGCTCCGAGAAGTACTGGACCATGTCGTTGCGCTCAGGTTCGCCGTGAACCAGCACATCGAGTCCCAGTTCTTCCTGCTGCTCAATGGAGCATCGAATTTCAGCGAGCATTGCTGATTCGTAGTCAACTGGGGTCAACTCTCCCGCGCGCAACTGCGCACGTGCACGACGAATGCTATTGGTCTGCGGGAAGGATCCGATTGTGGTGGTCGGCAGCGGAGGCAGGTTAAGGGCCTCAGCCTGAGCCGCCTGGCGAGCTGCAAACGGGGAACGAGTCCGGTCGCTCTCCTCGATTGCTGCCAAAGCTTCACGAACTTCAGGCTTAACGATCCGCTTCGATTCTGCCCTCGATGCCAGTGCTGCCCGGGACTCCCTCAACGCCTTCAAATCCGCGGCATCGAGTTGGCGGTCATTCAACCTGGCATCAAGCGCCCTCGCCAAGAGGGTCACCTCGGCGATTTTCTCATCACCGAAGGCCAGCCACTGCAGCACCTCGGCATCTTCTTCGCTCGGGTTTTCCGAGGCCAGGGAGTACGGGACGTGTAGCAGCGAACAGCTAGTCGACACCGCGATGGGGCCTCGGACTGCCAGCTTCTCCAGCGTCGCCAGGGCTGCATCCAAGTCGGTGCGCCACACATTACGCCCATCAACAATACCCGCAACCAGCAGTTCCTGGCCGGTCCAATGCGGCAACTCGGAGCTACCTGCTACCAGGTCGCAACCAATGGCCTGCACGCCTGTGCCAGAAAGGGTTTCCAGCGCCTGATCACCATCACCAAAGTAGGTCTGCACCCACAACTTGGTATTCGCAGACTCCGCCACGCCGGCCAACTTCTCGTAGACCTGGCGAGTCCTAGCAAGAGTCACTTCATCGAGGTCAGTGACCAATACTGGCTCATCGAGCTGAATCCACTCAAAGCCCTTATCCCCCAGTTGAGCGATGATTTCCGCGTACGCATCGGTCAACTTTTCCAAAAGGCCAAGTGGGTTCGAATCATCGTCGGTACGCGACAGGCTCAAGTAGGTCACAGGACCAATCAAATGAGGGCGCAGCATGGTGGTGGCGCCATTGTTTAAGCTGCAGGAATCATCCAACCAGTCAGTGAGGTCAGAGGTAAATTCAGTATCGGCTGACAGCTCCGGAACAATGTAGTGGTAATTAGTGTCGAACCACTTGGTCATTGCGGATGCCGGTTGCGTCTTCGTACCGCGAGCGGCGGCGAAGTAGTGGTTAATCCATCCCGGTAGGTTGGAACCGTCCGTTTTCGGGACATTCTGGAAGCGGGCTGGAAGCACTCCGAGCAGCGCCGATGTATCCAGCATAGAGTCGTAGAACGAGCGCCCAATTGTCGGAACCGAGTCGATTCCTGCCTTCAGCGCTGCGCCAATGTAGCTATTGACAGTGTTGCGCGCCGTCGCGGCCAGCAGGCCGCCGGTCGCCGGGTCGCGCCAGTAGTTTTCCAGAGCTCTTTTGAGCTCACGATTACGCCCTATCCGCGGAATGCCCGCGAGGGTTGCGTGAATTGCCATGATCTCGTGATTTCCTCGTCAGTCGTGATCAGCATCGGGTATGAAATTGCACAACCGGCAGGCATTCGGACTTGTCATCACTGAAAAGATTGGTTATCAACGCGTCGGATAAACCAAAGTTCTGGCGGTGATGCTTACCGTTGCGGGACAGTTCCGGACTTGCACCGGGATTCCCCTGCATAACTCGAGGGCCTCATGCGCGCTAGGCTAAAAACACACCTTGCGCAGAAAACGTGCGATATGCAGCACTTTCCTTTATGAACCCCTTCGAGGCGGCTGTGGATGTGAAGTATATCGCAATATACAAATATCTCATTCACTTAGCCCCTCCCCAAGCCTTTGCTTTGAGCTCTCCTGCTGGGGCCAAAGTGATTAAGCTCGTAGTCATAAAAGCTATTTATCCCACCTCTTTGCAAGGAGTGACCTCGAGTGACACAGGCTTCCGGACCTTCCCTGAGGGGCGCCAAGATTCCGTTCGATGGCCCGGTCCAGTCAGGCGTTGAACAGCCCGGCCAAGCACATCTCCGCCTCGTCGCATTCGATTTGAAGGACGGCATCGACGCAGCAGATCTGAAGGAACTGTTCTCCTCGCTTACCGACGTTGCCCGCCGCCTCACCCAAGGCCAGGACATCGAGGGATATCTGGAACCGGAAATGGTCGCAGCCACTGCAAACCTGACTATCACAGCCGGTTTCGGTGAGCGCATCTTCGACGTCCTCGGCAAACCAGAGCGCAAGCCGGCTGGTCTGCACGATATCCCGTCATTCCAGCATGACATGCTCCGCCCTGAGTGGGGTCAGTCTGACTTCGCCCTGCAGTTGTGCGGTGATGACCTCGTCACCGTTACGGCCGCGTCCCGTCTACTGGAAAAGAAGGCGGCTCCGTGGGCTCGCGTGAAGTGGTTCCAGAAGGGCTTTTCCTACGCCTGGGGTTCGCAGCCTCACGGCGCTACCCCACGCAACCCGCTGGGTCAGCTCGACGGCACCGTCAACCCGTCCACTCCGGATGAATGGTCCGAACAGGTGTGGATCGACTCCAAGGACAAGGCGATTAACAACTCCTGCGTGATGGTTGTTCGCCGTATTGCGCTCGACTTGAACAATTGGGAGGAGCTCAGCACCGACGAACGCTCCATCGTTATCGGTCGTGACTTCCACACCGGCGCTCCTCTTTCCGGCGGCAACGACGAGTTCGATGAAGAGGACATGGACGCCGTCGATGACCAGGGCGAGTACCTCATCCACCGCCAGTCTCACTTGGCACTGTCCCGTGAGCAGGATGGCCAGCCTGACGACGCCCTGCGTCGCCGCGCCTATGCATACGAAGACCAGCCCGGTGAGCCAGCTTTCCCATTCGAAGGACCGAACGTTGGCCTGGTCTGGGTTGCATTCCAGAAGAACCCGGACAACCAGTTCAGCGCAATCCAGGCCCGTTTGGATCGCGGCGATTTGCTCAATGAGTGGAACCGTCACATCGGCTCCGCTGTGTATTGGATTGCCCCTGGCACCACCCCAGATTCCTACTGGGGTCAGGAGTTGATTGAGGGGTAAAGGCTGCAAGCTGGCAGGCTAAAGTCTGACGGACTAAAAAGCTGGCGGGCTGCAAATGTGAAACTGACCCAGTTTATGACACTTTCGAGCAAAATTTCTGGCCGTTTTTGTCATAAACACAGTCACTAACTCGCGGTGGTCCCGGGTCCCCAGCCACAGGAGGATTGGCCCGCCGCCGCCCGCCATAAGAAAACGCCCGCCGAGTGCCTGAGCACTCCTGCGGGCGTTACTTCTAGACAAGAATTTTGTCAGTCACGAGCCACCGAATTAGTCACCAATCTGGTCGCGGCCACGCTTAACAATCTTCGGATCCGGAGTACCGACCAGCTCGTGGTCCTTCTCCGTGTACTCAAACTTGCTCAGCACATAACGCATCGCGTTGATGCGGGCACGCTTCTTGTCGTTGGACTTAATGGTAATCCACGGGGACTCATCGGTATCCGTGTAACGGAACTGCTCTTCCTTCGCGCGGGTGTAGTCACCCCAACGGTCCAGCGATGCGAGGTCCATCGGAGAGAGCTTCCACTGACGTACCGGGTCGACCTGGCGAATAGCGAAGCGAGTGCGCTGCTCCTTCTGGGTCACCGAGAACCACAGCTTGGTCAGCGAAATACCGGAGCCCAGAATCATGTTCTCCAGCATCGGAACCTCACGCAGGAACTCTGCATGCTGAGACTCAGTACAGAAACCCATCACGCGCTCAACGCCCGAACGGTTGTACCAAGAACGGTCGAAGAAGACGATTTCGCCAGCGCACGGAAAATGCTCAATGTAGCGCTGGAAGTACCACGAGGTGGACTCACGCGGCGACGGCTTTTCCAGAGCCACAGTACGAGCACCACGCGGATTCAGATGCTCGTTAAAGCGCTTAATGGTACCGCCCTTACCAGCGGCGTCACGGCCTTCGAAGAGGATGATGTGCTTCTGACCAGTTTCCTTGGTCCAGTTCTGCCACTTCAGAAGCTCAATCTGCAGCTTCCTCTTAATAGACTCGTATTCCTTGCGCGTCATGCGCTCCTCGTACGGGTAGCCATCGCGCCAGGTATCAACCCGCTCACCGTCTGGAGTGACCAGTACCGGATCGTCCTCATCAGAATCATCGACGACGTAACCTTCGGTCTTCGCCAAATCGACGATGTGGAATTCCTCTTCATTCTTGTCAGCCATACCCCTTATCCTACTGAATATCTCTGTCGCACGTCCCCCATGCGGGTGCCCTTACCTGCAATTTCCCAGCAGTTAACGTTCCGTGTTACCGAAACTGAGGGGTGGGATGCACGCAGCGACCGTCGATAAGCACTGCGCGTACAATAAATGCCATGTTGTTATCCGAAGCTCTTGCCGCACGATCCGAAGTTTCCGACCGGCTGGCTGAGATAAATCGCCGTCTCTCGCTGGTGGCGCAGGTGCAGGAAGGCGATACGCCTGATGAAGATCCGCAAGCACTTATTGCCGAAGCCGAGCGTCTGATGGCGCGCTTCGAATGGCTGGTGCGCTCGATTAACGCAACGAATTCCGCTACTGCCTTCGAGGACGGAACGCTTAGCGACGCACTTGCGAAGCGCGACCACCTGCTAACACGGCGGCGGTTTTACACCTCCGCAGCCGATCAGGGCTCGGGGCGGAGGGATCGATACTCAGCTTCGGAGATTCGCTATGTCGCCACCGTGGATATCCAATCGCTGCGCCAGAAAGCCGACAAGGCGGCGAAGGAATACCGGGACTTGGATACCCGTATTCAGCAGGCGAACTGGTCAACCGAGCTTATCGAGGCCGCGAATAAACCGACCGAATAGCAAAGTGGCAGGGTTCGGTAGCCAAACCAGAAGAATTTCACATTTTGATAAGTCGGTAGTTGCATCCAGATTGTCGGCGAGCGCGACGGCCTGTCTCTGGCCTTAAAGGCACACCCAAAGATCTCACCTGTACTGAGGCAGCAGGATTAATAACGGATAGTCCTCGGCATTGCGTACATGGGTACAGATCATCGGTTATTTTTCACTACCAAGCGCTGAGGCATCTGATGCAACGAGGGTGGGTTCGGGGACTTAAACTTTCTCAAGTTACACAGCAAAAGCGCCGCTGAGGGACAACCCTCAGCGGCGCTTTTCAGGCTAACTCAAGCAGTTAGGACCTCTCTTAGAAGCCCATGCCACCCATCTCGTCGCCACCCGGCATTGCCGGCATAGCCGGTTCCGGCTTGTCAGCGACAACGGCCTCGGTGGTCAGGAACAGAGCTGCAATGGAAGCAGCGTTCTGCAGCGCGGAGCGGGTAACCTTCACCGGATCGTTGATGCCAGCTTCCATCAGGTCGATGTACTCGCCGGTAGCAGCGTTCAGGCCCTCACCCTGCGGCAGGGAAGCAACCTTCTCGGTGACGACGCCGGCCTCGAGACCAGCGTTCAGAGCAATCTGGCGCAGCGGAGCTGCGAGAGCCGCACGCACGATGCGGACACCTGTTGCCTCGTCGCCGGTCAGACCCAGCTCGTCGTCAAGCACGTGCGAGACCTGCAGCAGTGCGGAACCGCCACCAGCGACGATACCCTCTTCCACAGCGGCCTTTGCGTTGCGGACGGCATCCTCGATGCGGTGCTTGCGCTCCTTGAGCTCGACCTCAGTTGCGGCACCAGCCTTGATGACTGCAACACCGCCGGCGAGCTTAGCCAGGCGCTCCTGCAGCTTCTCCTTGTCGTAGTCGGAGTCGGAGTTCTCGATCTCAGCGCGGATCTGGTTAACGCGCCCCTCGATAGCGGACTGCTCGCCAGCGCCCTCGACGATGGTGGTCTCGTCCTTGGTGACGACAACCTTGCGAGCGCGACCCAGCAGCGGCAGGTCAGCGGTCTCGAGCGACAGGCCGACCTCCTCGGAGATGACCTGGCCATCGGTCAGGATAGCCATATCCTGCAGCATTGCCTTACGACGGTCACCGAAGCCCGGAGCCTTCACAGCGACAGACTTGAAAGTGCCGCGAATCTTGTTGACGACCAGGGTGGACAGAGCCTCGCCCTCGACATCCTCAGCGATGATCAGCAGCGGTTTGCCGGACTGCATGACCTTCTCCAGCAGCGGCAGCAGGTCCTTGATGTTGGAAATCTTGCCGGAAACCAGGAGGATGTACGGATCCTCCAGAACGGCCTCCTGGCGCTCCATGTCGGTGGCGAAGTAACCGGAGATGTAGCCCTTGTCGAAGCGCATACCCTCGGTCAGCTCCAGGTCGAGACCAAAGGTGTTGGCCTCTTCCACGGTGATGACGCCTTCCTTGCCAACCTTGTCCATAGCGGTGGCAATCAGTTCACCGATAGCCGGGTCAGCAGCGGAGATACCAGCGGTAGCAGCAATCTGCTCCTTGGTCTCGATGTCCTTAGCGGACTCCAGCAGCTTCTCGGTTACAGCCTCGACAGCCTTCTCGATACCGCGCTTGATACCCATCGGGTTGGAACCAGCGGCAACGTTGCGCAGACCCTCGGAAACCAGAGCCTGAGCCAGAACGGTAGCGGTAGTAGTGCCGTCACCAGCGACGTCGTCGGTCTTCTTGGCAACTTCCTTGACCAGCTCGGCGCCGATCTTCTCGTAAGGATCCTCAAGTTCGATTTCACGTGCAATGGAGACACCGTCGTTGGTGATCAGCGGTGCGCCCCACTTGCGCTCGAGGACTACGTTGCGACCCTTCGGGCCCAGCGTGACCTTGACAGCGTCGGCCAGGGTGTTCAGACCCGTTTCGAGACCGCGGCGGGCCTCCTCGTCAAATGCAATCATTTTAGCCATGAGGTTTGAACAATCCTCCGTCTATTTATGTGGCACTTACATTGGAAGTTGACCCAGGCGCCCGCGACGGCATGTGATTCGAGGGAAGCGCCGCCCTCTCCATCACCGGAGTCAACACTGTACTTTTTAACGACTTGTTAAACACTTGTTTCAGCGTGCGTTACAGCTTGCTGCAGAACACGCATGAATCAAGGCATGAAGTTGTTTTTATTAGCACTCAATTAGAGCAAGTGCTAATTCACTTTTCTAGCACTCAACCCCTTCGAGTGCAAGGTCAAGCGCCACTCCAACGCCACTCCAACGCCACTGCCACTCCTGAGGCCGATACCACTCCCCGACCGCACCGCCACTCCCAACGCCATCATGCCTGTGCGCCTACACTGTCGCACATGAGCATTATTGATAAGGAACTCACGGGCACCCTGCGAGACCACATCTCCAGCCAACGCGAGACCATCCGCACTCAGCTGACCGAGCTGGTCGCTTTCCCATCCGTACACGGCACCGAAGAAACCAAGCAGGCCTGCATCGACGCAGCCCAGGCGGTTACTGACATGTACGCAGAGCTGGGTATCGAGCTAGAGGCGCATCACACCATCGACGGTTCGATTGCACTGTCGGGTTTCATCCCCGGGTCGTCGGAAAGCGCGAAGACCGTACTGCTCTACTCCCATTACGACGTCCAGCCGGCGGGCGACGAATCCGCTTGGACCGCGGATCCGTGGACGCTCGATGAGCGCGACGGTCGCTGGTACGGACGCGGTACTGCCGACTGCAAGGGCAACGTGGTCATGCACCTGGCTGCGCTGCGCGCGCTGCGCGACGACGCTCTTGCGGGCCACGTCGACATGCCAAACATCAAACTCATCGTGGAGGGCTCCGAGGAGCGCGGGTCGGCGGGCCTGAACAACCTCATCGCCACACAGCCAGAGCTTTTCGACGCCGACGTCATCCTCATTGCGGATGTCGGCAATGCCGAGGTTGGCCAGCCGACGCTCGTGACCACTCTGCGCGGCACCGCCGATGTGGAAGTACGCGTCGATGCGCTGGAGCAGCCGGTTCACTCGGGCATGTTCGGCGGCGCAGCCCCGGATGCGCTGGCGGCACTGATTCGCATGCTCGACAGCCTGCGCGATGAAAATGGCTTTACTTCTATTGATGGACTGGACTGCTCGCAGCGGTGGGAGGGCCTGGACTACTCGCCAGAGACTTTCCGCGCTGACGCCGGCGTGCTCAATGGAGTGGGCCTGATTAGCAACGAGGACACTTCCGTCTCCGATCTGACCTGGGCGCGCCCGTCGGTGATTGTGACCGGCATCGACTGCCCACCGGCAACCAATGCTGTCAACGCGATTTCGTCGACCGCCATGGCGCACATTAACTTCCGCATCCCAGGCGGCGTTGATCCGGCTGAGGCGCAGGACGCGCTGGAAAATCACCTGCGCGCACATGCTCCGTGGGGCGTGAAGGTGACGGTCGAACGCGACGAGCTGGCTAACCCGTTCCGGGCCAACGTTGAGGGCAAGGTTGTGCAACTGGTCGCTGACAGCCTGTCGGCCGCCTATGGCAAGGAGACCGCAAGCATGGGCGAGGGCGCCTCAATTCCGCTGTGCGCCACCCTGCTGGACGCCGTACCAGGTGCTGACATCGCGCTTTACGGCGTGGAGGAGCCACAGGCTCGCATCCACTCGGCTGATGAATCGGTCGACCCGAACGAGATTCGCGACATCGCTATTGGCGAGGCGGTTTTCCTGGCCTCTGTCAACGGAATTTAGCGGGGACAGCAAAGAATCCACCAAAGATATTGATTGAATGACTTGTGTCACATCTTTTACCTGTAGTAAGGTTCCACCCATGCAGCAGAACATTCTTATTCGAGTAGCGAAGGCTACGAACCCCGGTGGAGGCCGACAGGACTGACCCCTCCACACGGGGTCTCTGGCCGCAACTTCTCAAAGCACTTGGTTGGTCCGCCACTCACAGCAAAAGCAACTAAGCAAAGGACCAGAAAAGAATGTTTCCCACTCGCACCCAGAAGAACATGTCCACTTCGACGACGTTCACGGGCAAGCGCCCTTCGTTGGAGCACCAGGACGACGGCAATGTGCGAACTTATTCCGACGATCCATTTAGGGCTCGATTCGGACATCGCCTGCCTCGAGGCTTAAGGCAAGAAGCTCGTGGCATGAACTGGCAGAAGTTCAAGGACACCTACTCCCCCACGAGCGGCCCGGTTCAGATCAAGAATTTCGAGGCAACCCGCGGCACCCTGGGGCGCTGGAATTTCAACGCTGACTTAACACTGACCGACAAGGACGACCACACCCACACCTTCACCCAGGAGATTACCGCTATGGGGCCGGTGTCGGCTTGCACTAATCTGCTGGCTGATGCAGGTTACCGCGTGGAAATCGTGGAATTCCACCAGTTCGAAATCTTCGAAGCTACCGCTACCTTTGTCTATGCAGGTCACAACAATGACCATGTGTGGACCATGGGCTTCGGCCAGACTCCGGAGGCTTCTGTGCTCTCCGCTTTGGTCTGCGCTGCTAACCGCCTGCATGGGTAGGACGCGGATGCTGCTCGTTTAGTAAACGGGGGGTGTCCCTATGTTTTTGTCAAGTGCCAGACCGATGTTGACGAGCACAGTCTTGGGAGTAGTTTCTTAGGCGTGCCTAGGAGCCGGCCAGCGTGTGCTGGTCGGCTTCGTCTTTGGGGCTTTATGCGGCGACGGGGCGTGGCGGGATTTCGCGGAAGAACTGGGTTAAGGGTCAAAAAGTGTGTCCGGAATCGCGGATTTTCACGGATTGACCTGT